>MKWU01000181.1_pt1 | contig 117489 bp, 108 predicted proteins | sample 809101 | NCBI WGS metagenome assembly MKWU01 (sample SAMN05860141, study PRJNA318959) | sponge metagenome | host: Aplysina aerophoba | place: Slovenia: Piran, Adriatic Sea, Gulf of Piran | collected 2013-05-07
CGTTGCACCGGAGTGCATCAGTCGAAGTCGTTACCTCCTTCAACCGCTCCGATTGCTACCGGCTGGAGCGACAGTTGCCGGGCGGGGGTCGCACCCGCTGGGTGACGGCACCTTTCCACGGCGCACGAGTAATGCGGGCTAACGCAGCCCGTCCTCGCCCCTGGTGTCGGCGTCGCGCAGGCCGCCGGCGCGGTCGTAGATCCTGGGCGCCGTGGCCATCGACTGGATCCAGACGATCTCGTTGGCGCGCGGCGCGTCGGCGATCGTGCATTCGATCGAGTCGAAATGGCTCCGCACATAGGCCGCGTTGGCGTGCGCGATCGGCACGTCCACGGTGGCGCCGGGCCCGGCGACCTTCTTGGTCGACGGCACGATGGCGGCGGATTTTTCCATCAGCTGGCGCATGCCGTAGCCGCCGGGCTCGTGCCACAGCGCGGCATGCTCAAGCTCGCCGTTCTCGCCGACCACTGCCGACTTGCCGTAGGCGACGATTCTGTCCGCCCCGCCGAGCACGTCCATCAGGCGCTGCGCCATGGCGAGGCCGAGCGGCTTGAGCGCCGCCATCAGCGGCATCAAATCCTCGACATAGCGCCCGGCATAGGGGTTGGCGGCGACCGCGGCGATATAGCCCTTGAGCTGCGGGGTCTCCGCCGGCGGGCCGAACTCGTGCAGCACCTCTTCGACATGGAAGACGAATTTCCGCACCTTCACCAGCGGTCCGAAATCGCCCTCGGGCGTGGTCTCGACCGCGATCCTCGCATCGTCCATCTGTCTCTCCTCAACCCGGGGCAAGCGCGCCGGCATCGCCGATCGTGCGGCGTTGGTCCCGCAATACGAGCATCGCGGCCGCGATCTGTCCAGCGCGGTGCATCGCCCGGGCGCGGCGCGCGCCGCGGTCGAGCGCCCGGTCCACCGCCGCCTTCGACAGGATTCCCACCGCGACGGTGACCGGGCGGCCGCCGAGATCGGAATTCTCGTCGAGATCGGAGGCGGCGCGCCGTTCGATGGCGGGATCGTCGAGCGTGACCTCGTTGGCGATCAGCGTCGCCGCGACATCGGCCGAGGCGGCATCGGCGGCGAGCACCGTCACCGAATCGGCGATGCCGAAGGACCGGCTGCGCCCGCGCCAGCCGCTGGTCGCGATGCCGCGCACCGGCATCGCGCAAGCGAGCCGCGCCGTCGCATCGATGGCCGGCGCGTCCAGCCGCGCGACCACGCCGAGCGCGAGCGCCGCCCCGGGGGCGAGGTGGACGGCGATGTCGCCGCCGTTGTTGACGTAGGCCGTCTCGAGCGTCCTTCCGGCGACCAGCGCCGCCAGCATCTCGTCGGCCACCGCGCCGGCGACCGCGGCCATCGGCGTCACGAAGACGGCGCGGAGCGGCCAGCAGGCGGCAACCATGCGCCGCGCCACCGGACCCGCCGGTTCGGGCCGCACGCCGCCGAGCGGGGACCTGAGCAGGGCGAGCTCGTCGACCAGGCGTTGCAGCACATCCTGGAACGCGGCCGCGATCTGCCGGTAGGCCGCTTCGATCTCGGTTTCCGGGCCGGAAGCGCCGACGACGAGGTCGATCGGCCCGTGCTGGAGATGGAGCCGCCGCCCGTCGGGCAGCAGGCGGATGTCAGGCCCTTTCGGGAACGTCCTGCTCTTCCATCGGCCAGGGGTTGTCCGGGCGCTGCGGTTCGGAGCGCACCGGGCCGCGCTCCATCGCGTCTTCCAGCGCGACGACCTCGTCGCCGTAGCCGCCGAAGTCGAGGAATTCCTGGCGCGGCATGATGAACTCGATGGGCGCGACCAACGCCGGGGTCGGCACGTAGCCGAAGGCGTTGTCGGGCATCGTCGTCACGTCGACCATCAGGGTGATCCCGCCGCCCGGCCAGACATAGACCGGGGCGCCGCCGCAGGTGACGCGCGTCGCGTGGCGCTTGACCGACCGGGTGAGCCTGACCGGGTTCACCGTGACGCCGGCGCGCAGCGAGCCCCCCGCCCCGCCCATGAAGAGCACGCTGGAGAGCGCGGGCTCGCAGTTCTCGCCGATGCGGTCGACCACCACCCGGAGCTCCGCCGGCATCGCGTCCTCGGCCGGTTTGAGGTCGTCGTCGAGCACGAAATAGGCCGCGTCCTCGCCGGTGGTCGACACCATGAGCAGCTTGAGCCCGGGCCAGGCGGTCTTGCCGTCGATGCGCTCGACGATCTCCAGCGGATCGGTGACGTCGGTGCCGCCCCAGCCGCTGCCGTGGTCGGCGACCTGGAAATACCGCCCCGGCGTCGAGCGCCGGCCGCGCACCCTGATGCCGGCCGCCGGCATGTCGAGGAACTTGCCCGACTGGTGCTCGGTCAGCACGCCGGTGATGTGGTCGTCGACCACGATCACCTCGTCGACATGGCCGTGCCATTGCGGCGCGAAGATGCCGATCGTGGCCGAGCCGCAGCCGACCCGCATGCGCTCTTCCATCACCCCGTCGATGACCGGCGGCTGCCCGGCCTGGACGGTGAGCGCGGCGCCGCCGTCGACGGTCATCTCGACGGGCTCCTTGTTGCAGAGTTCCAGCATCGCCTTGCAGGTGACGTTGCCTTCCTTCTTGGAACCCCCGGTGAGATGCCGGACGCCGCCGATGGCGAGCATCTGCGAGCCGTACTCGGCCGTCGTCACATGGCCGATCTGCTCGCCGTCCACCCTGACCGCCGCCGGTTCCGGGCCGATATAGCGGTCGGTGTCGATCTTCACCTTGACGCCGCAATAGGAGAACACGCCCTCGGAGACGACGGTCACCATGTCGATCCCCTCATGCTCGGAGGAGACGATGAAGGGGGCGGGCTTGTAGTCCGGATAGGTGGTGGTGGCGCCGATCCCGGTCACGAAGACCGGCGCCTCGCGGTTGACCAGCGAGCCGTCCCAGCTCTCGGACGCTTCGAGGAAGGGGACCAGCTTGCCCGCCTCGTCGACCACCTTCTGGGTGACCAGCAGGGGATCGACGCGGGTGAGCCTGCCGTCGAAATTGCCGTAGCGGTCGCAGGCGCCGGTCTTGTCCGGGCGGATCCGGCACAATACCGGGCAGGCGTCGCAGGTGATGATGCCGTCGCTCATGGGCTCAGCCCTTCCGCTTCCCGTTTTGGGCGAGGATCGCCGCGCGCACCCGGTCCGGCGTCGCCGGCGCGCGGGTGAGCCGCACCCCGGTCGCGTGGTGGATCGCGCCGAAGATCGCGGGCGGCGTCGGGATCAGTGTCGGCTCGCCGATTCCCTTGGCGCCCCACGGGCCGGTCGGCTCGGGGTCCTCGACCACGACATAATCGATCTCCGGCATGTCGCCCACGGTCGGGATCAGGTAATCGTGCAGGTTCTCGGTGCGGCCGGGGACGTATTCCTCCATCAGCGCGAGCCCGAGCCCCTGGGCGACGCCGCCGTCGATCTGCCCCTCGACCTGCTGCGGGTTGAGCGACTTGCCGACATCGTGGGCGGCGACCATGCGGCGGACCTTCACCGTGCCCAGCGCCACGTCGACCTCGACCTCCGCCATGTGGGCGGCGAAGGCGTAGGTCGCGTAGGGCGTCCCCTGGCCGAACTCGTCGAGCGGCACGGTCGGGGGATCGAAATACCCCTCGCCGACCAGCACGTCGCTGTCCCTTGTCAGGGGGAGCGCCGCGAGATCGACCTCGCGCACCGCCTCGCCGTCGCGCACAACAAGGCCGCCCTCGCCGAACGCGATCGCCGCGTCGTCGCCGACATTGGCGAGGCGCAGGATCTGGCGTCTGAGATCCTCGCCCGCGAACCTGGCGGCGTTGCCGGAGATATAGGCCTGGCGCGAGGCCGAGGTCTTGCCGGCATCGGCGGTGAGCTCGGTGTCGCCCCAGACCAGGTTGACCCGCGACATCGCGATGCCGAGACCGTCGGCGGCGCATTGCACCATCGTCGTGTTGGTCCCCTGGCCGATGTCCTGGGCGCCGGAATAGAGGGTGACCTCGCCGGCGCGCGACAGCCCCATATGCATGGTCGAGGGGTTGGACATCGAGGTGTTGCCGCAGCCATACCACATGCACCCCACCCCGACGCCGCGCCGCAGCACGCCCGAGGCGCTCGCGTTGAACGCCGCGGCCTCCGCGCGGGCCTTCCGCCAGTGCGGCCGGAGCCCCTCCAGGCAGGCGGCGAGCCCGGCGCTCGCCTTGAGCACCTGGCCGGTCGCGGTCTGGTCGCCGACGCGAATCGCGTTGATGTGGCGGAACTCCAGAGGATCGATCCCGCAGCGCTCGGCCATCATGTCCATCAGCATGTCGTGCAGCAGCGCCGATTGCGGCACGCCGAAACCGCGGAACGCGCCCGCCGGCGGCTCGTTGGTGTAGATGCCGGCCGAGGTCGCGAGCACGTCGGGGACGTGGTACGGCCCGGTCGCATGCACCGGAACCCGGTCCTTCACCGTGAGCCCGAACGAGACATAGGCGCCGGTGTTGAAATCGCCGTGGAACCTGAAGCCGGTAAGCTTGCCGTCCCTGGTGCAGCCATAGGTGGCGGACGTCCTGGACGGGTGGCGCTTGGTGGTCGAGGCCATCGACTCGATCCGGCTGAAGACGGTGCGGACCGGGCGGTCGAGGTTCCACGCGACGACCGCCAGCAGCACCTGGAGCCCACCGTCGATCTTGCCGCCGAAGCCGCCGCCGCAGGCGCAGGGGAGCACGTGTACCGCGTCGGTGGCGAGGCCCAGCACGTTGGCGATCTCGTCCCGGTCCATATGCGGCGCCTGGGTGGTGGCCGCGATCTCCAGCCGGTCGCCGACGCGGCGCGCCCAGCCGGCCTCGGGCTCGATATAGGCGTGCTCGACGAAGGCGGTCTCGAAGCTGCCCTCGACGACGATGTCCGATGCGGCGAGCGCGGCCTCGGCGTCGCCCTTCTTCACGAAGCCGCGCCCCATCACGTTGTCGTCGCCGCCGGCGTGGACAACGGGCGCGCCGGAGGCCGTCGCGTCCTCGATGCCGTGGACATGGGGCCGGACCTGGTAGCGGATCGGCACATCCTCGTCGCGGATCCCGTGCACCGATTCGTAGTCGCCGACGAGCGCCAGCACCGGCTCGCCCCGATGCTTCACCTCGCCGTCGGCGAGGATCGGCTGGTCCTTGATATGGGGGTAGACGCCGAAAGCGTTGAGCACCGGCACGTCACCCGGCCCGATCACCCTGACCAGCCCGGGATGGGCGTCGAACAGCGGCTGGAGATCGCCCACGGTGAAGGTCGCGCTCCAATGCGGCGAGCGCACCGCGCGCATCCAGAGCGCATCCTCGGGCGCGCCGTCGGCGCCGAAGATCTCGCTGCCATCGACCTTGCGGCGCCCGTCGGTCTTGGCGACCCGCGCGCCGACCGCCTCGCCCGGGCCGGGGTCGTCGATTTCGACCCCGTTGGGCTCGACGACGTGGCGCACGGCGGACAGGATCTTCTTGTAGCCGGTGCAGCGGCACAGCACGCCGCCGAGCGCGTCCTCGATCGCCGCCTCGTCGGGATCGGCCTGGCGGGACAGCAGATCCGCCGCCGCCATCAGCATGCCGGGCGTGCAGACGCCGCACTGCGCCGCGCCGTGCAGGTGGAAGGAATCCTGGAGCGCCGCGAACTTCCCGCCGGCCGCCGCCAGCCCCTCGACGGTCAGCACCTCGCGCCCCTCGACCTGGGCCACCGGGGTCATGCAGGAGCACACCTGGCGGCCGTCCAGCAGCACCGTGCAGGCGCCGCAATCGCCGGCATCGCAGCCGACCTTGGTCCCGGTCAGCGAAAGCTCCTCGCGCAGCACATGGGACAGGCGCCGGATCGGGTCGGTGCGGATCTCCGCCGGGCCGCCGTTGAGGGTGAAGGAAACCGTCGATTGCGTGGCCATCATGCGCTCTCCAGCTCAGCCAGCGTCCGGCGCACCAGGGTCAGCGCCGCGTCCATCCGGTACGCGCCCGTGCCGCGCACGTCGTCGATCGGCGACAACGCGGCCAGATGTTCCTCGGTGACCGCCTCGCGCAGGCCGGCGCCGATGGGCCGGCCGCGGAGGGCGTCCTCCAGCGCGTGCAGGCGCTGCGCCACGGCCGAGCAGGAACCGACCGCGAGGCGCAGCGAGGCCACGGTTCCGTCGGGGGCAGGTTCGAGCACGCCGGCGGTCATGACGATCGAGATCACCAAATAGTGCCGCGCGCCGAGCTTGAGGAAGCTGCTCGCGGCTCCTTCGGCGGGCCTGGGGACGGTAATCCCGGTGACGATCTCGTCGCGGGCGCGCACGGTCTCGCGGTTGCCGGTGATGAAGTCGCCGACGGGGACCGAGCGCGCCGAATCGCGCGAGGCAAGCTCGACCGCGGCGTCGAGGGCGAGCAGGTTGGGCACGCCGTCGGCCGCGGGCGATGCGTTGCACACATTGCCGACCACGGTGCCGGCATTCTGCACCTGGACGCCGCCGACCTCGCGCGCGGCGCGCTTGAGCCCGTCGAAGGCGGGCGGCAGGGCCGCCTCGATCACCTGGGTCCAGGTGACCAGCGCGCCGAAGCGCCAGCTCCCGCCGAGATCCTCGATCGCGCGCAACGATTCGATCCCCGTCACGTCGAGCACGTCGTCGTCGAGCGGCCTCCCCACCCGGGCGGGGTAGTAGTCGGTGCCGCCGGCGACGATGATGCGCGGCGTCTCGGCGAGCGCCGAGAGTGCCGATTCGAGATCGCCTGGCCTAAGATAGCTTGCCATCGCAGGGTGCGCCCCCACGTCTACAGGGAAGGGAAACGGTCCCCTCTTGCCGTTCGGGAGATTGTCCCGTGAAAATTGTTCGTGTACAAACGAATTTAAGTGCAATAGCCTTTCCTCTGTCAAGAAACCGGGGGTGTCGGGGAGGCGTTCCGCGGATCGCGCGGGACTGCGCATGGCATTGCTTGACTTTTGCGGCGCGGGGTTGATGACTCCCTGCGGCGCGCGACATCCACGAACGAGCGAAAACAGGTAAGTCAATGGCGACGAAGCTAGTCGATACGCCGTCGGGCGGGGAATCGCAGCGCGAGTCCGTCGACAGCGTGGTAATCCGCTTTGCCGGCGATTCGGGCGACGGGATGCAGTTGACGGGCACCCAGTTCACCCAGTCGACGGCGCTGATGGGGAACGACCTGGCGACCTTCCCGGATTTCCCGGCCGAGATCCGCGCGCCGGTCGGCACCACCTATGGCGTGTCGGCGTTCCAGATCAACTTCGCCTCCTACGACATCATGACACCGGGCGATGCGCCGGACGTGCTGGTGGCGATGAACCCGGCGGCGCTCAAGGTGCATCTGCGCGACGTGCCCAAGGGCGGCACCATCGTGCTCAACACCGACGCCTTCACCAACCGCAACATCGCCAAGGCGGGGTTCGAGGCCAACCCGCTGGAGGACGGTACGCTCGACAACTACGTCACCGTCGAAATCGACATCCAGAAGATGACCCTCGCCTCGGTGGCGGGGATCGGCGTGACCAACAAGGAAGCGGTGCGCTGCAAGAACATGTGGGCGCTCGGCCTGATGTGCTGGATGTACGACCGCGACCGGCAGCCCACCGTCGACTGGATCGAGCAGCGCTTCGGCAAGCGCGCGCCGGAGATCGCCAAGGCCAATATCGCGGCTCTCAACGCGGGCCACGCCTATGGCGAAACCGCGGAGTTGCCGAGCGGCATCCCGGCCTATATCGTTCCCAAGGCGGATGTGCAGCCCGGCGTCTATCGCGCGGTGACGGGAACCGAGGCGGTGGCTTGGGGGCTGGTGACCGGGGCCCACAAGGCAGGGATTCCGCTGTTCTTCGGCTCCTATCCGATCACGCCGGCCTCGGCGCTCCTGCACAACCTGTCGAACCTCAAGCAATACGGCGTCACGACTTTCCAGGCCGAGGACGAGATCGCCGCGGTGTGCTCGGCGATCGGCGCCTCCTTCGCCGGCTCGATCGGCGTGACCTCGAGCTCGGGGCCGGGGGTCGCGCTCAAGACCGAGGGCATCACGCTCGCCTTCGCGGCCGAGCTGCCCTTGGTGATCGTCAACAGCCAGCGCGGCGGCCCGTCGACCGGGCTGCCGACCAAGACCGAGCAATCCGACCTCTACCAGGCGGTATACGGCCGCAACGCCGATTCGCCCCTGCCGGTGGTCGCCTCCTGCACCGCCGGCGACTGCTTCTTCGCCGCCATCGAGGCGGTCCGGCTCGCCGTGACCTACATGACCCCGGTGATCCTGCTGACCGACGGCTATCTCGCCAACGCGGCCGAGCCGTGGGAGATCCCCGACGTCGACGATGTCGCCGACTTCAAGATCGACTTCGCCGCCGGGAGCGAGGAGTTCCACCCCTTCCTGCGCGACGAGAAGACGCTCGCGCGCAACTGGGCCGTTCCCGGCACGCCGGGTCTGATGCACCGGATCGGCGGTATCGAGAAGAGCTACGATACCGGCCACATCTCCTACGACCCGGAGAACCACCACCGGATGACCAAGGTGCGGGCGGCCAAGGTCGACGGCATCGCGGACGACATCCCGCTGCAGGAGGTGGCCGCCGGTCCGTCCACGGGGAAGCTCGCCGTAATCGGCTGGGGCTCGACCTTCGGCGCGATCAACCAGGCGGTCGAGCGTTCGCTGGCCGCCGGGCTCGACGTGGCCCACATCCACATCCGCCATATCTGGCCGCTGCCGCGCAATCTCGGCGAGTTGCTGGCGGGGTATGACAGGATCCTGGTGCCGGAGATGAACAACGGCCAGTTGATCACCGTGCTGCGCGACCGCTTCCTGGTCCCGGCCGAGGGCCTCAACCAGATTTCCGGCCTGCCGTTCAAGGTCTCCGACCTCGAAGCGGCGATTCGCGAGCGCCTGGAGAGCCAGCCATGAACGTCCAGACCCCCGTCGAGCAGCTCAAGCCGGCCGATTACGCCTCGGACCAGGAGGTCCGCTGGTGCCCCGGCTGCGGCGATTACGCGATCGTGAAATCGGTGCAGCGGACGATGGCCGAGCTCCAGCTTGCGCCGGAAAACTCGGTGTTCATCTCGGGCATCGGCTGCGCCGCGCGCTTCCCCTATTACATGGCGACCTACGGGTTCCACACGATCCACGGCCGCGCACCGGCGATCGCCACCGGCACCAAGCTCGCCAATCCCGAGCTCGACATCTGGGTCGTCATGGGCGACGGCGACTGCCTGTCGATCGGCGGCAACCACACGCTGCATGCGCTCAGGCGCAACGTCGACATCCAGATGCTGCTGTTCAACAACGAGATCTACGGCCTCACCAAGGGCCAGTACTCGCCGACCTCGCGGCTCGGCACGCGCTCGCCCTCGACCCCGCAGGGCTCGATCGACGCGCCGGTCAACGCGACCGTGTTCGCGCTCGGCGCCGGCGCCCGCTTCGTCGCGCGCTCCGTCGACACCAACCAGAAACACCTGCCGGTGATGCTCAAGCGGGCGCATGCCCATCGCGGCGCCTCCTTCGTCGAGATCATCCAGAACTGCATCGTCTACAACGACGGCGCGTTCTCGGGCTGGACCGACAAGGCGGCGGCGGCCGATTCGCAGATCCAGGTCGAGCACGGCAAGAAGCTCGTCTTCGGCAAGGACGGCGACAAGGGGCTCCGGCTCGATCCCGCCACGCTCAGCCTCGAGGTCGTCACCATCGGCGAGAACGGGATCGGCGAGGACGACATCCTGGTGCACGACGAGACCAACCGGCTGCTCGCCAACCTGCTGGGCTCGATGGAACACCCGGAGTTTCCGGTGGCCATCGGGGTGCTCTACTGCGACCCGGCCGAGACCTACGACGCGGCGGTCCACCGCCAGATCGGCGAGACCCTGGAAAAGACCCCGCCGACCGACCTCAACACGATGCTGCGCCGCGGCCGCACCTGGACGGTCGCGCCCGGCTGAGACGCTCGCGAGGAGACGCCTAGGCGTCGAGCAACGGCGCCAGGCGGGTCGCGGCGTCGGCGGCGAAGGGGTTGAGGAACACGACCCCGCCGAGGCGTTGGCCGTGCTGCATGTCCTCGCTCAGGATGGCGGAACAACCCGCCCGCCGGGCCGCGGCCCAGAGCATCGCATCCCAAAACGGGAGACGATGCCGTTCGACCGCGTCGATCGCGTCGATGAGGGCGGAATCGTCCGCCGCGGTCACCTGGAAGACATCGCGCCAGCCGCGCAGAAAGCCGCCCGCGCGCGCGGGGTCGAGGAGGTTCCTGCGCGTCGTCGCATGGAAGAATTCCGCGAGCGACTGGACCGTAAGCACGCAGTCACGCTTTGCTGCCTGGCCGATGAGCGCCCGCGACCGCCGGTGACGTTCGCCGGCATCGCGGTCGACGGCGTAGACGAGGATGTTGGTATCGAGCGAGAAGCGGCCGCTAACGGTCATAGAGATCGTCCCGCCGGATACGCAGCCCGCCCAGCGAAGCGCCTTCCTCCAGCCGCTCCATCATGCGCCCATGCGCCGCGGCCCATTCAGGGTCCGCTGTCTTGTCTTCCCGATGCGGCACCAGCCTGGCGATGGGGCGGCCGCGCCGGGTGATGACGATGTCTTCGCCGCCTTCGACCTCCCTGATCAGCCGGGAGAATTGCTGGTTGGCGGTCATCAGGGAAACGGTGCGCATGGTTCCAGACCGATTTTCTAGTATATAGTACAAATACAAGCGCAAACCCGGCCGGTCAAACCGGCCGGGCGGCGAGCGCCCCTCCGATTTCCGCCCCGGGGCTTTACCGGTCAGGCCGCCCGACTATCATGGCGCCGGCCAGATTCGGGGGGGTGCTGGATGCCGAGAAGCGTTGCCGTCGTGGGTTCGGGGCCCGGCGGCATGTATGTCGCGCAGGGGCTGATCGACAAGTCACCCGGCTGCCGCGTCGACGTTTTCGACCGCCTGCCCTCGCCGTTCGGGCTGATCCGCGGCGGGGTGGCGCCGGACCACCAGACGACCAAGCGGGTCTCCCGCGCCTTCGAGAAGACCATGCTGTCGGACGGCGTGCGCTTCATCGGCAATGTCGAAATCGGGCGCGACGTGGAAATCGGCGAGATCGAGCGGATCTACGACGCCGTGGTGCTGGCCTATGGCGCGCCCTACGACAACCGGCTGGGCATCTCGGGCGAGGACAAGGTCAACGTCTTCGGCTCCAACGCCTTCGTCGGCTGGTACAACTGCCACCCGGATTTCATCGACCTCGACCCCGATCTCGACATCCGGACGGCGGTGGTGATCGGCGTCGGCAACGTCGCCGTCGACGTGGCCCGGGTGCTCGCCAAGACACGCGAGGAGATGTCGGTCACCGATCTCCCGGACTACGCGGCAGATGCGATCGAGGCCTCGCCGGTCGAGGACATCTACATGTTCGGCCGGCGCGGGCCGGTCGAGGCGGTGTTCACCAATGTCGAGCTGCGCGAGATGGGACAGCTCGAGAACGCGAAGCCCATCGTCGATTTGGGCCAGCTGCCCGAGGAGGTGGTCGCGCCGCAGATGAGCGACCGCGACCGCAGGCTTCGCATCCGCAACATCGAGACCCTGAGGAGCTTTGCCGACGTCCCGGCGGAGGGCAGGCGCAAGCGCGTCCATTTCCGCTTCTTCTGCTCGCCGGTGGAAATCCTCGGCGGCGAACGCGTCGAGGCGGTGCGGATGGAGAAGACCCGGGTCGAGGACGGCCGCGCGGTGCCGACCGGGGAGACCTTCGAGATACCCTGCGGGATGGTGATCACCTGCATCGGCTCGCGGGCCGATGCCATCGACTCGGTGCCGTTCGACGAGCGCAGGGGGATCGTCATCCACGAGGACGGGCGGGTGCGCGAGGGGCTCTACGCCGCGGGCTGGGTGAAGCGCGGCGCCGTCGGCACCATCGGCACCAACAAGAACGACTCGCTCGACGTGGTGGAGCGGATCGTCGCCGAGTTCGCCGGCGCCGAAAGGGACGGTCCGGGCGGCTTCGACCGGGTCGCCGCCGAGCGCGGCCTGCGCGTCGTCTCCTATCCCGAGTGGCAGGTCATCGATCGCCTCGAGGAGCAGGCCGCGCCGGACGGCGCGCCGCGCAGGAAGTTCGCCACCCCCGCGGCAATGCTCGCGGCGCTGGAGGCGAACGGCGGCTGACCCTGCTTTCCGCTACCGGGTCTTGCCGCGTGCCTTCTTCGCGGCCGGCTTGCGGCGGATCGACACCGCCCCGCCGGCATCCTTGCGAACCTCGAACCCGCCGGACTTGGTGACGAGCGTGCTGAGATTGGGGCAACCGTAGGTCCGCGGATCGAAATCGGGCGCCGCGCCGAGGATGCGGCTGCCGACGCTGCCGAGATGCACCCACCCGTCGTCGTCCTCGCCCTCCATCGCCTTGACGACGATGTCCACGGCCTTCGACGGCGGTTCCTTTTCGGTCTCCGCGGCGGCGGCGTTGCTCGCGCTGTCCTTCTCCGCGACATCCTCGATGAGGTTCTCCACATAGATGAAGCGGTTGCAGGCGTTGCGGAACGCCTCCGGCGTCTTGCGCTCGCCGAAACCGTAGACCGCGAGCCCGTCTTCGCGCAGACGCTGCGCGAGCCGCGTGAAGTCGCTGTCCGAGCTGATCAGGCAGAAACCGTCGAGCCTGCCCTTGTGCATCAGGTCCATGGCATCGATGACGAGCGCGATGTCGGCGGCGTTCTTGCCGGTCGTGTTGTTGCGCTGCTGGTGCTGCAGGATCGCCAGCGACTTGACCGCATCGTCCCAGCCGGCGAGCCGGTTGCGGGAGAAGTCGCCGTAGATGCGCCGCACGTTGGCCTCGCCGAGCTTCACGATCTCCTCGAAGATCGCCTGCGCATGGCGGGCGCTGGTGTTGTCGGCATCGATCAGCACGGCGAGGCTGTCGGGGGCTCCGACGTCAGGCATGGCGGTTCCTCCGGGCGGCCCCGTCGGGGGACGCCTGCTCCGGTTCTAGAGCGTGTCCGCTCCGGATGGAAGCGCATCGCGCCGTCGTGAGGGGCCGGGCAACGGATATCGACCTCAATCCCCCGCGAACGCGATCAATCGTCCGCAGACCAGCGCTCCCAGCCAGCAAACCGTCGAGAGGACGGCATGACCCGCCAGGCGGGCGCGCGGGGCGTCCTTGAGCAGGAACCCGTGGGTCCGGCACAGGGCGAGCACGGACAGGACCCCGACGGCGATGAAGGCCAGCTTGAGCTGCAGGAACCCGACGCCGCTGTATTCCCGCGCCCGGACCGAGAACAGCAGCGGTCCGGTGAGCAGGGCGAGGGCCAGCCCGCTCGCGGCCACGGGCGCGAGCACCCGCACCACCGCTTCGCGGGAGATGCCCCGCCACACGCCGAGAAGCCGCAGGTTGAGCGGGACGACGGAGCCGACCAGCAGGGCGATCGCGAAGATGTGCGCGGCGCTGACGCCGGCATAGACCCAGCGGGAACCCCGCAGAGCCTGCGCCAGGGCCGTCCCCTCCAGCGCCGCGAACAGGGACTCCAAGGTCTCAGTCGCGCCCGGGGTAAAGGACGTATTCGCGCTTGCCCAGGAACAGCCGTTCCACCTTGACCCGTTTCTCCGACAGATCGGCGGCCGGCTCGCCGATCACCCGGATCTCGACCCCTTCGGCCAGATCGCCGTCCCTGAGGCCGGCGCGCTCGTTGCGCCAGGGCTGACCGACCTCGGCCCTCCACTCCTCGCCCTCCACGTCGATCTTCAGGATGCCGTGGGGATTGCCCAGGCGGACGGTCTTGACGATGCCGGTCAGATCGATATTGCCGCCGGTGGTCCACGACCAGCCGTGATGGGCCAGGGTCCCGACAGCCGGAGCCGTGAGTCCCAGGGCCAGTACCGTGACGAACAAGAGCCTCTTCATCATGCGCCTCCGATGCTTCAAGCGTTGCCGGGAAGGTTGCGTCACACGACCCGACAATCAAGCCGGCGCGTCCCGGACGACCTTTTGGCCCGCGGCGATCGTTCCGCTTGGGAATACGGTCGACCGGGGCAGATGCACGGGCGAGCAGCCGAAGGGTCGGGTGTCAGCGGAGCCCGTCGCGATCGACCGCTTCGATCGTTCGGAGAAGCACCCGCGCGCCGGCGGCGAGGTCGGCCGGTTCGGCCCATTCGTCGGCATGGTGGCTGAGCCCGTCGCGGCAGGGCACGAACACCATCGCCGCCGGGCAGATCCGGGCGAGGAACGAGGTATCGTGCCCGGCGCCGCTCGCCATCGACATCGAAGAGAGGCCCAGGCCGTCGGCGGACCGCGCGATCGCCCGCCGCAGGCGGCCGTCGCAGGTCACCGGCAGGCTGTCGGAGAGCAGCCCGCAGATGGCCAACCGGACGCCCTGGCGCGCGGCCGCGGCTTCGGCTTCGATCCGCAAGGACTCGACGAAGCGCTCGACCTGGCCCTTGTCGTCCGATCGCGCGTCGACCACCAGCCGCGCTTTGGCCGGCACCACGTTGGGCGCGTTGGGTTCGACCTGGAGCACGCCCGCGGTGGCTACGAAATGGCCCCTTGCCCGGCGGGCGATTTCGGTCGCGCTCTCCTTGACCCAGCCGACCAGCGCGGCGCAAGCGGCCAATGCATCGCGGCGGCCCTCCATCGGCACCGTGCCGGCATGGCCCGCCTTGCCCTCGAAGACGATCTCGACCCGCGTGATGCCGACGATCGCGGCGACCACGCCGATCGAGGCGCCCGCGCGTTCCAGAACGGGGCCCTGCTCGATATGCAGTTCGAGGAACGCCCGGATGTCGCCGCGCACCGCCTCGGCGAGCGCCCCCGGACTGCCTCCCACCGTTTCGAGCGCCTGGGCGAGGGTGCGCCCGTCGGGAAAGGTCTGGGCCAGGAGCGAGTCGTCGAGCAGCCCGGTCATCGCCCGCGAGCCGATGCAGGAGACGCCGCACTCGCTGGCTTCCTCGGCGAGGAAGTCCACGACTTCCAAATGGTGGCGCAGGGCGCGGCCGCGGGCGGTGAGGCAGCGCGCGACCTCGATCCCCGCGAGCACGCCGGAAATACCGTCGAACCGTCCGCCCGACGGCACGGTGTCGCTGTGCGAGCCGGTCATCAGCGTCCCGGCCCCGGGATCGGTTCCCTCAAGCCGGCCAATGAGGTTGCCGCCGGCATCGATCCGCGTCCTCAGGCCGGCTTCCCGGAAGCGCCGCTCCAGCCAGCCGCGCCCCTCCGCGAACAGCGGGGAGAAAGAGCGGCGCGTGAACCGCCGTTCGGGTTCGGTCAGCCCGGCCAGCGCCTCGTGGTCCGCCCACAGGCGCGCTTCGTCCACCCCCGCCCCGCTCACGCGGAACCCCGTGGCATTTCGGGTCTGATCCAGGCGCCGGTGCCCGGCTCGGCCACGCTCCCGCCGCGCGTCCAGACCGGTCGTCCACGCAGATAGGTTGCCTCCGCCCGGTAGGCGAGGCGGCGCCCGGCATACGGGCTCCAGTCGACGACATTGTTGCCCGACGCCGCGGGGTCGTAGCGGTGCTCGTCCGGCACCAGCACGGCGATATCGGCATCCCGGCCCGCCGCCAGCGCACCCTTTTGCCGGTCGATGCGGAACAGCCGGGCCGGGTTCTCCGCCAGCAGCCGCGCCGCCCAGGTCATCGGCAGACCGCGTTCCGCGAGTCCGGTCGCAAGCAGCGGAACCAGCGCCTCCAGCCCCGGCGCGCCGGAGGCGTTGTCCAGCATGTCGTTCCGGGTCTTGCGTTCCAGCGACCAGCTCACGTGATCCGTCGAGACGATGGCGATGTTGCCGTCCGCGAGGTGCCGCCACAGCGCCTCGCGCTCCGCCCGTCCGCGGATCGGCGGGTTGATCTTGGCCACCCCGGCGAGCCGGCTCACGTCGTCCTCCTCGCTCAGCGTGAGATAGTGGATGCAGGCCTAGGCGGTCGCCCGGTAGCCCTGGTCGCGGTAGGCCCGCGCCATCTCGTAGCCGCGGCCGAGCGAGCAATGGACGACATGGGCGGCGCAGCCCGTGGCGACGCCGAGCTCGTAGACCTCCGCCATCGCGAGCAGCTCCGAGATCGCGGGGCGCGACAGGCCATGGGCCAGGTAGTCCGCCCGCCCGCTCGCCCGGGTCTCGGAGAGCGCCGCCCGTATCACCTCCTCGTTCTCGTTGTGCACGCCGGCCATCAGGTCGAAGCGCGCGATCTCGGCGAAGCAGTCATGCATGGTCTGCGGCGGGATGCGCGGGAAGCGCTCCGGGTGGGTGCCGAAGGTCGAGAACTTGAAGGCGGCGGCGCCGGCCTCGACCATGGCGGCGATGTGGCGCGGTCCGTCGTCGGGGTGGACGGTGCCGTAGAGCGCGAAATCGATCCGCGCCTGGGATGCGGCCTGCTCCGCCTTCGTCTTCAGCCGCCCGGCGGTGCAGATCAGCTGGCCGTCGTCATAGGGCATGTCGACGATGGTCGTCACCCCGCCCGCCGCCGCCGAGCGCGTCGACCACAGAAAATCCTCCTGGTCGGCCTGGGAGCGCGAATGGACCTGCCCGTCGATCGCGCCCGGCAGGATCAGCCCGCCGGTAAAGTCCTCCACCGTCGCTGCGCCCGGCGCCGGGCCGTCGCCGATCCCCGCGACCTTGCCGTCGCGCATCGCGACATGGCCGCGCTCGACCACGCGCTCGGGGAGCACGATGTCGCCGATCAGGACGAGATCGAAATCGGACATGAGGCGAGGATTTCCCAGCGGCTCATTCGGCGCAAACGAATTCTCGAGGCTCCGATCCTTCAATAGAGGTCGAGGTCGCGGCGAATCCGCGCGAGCACATCTGCCGGCGGGCGGGCGAATTCGGACCGGCTGCCGGGCTCTCCGTCGCCCGGACGGGTGGTCGCGACCATGCCGATCTTGGTCACCGTCAGGTTCTCGTGCACCGGATCGCAGCGGTCGGCCTTGACGCCCGGCAGGACGATCAGATCCTCCTCGCCGCGGAAGCGCGCGGCGAGCGACCATTCGACCCGCTTCCAGTCATGCGGGTCGACGTCGTCGTCGACGGCAATCACCAGCTTCAGGAGATTGACCAGCCCCATCGCCAGCATGACCGCGCGCTTGCCTTCGCCCGGGCGCGGGCGGTGCATCGCGATGACCGCGTGCAGCCGGCCCATCCCCCCGTCGGTGACAACCACGCTGCGTACCGCCGGGATCGTCCGCGACAGCTCATGGCGCAGCGTGGCCCCGATCGCGACCGCCCCCAGCAGGCAATGCTCCGATGCGAAGCCCGGCAGGATCGCCTGGAATATCGCGTCCTTCCGCCGCGTCACGCAGCGGATCTCGCCCGCGATGCCCGGCCCGTAGCGGACATAGAACCCGGGGAACTCAGACACCGGGCCCTCCTCGATCGGCTGGTCGGGGCGGAGCACGCCCTCGAGCACGATCTCGGCCTCGGCGGGAATTTCGAGCCCGACCGTGCGGCAGGGGACGAGCTCCACCGGCTCGCCCAGCAACCCGCCCGCGATCCCGAACTCGTCGCGCCCGAGATCGACATACATCTGCGAGGCCAGCAGCACCGCGGGGTGGTTGCCGATGGCGACCGCGAACTCCAGCGGCTCGCCGCGCGCCCCGGCCTTGCGCGCCAGAATGTTGAGATGATGGTTGGCCGCGATCCCCGCCATCACCCGGTTGCCGCCCTCGAGCCTCAGCCTGGCGATGGAAAGGTTGCGACGGCCCGTCTCGGGGTCGCGGGCGACGATCACGCCGGCGGTGATATAGGGCGCCGTCTCCCGCTCGAACCAGCGCGGCACCGGCAGCAGCGCAGCCAGGTCGGGCGCGCCGTCGAAGACCTCGTCCTGCACCGGGCCGTGATCGACGGTCACCGGCGGGACCGGGCCCGCGACCGCCGCGGCGCAATGGTCGTCGAGGGCTTCGGGCGCGATGCCGAAGGCGAGCGCGAAGCGCGGGCGCGAGTTGAGAACGTTGCCGACCACGGCGAGCCCCGGCCCGTCGACGGTCTCGAAGAGCTGCGCCGGGCCCGTGTCGCGCAGCCCGAGGATCGCGCCGATCTCGAATTCCGGGTGGACGCGGCGGGTCACCCGCTGGAGCGCGCCCGCGCCTTCCAGCCGGTCGAGAAACTGCCTCAGGCTCGGTTTGTTCGACATTTCCGCCTCGAATCCGCCTCGACCGTCACCACATCCCGGGCAGCAGCAGGCTGAGGACCGGGAAGTTGAGCAATATCCCGATGCGCACGATATCGCTCGCCACGAACGGCAGCACGCCGCGATAGGTCTCGGTCATCGGCACGTCCCGCGCCGCGGCGCCGATCACGAACAGGTTAAGCCCGAAGGGCGGCGTGATCATGCCCACCTCGACCGCGGTCAGGCACATGATGCCGAACCAGACCAGGATCTGCGCCTCGCTCAGCCCGAGGTCGATCCTGAGCAGGATCGGCAGGAACACCGGGATGGTGAGCAGGATCATCGAGAGCGATTCCATGACGCAGCCGAACACGACGTAGAGCAGCAGCATCGCCGCCACCAGGAGCAGCGGCGGCACGTCGAGCGCGAGGATCAGCTCGGCCAGCGTCACCGGGAGCTGGCTGAGCGCGAGGAAGGCGTTGAACACGGTGGCGCCGAGCAGGATCAGCGCGATGAAGGCCGTGGTCTTCGCGGTCTCCAGCAGGCTGTCGCGCAGCTCGTGCCAGCCGAGCCTGCCGCCCGCGAGACCGATGATCGCGATCACGCTGGCGCCCACCCCGGCCCCTTCGGTGGGCGAGAACCAGCCGAGATAGATCCCGCCGATCACCAGGCCGAAGATCAGGGCGAAGGACCAGATCCCGCGCAGGCTCAACACCCGCTGGACCCAGCCGATTCTCTCGTCGGCCGGGGCGCTTCCGCCCTTGAGGCGGACGACGATCGCGATCACCGCCATGTAGCCCAGCGCGGCGAGGAAGCCGGGGATCACCGCGGCGATGAACAGCGCGCCGATCGATTGCTCGGTATAGATCGCGTAGATCACCAGGATCACCGAGGGCGGGATCAGGATGCCCAGCGTTCCGCCCGCCGCCAGCACGCCGGTGGAGAACGAAGGGTCGTAGCCGCGGCGCGACATCTCGGGCAGCGCCACCTGGGTCATCGTCGCCGCGGTCGCCAGCGACGAGCCGCAGATCGCGCCGAACATGGCGCAGCCGCCGACCGTCGCCATGGCGAGCCCGCCGCGCCAGTGGCCGATCCAGGCGCGGGCCGAGTCGAACAGCGCCTCGTTGATCCGGGCCTTGGTCGCGAACTGCCCCATCAGGACGAACAGGGGGATGACGATCAGCGAGTAGCTGGAAAAGCGCTCGTAGGTGAGCGACTTCATGACGTCGAGAAACGCCGCCGGCCCGGCGAGCAGCGCATAGCCGAGCCCGCCCGAAAAGAGCATCGCGACGGCGATGGGGACCCGAAGCCCGGCCAGCACCAGGGTCAGTACGAACAGCGACGCGCCGACCGCGAACCCTTCCATCCCGCGCCGCGCTCACACGGCGCCGGCCACGCGGCGCCACTGAACGACATTGACGTAGAGCGCCACCACCACCCAGAGCATGCAGGGAAGGATCGCGCCCGCATATCCGATCGACAGCGGGATTCGCAGGAACATCGTGGCGTCGTCCGCCATATGGGCATCGATGCCGCCCGCGATCAGCCGCCACAGCACGACCGCGGCGACGATGGAGAACAGCACGCCGGCGGCGAAATCGAGCAGCGCGGTCGTGCGCGCCGCGACCAGGCGCTCGACCAGCTCGATGATCACATTGGCCCGCTCGAAGTGGCAGTAGGGCAGGAAGGCCGCGATGGCGACCGCGCCGAGCAGCTCGACCACCTCGGAATCGCCGAGCACCGGGGCGGCGAAGACGGCGGCGCTGACCACGTTGGCCGATACGAACAGCATGGCGCAGAGGAGGAGCGCGCCGCCGGCCAGCGCCGTCACTTCGCAGGCGCGGCGGAGCAGCGCGCCCATCCCGGCCGCGGGCGCGCCGTCGTCCCCTCCGTTCCGCATGCCGAGGCGAACTCTATTTCCGGTACTTGTCCGCCAGCGCGCGGAGATCGGCCAGCATCTTCGGGCCGTCCTTGCCGAGGCTCGACATCTCCTCGGCCCAGGCCTGGATCGCCGGCTCGACCTGCTTCTTCCAGCGCGCGAGCTCGGCATCCCCGATCCGGATGATCTCGTTGCCGCGGGCGAGCGCCGCGTCCTTGGACTTGCGGTTCGCTTCGTCCCAGATCCTGCCCAGGCTGTGCGCGTAATCGAACCCCGAGCGGTCGAGGATGTGCTTGCGCAGATCGGCCGGCAGGCGATCGAGGGATTTGCGGTTCATCAGCGTCGCCAGCATCGTGTTATAGACCGGCACGTCGGTGTGGTACTTGGTCACCTCGTGCAGCTTGAACGGGGTCATCACCCCCCAGTTGATCATCAGGGCGTTGAACTGGCCGCGCGACAGCGCCTCGTAGACCTGGGGCAGCGGCAACCCGCCCGGCACGGCGCCGAGCAGGCGCGCCGCCATGCCGACATAGCGTGACGGAACCCGCACCTTGAGCCCCTTGAAATCCTCCATCCGCCGGACCGGGCGCTTCGGGGTGTGGATCGTCGCCGGATCGGTCGAGTGGATCGAGATCACGTGGTACTGGGCGTACTCGTCCCGCAGGTGCATGTCGTAGAACGCCATCGCCACCTGGCTCATCACCTCGGAGCCGTGGCCGATGAAGGGCAGCTCGAGCCCCGCGGAGCCCTTGAACTTGTTGGGGGTGTAGCCGGGCAGGGTATAGCCCACGTCGACCACCCCGTCCTCGACCTGCTTCGCCAGATTGGGCGCCTTGCCGCCGAGCTGCATCGCCGGGAACACCTGGACGGCGATGCGCCCGCCCGACGCAGCCTCGACCGCCTTGCCCCAGGGCACGAGATGCCTGGTGTGATCGTTCGACCGCGGCGACAGGAAATGGTGGATCTTGAGCGTAAAGTCCGCGGCGAAGGTTTCACCCCCGGCCACCGTGAGAATGGCGGCGGCGAGGGCGGCGCGGGCCGCCGAGCCGGCGAGCCCTCTTCGCGAGCAAGTTTTCATCACTCGTCTCCCGTCCGTGATTGCGAGTTCGTCCGCCCCGCCGGAAGGACTCCGGCGTTCGGCCGTCTCGTCCCCATCAAAGCCTATGAGACGGCTCCTGGCGACCGAAATTCCATAAGCGGAAGTCCGCCAGGCGCCGCGCGGGCGCGCAACTCAGTACGGAAGCACCCGGCCCACACCGTCACGGCGCGCCTTTGCCATGAACATGGCCGCCAGGGCGATATCGGAGATTGCCTGGCCGCGGTGCCAGAAAAGTATCGTCTCGGCATCGTTTTCACGCCCGGGCCGGTCGCCGTTGACGATCTGGCCGATCTCGGCGTGCAGGTTCTCCTGGGTGAGCGCGCCGCTGTCGACCTGATGGCGCAGCGCGCCGTAGGGGCCGGCGTGAGCATGAGACCAGGTATCGATGACGACCTTGTCGCAGACGTCGAGGAATCCGTCCTCCAGCGCGCTCTGGCTGCCGTAGGGGATGACCAGAGATCCCGGCTTGACCCATTCCGACCTGAACAGCGGTTCGGGCCGGACAAGCCGCGTCGCCTCGACGATCACGTCGGCGCCGCGGATCGCCTCTTCCCAGGTCGAGCAGACGACCACCCTTGCCGCCGCCTCGCCCGCCAGACGCGCGGCCAGCGCTTCGCGGCTTTCCGCGCGGCGGGAATGGATGCGGATCTCCTCGAAGTCGAACAGGGCGGCGATCAGCCGGACGTTCCAGTAGGAGCTCCCGCGCGCGCCGATATTGGCAAGCACCCTAGGCGCCCGCGGCGCGAGGTGCCTCGCGCCCGTCGCCGAGACCGCGCCGGTGCGCATGTCGGTGATGTGGGACGCATCGACGATCGCGACCGGCACGCCCGAATCCGGGCGCATGAGCAGGATGTACCCGAGCTCGGACGCCAGACCCAGCTTGTAGTTCGGCACGAAATCGCCGACGACCTTGAAGCCCGCGAGGTCGAGATGCGCCAGATATCCGGCCAGGATGTTGAAGAAGCCCTGGTTGGTGGGATCGTGACGCAGGTTGGCACGGGGATTCTGGACGTATTCTCCCCTCCCCTGGGCCGCGAAGGCCTGTTCCACCGCCTCCACGATCTCGGAATCCTCTATCTCGATCCGGCTGATATCGTCCCGATCGAGATACAGTATCTCCAGCCCTTCGCTCATGCGGCACGCGTCCTCGTTCGGGCCCCACCCCGGTTCGCGCGGGGTTAGGCGCGGTGCGACGGGCACGGCCATCGCCCGGCCCGGGCGGGAGAATGGCACGGGGACCGCGAACGATCCATGTACGCCCATGACAATGCGGCTGAAGGGTCGTTCCACGGAAGCCGCCGGCGGCGCGGCGTGCCGCGCTCGATCGGGCGCGGAAGGACGACCTGATGACGACCCGCATCCAGCCACCAGGGCCAGCCTTCCGGCGCATAATGTCGCTCTCAAATTGCGCCGGAAATGCGATATGCTGAGGGTGGCCGCGGCACGGGAGAACGACCATGTCCCCGAAGACGATGGACCCTCGGTACATCTCCCTGTCAGTGTCGGTCGCGCGATGCATTTGATCGCCAATACCAGAATGTACGGGGCGGGCGAGCAATGCCGCCGTCTCTGGACCGAACTCGTGGGGTTTGTCTCGCGCGATTCGGGGGTTCCGCTGGAGATCGTGGAACACGCGGCTCCGGCGCCCATCGAGGACTTATGGAATCGGCCCGACATGGGGCTGGTCCAGATGTGCGGCTGGCCCTATTGGCGGTCGGATCCGCGGCCCAACCTGGTTGCCGCTCCGGTCCTCGATCATGACTATTGCAGCGACCGGGCGCTGTACTGGACCGACATGGTCGTGCGCGGCGACGAGGAGGCGGGCCGGCTCGAGGATCTCTTCGAGGGTCGGCTGGGCTGGACCGTCGACCATTCCCATTCCGGTTACAACGCGCCGAGATGGATGCTGCTGCCCCATTTTCAGAGGGCCGGCAAACCCCTGTTTTCCCAAAGTCTCGGCCCATACAAATCGCCGATCGGGATCATCAACGCATTGCTGGAAAATGAAATCGATGTCGGCCCCGTGGATGGATATTTCCACCTGCTGCTGGAGCGCCATCGCCCGGAGCTCGCGTCGAAGATACGCACGATCGCCGTATCCGATCCCGCGCCGATGCCGCCCTTTGTCGCGTCGCGCGGGATTTCCGCCGGGGACCTCGAGAGCTTGCGAAATTCGGCCCTGCACGCTCACCTGGCTCCCGCCGCCAGGACGGTCATGGAAGACCTGGCCATACGCAGGTTCGTCGTACCGGAGACCGGGTTCTACGAAGCAACGGAGTCGTGGAGCCGGGACGCCATCGCACACGGGTACGAGCGGCCGGCCTGACCCGCCTTTCTCACCGGCGTCACCGCCGGCGGGCCGCCTCAGCCGCCGAGAAACGGCAGGTTCAAGCCGTGCTCGCGGGCGCAGGCGATGGCGTCGTCGTAGCCGGCATCGGCATGGCGCATGACCCCGCTCGCCGGGTCGTTCCACAGCACCCGCTCGATGCGCCGGGCGGCCTCTTCGGTGCCGTCGCAGACGAGCACCATGCCGGCGTGCTGGGAATACCCGATCCCGACGCCGCCGCCGTGGTGCAGGCTGACCCATGTCGCGCCCGACGCCGTGTTGAGCAGCGCGTTCAGCATCGGCCAGTCCGACACCGCGTCCGAGCCGTCGATCATCCCTTCGGTTTCCCGGTTGGGGCTCGCGACCGAGCCGCTGTCCAGATGGTCGCGGCCGATCACCACCGGCGCGCTGAGCTCGCCGCGCGCCACCATGTCGTTGAAGGCGAGCCCGAGGCGGTGACGGTCGCCCAGCCCGACCCAGCAGATGCGCGACGGCAGGCCCTGGAACCGGATGCGCTCCCGGGCCATGTCGAGCCAGTTGTGCAGATGCGGGTTGTCCGGGATCAGCTCCTTGACCTTCGCGTCGGTCCGGTAGATGTCGTCGGGGTCTCCCGACAGCGCGGCCCAGCGGAAGGGCCCGATCCCCCGGCAGAACAGCGGGCGGATATAGGCCGGCACGAAGCCGGGGAAGTCGAAGGCGTTCTCGACGCCCATCTCGCGCGCCATCTGGCGGATGTTGTTGCCGTAATCGAGGGTCGGCACGCCGCGCGCCCAGAAAGCCAGCATCGCCCGGACCTGGACGGCCATCGATCGCTTGGCGGCCTCCATCGTGCCGGCCGGATCCCGTTCCCGCTTCTCCTGCCATTCCGCGTATGACCAGCCCGCCGGCAGATAGCCGTTCAGCGGATCGTGGGCGCTGGTCTGGTCGGTCACCGCATCGGGCCGCACGCCGCGCTTCACCAGCTCGGGGTAAATCTCGGCCGCGTTGCCGAGCAGCCCCACCGACAGCGGGACCTTCCGCGCGCAGGCATCCGCGACCATCGCCAGCGCCTCGTCGAGGTCGGTCGATTGCCGGTCGAGATAGCCGGTCTTCAGCCGCATCTCGATCCGGCTCGGCTGGCACTCGACGGCGAGCAGCGAAGCCCCCGCCATGGTCGCGGCCAGCGGCTGGGCGCCGCCCATGCCGCCCAGACCGCCGGTCAGGATCCAGCGGCCCGAGAGGTCGCCGCCATAGTGCCGCCGCCCGAGCTCCACGAAGGTCTCGTAGGTGCCCTGGACGATGCCCTGGCTGCCGATATAGATCCACGACCCGGCCGTCATCTGGCCGTACATGGTCAGGCCCAGGCGGTCGAGTTCGTTGAACTTTTCCAGCGTCGCCCAGTGCGGCACGATGTTGGAGTTGGCGATCAGCACCCGCGGCGCGTCGGCATGGGTGCGGAACACGCCGACCGGCTTGCCCGACTGGACCAGCAGGGTCTCGTCCGCTTCCAGCGTCCGCAGCGCGGCCACGATGCGGTCGAAGGAGTCCCAGTTGCGCGCCGCGCGGCCGATGCCGCCATAGACCACCAGCTCTTCGGGCTTCTCCGCGACCTCGGCGTCCAGATTGTTCATCAGCATCCGCATCGGCGCCTCGGTCTGCCAGCTCCGGCAGGTCAGCGCGGCACCGCGCGGCGCGCGTATCTCGCGACTGTTGTCGATGCGGGTGGTGTCCGTCGTGCCGCTCATCCCGTCAATCCCCGATCCGAAGACGCAGCTGGGTCGATGTCGGGAACGGGACGAGGCCGCGGCCGAGCCGGTCGAGATGGGCCATACCGCCTCTACGCCTCTGCGCCTCTGCGATGACGAACTCCGCCTGAGCCCGTTCAGGACCCTTTCCACGCTTGTATATCACTAAATTCTATTGGCGATTGGACAACGGGGCGGGTGTTGTGAAAGGGTTTCCGCATGGGGGACACGCCTGACCGACGAAACGGGAGGAACAGATGACACGGGCAAAATGCGCTGCGTTGACGCTGGGCGTTGCTCTGATCGCGAGCGCCGCGATGCCGCCGGCCGTTCTCGCCCAGGACAAGGCGACCGCGCTGCGCTGGGCGAGCTTCGTTTCGCCGAAGAGCGCGAACAACGCGGTGACTGTCCCGGCCTTCGCCAAGGCCATCGAGGAAGCGTCCGGGGGCACGCTCAAGATCGAACACTATCCCGGCGGAACGCTGGGCAAGGGCCCGGTTCAGCAGCTTTCCATGGTCGAGAACGCGGTGGCCGACATCGCCGAAGTGGTGGTCGCCTATTCGCCGGGACGTTTTCCCGAGCTGTCGCTTTTCGAGCTTCCCTTCCTCGCCAGGAGCAATGTCGAGGCCGGCCTGGCCGCGTGGAAGATCTACAAAAAGGGCCTGGTTTCGGATTTCGACGAGTTGATGCTGGTAGGGGTCATCATGTCCGGACCCTACGGAATCTCGACCACCAAGCCGATCCGGTCGGTCAAGGACCTGGCCGGGCTGCGCCTGCGGGCGGCCGGTCCGATTCAGAACGAGATCGTGTCGCGGCTGGGGGCGGTTCCGGTGGGTAACGTTCCGGCACCCGCGATCGCCGCGAATATCAGCCGGGGCGTGATCGACGGAACCCTGATGGCGCCCGGCAATGTCTACACCTTCCGTATCGCCGACGCCGCGCAGCATCACAACTTCGACGTCAAGCTCGGCTCGGTTGCCGTGATCTTCCCGATGCGCCGCGACACCTACAACAAGCTCCCGGCGAAGGCGAAGGCGGCCTTCGACCGGTACTCGGGCGAATGGCTGACCCGCCGGCTCGGCGAAGGCCTGGACGGGCAGCTGGCCGGCGCGGTGAAGAAGCTCGGATCCGCCGGCGGCCATACGATTCACCAGTGGGACGAGGCGGCCATCGCCGAAGTTCGGGAAAGACTCGCTCCCATCGTCCAGAAGCACGACAAGGTCAACGAGAAGGGGGTCAACCTGTACAGGGAGGTGTTGGCCGCGATCGAGGAGGTTCGGGGCGCGCAATGAGCCCCGGTCCGCGCTGACCGGCGCTCCGGCGTTCCCGGAGAGCGCATGGGGGCCGGCACATGATCCGGCTGATCGGGACCGCCGGAAAGTACTCGGCGGTCCTCGGATTGATCTGCCTGCTGCTGATTTCCACCGCCATCCTGTCCGATGCGCTGACGCGAACCGCCTTCAATGCGCCGATATACGGGCTGAGCGACCTCCTGGAAGTCCTGACGCCGGTCATCGTGGCGTCCTGCTTTCCGGTGACCCTGGCGACGATGCAGAACATATCCATCCGCTTCCTGGGGCGGTCGCTGAAGCCGCGCGCCGGGCAGCTGGTGGAGCTCTTCGGCCAGTTCGCCGCCCTGCTGGTCATGGCCGGGATCGTCTGGGAGGTCGGGCGCTACACGGCCGGCCTTGTCGAGCACCGGCAATTCACCTGGCTGCTGCGTATTCCGATCTGGCCGAGCTGGATCCTTTCGACCCTGCTGCTGGCCTTGTGCCTGCCGATCCAGACGCTGGTCGTGGCAGAGGTTTTCGGGAATTTCCGACACAATCGTTCCCTGGCGGGTCCCGAGGCGGGGCTCCGGGACGCAGGCGGGGATAACCGGGAATAGTGGACCCCATCGCCCTCGGTCTCCTGTCGTTCCTGGGAATGCTGTCGCTCATCGCGGTTCACGTTCCGGTCGGCATAGCGATGGCGATCGCCGGGGTCGCGGGCTTCTACGCGATGACCGGCAACATCCATGCCGCGGTCTCGATGTTCGGATCGGAGACCGCGACCGCGATATCGAGCCCTCACCTGATCATAATTCCGATGTTTCTTCTGATGGGCTCGTTCGCCGGCGTGTCGGGGCTGGCGAGCGATTTGTACCATCTCGCGAATTCCCTGTTCGGGCACCGCCGCGGTGGGCTGGCCATGGCGACCGTCGCCGGATGCGGCGGGTTCGGCGCCGCCTGCGGATCGTCGATCGCCACGACCGCCACGATGGCGCGGATCGCGCTCCCGGAGATGGAGCGGCGGGGATACGCGCAAAGCCTCAGCGCCGGCTCGATCGCCGCCGGGGGCACGCTGGGCTCGCTGATCCCGCCCTCGTCGATCATGCTGATCTATGCTTTTCTGACCGAGCAGTTCGTCATCACGCTCTTCATCGCCGGCGTGATTCCCGGCCTGTTGACGATAGCGATCTACTTCGTCGCCATTCAGATCGTCGTGCGGCGCAACCCGGCGCTCGCGCCGGCGGGGACGAGACGGAGCTGGGCCCAGACCGCGAGGACCGCGGCGAACAGCTGGGGCATCGTTTCCATCATCCTCATCATGACCGTCGGACTCTATGGCGGCGTGTTCACGGTCATCGAAGCGGCGGCGGCGGGGACATTCATCGCCTTCATATTCGCGATCGCCCGGGGCAGGCTGAACCGCAAGACATTCTTCCGGACGATCGGCGAAACCGCGGGCAATGTCGGCCTCCTCTACACCATCCTCATCGGGGCTCACATATTTTCGAATTTCATTGCGATCACCAGGATGCCCGCCGCGCTGGTCGACTGGGTGGTAAGCCTCGGCCTGCCGGCGCTTGCGATCATATTCGTGCTGGCCGCCATCTATATCGGGCTCGGCGCGATATTCGATTCCGTCGCCGCCATGGTCATAACGCTCCCCTTCGTCTTTCCGCTGGTGACCGACGGGCTGGGCTACGACCCGATCTGGTGGGGCATCGTGATGATCATGGTGATCGAGATCGGCATGATCACGCCGCCGATCGGCATCAACGTCTTCGTGATGCACGGGGTGAGGAGCGATATTCCGCTCGGCACGATATTCCGGGGAATCGTGTCCTTCCTGTTCGCCGACTTTGTCCGGCTCACCCTGGTGATCCTGTTTCCCGCCATCGCGCTCTGGCTGCCGCGGACCATGTGAGGAACGGGAAGGTGGATCACAGGGAATTTCTCAGATCCCTTTCCCGGGCCGACCGGAAGGCGCTTTCCGAGCAAAGCGACGGGCCCGGCCTGCGCCACCTGGCCGTGTACGTCTCGCTGATCCTGCTGCTTGCCGTGCCGATTGCCCTTCGGGTACCGGGCTGGCCGGTCCTGATGGTTCCACTCGGCATCCTGCTCGCCTTTCTGTTCAATCTGGAGCACGAATGCACCCACACGACCGCGTTCAGGACCAGCTGGGTCAACGAGTGGAGCGGCCGGATCTCGGGGTTCCTGATCCTGCAGCCGTTCCAGTGGTTCAGGCACTTTCATTTCGCCCATCACCGGTTCACCAACGATCCCGAACGCGATCCGGAATTGACCGGCAAGCCGAAACCCGAAACGGTCGCCCAATACATCGTTTTCGCATCGGGACCGATTTACTGGAGAAACAAGATCGTCCTTCTGTTTCGGAACGCACGGGGTCGCGATTTCGACGATTTCGTCCCGCAAAAGGCCCGTCGACAGCTGCGAACCGAAGCCCGGGCCTCGCTCGCGATCTATGCGGCCGTGCTGGCTTTTTCGATCGGGGTGTCACCCGCGCCGATCTGGGTCTGGCTGGTCCCGCTGGTCGTCGGATTCCCGATCCTCAGACTGTACCACCTGGCGGAGCATGGCCTCTGCCCGCCCGTCGCCGACATGTTCGAGAATTCGCGCACCGTGCTCACCAACCCGGTCGTCCGTTTCGTCACCTGGAACATGCCTTATCACATCGAGCACCATACGCTGCCGATGGTGCCCTTTTTTCGGCTCCCCGACCTGCATCGGCTGGTCAGGGAACATCTCGGGCAGACCAGTGACGGCTACGTGAGATTCAGCCTTGAGTATGCGCGCCGCCTGACCCTCGCGAGACGTGAGACACCGATGATGAAGGTCGACCGGTGACAGCGGATCATCCGAAAGATCCCGCCGAATACGCGTTCGCGCTCGGCGACTGGGGGAGACCGGTCGCAACCGCCTCGCCCGAGGCGCAGGCCTGGTTCGATCTGGGTCTCAACTGGACATATGCGTACAACCACGAAGAAGCCGTGGCCTGCTTCCGCGAGGCCCTCCGACACGACCCGGATTGCGCGATGGCCTGGTGGGGCATCGCCTACGCCGCGGGGCCGTTCTACAACCGTCCCTGGATCCGCTACACCGAACGGGAGATCGCCGAGACATTGCCGCTCTGCCATGACGCGGCATCGGAGGCGCGCCGGGCGCTGGACAGGGCGGAGAACGGCAGGCCGGACGAGCGTGCCCTGATCGAGGCGATATCGACCCGCTACCGGTCGCGAAGCGAGACCAGCCATCGCGTCCTGAACCGCTGGCACCGGGCGTTCACGGACGAGATGCGGGCGGTCTACGCCGCCTTCCCCGGCGACCTCGATATCGTCGCCCTGTTCGCGGAAGCGGCGGTCACCTGCACGCCGCGACAATTGTGGAACCTCAAGACGGGACAGCCGAACCCGGACGCCCTGACCGGGGAAGCGATCGTCGTTCTGGAGAGAGCGCTGGCGGAGATCGCGGAAACCGGGACCCGTCATCCCGGAATCCTCCACATGTACATTCACCTGATGGAGATGTCCCCCTTTCCGGAGCGGGCGCTGCGCGCCGCGGACATGGTGCGGGGGCTGGTGCCGGATGGCGGCCATATCGAGCATATCGCGGCGCACATCTACGTGCTGTGCGGCGACTACGCGCAGGCGGTGGAACAATGCCGTCGCGCCGTCGAGGCGGACGACAGGTATCTCGACCATGCGGGCCCCTTCAACTTTTACACCACCGCCCGGTGCCACGATCTTCATCTGCACATGTACACCGCCATGTTTCTCGGCCACTATGCTTCGGCCATCGAAGCCGCGAACCGCATCTGCGCGACGGCGACGCCGGACCTGGTGGCCTCCAGCTACCCCTTCATGGCCAGCATCCTGGACGGCTATTCCGCCATGCGTACCCATGTGTTCGTGCGGTTCGGAAAATGGCGGGAGCTGATCGAGGACGGGCTGCCGGACTCCCCCGAACGAACGCCGATCCGGGTCGCGATGCACCACTACGGCAAGGGCGTGGCCTACTCTGCCCTGGGCGACATCGACAACGCGGAAGCCGCGAAGGGCGAGTTCGACCGGTTTCTCGAAACGATCCCGGAGAGCGCCATTTTTCTCAGCAATTCCGTTCGGGACATCCTGCACGTCGGCAAGGCGATGCTCGAAGGGGAGTTGGAGTATCGCAAGGGAAATCACGAACGCGCCTTCGATGCCCTGCGCCTGGCGGTCGAACGGGACGACGATCTCAACTTCACCGAGCCGTGGGCATGGATGCATCCGCCGCGCCATGCGCTGGGGGCGCTGCTGGTCGAACAGGGCCGGTTCGAGGAAGCGGAATCGGTCTACCGAACGGATCTGGGTTACACCGGGGACATCGCCCGCTGCAGCCAGCATCCGGACAACGTCTGGTCGGTGCACGGGCTGCTGGAATGCGTGAAGGGGAACGGCGAATCGAACGAGGCCCGGTTGCTCGCACAGAAATTGAGGATTGCCCAGGCGAGAACCGATATTTCCATAGCGTCGTCGTGCTTTTGCCGGACGCAGGGAAGCAGCGCGGATGGGCGCTAGGTGAGGCGCTTCAGGAGGGCGAGGAAGGCGCGGCGCTCGGCCTCGTCGAGGCCGGCCAGGGTCTCGTCGCTGATCGCGTGGCCGTCGGGCATGGCGGCGGCGATCAGCGAGCGCCCGTCGCCGGTGAGGCTCAGGACGACGCGGCGCCGGTCCTCCGCGTCGGGCTTGCGGTCGATCAGCCCGCGCGCGAGCAGCCGCTTGATCACCCCCTGCATGGTGGCCGCATCCATCGCGGTGCGCCTGCCGAGCTCGTTCTGCGAGACCTCGCCGAGATCGTGCAGCTTGACCAGGGCAGCAAATTGCAGCGGCGTGAGCTGGGCATCGCCGATCATGTCCTGGAAGATCGCCGCGTGGCGCTGGTGGGCGCGGCGCAGCAGATGGCCGACCTGGTCCTCCAGCACATAGGCCGGGCCGGCGTCGTCCCGCCGCGCGGTCGCTACCCGTTTCATTCGACGCCTTCGCGAAATCGTTTGTATACGAACGATGGAGGCGGCGCGGGGTGGGGTCAAGCTCCCGGCCCTCCCGGCATGTGGACGGGCTGTTGGGGACGCACTAAAACCCGTGCGTCTGCCCGAGGGAGGTCCCATGCAGCTCTACAGCTATTTCCGGTCTTCGGCCGCCTACCGGTTGCGCATCGCGCTCAACCTCAAGGGGCTCGACTACGAGCAGGTCGCGGTGGACCTGCCGGGCGGGGTGCATCGCGCGGCCGAATTCGAAGCGGTCAACCCGCAGCGCCTGGTGCCGGCGCTGATCGACGGGGAGCGCACGCTGATCCAGTCGGTGGCGCAGATGGAATATCTCGAGGAGACCCGGCCCGAACCGCCGCTTCTTCCGGCCGACCCCGTCGAGCGGGCTCGGGTGCGCGCGCTGGTGCAGATCGTCGCCTGCGACATCCACCCGCTCAACAACCTCCGGGTGCTCAAATACCTGCAGGAGACGCTGGGCCACGACGACGCGGCGCGCGATGCCTGGTACGCCCACTGGATCGCGGAGGGCTTCGTCGCGCTGGAACGGCTGCTCGCCGGGAGCGACCACACCGGGACGTTCTGCCACGGCGAGGCGCCGGGCATGGCCGATGCCTGCCTGGTGCCGCAGGTCTTCAACGCCCAGCGTTTCAAATGCCCGACCGGTCCCTACAAGACGGTCATGCGCATCTTCGAGGCGTGCGACGCGCTCGAGGCCTTCGCCGCCGCCCACCCGGCGAGGCAGCCGGATTCGCCGCCCGGCTGACGCGCGCGGCGCACGAATCGCTCGCCCCGCGGGCGGCAAGTTCTCTAGTATGGCGAACCAGCGGGACTTCCGAACAGGGGAGACGGAAAATGAGATTTGCGACATTGCTTGCGGCCGTGGCGGCGTTCGCGCTCGGCGCGGCGGGCACGGCGGAAGCCCAGTTCAAGCTCAAGGGCGATCCCAAGGTCGCCTTCGTCTATTTCGCCTCCAAGAACGACGGCGGCTGGACCCAGGCGATCGACGAGGCCCGGATCCGGGTCGAGAAGGAGCTCGGCTGGAAGATCCCATTCGCCGAGAGGGTGCCGGAGAAGGCCTCCGCCATCCGCCCCGTGGTCGAACGGTTCATCAGCCGGGGCTTCAACGTCATCAACGGGTCCGCCTTCGGCTATAGCGACACCTTCAAGGATCTGTCGAAGGAATATCCCGACATCGCCTTCGTCAACCCGGCCGGGATCACCAACGGCCCCAACCTCCAGTCCTATTACGGCCGGACATACGAGAGCCAGTATCTCTGCGGCATGGTGGCGGGCGCGATGACCAGGTCGAACAAGCTCGGCTTCGTCGCCGCCCATCCGCTCGGGCTGGTGACCTGGACGGTCAACGCCTATGCGCTCGGCGCCCAGGCGGTGAACCCGAAGGCGACGGTCAACGTGGTCTATACCGGCTCCTGGAACGACCCGGTGAAGGAGCGGGCCACCGCGCTCGCCCTGATCGAGCAGGGCGTCGACGTGATCGGCCAGCATGTCGACACCCCGGCGGTGCAGGTCGCGGCCCAGGAGAAGGGGGTGTGGGGCACCGGCCATCACCGCGACATGCGCGAGTTCGCGCCCAAGGCGACGCTCTGCTCCTCGGTCTGGGTGTGGGACCGCTTCCTGATCCCGCTCTACAAGCAGATCTCGTCGGGAAGCTGGAAGACCAAGCCCTATGGCGAGTTCGTCGGGCTCGGCCACGGCGGCACCGACATCGCCTGCTGCAACGAGATCGTGCCCAAGGCGGTGGCCGACAGGGTGATGGCGGCGCGCCAGAAGATCATCGACGGCTGGCACGTCTATACCGGCCCGATCGTGGACAACAAGGGCAAAGAGGTCGTCGCCGCCGGCAAGACCCCGTCGGATGCCGATCTCTGGGGCATGAAGTACCTGGTCAAGGGCGTCATCGGCCAGCTCTGAGCCGATAGCCGACGCCAGCCTTCGCGCCCGGCCGGTCCCCGCCGGCCGGGCGCGTTCCGTTGGAGCGCCGGACATGACCGCCGCGCTCGAGATGAGCGACGTCAGCAAGGAGTTCGACGGCAACCGGGCGCTCGACGGGGCCTGGTTCCGGGCCGGGTACGGGCGGGTCCACGCGCTGCTCGGCGAGAACGGCGCCGGCAAGTCCTCGCTGATGAACGTGGTCTGCGGGCTCTACGCGCCGGATGCGGGCCGCATCGCCGTCGACGGCGCGCCGGTCGCGGTCACCGGCCCGGCGCATGCCCGGGCGCTCGGCATCGGCATGGTGCACCAGCACTTCAAGCTGGTGCGCCCGTTCACCGTCGCCGAGAACGTGGCGATGGCGAACCCTCTCGGCGGGCGCTGGACCGACGAGCTGGCGCGGGTGGCGGAAACCATCGAACGCCATTGCGGCGAGCTCGGCTTCGAGCTCGACCCCGGGGCCCGCATCGATTCGATCTCGGTCGCCGAACGCCAGCGGGTCGAGATCGTCAAGGTGCTGATGTCGGGCGCCCGCATCCTGATTCTCGACGAGCCGACCGCGGTGCTGACCGACGACGAGGCGGACCGGCTGCTGGGCGTCGTCCGCGGCCTCGCCGGGCGCGGCGCGGCGGTGGTCCTGATCACCCACAAGCTCCGCGAGGTGCGCGACTTCGCCGATCGGGTGACCATCATGCGGGCCGGGCGGACGGTCGCCGACGAGGACCCGAAGACGCTGTCCGACCGGCGCATGACCGAGCTCATGGTGGGCTCCGCGCCGCGCAGCGCGGTGGCCGCGCGGAGCGGCGGCGGCAAGATACGGCTCGACATCCGGGACCTCGGCGCCGCGCGCGACGACGGCCTGGCGGCACTCGCCGGGATCACCTTCGCCGTCCAGGAAGGGGAGATCTACGGCGTCGCCGGGGTCGGCGGCAACGGCCAGACCGAGCTCGCCGAGGTGCTGATGGGGGTGCGCCCGGCGACCGGCGGAAGCGTCGCGCTCGACGGCGCCGACCGCACCGCCGCCCACCCGGGCGAGCGCCGCAGAGGCGGGCTCGGCACCATCCCCGCCGACCGCTATCTCCACGGCCTCACCGCCGACCTGTCGGTGGCCGAGAATTTCGCCCTCGCCGGGCTCGCCGCCGGGCGCTACGGGCGCTGGTGGGTGGCGTCGGGGCGGATGCGCGGCGACACCGAGGCGGCGATCGCCGCCTTCGAGATCCAGGGCGGCGGACCGGCGACGCGCTCGCGCCTGCTGTCGGGCGGCAACGCGCAGAAGCTGGTGCTCGCCCGCGAGCTGTCGGGCGGCGCCGGCATCCTGGTCGCCCATTCGCCGACACGGGGGCTCGACCTGCGCGCCTGCGCGGCGGTCCAGAGCCAGCTGCTCGAGGCCCGGGACCGCGGCGCGGCGGTACTCCTGATCAGCGAGGATCTCGACGAGGTGCTCGATCTGTCGGACCGCGTCGGCGTGCTCAACCGGGGCCGCATCGTCGGCGAGTTCGCCCGCCCGGCGGACCGCCACGCGGTCGGACGGCTGATGGTCGGCCATGCCTGACCACGCCGCCGCCCCGCCCGCCGGGGCCTATCGCGCCCGCCGCCTCGGACGCCTCAACCTCGAAGTCCGACAGTCGATCGGCCGCGTCAAGCACGCCGCCTTCATCGCCTTCGGGCTCGGTATCGGGCTCGCGATCTCGGTCGCCATCCTGATGGCGGCGGGCGTCGAGGCGGCCAACATCTTCGAAGAGTTCGTGGTGCTGACCTTCTTCGACCGTCTCGGGCTGTCCAGCGTGCTGATCGAATGCAGCCCGCTGATCCTGGTGGGGTTGAGCGCCGCCGTCGCGTTCCGCGTCAATTTCTGGAACATCGGCATCGAGGGGCAGTTCTTCTGGGGCGCGATCGGGGCGACGGTGATCGCCATATTCGACGTCGGCCCGCCGGCGACCAGGATCGGGCTGATGCTGATCCTCGCCATGGTGGGCGGTTTCCTGTGGATCGCGCCCCCGGCCATCCTCAAGATCAGGCTCGGCGTCAACGAGGTGATCTCGACGCTGCTGCTCAACTACGTCGCCTATCTGTTCGTCCTCAACCAGATCTACGGCGCCTGGCAGGACACGCGCGACCGCTTCCCCCATTCGGAGGCGTTCGACGCCGCCGAGCGCCTGCCGCTGCTGGGCTGGGAGAAGGTCCATCTCGGGCTCGTCATCAGCCTCGCCGCGGTCGCCCTGGTGTGGTGGCTGATGCAGCGCAGCCGCTTCGGCGTCTATATGCGCTTCGTCGGCGCCAACCCGCACATGGCGCTCGCCGCCGGCATCCCGGTGGCGATGACAATCTTCCTCGCGGTCGGGCTGTCGGGCGCGCTTTCGGGTGCCGCCGGCTTCGTCATGGGGGCGGCGCAGGAGCACCGGCTGACCGGCACGATGGCGGCGGGTTACGGCTTCTCGGGGATCATGATCGCCTTCCTCGCGCGCAACAACCCGGTCGCCGTGCTGGTCGTCGCCTTCATGATCGGCGGGCTGTATGCAGCCGGGCAGAGCGTCAAGGTGTTCTACAGCCTGCCCCAGGCGCTGGTCTCGCTGATCCAGGCGATCGTGGTGATGTGCGTGGCCGCGTCCGACTTCCTGGTGCGCTACCGGGTGCACTGGCTGCGCGGGGCCGCGCGATGATCGAGTTCCTGGCCAACTGGCTCGCCTTCACCCCGGTCTTCGCGGTGCCGCTGCTGCTCGCCACCCTCGGGCTGATCGTCAACGAGCGCGCCGGGGTGATCAATCTCGGCGCCGAGGGGATGATGCTGTGCGGCGCGCTGGCCGGCGTCGCCTGCTATATCGAGTTCGGCGAGAGCACGGCGGTGGGCATGACCGCGGCCGGCATCGCGGGGCTCCTCGTCGCCTTCCTGTTCGCCTTCGTCGTCGTCGTGCTGCGCGCCGACCAGGTGGTGACCGGGATCACCATCGTCTTCTTCGGCGCCGGGCTCACCGGGCTGATCGGGCTGCGCTGGAACGACACCGCGATCGCCGGCTTCCGGAAGCTCGACCTCGGCCTGCTCTCCGGCATCCCGTTCTTCGGCAAGGTGGTCTTCGCCCAGGACGCGATGGTCTACCTCACGGTGCCGATCGCCTTCGGCGTCTGGTATTTCCTGTTCCGCACCCGCGCCGGGCTCAACCTGCGCGCGGTGGGGGAGAACCCGCAAGCCGCCGACGCGGCGGGCATCGCGGTCGACGCCTACCGCTTCTGGGCGGTCGCGGCGGGCGGCGCGCTGTGCGGGCTCGCCGGCGGCTACCTCGCGCTGGCGGCGGCCAAGATCTGGGTCAACGAGATGACCCACGGGCGCGGCTGGATCGCCATCGCGCTGGTCATCTTCGCCCGCTGGATGCCGGGCCGCGCGGTGTTCGGCGCCCTCCTGTTCGGCGGCATCGAGGCCCTGATCCCCCGCATCTTCGCCGCCGGCTGGCCGGTGCCGCAGTATTTCCTCCAGATGACCCCGTTCCTGGTGACGCTCGGCGTGCTGGTCTGGGTCGGCGTGGCGGGCAAGCGCCGCTCCGCCGCGCCGGGCGCGCTCGGGCTGCCCTATGTCAGGGAGGATCGGTGGTAGCGACCTATGCGCCCCGATTGGCAAGCATATAGGCGCGCAGGACGGCGTTCATCCGGCTCAGGTGGCCCTTGCCCTGCGCCTTGAACCAGTCGAACACGTCCTCGTCCACGCGCAGCGAGACCGCTTTCTTGGAAGCCCCCGGCGGCATGACCAGCTTTGCCGTCGCGAAAAACTTCTCGTCCATCTCGGGGATGTCGGAGGTGTCGAGCCCGTCGTCGGGGATTGCGTCGATGTCTGCCAAGCGCTCTTTCGAGACAGGCATGGAAGTGGTTCCTTTCCCACTCGAAACGCAACTCGGACGACAACCGTGTATATACAATTGTAACTCTATTCGCTGGATGTCAAGGCCCATTCCACGGCCGCCATCTCGGAATCCAGCGCGGCACGTTCGCCTTGTAGAGCCGGTAGCTCTCGCCGAAGCGGCGTTCGAGGACGGGTTCCTCGCTGCGGATGAAATAGGTGGTGTTGAGGAGGACGAAGACCGCCATCCAGGCGGCGATGTACCACGAGCCCAGGAGCAGGGATTCGCCGGCGAGCATGACGTTGACGCTCGACAGCATCGGGTTGCGGACATGGCGGTAGGGACCGCGGACCACCAGCTTCCTCGGCGGCGCCCATGGCGCGGGGGTGCCCTGGCCCGCGGTCGCGAACAGGCGCACGGTCCAGACCGCAACCGCGAACCCCGCCGCGCCCAGCACCGCGCCGATCCAGAACCTGGGCTCGCCCATGCCGACCGGCGCCATGCCGCCCGGCAGGCCGGCGGTCAGCCACAGGATCGCGCCCGGGACGTAGACCAGCGCCGTTCCGGGAAGGATGACGATGGCCTTGACCAGCTTCCAGCTCATGCGTGCCTGCTCCCGGCCGGCCGCTCATACCCGGCGCGGACCGAGGTCGCGTGTTGGTAACGCACCGGCATGGCGGGCTTCCCCTTTGACCGTCATCGTTCGCGCATCATATTGAAGGCCAGGATGTGAAAGGGAATGGCCATGGGTGCATTGGGTGCATTGAGACTGGCGAAGCCTCTGGCGGCGGCGCTCGCCGCCCTGACGATCGCCGCCGCGGCGCAGGCGCAGCAGGCGCGGACGGGGATTTTCGAAGGCAGGGGCGGGCACGAGGCCTCGGGCGGGGTGACCGTCGAGCGGGCGGGCGAGCGCTGGGTGATGCGGTTCGCCGAGGATTTCCGCCTCGACCGCGCGCCCGACCCGCGAATCGCCTTCGGCAATGACGGCTACGACGCGAGCACGACGCTGGGGCGGCTCAAGTCGCTCAAGGGCGCCGCGCGCTACCGGCTGCCCGGCAGGATCGACCCGGCCGGGTACAACGAGGTCTGGCTCTGGTGCAAGAAGTTCGACGTTCCGCTCGCGGTGGCGAAGCTGAAATGACGGCCGGGAGCAGGCGGCTCGTCCCGCGCCGGGTCTCTTGCTACCATCGCCGCGCACGGGAGAGGATAGCGGCATGGCGGGAAGCCTGAGCGCGGCGGAAGTCGCCCATTTCGAGGAGCACGGCTACCTGTTCCCCAGGCGCGCCATCGACGCCGAAGAGGCCGAGCGCTGCCGCCTGCTGCTGGAGCATTACGAGACCGTGCTCGGGGTCGAGCCGCAGACCTACCTCAAGATCAAGGCTCATGTCGCGGCGCCCTGGATCGTCGATCTGGCGCGCAACGAAGCGATCCTCGATGCCGTCGAGTCGCTGATCGGCGGGGACATCCTGCTGTTCGGCACCTCGCTGTTCTCGAAGAAGGGCAACGATCCCCGCTTCGTCTCCTGGCACCAGGATTCGGCCTATTACGGGCTCGACCCGCATGAGGAAGTCACCGCCTGGGTGGCGCTCACCCCGGCGACGCGCGAGAACGGCTGCATGCGGGTGATGCCGGGCTCGCACCGGGGGCCGGACCTCGACCACGACGAGACGTACGACCCGGAGAACCTGCTGGCGCGGGGCCAGACGATCCACGGGCTGGAGGACGAGCGCGCGGTCTATATGGAGCTCGAGGCGGGCGAGTTCTCGCTGCACCACGAGCGCACCGCGCATGGCTCGCTCGCCAACGAGACCGACGGGCCGAGGGTCGGCATCGCCTATTTCTACATGCCCGCCCATTGCCGCTCGACCATCGGACGGCGGACGGCGCTGCCGATGCGGGGCGAGGACCGCTACGGCCACTGGGACGCCGACCCCCTGCCGAAGCAGGATCTCGACCCCGACTGCATGGCCTTCCTCAAGGATATGTGGGCGCGCTACCAGGACACCGCGGTGGCGCAGGAGGCAAGGCGGCCCGGGTAGCCCGCATTTCTCACCGCGGGCAGCGCCGGTCCGTCACGTAGTCGTGGACGGCGATGCGGCCGGCGACGATGCCGGCCCGGGCTTCCTCGACCGCCTCCCGGACCGCGGGCGCGATGAGCTTCCGGTTGTGCTCGTCGAGCGCCCAGTCGACCCCGCCCTCGGCGAGCCCGAGGGTGACGACGCCGGGCGAGAAGCGGCCCCGCATGGCGTCCTTCAGGGTCTCGTAGGCGGCGACGTCGACCCGCTTCACCATCGAGGTGAGCACCGTTCCGGGCGCGATCCCGTTCTGGTTGAGGTCGACGCCGATGGCGTATTTGCCGGCCGCGGCGGCCGCCCGGATCACGCCGATCCCGGTCCCGCCGGCGGCGTGGAAGACCACGTCGGCGCCGCGCGCGAACTGGCCCTGCGCGAGCGCCGCCCCCCTGGCCGGGTCGTTCCAGGCGGCGGGGGTCCTGCCGGTCATGTCCCGGACGATCTTGATCCCGGACCGCGCGGCCGCCGCGCCCTGGGCATAGCCGCAGGCGAAGCGGCGGATCAGCGGCACATCCATGCCGCCGACGAAGCCGATCGTGCCGGTCTTCGATGTCAGCGCCGCCGCGATCCCGACCAGATAGGAGCCCTCATGCTCCCTGAACGCGTATTGCCGGAGATTGGGCAGATCGAGCCAGTTCACGTCGATGATGGCGAACGACCGGCCGGGGTTCTCGGCTGCCACCGCCTCGATCGCCTCGGCATAGGAAAACCCGACGGCGATCGTCAGCGTCGCCCCGCGCGCGATCGCGCGGCGCATGGCGGGCGCGCGGTCGGCTGGGCTCGCCGCCTCGTCGGTGGATACCGCGATCCCGGTCTCGGCGGTGAACCGCTGCGCGCCCTGCCAGACGGCGTCGTTGAAGCTCCGGTCGGCCCGGCCGCCCCGGTCGAAGACGATGGCGGGCTCGAACCCGCCGGCCGCCGCGCCGGCGACCGGCAGCGCCACGCACAACGCCCCGAGAATTGCCTTGATCCGCATCGCCTTCGCTCCCCGCAGCCCTCGCGCGGCACATTGTGCCTTCAATTCCCGGCGGACAATACAGGCGGGAAGGCGCGCCCCGCCTCGCCTGCGGGCGAACAGGCCTGGCTCTGGGTCCAGCTCCTGCTCGCCGCGCCGGTGGTGCTGTGGTCGGGGCGCGGGTTCTTCGTCCTCGGCTGGGCCGAGCTGCGCCATGCGGCGCCCCGGATGAACAGCCTGGTGGCGACGGGCGCGGGCGCGGCCTTCGTCGGCGACGGCATCAACGACGCCCCGGCGCTCGCCGAAGCGGCTACCGGCATCGCCATCGGCAGCGGTACCGATATCGCGATCGAGTCGGCGGACGTGGTGCTGATGGCGGGCGATCTGCGCGGCGTGGTGACCGCGAACCGCCTGGCGCGGCGCACGCTGGCCACCATCCGCATCAACCTGTTCCGGGCCTATGGCTACAACATCGCGCTGATCCCGGTCGCCGCGGGCATCTTCTACCCGCTCCGGGGGCTGCTGCTCGACCCGATGCCGGCCGCCGCCGCGATGAGCGCCTCGAGCGTGCTCGTGGTCGCCAATTCGCTGCGCCTCCGCCGCTTCGCCTGAGCCACCGCCGCCGCTACACTGCGCGCCGGTCAGGGAGGGGTGCAGTGGCGAACAGGGACTTGCGGAGCTGGCTCGACGATGTGGAGCGCATCGGCGAGCTCCGGACCATCACCGGCGTCGAGCATCACGAGGAGATCGGCGGCCTGGTCGACATCTTCCAGCGCAGGATGGGCAACCCGGCGGTGATGTTCGACGAGGTGCCCGGCTTCCCCAAGGGGCACCGGGTGATCGCCAACATCCTGACCTCCGTGCCGCGCATCAACGTCGCGCTCGGCCTCGACCCGGAGGCCTCGGAGATGGACCTGATCCGCTGGTGGCGCGACTACATGGGCGACGCGCCGACGCATGCGCCGCGCGAGGTCAATGGCGGGCCGCTGCTCGACAATGTGAGCGAGGGCGCGGCGGTCGACATCACCACCATCCCGACCCCCAAATGGCACGAGCACGACGGCGGGCATTTCATCGGCACCGGCTGCATGGTGGTGATGAAGGACCCCGACACCGGCTGGGTCAATTTCGGCTGCTACCGGGTGCAGTCGCACGAGCCGGCGGTGGCGACGGTGATGATGTCGCCCGGCAAGCACGGAAGGCTGATCATGGAGAAGTACCACAAGCGCGGAGAGGCCTGCCCGGTCGCGGTGGTCGCCGGAATGCACCCCGCCTTCTTCATGATCGCCGGGCTCGAGATCCCCTACGGCAAGAACGAGTTCGACGCGGTGGGCGGGCTGATGGAGGAGCCGATCGAGATCGTCAACATGCCGCGCACCGGGCTCCCGGTGCCGGCCGCCGCCGAGATCGCCTTCGAGGGTTACATCGAGGCCGACGACACGGTGCTGGAGGGGCCGCTCGGCGAATGGACCGGCTACTACGCGGGCGGCCAGCGCGAGGAGCCGGCGATCCGCATCGAGACCTTCATGCACCGCGACAACCCGGTGCTCACCGGGGCCATCCCGGCGGTGCCGCCCAACGACAACACCTTCTATCTCGGCACCTATCGCTGCGGCGCGGTGTGGAACCAGCTGGAAGCCGCCGGCGTGCCTGAAATCAAGGGGGTGTGGGCGCACGAGGCGGGGGGGAGCCGGATGTGGCTCACCGTCTCGATCAGGCAGATGTATGGCGGGCATTCGAAACAGGCCGGCATGATCGCCGCCTCATGCCACGCCGGCGCCTATTGCAACCGCTGGGTGGTGGTGGTCGACGACGATATCGACCCGACCAACATGGACGACGTGGTGTGGGCGATGTGCACCCGGTTCGACCCGCGCGAGGACATGGAGACCATCCGCGGCGGCTGGAGCAGCCATCTCGACCCGATGTGCTATGACGGCGACACCGACCGGCGCAGCGCGCGCGTGGTGATCGACGCCTGCATCCCGTTCAACCGGCGCGACAGCTTCCCCACCGTCGCCCGCTCGTCGCGCGAGCTCGACGACCGCATCCGCGCCAAATACGCCGACATGCTGCCATAGGCCTTCCGGTTCAGACGGCCGGCCGTTCTTCCTTGACCCGCCCGCCGACGGCCGGGCCGACGCCATCCTGGACGTGCCACTGGGAAAACCGCAGACCCTCGAAGGTCCGGGGCTTCCACGCCTCGGTCGCGTAGTCGGAATCGGCGTAGTACTCGACCGCCCCGCCGAGCGGGCTCTCGAAGTACCAGAAATAGGCCGACGAGACGGGATGGCGGCCGGGCCCGACATCGGTCCTGTAGCCCAGCTCCCGCATCCGCACGCCGCCGCCGAACACCTCGTGGATGTCGCGCACCTCGAAGGCGACGTGCTGGAGCTCGGTCTTGGCGCCGTTGGTGTTGAGGAAGAACAAATTGTGGTGCTCGTTCTCCGCCGAGCAGCGCAGGAACACCGCGCGGTTGCCCGAATACCGGTCGGACAGGCGGAAGCCCAGCCGGTCGCGGTAGAACTTCTCGCCCGCCTCGATGTCGGCGGCGAGGAACACCACGTGGCCCATGCGCAGCGGAGACGCGCCCTCGTCATAGAGCGGCGCGGGTGTATCCACCCTCTTCCGTTCCGCGCCTGTGTTGAATAGAGCCGCATTCACGGAGAGCCGCTTGCGGTGCGGCCACACCCGGAATCCGATGCCGATCCCGTTGGGATCGTGGGTGTGAATCGTCCCGTCGCGGTCGACCTTGAGCTCGCGGTCGGTGCCGAGCTCCCTGGCGATCCGCGCGAGATCGCGCTTGCCCTTCACCCCCCAGACCACCTCGCGGAACCCGCCGGCCGGGCTGAGCGGCGGAGCGAGACCGCGCGCGCCCTCCGCCCGGACGACGATGCGGCTGCCGATCTCGGTCGCGAATATCTTTTCCGAGCGCCCGTTCTTGACCCTCTCAAGGCCCCAATCGGCGAAGAACTTCCCGGCCGCCGGAAGATCGGGCGTTCCGAAAACCACCGAATCGATGCCGACGAACTGCATCCTGTCCCCCTTGGCAATTGTCATAGGTAGTATGATCGGTCATACAATACCCGTCAATTGCCGTCGGAGGCGGGAGACGCGATGGTTGGCGAGGAGCCGGACCGGCTCGGGATCGGGTCGGTGGAGACCGCCGCGGCCATCCTCGGCGCGCTCGCCGAAGGCGGCGGGCAGATGCCGCTCGGCGAGCTCGCGGTCGCCGCGGGGATGCATCGCGCCAAGGTGCATCGCTACCTCATCAGCCTGACCCGCACCGGGCTGGTCGCGCAGCCGGAACGGAACGGCGCTTACAGCATCGGCCCGCTCGCCATCTCGATCGGCCTGGCCGGGCTGCGCCGCGTCGATCCGATCCGCATCGCCTACGAGGCCCTGCCGGTACTGCGCGACCGGGTGGACGAGACCGTGTTCCTGGCGATCTGGGGCGACATGGGGGTGACCTGCATCGGTTTCGAGGAGAGCGCCCGCCCGGTCACAATCAGCATCCGCGTGGGTTCGGTCCTGCCCTTCCTGTCCACCGCGGCGGGACAGGTCTTCGCCGCCTACATGCCGCCGGCCCGGGTCGATCGCTTCGACGAGCGGGACAGGAAGCAATCGCGACTGCGACCGGCCGCCGCCGTCGAGCTGTCGAAGGGCGAACCCGCCACGCTCCTGCGGGAGGTCCGCGAGCGCGGGCTGGCGCGGGTCAGGGGAGCGTTGTTCGCCGGCGTCAACGCCCTGGCCGCACCGATTTTCGACCACAGGGGCGATTTGTCGACGGTGGTCGGGATCATGGGGCGGCAGGAGACCCTCGATGTCGCGTGGGACGGGGACGCCGCGAGAGAGCTCAAGGAATTCGCGGACGGTCTGTCCCGCCGGCTCGGTTTCGCCGGCAACGGCCTCCATCGAAAGCCGCGGGTTGGAGAGGGATGAGGCGGCATCCCGGGCGCGACGGGAGGGCCGGCATGATCGAGACAGCGGTGCTGATCGTCGGTGGCGGGCCCGTCGGACTCGCGCTCGCCGGCGATCTGGGCTGGCGCGGCCGCGACTGCGTGCTGGTCGAACGAAGCGACGGCGAGATCGTCCAGCCGCGCCAGGATTTGGTCGGTATCCGCACCATGGAGTTCTGCCGCCGCTGGGGGCTGGTCGAGGCCGTCGAGGCCGCGCCCTACAACCGCGACTACCCGCAGGACAATGTCTACATCGCCGGCTCGCTCGCCGAAGGATGGGAGATCGGCCGCTACCCCTCGCCCAGCATGAACGACGCGCGCCCGCCGCCCGAGAGCCCGTGCCGGCGCGAGCGCTGCCCGCAGAACATGTTCGATCCCATCCTGCGCGACTTCGCCCGCTCGCACGCCTCGGTTTCGCTTCTGTACCGGCACCGCTTCGTCGGCCTTCGAAGCGAGCGGGACGGCGTCGTCGCGGATATCGAGCGCAGCGATACCGGCGAGCGGCTGGAGGTCCGGGCGCGCTTCGTCGTCGGCTGCGACGGCGCCGGCAGCACGCTGCGCGGGGCGCTCGGGGTGGCGCTGGTCGGCGAGCCGGTGCTGACCCACACGACCAACCTGATCTTCCGCCGCGCCGGCTTCGAGGCGCTGCACGGCAAGCCGCCGGGATACCGCTTCATCCTGCTCGACGAGGACGTCGGCACCTGGGCGACGATCGTCGCGATCAACGGCCACGACGAATGGCGCATGTCGATCATCCGTTCCAGCGCGGACGGCCGTGCCCTGCCCGAGCACGAAATGCGGGACGCCATCCGCCGCGCGGTCGGATGCGACTTCGAATACGAGCTTGTCTCGGTGATGCCGTGGCGCCGCCGCGAACTCGTCGCCGAAACCTTCCAGTCGGGGCCCGGAGGGAGGCTGTTCCTCGCGGGCGACGCCGCCCATGCGATGTCGCCCACCGGCGGATTCGGGATGAACACAGGCGTCGGGGATGGGGTGGATCTCGCGGGGCTGGCCGGCTGGGCCGGGCCGGACCTGCTCGCTTCCTACACCGCCGAACGCCGTCCGGTGGCCGAGCGCAATGTCCGCGAAGCGTCGGGCAATCTCGGCCGCATGCTCTCGCCGGGCGCCCGGCCGGGGCTGCTCGAGCGGGGACCGGGCGGCGCCGCGCTGCGGGCCCGGGTGGGACGCGACCTGGCGACGGCGATGCTGCGCGAATGGCGGACGCTCGGCATCCATCTCGGCTATTGCTACGAGGGGTCGCCGATCTGCGTCGCCGACAACACGCCGCCGCCGAGCCTCGATCCGGCGGTCTACGAACCGGCGGCCCGGCCGGGCTCCCGCGCCCCGCATGCCGATCTCGGCGGCGGCCGTTCGACGCTCGACCTGTTCGGCCGGGGCTTCGTGCTGATCGCGTTCGGCCCCTCGCCGCCCGATCCGGAACCCGTACTGCGCGCCGCCCGGATGCGCCGCATGCCGGTCGAGACCGTGACCCTGGAGCGGCCCGACGTCGCGCGCCTCTACGCAAGGAAGCTGGTGCTGGTCAGGCCCGACGGGCATGTCGCCTGGCGGGGCGACGCGGCGCCGCCCGACCCGTTGCGGCTGGTGGATCGTGTGCGGGGCGCCGCGTGACCGGCTACAATCCACCGCGAGCAACCGGGGGAACGGCATGACCGCAGCGATCGCACCCGCGTTTTCCGGGACCGAGACCCTGGATGCGCTCTATGCCGGGCTCGCCCCGCTCAGCATCAACGCGGGCTGGGCCAAGCCGACGCCGTCGCTGTGGCCGGAGCCCAGGCGCAACTTCGTCCCGTTCCGCTGGTCCTGGAGCGAGGGCCGGGCCGCGCTGGAGGCCGCCGGCCGGCTGGTCGACACCGAGTTCGCGGAACGCCGCAACCTGATCCTGTTCAACCCGGTCGAGGGCAATTCCTACGCGACCGTCCGCACGCTGATCGCCGCCTACCAGGCGATCCTTCCCGGGGAGACCGCGCGCTCCCATCGGCACACGCCCAACGCGCTGCGCTTCATCCTCGAAGGCGAAGGGTCCTACACCGTGGTCGACGGCGAGCGTCTGGAGATGCGCCCGGGCGACGTGTTGCTGACGCCCAACTGGTGCTGGCACGGCCACGGCAGCGAGGCGGACGGGCTGTGCCTGTGGCTCGACTGCCTCGATGCGCCGCTGGTCCAGCTGCTGGAGCCGATGTTCTTCGAGCCCCATCCCGAGGAGTACGAGACGGTGCGGACGGCGCCGGCGGCATCGCCCTTCATCTTCCGCTGGGAAGACACGCTGGCCCGCCTCGACGGCGCCGCGCCCGACCCGGAGGGCCGCCATTTCGGGCGGATCGAGCTCGGCGCGCCGGCGCTGTCCTCGATCGCGCTCTTCATGCAGCGCCAGCCCGCCGGCGAGCGGACCCGCGCGACGCGGAGCACCGCCAACCAGATCGTCTGCGTCGCCCGGGGCACCGGCCGCAGCGAGATCGACGGCGAGGCGTTTTCCTGGTCGCGGGGCGACGTGATGGCGATACCCGCCTGGCGCTCGTTCGCGCATCGCGCCGAGACCGACGCCGTCCTGTTCGCGATGACCGACGAACCCGTGATGCGCCAGCTCGGCTGGCTCAGGACCGCCGACGGCTGAGGCCCCGGTTTGCGTCCGCATATCGCGTGTGATTGACTCGAAAACCGACCGGCAAGGGGGTGGCGTGAAAATGGCAAACGTCCAGGAGCTGGATTTCGAGAAGTTCCGCTTGCGCCGTTTCGTCGAACGCCTGATCGAGATCGACGAAGTCGAGATCCATGAGGAACCGGTGCCGCTCACCGGGCTGAGCCCGATCATCGAGGCGACGCCGAAAGCCGTCCTGTTCAGGAAGGCCGGACCCAAGCAATTGGAGCTCGTCGCCAAGGCCTCCGCCGGCCGCCGCCGCCTGATCGCCGCATTCGACAGCAGCGAGGACGAGATCTACGACGAGTTCTACCGCCGGATGGCCAATCCGCAGGAAGTCGTCGAGGTGCCGTCCGACGAAGCGCCGGTGCACGCCGTCAAGATCACCGGCGAGGACGTCGACCTGACCGAGCTGCCGTTCCACCTGCAGCACGAGTTCGACGGCAGCTGCTACATCTCGTCGGGCATCGACTACACGGTCGATCCCGAGACCGGGCGGACCAATGTCGGCAGCAGGCGCCTGTCGCTGCGCAACCGGTACCAGGCGGGGACCAACGTCACCGCACCCTCCGACCTCAAGCGGATCTACCAGGGCTGCGCCGCCCGCCGCGAGCGTCTTCCGGTGACCTTCACGATCGGCAGCCACCCGTTGGACATGTATGCGGCGACGACGCGTATCCCCGGCGACGAGTTGAGCCTGATCGCGACGATGAGGGGCGAGCCCGCGCCGGTGGTCAAGAGCCTGACCAACGATATCCGCGTGCCGGCGGACGCCGAGATCGTGCTCGAGGGCTATCTCGACGAGCGCGGCTATGTCGAACCCGAAGGGCCGTTCGGCGAGTACATGGGATATTACGGCTCGATCCACATGGACCCCGTCTTCACCTGCACCGCGATGACCATGCGCGAGGACGTGCTCCACCAGACATTGCAGCACGGCAGCGCCTTCGTCCTCGACCAGACCGATTCGGCCAACATCACCGCGCTTCGCATCGAGGCGGAAGCGATGCGGATCCTGAACCGCGCCGTGCGCGAGCCCGTGGCGGCCTGTCTTCGCCCGACCGGCGGCGGCATGAACGCGCTCCGGGTGTCGATCAGGCAGCACGAGATCGGCGAGCCCAGGCATGCGATTTCCGCCCTGTTCGGCGGCCTCCGCCGGCTGAAGCATGTCTGGGTGTTCGACGATGACATCGACATCCGCGACGACCGGCAGGTCGAATGGGCATTCGGCACCCGGTTCCAGGCCGACGAGGACATCGTGATGCTCACCGGCACGATGTCGATGCCGATGGACCCGTCGCTCAAGGGGCGGCGGACCGGCGCCAAGGCGGGGTTCGACTGCACCCGCCCGTTCGGCGCGGACAAGGATATCCGCTTCACGCGCTGCGCCGCCAAGTCGTTCAACGGGCAGGCCCGGTTCCAGACGGTGGAGCAGGCGCTCGAGGCGGGTCCGCTCTTCTTCGGAGAGATCGTCGAGGCGATCGGCAGCGAAGACGGGCGGGAGGTCGCCTGCGCGCTCGACGAATTGCGGGACCGGGGCAGGCTCGGACGCGACCGCGACGGCCGCTACCACGCCGCCGAGGGGGAGAAGGGGCTGACGGCGATCGTGGGCGAGCTCTACCACGATCCCAACGAAGGGACCTGACCGCCGATTCGCATTGCGCCGCGCGGGGTCCCCAAGACACATATCGAGGGAGAAAACCAGATGAAGCTACGATATTTCGTCGGCGCGATCGGTGCCGCCGCCGTGCTTGCGGCAACGCCGTCCATGGCCGCCGACGCCGTGACCGTGAAGATCGGTTCGTTCACGCCGCCCAAGGCGAAATACCTTCGCGAAATCATCATTCCGTTTCTCCGCACCGTCGAAAAGGACAGCGGCGGAGAGGTGCAGTTCAAGGAATTCTGGGGCGGCGCGCTGATCCGAAGCCCGCGCAAGCAGTGGGAAGGCGTCATGAACAAGATTCAGGACGCCGCCCAGGTGCTGCCGGCCTATACGCCCAAGCTGTTTCCCGACTTCACCATCTTTGCGTTGCCCTACACCTTCCGCGACACGGGCTCCGCGGAAGCCGCGGTGGCGATCTGGAAGATGTACGAACAGGGCCATCTCGGCGGGCTGGAACAGGTGCATGTGTTCGCCGTCTACACCAACGACAACAGCGGCATTCATCTCAACCGGAAAATTTCGTCCCTCGGCGACATCAAGGGGCTCAAGTTCCGCGTGCCCGGCAAGGCCGAGGCCGATGTGGTGAAGAAGCTCGGCGGAACCCCGGTCGGCATGTCGATCCGCCAGGTGGCCGAGTCTCTCAACCGCGGCGTCATCCAGGGCGCGCTGGCCGGATGGTCCGCGCTCGGCACCTTCCGCATCACGCCGCTGATCAAGACCCATATCGACATCCCGCTCGGCGTGCGCACGTTCATCCTCGCCATGCGCAAGGACGTCTACAACCAGCTGGGCGGCAAGGCGCGCGACGCCCTGGCCCGCCACGGCGGCCTCAAGCTCAGCAGAGCGATGGGCAATTATTACGAAGCCGACGGAAGGCAGCTGCGGGCCGATCCGGGCGAACGCAGCGTGGTTCGCCTGCCGCAGAAGGATCACGACCAGCTCTATAACGACATCTTCAAGGCCTATCACACCGAGTGGATCGCGAAGAACGAGGACGGCCAGCGCAAGTACTCGGCGTTGCAGGCGATCCTCAAGGATCTCCGCGCCGCGAACTGAAGCCCATGGCAGAGCGCCCGGGCGAGCCGGAAGGGACCGTGCCGTTCGATGCGAACGGCACGCTCGGCCCGGCGGCGAACTGGATCGCGCTGATCGGCGCGACGGCGATCCTCGGACTGGCGGCGGCCATCGTGGTCGACGTTCTGATGCGCTGGCTGTTCAACGCGCCGATCCTCGGGGTCGACGATCTCGGCAAGTACAACCTCGCGGTGATCGTTTGCAGCTTCTTTCCGGTCTGCCTGATCGGCGGGCATTTCGTGACCATCCGGTTTCTCGGCCGCGCGCTCGGACCGCTCCGCGCGCTCTGGCTCGAAGCCTTCGGCGGTTTCGTGACGCTCTGCATCTTCCTGCTGCTCAGCTGGCAGTTCTTCCGTTTCACGCTCCACGACGTCACCCTGACCGGGCTGGCGACGGCGGTGCTCGAACTCCCGCAGGCGCCCTGGTGGTGGATGGTCACCGCGATAATCTTCGTCTGCACGGCGATCCAGGTGGTGGTGCTCCTTGAAGCGGGGGTGCGGGCCTGGCGCGGCGTGCCCAGGGCTCCGGCGGCCGCGGTCGATTCCGGTGTCTAGAAGATCCGGCCTCCGGGACCGGCGGTGAACCGATGGACCCGGTGATCATCGCGACCATCGGCATCGCCGGCATGCTGGCGCTGATCGCCCTGCACGTGCCCATCGGCATCGCGATGGCGACGGCGGGCTTCTTCGGGGTCTGGCTGCTGCTCGACCTCGAACCCGCGATCAAGATGTTCGCCACCGCGCCGACCCAGGTCCTGGTCACCCAGGAGCTGGGCGCGATCCCGATGTTCCTGCTGATGGGGAGCTTCGCGTCGGCGGCCGGGCTGTCGGGCGACCTCTACCGCTTGTTTTACGCCCTGATCGGGCATTATCGCGGCGGTCTCGCGATGACCACGATCGGCGGGTGCGGCGGTTTCGGCGCGGTCTGCGGCTCCTCGCTGGCGACCGCTTCCACGTTCATGCGCATCGCGCTGCCGGAAATGCGCGAACGCGGCTACCGCCCGTCCCTCGCGGCCGGTTCGATCGCCGCGGGCGGCACCCTCGGCATCCTGATTCCCCCGTCCAACCTGATGCTGCTCTACGGCGTGCTGACCGAGCAGTTCGTGATCGCGCTGTTCGCGGCGGCCGTCATACCGGGGCTCATCTGCATCGCGGTCTATTTCGCGACCATCGCGACCTATGTCCGGGTCCGGCCCGGCTCGGGTCCGGCGGGGCCCCGCATGCCGTGGCGCCAACGGCTGGCCGTGGTGGGGAGCTGCTGGGGCGTCCTGGTGCTCGCCGCGGTGGTCTCCGGCGGGATCTATGGCGGCGTGTTCACCGTGCTCGAAGCGGCGGCGGTCGGCTGTTTCATGGCGTTCGGCTTCACCTGGCTGCGCGGACGCCTCACGGTCAAGGTGCTGCGCGAGGTTCTGGTGCAGACCGCCGCTTCGACCGGGCTGATCTACATAATCATCATCGGCGCGACGATTTTCACGTTTTTCATCACCCTCAGCCAGATGCCGACCGTGCTGGTGGGCGCGATCGAGAACTCGGGGCTCGAACCCTGGATGGTCATCGTCCTGCTGCTGGTGATGTACATCATCCTCGGCAGCATCTTCGAGACCGTCGCGGCGATGATAATCACGTTGCCCGTGGTCTTCCCGCTGGTCGTCGGGCTCGGCTTCGATCCGATCTGGTGGGGGATTATCAACATCATGGTCATCGAGATCGGCCAGATCACGCCGCCCATCGGCATCATTCCGTTCGTGCTGCACGGGATGGCGCCGGACGTGCCGCTCAAAACCATATTCAGCGGCATCGCGCCGTTCTTCGTCGCCGATCTCGTGCGTCTTGCGATCGTCGCCATCTTCCCCGCCCTCAGCCTGTGGCTGCCCGGTGTCCTGGGGTTGATGGTCTGATGCCGGCGATCGGCCGGCCGTTCCGCCGCAAGGAGGATCGCCGCCTGCTGACCGGGCGCGGCCGGTTCTCCGACGACGTGAACCTGCCCGGGCAGGTCTACGCGGCGATGGCGCGTTCGCCGCACGCCCATGCGCGGATCGCGGGAATCGATTCCGCCGCCGCGCTCGCCCTGCCGGGCGTGCTCGCCGCGCTGACCGGCGCCGATCTGCTCGACGACGGCCTCGCCAGCATCCCCCACCGGCCGGCGCCGACCAGCCCGCCGGACATCGAGCTGGTCAACCGGGACGGCTCGGCGAAGCGCGAAGTCCCGCATTTTCCGCTGCCCGCCGACCGGGCGCGGTTCGTGGGCGAGGCCGTCGCCATGGTGATCGCCGAGACCCCGGACCGGGCGAGAGACGGCGTCGAACTTCTCGACATCGCCTATGAGCCGTTGCCCGCCGTCACCCGGGCCGCCGAGGCGTGTACCGGAGACGCGCCCCTGCTCCGGGAGGACGCCGCCTCGAACCTCTGCATCGATGCGGATGTGGGCGACATCGGGGCGGCCGAACGGGCCTTCGCGGGCGCGCGTCACGTGGTCCGGCTGGAAACCTGGATCCCGCGGGTGACCGGCGTTCCGATGGAGCCGCGCGCCGCCCTCGCCGTCCACGATCCCGACACCGGGCGCTACACCCTCCATGCCGGCGGCGGCGGGGTGGTCCGGCCGAAGCGCGAGCTGGCCCAGATACTCGGGGTGGCCGAGGACCGGGTGCGGGTGGTCGCCGCCGATGTCGGCGGGAATTACGGGACCCGGAACGCGTTCTATCCCGAATTCGCCCTCGTCGCCTGGGCCGCCAGGCGCCTCGGCCGGCCGGTCAAGTGGACGGCGGACCGCGGCGAATCGTTTCTCAGCGACTACCAGGGCCGGGACCTCGCGGTCGCGGCCGAGCTCGCCCTCGACCCGGACGGGCGGTTCCTCGCGATGCGCGGTTCGAACACCAGCAATGTCGGCGCGCACACCGCCTCCTTCGTGCCCCTGATCAAGGGGGTCGAGATCATGACCGGCCTGTACGAAGTGCCGGCAGCCCATTTCCGGGCCCGCGCGGCGATGACCAACACGCCGCCCACCAACCCCTACCGCAGCGCGGGGCGGCCCGAGGTCATGTTCGTGCTGGAACGGCTGGTCGACATCGCCGCCGCCGCGCACGGCTTCGACCGGCTGGCGCTCAGGCGACGGAACCTGGTGCCGGAAAGCGCGATGCCGTTTCCCAACCCGCTCGGCATGACCTACGACAGCGGCGACTACCGATCGGCGATGGACGCGGCGGTCGCCGCCGCCGGCTGGGACGGGTTCGCCGAACGCCGCGCGGAGTCGCTTGCGCGGGGCCGGTGCCGCGGCATCGGCATCGCCAACTACATCGAGACCTCGACCGGCGCGCCGCGTGAACGGGCGGAAATCACGGTGCGCTCGGAAGGGCGGATCGACGTCGTCATCGGCACGTTGTCGAGCGGACAGGGCCACGAGACGAGCTTCGCCCAGCTCGCCGCGGAATGGTTCGGCGTGGCGATCGAAGACGTGAACCTGATCACCGGGGACACCGATATCGTTTCCGTCGGGGGCGGTTCGCATTCCGGACGATCGATGCGTCTCGCCGGGATCACCATGGGAAAGGCCACCGACGAGATCCTGGAGCGGGGGCGCAAGATCGCCGCCTGCCTGATGGAAGCGGCGGAAGAGGACGTCGCCTTCGCGCATGGCCGTTTCGAGGTTTTGGGCACCGACCGTTCGGTCGGCCTGTTCGACGCCGCCCGCGCCGCCGAGCGCGCCGCCGAGCGCGGCGACGGGCTGCCGGACGAGCTGCGCGGGCCGCTCGCCGGAATCTCGGACCAGACGGTGCGCGTCGCGGCCTTCCCCTATGGCTGCCATGTGTGCGAGGTCGAGGTGGACCCGGAGACCGGAGCCGTGGAGATCCTGCGCTATACCGGGGTCGACGACGTGGGGCGCGCGATCAACCCGATGATCCTGCACGGCCAGGCGCATGGCAGCATCGCCCAGGGGCTCGGCGAGGCGATGATGGAGCAGAGCGTCTACGATCCGGCGAGCGGTCAGGCGCTCGCCGCTTCGTTCATGGATTACGCGATGCCGCGCGCCGATCATCTGCCGTCCTTCCGCACCGAGATCAGCGAGGTTCCCACCCCCGACAACCCGCTCGGGATTCGCTCCGGCGGCGAAGGCGGCACGACCCCGTCGCTCGCCGCCTTTGTCAACGCGGTCGTCGACGCGCTTGCCGGGTTCGGGGTGGACCATTTCGAGATGCCCGTCACCCCCGAGAAGGTGTGGCGCGCCATCCGGGCGGCGAAGGGCGGCGCCTGAAGCAGGAGGAAGAGCACCATGGCTGACGACATCCTGGTCCGGACATCCGGCCGCGCGACGGAAATCGTCCTCAACCGCCCGGACGCGGGAAATGGCGTGACGAACGAGATGGCGGCCGCGCTCGCACAGGCGATCGCCGGGGCGGCCGAGTCCCATTTCATCGTCCTGCGCGGCGCGGGCGAGGATTTCTGCACCGGCCGCGCGGTCATGGGAGCCCGGCCCGCCGGGCGTCCTCCGGCATACGAGCGCCGCGCCCAGAACGAGGTGATCTTCGAGTGCTACGGCGCCTTTCGCGGTTCCCCGGTCCCGGTCGTCGGCGTGGTCCAGGGCCGCGCGCTCGGCTTCGGCTGCGCGCTGGCATCGCTGTGCGACATCACGCTGGCGAGCACGGCGGCGACTTTCCAGCTGCCGGAGATGGGCCACAACATCATGCCCACCATGGCGATGTCCTCGCTCGTCGACCGCGTGCCGCGCAAGGCGCTGATGTACCTCACCTACTCGACCAGGGCGATCGACGCGCAGAAGGCGCTCTCCTTCGGGATCGTCAGCGACGCGGTCCCGCCCGAAGACCTCGAAGCCCGTGTGGCGGAGCTTCGCGAAGCCCTGGAGAAGGCGCCGCGCCCGGCGATCCTGGCGGTCAAGGAGTACGCCCGCTCCGCGCTGTCGATGGACATCGCGAGCGCGGTGGATTTCGCGCGCAACCTGCATGCGACGGTGAATTCCGCGCCCGATCTGCGCGGCTGATCCCGCGGAAAGGAGCCAACCCTTGGCCGAACAGATTTTCCTCACCGTCGACGGCAGCCGGATGGAATGCCTGGTGGCGGCTCCCCGGGAGCCCGGGATTCATCCGGCGCTGGTCATCGCACCCCATTTGCCGGCCGACCGGGGACTCAAGGCCGACGCGTTCACCGACGGCGTCGCGGATCGCTACGCCGCGGCCGGCTATGTCTGCGCCGTGCCCCAGGTCTTCCATCGCCAGCCCGTGGAGCGGGACCGTCCCGAGAAGCGCCGCCACATGCATGACGACCAGGTCATGCAAGATCTCGCCGCGGCACGGGACCTGCTGGCCGCCAGGGACGACGTGGACGGCGCCCGGATCGGCGTGCTGGGCCATTGCACCGGGGGGCGCATGGCGATCCTGGCGGCGACCCGGGACGGCGGTTACCGCGCGGCGATCGATTTCTGGGGCGGCGGGGTGAACGCGCCCTGGGGCGCGGGCATGCCGGCGCCGCTCGACCGGGTGGCCGACATCGGCTGCCCGGTCGCCGGGTTCTTCGGCAACGAGGACGCCAGCCCGTCACCGGAAGACGTGGACGCGCTGGAAGCCGCCTTGCAGCGCCACGGGAAACGCCACGAGTTCCATCGCTATGACAAGGCGGGCCACGCGTTTCAGAATTTCGCCAACCCGGACCGCTTTCGCGCCGAAGCCAGCGAAGACGCCTGGGCCAAGGCCATCGACTTCCTGGACCGCCACCTGAAGCCGTAGCCGGTATCGGAATCGGTGCCGCCACCCGCCACAGGCTGGAGATTGCCGATTGCGCCGCTCTGCTGATATCCTCGGCCGCTATCCCGGGAGGACCCCATGAAGACATTGAGGCTGGAAACCACGGCGCCTTTCCAGGGTCTCGCCGAACTCGTGGCGGACCGGGAAGGTCTGTTCGAGGCCGAGGGCGTCCGCATCGAATGGGTGGGGAGGGTCAACACGCCGCGCGAGATCGACACCAACGAGACCTCGCCCGACGCGTTCTCCGCCTTCGGCAGCCACGGCAACACCTTCGAGCAGGGCGGGGCCGACATGTACAACGCCTGCGAGTGGGGGAACTACCGCCGGGTCCAGGACAGCGCCGCCCGGGGCCGCCAGGTCGGCAGGCGTTCGATCGTCACCTGCGCGGCGATCGCGGTGCGCCCCGATTCGGATGTCTTCACCCCGCAGCAGCTCGCCGGGCGGACCATCGGCGTGCCGTATTTCTTCGGCACCCACTACCTCACAATGCATCTCCTCGAAGGCTTCATGCCGCGCGACCGGATCGAGACCTGCCGTGCGCCGAACGGCTCGGCGGCGCGCTACGACGCGATGTTCTCGGGCGAGATCGAGGCGACGACGCTGACCGAACCCTATATCACGCTGGCCGAGAAGACCGGCTGCCGGGTGGTCTGCGAGGCGCTCTATCACGGCACCGAGGTGGTCGCCGACACGGTCGACGCCGAGACCTACGCCGCGTTCAACCGCGCGGTCTCGAAAGCGGTCCGGCTGATCGACGCGGACAAGCGGAAATACGCGCAGATCTTCCTCGACTACCACGAGGGCCAGCACCCGGGGCTCGCCGATCTCACGGTCGACGACCTCAGGCTCAGCCGGATCCAGGTCACCGACCCGGCGCCGATCCCCGAGCACGAACTCCAGCGCACCTATGAGTGGATGCGGAGCTGGAACATGCTCGACGATGTCGGCGAGCAGACCCTGATCGACGCCGACCGGCAGGCCCAGGCGCACGACCTGCTCGGCGCCTGAGCCACCAATTCGATACGCCCCGGAACAAGTCCGGGGCTACTCGGGATAAGGGTTTTTTCCTCATCCCGAGCAGGCTCGAAGGGCCGTACCGAGAGACGCCGGCGGCTACTTCGCCGCGGTCACCATGATCTCGATGAGGAACTCGGGCCGCGCCAGGCCGGACTGGACGCAGGCGCGCGCCGGCATGTTGTCGGGGTCGATCCAGGCGTTCCACACCTCGTTCATGGCACCGAAATTGTCGAAATCGGTGATCCACAGATTGGCCGACAGGATCTTCGACTTGTCGCTGCCGACGGAGGCGAGCTGGGCGTCGATATTGTCGAGGATTTCCGTTGTCTGGGCCTTGATGTCGCCGCCGCCATGGCCGACCTGGCCGGCGAGATAGATCGTGTCGCCATGGACGACGATGCCGCTCATCGACGGCATCTGCTTCCCGTTCACGACCCTGCCGTGCCTCGCCTGGTGTCTCTCGATCGCCATCTTCGCCCCCTAGTCTCGTTGATGAGTTCGCGGCTACGATGCCAGCGCGGGGCGTCCCCCGCAATGCGGGCGAGGCGATCGAGGGGCTGGGATGAAGGTCGATCTGGCGGCCATCGGCGGCGGTTTCGCGGGGCTCACGGCGGCGGTCCGCGCCACCGAGCTGGGCCTGACGGCCGCGGCGATCGAGCGCGGCGCGGGCGATGACTACATGTGCAACTCGCGGGTCTGTACCGGCGTCGTGCATACGGCTCTCGCCCCGGCGGACGACCCGCCCGAAATCGTCTACCAGCGAATCATGGCGGCAACCGGCGGAACGGCGCGCCCCGACCTCGCGCGGACATTCGCCGGGAACGGAGCCCGCACGGCCACCTGGCTGGCCGACCACGGCGCCACGCTGGAAACCCTGCCGCGGCGCAATTACGGCCTGCCGACCCTGGCTCCGACCCGTCGCATGGGCGCCGGGCTCGACTGGCCGGGGAACGGGCCGGACCGGCTCCTGAAAAACCTGGCCGCGCGGCTGGAGGCGGCCGGCGGCAAATTCCTGCGCGGCACCGAAGCGGGCACGCTGGTCATGCGGGACGGGGCATGCCGCGGCGTCGAGATCCGGGGCGCGAACGGCCTGTCCACGGTCGAAGCGCGGGCGGTGGTGATCGCGGATGGCGGCTTCCAGGCCGACCGCGCGCGCCTCGCCCGGCACGTCACCGGCCGGCCGGAGCGCATCCGCCAGCGCAACACCGAGACCGGGCGCGGCGACGGGCTGCGCATGGCGGAGGAGGCGGGCGCCGCGCTCGTCGGGCTCGACAAGTTCTACGGCCATGTGCTGTCGCGCGACGTGATGACCAACCCCGAGCTCTGGCCCTACCCGCAGGTCGACGTGATCTGCGCTTCGGGCATCGTGGTCGGCGCCGATGCCAGGCGCTTCGCCGACGAGGGTGTCGGCGGGGTGTACATGACCAATGCCATCGCCCGCCTCGACGACCCGCTGAGCGCGACCGCGATCTTCGATTCGACGGTCTGGGAACAGGCCAGGGAGGCCGATCTGGTGCCGCCCAACCCGTTGCTGGTGGAGGCCGGGGGAACGCTGCACGAGGCGGGCTCCATCGGCGAGCTCGCGCTGCGCGCCGGGCTCGATACCGGGACCCTCGAGGTGACCGTCTCGGAATTCAACGCCGCCGCGAAGGCGGGCCGCACGGCGGCGCTCGCGCCGGGCCGGACAGCGGATCGCTACACGCCGGTGCCCATCGAGACCCCGCCCTTTCATGCCGTCCCGCTCGCCGCCGGCATCACCGTGACCATGGGCGGCATTGCGGTCGACGGCGCCGCCCGGGTCCTCAGGCCCGACGATGCGCCGATCCGCGGCCTCTACGCCGCGGGTTCGACGGTGGGCGGGGTCGAGGGCGGCCCCGAAGCCGCCTATACCGGCGGTCTGATCAAGGCCTTTCTGCTCGGGCTGGTGGCGGCGGAAACCGCCGCGCGCGAGCTCGCGCCGGCCGACTGATTTCAGGGAGGGAAGGATGAAATACGAAACGCCCAGCGCAGGCACGATCCGGGAAATCGCCAACGAGCTCGGCTTCGCCGTCGACGAGGCGACCGCGGAAGACATGCGGGTTTTCTGGGCGCCCTTCACGGACGCCTTCAACGAGCTGGAGGAGACGCCTGACGACCTGCCGCCCGTCAGGTACCGGCGCGGCGCGTGGTCGCGCCCGGACCGGGCGGAGAACCCGCATGGCGGCTGGTACGTCAAGGCGCGGATCGAGGGCGCGACGGAGGGTCCGCTGAGTGGCAAGACGGTCGCCATCAAGGACAGCGCCTGCGTCGCCGGAATCCCGATGATGAACGGCGCGTCGGTGCTCGAAGGCTACGTCCCCGATATCGACGCGACCGTGGTCACCCGGCTGCTCGATGCCGGCGCCACCATCCTCGGCAAGTCGGTGTGCGAGTATTTCTGCGTCTCGGGCGGCAGCAACACGTCGGCCTCGGACATCGCCCAGAGCCCGCGCAACCCGGGGCACACGCCGGGCGGCTCGTCCACCGGGAGCGCCGCGCTGGTCGCCTCGGGCGAGGTCGACATGGCGCTCGGCGGCGACCAGGCGGGATCGATCCGCATCCCGGCGGCGATGTCGGGCATCGTCGGCATCAAGCCGACCTTCGGCCTCATCCCCTATACCGGGATCATGGGGATCGAGACGACGGTCGATCACACCGGGCCGCTGACAGCGAACGTCGCCGACAACGCGCTGTTCCTCGAATCGATGGCCGGCGAGGACGGTCTCGACCCGCGCCAGCGCGTGCCCAGCGTCGACAGCTACACCGATGCGCTCGGCGGCGACATTGCGGGGCTGCGCATCGCCCTGGTCCCGGAGGGCTTCGGGCGCCACGACTCGATGCCGGATGTCGATGCAACCGTCCGCGCCGCCGCGAGGCATCTCGAATCGCTTGGCGCCGAGGTCACGGAGGTCTCGATCCCGATGCACCCGACCGGGCTTTCGATCTGGGGCGGGATCTGCGCCGACGGCATGTACTACACGATGTTCCGCGGCTACGGCTTCGGCAAGAATATCGGCGGCGTCTACCCCACCTCGCTGGTCGACGCGATGGCCCGGGCGGCGTCCCGCGCCGAGGAGTTCCCGCATACCTTCCGCTTCGGGCTGCTGCTCGGGCGCTATACCGACAAGGCCTATGGCGGGCATTTCCACGCCAGGGCGCAGAACCAGCGGCGCGCGCTGAAGGCGGCCTATGACGCGGTGCTCGCCGGGCACGATCTGCTGCTGATGCCGACGGCGCGGATGACGACCTCGAAGATCCCGCCGCGCGACGCGCCGTTCCTCGAGACCATGGGCCATTGCTGGGAGGCGATCGGCAACACCGCGCCGTTCAATGTCAGCGGCCACCCGGCGATCTCGATCCCCTGCGGGCTGGGCGGGGGCGACAAGCCGGTCGGGCTGATGCTGGTGGGACGGCATTTCGCGGAGACCACGCTCTACCGCGCGGCGCACGCCTATGAGCAGTCCTGCGACTGGCAGAGCCAGGGCGAGACGGGGTAGAGCGAGATTGTGGGATTTGCGCGCGGCTGATAGCGTCGCGCCCGATCGAACGGAGAGCCGGACCATGTTTCTCAGGAATTACTGGTATGTGGCCGCGTGGGACCACGAGATCGGCCGCGAGCCGTTCGCCCGCACCATCCTGGGCGAGCCGGTCGTCCTGTACCGCACCGGGGACGGAAGGGCGGTCGCCTTCGAGGACCGCTGCTGCCACCGCCAGGCCCCGCTCTCCTTCGGCCGGGTCAGCGGCGACAATTTGCAATGCGGCTATCACGGCATGGTCTACGCACCCGACGGGCGGGTCATCGGAATCCCGGGCCAGACCCAGATCCCGCCGGGCTCCGGGGTGCGAACCTACCCGCTGGTGGAGCGCTGGCAGTTCCTGTGGATATGGATGGGCGATCCGGCGGCGGCCGACGAGTCGGAGATCCCGGAGCTGCACTGGCACGACGATCCGGGCTGGACGATGGTCTCCGGCTATCTCCAGGTGGGCGCGCATTACCAGCTGCTGGTCGACAACCTGCTCGACCTCACCCACGAGACCTTCCTGCACGCCTCCACCATCGGCAACGAGCACGTCGCCAACACGCCGCTCGCCAGGGTGGAGCGGAACACGATGGACGGCGTGAAGGGCACGGCGCTGGAGCGGGTCGCGCGCGACCTCCCGAGCGTGACCGCGACACGCTGGATGCATGGCATCGAACCGCCGCCCTTCTATGCGCGCTCCGGCGGGTTCGACAAGACCGGGGAGACGGTCGACCGCTGGCAGATCATCCGCTTCGAGCCGCCGTCGCATGTCTGGCTCGACGTGGGTGTCGCGCTCGCCGGCAGCGGCGCGCCCGAGGGCGACCGCTCGAAGGGCGTGACCCACACGGTGATCGACGCGCTGACGCCGGAGACCGGGAGCTCGACGCATTATTTCTGGACCTTCCCGCGCAATCACCAGCTCGAGGATTCGGACCTCTCGGACTACTTCAAGAAGGGGGTCGACAAGACCTTCCTCGAGGACAAGTGGATGCTGGAAGGCCAGCAGAAGCGCATGGACGCGGCCCCCGGCTCGCCGTGCATCGACATCAACGCCGATGCCGGCGGGGTGGCGGCGCGCAACATCGTCGCCCGGCTGCTGGAAGAGGAGCAGCGCGGCCAGGCGGCGGGAGAGCTGCTGCAGGCGTAGGGCGGGCCCGGGGTAACCGCCCGACGGTCCGCTCCGCCTCACGCGGGCGCGAAGGTGAACGGCGTGGTCCGCCGCACGTTTTCGTCGATCTTCAGGCGGTAGTTGAGCGGCGGGTGGGCCCGCTGCCGGCAGTCCAGGCGCTCGCACACCCGGCACGCCACGCCGATCGGCGTCGCCGCCCTCTCGTTTCCGAGATCGAGCCCGTCCGCGTAGACCAGCTGCCCGGCGTCGCGCACATCGCAGCCCAGCCCGATGGCGTATTGCGGCGGCTGCTCCCATGTCCGGGTTTCGATCGGGTCGACGGTCCGGGCGATGGTGAAGTACCGCGAGCCGTCGGGCATGGCGGCGAGCTGGGTCCGGATCTGTCCCGGCATGCGAAAGGCGTCGTGCACGATCCAGCGCGGACAGGTGCCGCCGAACCGGGCGAAGTGGAACCCGCCCCCGCTGAGGCGCTTGGAGACGTTGCCCGCATTGTCCACCCGGATGAAGAAGAAGGGCACCCCGCGCGCGCCGTGGCGGCCGAGGGAGGTCAAGCGGTGGCAGACCTGCTCGAAGCTGGCGCCGAAACGCCGCTGCAGGATCTCGATGTCGTAGCGCAGCGTCCTGGCGGCGTCGAGGAACCGCCCGTAGGGCATCATGACGCAGCCCGCGAGGTAGTTGGCGAGCGTCAGCCGGCACAGGCGCTCCGCCTCCGGGCTCGATAGCTCCGCCCGTTCCACGTGGCGGTCGAGCAGGTCGCGCTGCGTGTTGAGGGCGACCTGAACCGCGAGCTGGAAGCACCGCGCCGCCGGCGAGAGCAGCTCGGAGAGCAGCACGCGCCGGCGGTGGAAATCGAAGCGCCGCGTGGTCTCGGGCATGACGTCGACGGGCAGCACGCGCACTTCGAGCCCGTGCACCTCGCGCAGATAGGCGCCGAGACCGCGAAACACGTCCGTCGGATCGAGTCCCGCCTCGATCCACAGCTCTTCCGCGCATGCCTCGATCTCGGGGAAGTGGTTCGACTGCGCCTGCAAGTACTCGCGCACTTCCTCGACCGGAAACACCTGCCCGCCGATCCCCTGCGGGGTATCCCGGCTCGCCACCTGCTCGGCCAGGATCTGGGAGTCCTCGCGCAGCTCGCGATAGGCCTTGTAGAGCGCGAGCACCGCCTCGGCCGCCGTCGGGCCGGCTTCGGCGACGGCCCGGATGTCGGCGTCCCGCACCGGGCGGTCTCCGAACAGCGGGTCGCCGAAGACCTCCCGCAGGCCCGCATAGAGCCGCGCGTCGTCGTCTTCGGCGAAGTCCTTGAGATCGACATCGAACGCCTGCCCGAGGCGGAACAGGAACTGGACCGTCACCGGCCGCCGATTGTGTTCGACCAGGTTCAGGTAGCTCGGCGAAATCTCCAGCTGCTCCGCCATCTCGCTCTGCTTGAGGCCGAGATCCTCGCGAAAGCGGCGGATCTTGTGGCCCAGCAGGACCTTTCGTTCCACCGACCGGTCTGTCGTCGCCATTGGGGAAGGTCCCGATATTTTCAGTCTTTACAGATTAACAAAACGGAAATTCGCAAAATTGACCGAATAACCTGATTTCATTCAAAGAGGTATAGACCGATTGGATTTTTGTCAAATATGTTCCGTTGACCACACGGTATCCGGTTCGATTTTGGAAAAGAGGACAGTCCGATGCAGCGGGAAATGGAACGACACAGCCAGGCGCCGTCAGGCCGCTTCGCGGGGGTTCGCCGGGACTACACGCTGGCCGACGTGGAGCGGCTTTCGGGCTCCGTTCGGGTCGAACACACGATCGCCCGCCGGGGCGCCGAGCGGCTCTGGGATCTGTTGCAGCGGGACGAGCCCGTGCGGGCGCTCGGCGCGGTGACCGGCAACCAGGCCATGCAGATGGTGCGGGCCGGGCTCGAGTCGATCTACCTGTCCGGCTGGCAGGTCGCGGCGGACAACAACAAGGCGGGCTCGATGTATCCCGACCAGAGCCTCTATCCGAGCGACAGCGGACCCGAGCTGGTCCGGCGCATCAACAACACGCTGCGCCGGGCGGACCAGATCCAGACGCTCGACGGCGGCGGCGGCATCGACTGGCTGGGGGCCCCCGCCGCCCCCCCCCCCGCCGGGCGGGGGGGGGCGGCAGCGACTGGCTGGTCCCCATGGCCGCCGCCGCGGAGGCGGGGTTCGGCGGCGTGCTGAACGCGTTCGAGGTCACCCGGGCGTTCATCGAAGCCGGCGCCGCCGGCATCCATATCGAAGACCAGCTCGCCTCCGAGAAGAAATGCGGCCACATGGGGGGGAAAGTCCTGATCCCCACCCAGCAGCATATCCGCAACCTGCTCGCGGCCCGCCTCGCGGCCGACGTCATGGGGGTGCCCACGATCATCCTCGCGCGCACCGATGCGGAAAGCGCCAGGCTGATCACCAGCGACATAGACGAGCGGGACCGCGAGTTCCTCACCGGCGAGCGCACGCCGGAGGGCTTCTATCGGCTCAAGGAGGGCACGAGCTTCGAGCGCTGCGTCGCCCGCGGCCTGGCCTATGCCGAGTACGCCGACCTCATCTGGATGGAGACGTCGACGCCCGATCTGGAACAGGCGCGGCGCTTCGCGGACGCCATCCACGCCGAGTATCCGGGCAAGATGCTCTCCTACAACTGTTCGCCCTCCTTCAACTGGTCGGCCCATCTCGACGTCCCGACCATGGAGCGCTTCCAGCGCGAGCTGGCGGCGATGGGCTACCGCTACCAGTTCGTGACGCTGGCCGGGTTCCACTCCCTCAACCACGGCATGTTCCGGCTTGCCGGGGCCTACCGGGACCGCGGGATGGCGGGCTACGCCGAGCTCCAGGCCGCCGAGTTCGCGGCGGAGGCCGAGGGATACTCGGCGACGCGCCACCAGCACGAGGTGGGCACCGGGTATTTCGACGCCGTGGGCCAGGCCATCGCCGGCGGACAATCCTCGACCGGGGCGCTCGCAGAATCGACCGAAACCGCCCAGTTCGAAACCCCGGCCATCGCGGCCGAATAGCATCCATCGATCGACGGAGGACACCGAGATGAATTCGAAATTCTGGGTCGTTGGCGGGACCTACACGGACACCGACTTCAACCGGCTGGTCAGCGGGAGCGAACGCGTGATGGGTCCGTATTCGGACCGCGACACGGCGCTGGTCGCCTGGCGCAGGGTGGCGGAGGAGACCAGGGGCGATTTCTACGCCCGCTACACCGTGGCCGAGGAGCCCGCGCGAAGGGCCGCGGGAGCGGAAGCCGCGCGCGACGGGGCCCGGTAGACCGGCACCCCGCGATCGGGAGCAGGCAGATGGTCGAGAGAATCCGAGCCGGACGAAGCCAGGTCGCCGCCGAGCTCCACGCCTTCGTCGAGGACGAGGTTCTGCCGGGGCTCGAGCTGGAGAGCGAAGTCTTCTGGCGGGACTTCGATGCCCTGCTGCACGACCTCGCGCCGGCGAATCGGGATCTGCTCGCCCGCCGCGAGGCGCTGCAGGCGGAGATCGACGCGTGGCACAAGGCCCGCCGCGGGCAGGCGGTCGATCCGGACGCCTACCGGGCCTTTCTCGAGGATATCGGCTATCTGGTGCCGGAGGGGCCGGATTTCAGCATCGAGACCTCCCATGTCGACGAGGAGATCGCGCATATCGCGGGCCCCCAGCTCGTCGTGCCGGCGACCAACGCCCGCTACGCGCTTAACGCGGCCAATGCGCGCTGGGGCAGCCTCTACGATGCGCTCTACGGGACCGACGCGATCCCGGCCGACGGGGAGGCGTGCGGGAGCGGCGGCTACAACCCGGTGCGCGGCGCGAAGGTGATCGCCTGGACGCGGGCCTTTCTCGACGAGGCGGCGCCGCTGGCCGCCGGCTCGCACGCCGATGTCCTCGCCTACCGGGTGGAGGGGAGCGCCCTCGCGGCGGAGCTCCCGGGCGGCGCGACCGGCCTCGCCGATCCCGGCCGCTTCGTCGGCTACCGGGGGGGCGCGGCGGCGCCGTCGGCCGTGCTGCTGCGCCATAACGGCCTGCATATCGAGATCGCAATAGACCGCGCCCACCCGGTCGGCCGGACCGACAGGGCGGGGGTGTCGGACGTATTGCTGGAATCGGCGGTGACGACCATCGTCGACCTGGAGGATTCCGTCGCCGCCGTCGATGCCGAGGACAAGGTCCTGGCCTATCGAAACTGGCTCGGGCTGATCAAGGGCGACCTCGCGGCCCGCTTCGACAAGGGCGGCGAGCCGGTCGAGCGGCGGCTCGCCCCCGACCGCCGGTATACCGGCGCCGACGGCGGCGAGATCGTGCTGCCGGGGCGCTCGCTGATGCTCAACCGCAATGTCGGCCACCTGATGACCAACCCGGCGGTGCTGGACGGCGAAGGCCGGGAGGCGCCGGAAGGCATACTCGATGCGGTGTTCACCTGCCTGATCGCGCTCCACGACATCCGGGGCGCCGGGGTCTGGCGCAACAGCCGGGCGGGCTCGATATACATCGTCAAGCCGAAGCTGCACGGCCCGGAGGAGGTCGCGTTCGCCGACACGGTGTTCGCCCGCGTCGAGGACATGCTGGGCCTCGAGCGCCACCGCATCAAGATCGGCATCATGGACGAGGAGCGGCGCACCACCGTCAACCTCAAGGCGTGCATCCGCGCCGCGCGGAACCGGGTGGCGTTCATCAATACCGGCTTCCTCGACCGGACCGGCGACGAGATCCACACCTCGATGGAAGCCGGCCCGATGATCCGCAAGGCCGACATGAAGGCCGCCCCCTGGCTCGCCACCTATGAAGACTGGAACGTCGATATCGGCATCGCCTGCGGCCTGCCGGGCCGCGCCCAGATCGGCAAGGGCATGTGGGCCATGCCGGACCTCATGGCCGACATGCTGGAGCGGAAGATCGGCCACCCGATGGCCGGCGCCGATACCGCCTGGGTGCCCTCCCCCACCGCCGCCACGCTGCATGCCACCCATTACCACCGGGTCGATGTCGAGCGGCGCCAGGCGGAGCTGGCCGCCCGCGCGCGGGCCGAGCTCGACGCCATTCTCGCGATCCCGGTGACGACGCGTCCCAACTGGTCGGCGGACGACGTCCGCGCCGAGCTGGAGAACAACGCCCAGGGCATCCTCGGCTATGTCGTGCGCTGGATCGACCAGGGCATCGGCTGCTCCAAGGTGCCGGACATCGACGATGTCGGGCTGATGGAAGACCGGGCCACCTGCCGCATTTCCAGCCAGCACATGGCCAACTGGCTGCATCACGGGATCTGCACCGAGGACGAGATACGCGCGACCATGCGCAAGATGGCCGGGGTGGTTGACCGGCAGAACGACGGCGACCCGGCCTATGAGCCGATGGCGCCCGGTTTCGACGGTCCCGCCTTCAAGGGCGCCTGCGAGCTCGTCTTCCGGGGCCGTGAACAGCCGTCGGGCTATACCGAACCGGTGCTCCACCGCCGGCGCGCCGAACGCAAGGCGCTCGAGCGGGGCTGAGGGCCGGGAGCCGCGTCAACCGGGCTGGAACAGGAGGTCCGGAAGGTAGGTGGCGATCTCCGGGAAGCGGATGATCACGGCCATTCCGATCAACATGATGATCCAGTAGGGGATCGAGCTCCTGAAGATCGTCATGACGTTGATCTCGGAATCGAAGTTCTGGATCGCCGATTTCACCGTGTACACCAGCAGCCCGAAGGGCGGCGTCAGCAGCCCCGCCTCGATCGCGATGATGGCGATGATCGCGAACGCGATGGGCTCGTAGCCGAGCTTGACCGCGATCGGCGCGAATATGGCCGCCGTCAGCAGCATGATCGAGATCGAATCGATGATCATGCCGAGCGCGAACCAGACCAGCACCATCACCGTCAGGATCGCCCAGGGCGGCATGCCGGAGCCGAGGAACAGGCTCTCGATGGCGTTGGTCATGCCGGTCATGGCCAGCGTGCGGGAATAGAGCGCGGCGGTGATCAGCAGCAGGAGGATGGGCGCGGAGGTGCGCCCGACGGAGAGGATCGAGTCGATGAAGTCGCGCAGCCGCATCCCCTTGAGAACGGCGAGGACCAGGCCGATGAACGCGCCCGCGCCCGCGCCTTCGGTCGGCGTGAAGACACCGAACCAGATACCGCCCAGCACCACGACGATCACCGAGACGATGCCGAACAGGCTGACCAGGAACTGGAGCGTCGAGACCTCTTCGACATCCGGCCCCGCGCTCGCGGCTTCGGCCTGCTCCGCGCCCGCGCCGACGAGCTCGGGTTTCAGCAGCGCCATGGCGAAGACGTAGGCGACGAACATCACCGTCAGCAGGAACCCGGGCAGGATGCCGGCGGCGAAGATCTGGCCGATCGACTGCTCGGTGAGGATGCCCCAGACGATCATCAGGACGCTCGGCGGGATCAGCATGCCGAGGCAGCTCGACCCGGCGACGGTGCCGAGCGCGAACCCGCGATGGTATCCGAAGCGCTTCATCTCCGGATAGGCGATGCGCGAGAACGCCGCGGCCGAGGCGATGCTGACGCCGGTCACGAAGGAGAACAGCGCGTTGCCCAGCACGGTGGCGATCGCCAGCCTTCCGGGCAGCCGGTGCAGCAGGCGGTTGATGCCGCGATAGACGTCGGTGACCGTGCCCGACTTGCCGATGAACTCCCCCATCAGCATGAACAGCGGGATCACCGCGAAGACATAGGCGCGGATCGCCTCGTAGGCGGTCGCCGCCAGCATGGTCTGCACCGAGTGGAAGGCGTAGGAATCCGCGCCCGTCACCATGAAGATGCCGAGCGCGCTGGTCATGCCGAGAGCGATGGCGATGTGAACCCCGACGGCCACCAGCGCCACCAGGCAGACGACCAGCAATATGGCGACATTGGCGTCGAACACTGTCCCGGCCCCCGCGCGCCGCTACAGCCCGGGGCCGCCGGCGTCGGCTTCGGACTGCGCCAGCTCCGGTCTGAACACGTCGAGATAGGCCATCACGCAATAGTTGATCAGGGCCAGCGCGCTGCCCACCAGGACCGTCCAGCGGGCCGGCCAGGAGGGCACCCTGAGCGCGCCCTCGCCCTCGAACTCGCCCTCGACATAGGAGCGGATGCTCTCCTCCCAGCCGCCGGTGATGACCATCAGGAAGAACGCCGCGCCCAGCAGATAGCCGAAGGCGAGCAATACCCGCTGCACCCGGTCGGGCAGGTGGGTGACCAGGAAATCCGCCCTGAGCATCGACCGGCTGCGGATCGCGTAGCCCGCCTGGAGAAAGACGATGATCACCACGGAGGCGCTGACCATCTCCACCGTGCCGTAGATCGGCCGGTCGAACGCGCCCCGGCCGATGATGTCGCCGAGAACCAGGAAGACCAGGGCGAAGGCCCAGACCGCCGCCAGGACCATGAGGATCTTGGATACGCGGTCGGTCAGCGTGATCAGGTTCATGCCAGTCCGCCGCCGGCCCCCGGTCGAGCGGGCGGCCGGCCGGATACCCCTTCCGGCCGGCCTTGCGCCGCTACTTCACGACGTAGCGGACCGGCCACTTGTAGCCCTGCTTTTCCGCCGCGGCCAGATAGGCGTTCAGGATCTTCTTGGCGGGGAAGCCCTTCTTCTCGAGCTCGTTGGCGTGCGCCTGCGGCCAATGCGCCAGCCCCTTGGCCCAGCCCAGCCTGACATCGGCCGGCAGGTCGCTGACGGTGATGTTCTTCCTGAGCCACGCCATGTCCTTGTCGTAGCCCACCTTGTTGGCGGAGCCGGTCTTGATCTCGAAGCGGTCGGCCACCTCCTGGACGATCGGCTTCACCTCCGCCGGCAGCCTCTGCCAGAAACGGTTGTTCACCGTCAGCCCGTGCCAGGTGATCGAGCCGAAGCCGATCGTGGTGTAGAACTTGCCGACCTCCCACAGCCCGAAGGTCTTGCCCCAGGCGCTCGGGAACATGATGCCGCCCTCGGCGACACCGGTCTTGAGCTTCTGGTACCAGCCCGGCAGACCGTCGGTGACCGGCACGATGCCGATCCCGGCCTGCTTCATCCAGTTGAGGTTGAGCCCGGCGCCCAGGATCTTGCGGCCCTTGAGGTCGGAGAGCTTCTTCCACGCGAACTGCGTGCCGAGGTTGTAGCCGCCGTCGCCGATGATGGCGATCAGGGTCTGGTTGAAGTCGTGGAACCGCTTCTCCAGGCCCGGGAACTGGCGGTAGATGTCGGCCGCGGCCGCGACGCTCTGCACCGGGTCCATGGTGCCGAAGGGCAGCATGATCTGGAAGGCGTGCATCGGCAGCTTCGAGGCCTCGAAGCAGTAGCAGAAGCCGCCGATATCGACGACGCCGTTCTGCACGCCTTCGAGCGTATCGAAGACCTTCACGATGGACCCGCTGTAGCCCTCGATGAAGTTGACCTTGTACTTGGTCTTCGCCTCGATGGCCTTCTTGAGCTCGGGCTGGAAGAAGTTCTTCATCAGCCCGGCATAGACCACCGTCGGCGGATGGCCCGAGGCGATGCGGATATTGATCGTTTCCGCGCTCACGGGCGCGGAGCCGGCGGCGATCGCGGTTCCGAGCAACGCCGCCGCGGATACGCCAATGAAGCCTCTGGATACGGTTTTCATTCGTCTCGGTCTCCCTGTCGGTCGGAACGTCGTTCCGCGCAACCTAGAGGTTGTGCAGGGGTCCGGCAAACCGGCAAATCGGCGGGCGCGCGCTACCGGTTGACCCCCGCCTTCGCCGGGTCCTCCCACCAGGCATCGATCACCAGCCCGTAGAGCGGGGTGACGGCGGGGCGGCCGAACCTGTCCCAGTAGGCCACGCGGTCGCCTTGCAGGTAGTAGAGCGGCACGAAGTGGTGTCCCCAGAGCAGCACCCGGTCCATCGCGCGGACGATTTCGACGAAGACCTCGCGCTCGCGCGCCTCGGTCATCCGCTCGATCAGCGTGTCGACCGCCGGGCTGCGAATGCCGGGGTAGTTGCGCGTCCCCTCCTGCCCCGCCGCCTTGCTGCCCCAGTAGAACGCCTGCTCGTTGCCGGGCGAGAGCGACATGCCCCAGCGATAGACGATCATGTCGAAATCGTAGGTGTTGCGCCGGTACTGGTATTGCGAGGTGTCGACCGTGCGGACCCGCGCCGCGGCGCCGAGGCGCCGGAGGTTGCGGGCGAAGGCGAGCGCGATCTTCTCGTTGGCCGGGTCGACCAGCAGGATCTCGAACGCCATCCCGAGCCCGTCCGAGGCGCGCCGCAGCGCGCCGTCGCGCACCGTCCAGCCGGCCCCGGCGAGGATGCGCTTGGCCGCCCTCAGGTTCGCCCGGATGCCGCCCGCGACGCCGGGCGGGCGGTAGGGCGTCTCGAACAATTCTGCCGGCAGGGTCCCCCGAAACGGCTCCAGCAAGGCGCGCTCGCGGCCCTCCGGGATGCCGCGCGAGCCGAGCTCCGAGTTGTCGAAGACGCTGTTGGTGCGGCGATAGGCGCCGTGCAGGAGGGTCTTGTTGACGGTCTCGAAGTCGAAGGCGTGCGCCAGCGCGTAGCGCACCCTGCGGTCGGCGAAGATCTCGCGGCGGGAATTGAACACCAGGGCGGACATGCCGGACGGGCGGCCGTTGGGCAATATCTCGCGCCTCACCCTGCCGTCCGCCGCGGCGGGGAAGCCGTAGGCCGTCGCCCAGCGCTTGCCGGAGAATTCGAGGCGGAGGTCGTACTCGCCCGCCTTGAAGGCCTCGATCATCACGTCGCCGTCGCGATAGTAGTCGTATCGCACGCGGTCGAAATTGTGCTGCCCCCGGTTGACCGCGAGATCGCGGCCCCAGTAGCCGGGATCGCGGCGATAGACGATGCGCCGCCCCGGATCGACGGCCTCGACGCGGTACGGGCCGCTGCCGACCGGCGGGACCAGCGTGGTCTTCCCGAACTCCACCTTGGCGTAGTAGGCCTTCGACAGGATCGGCATCAGCCCGAGGATCAGCGGCAGCTCGCGGTCGGGCGAGGCGGCATCGAAGACGAAGCGGATCGCGCGTTCGCCGGGGCGTTCGATCCGCCGGACCTGCTTGTAGTAGAGCCGGTGGTTGGGCCGCCCCTTCTCCTTCAGGGTCTCCCAGGAAAACACCACGTCGTCGACGGTGATCGGCCGCCCGTCGTGGAACCGCGCCTCGGGCCTGAGGGTGAAGGTGACCGAGGACCGGTCGTCCGGCACCGCGACGGTCCCGGCGATCAGCCCGTAGAGCGAGAACGGCTCGTCCCATGTCCGCTTGAGCAGGCTCTCGAACACCAGATGCCGGCCATGCGCCGGCACGCCCTTGATCAGGAAAGGGTTGAGGTTGTCGAACGTCCCCCGCACGGCGCGGCGCAGCTCGCCCCCCTTGGGCGCGTCGGGGTTGACGTAGTCGAGATACGGAAAACCGGGGCCGTATTTCAGGCCGCCGTGCATGGCGATGCCGTGGCGCGGCTCGGCGGCATGCGCGCCGCCGGCGGCCAGCGCCAGGCAAGGAAGCGCCCACAAGGCGCGGCGAAGACGCACGGCCACGCGACCGCTAGAACGTCGTCCAGTCGCCGGACTGCTCGAAGGCGTGGGCGGCGCGATAGATCGTGCCCTCCTCCCAGTGCCGGCCGGTCAGCATCAGCCCGATCGGCCTTCCGTCCTCCATCCCGCAGGGCAGGCTCATCGACGGGTGGCCGGTGAGGTTGAAGCCGCACGTATTGGCGAGCATCTCCCAGGCGACCTTGGTGGTCTCCTCGGGCGTCGGGTTCCTGGGCGGCAGCTTCGACGCCTTCATCGGCAAAGTCGGCATCAGCAGCAGATCGCAATCCGCAAGTGCCGCGTCGTAGGCCGCACGGAGCCGGCGCCTGAGGTTCATCGCCTTGGCGTAGTAGCGCCCGCGATAGGTTTTCAGCGAGTAATAGCCGAACAGCGCGATGATCTTGATCGTGTCGGCGAGCTCGTCGGCGCGCCCCGGCCAGCCGGCGGCGCGCTCCAGCATCGAGGTGACGTAGAGCCCCTCGTGGTTCAGCCCGCCGCCGTTCATCGTCATCATGGTGACGAAGCCGCCGTCATGGCCGATGGGAATCCAGATCGGCCGCGTCATGGCGTGCATCGGCACAGAGACCTCGACCATTTCGGCGCCCAGGCGGGCGAGGCGGTCGGCCGCCTGGCGCACCTTGGCGTCGACATCGGCCTCCGACTCCTTGAGGCCGAAGGACTCCCGGACGACGCCGATCCTGAGACCCTCGATGCCCTCCCCCAGCGCCCTGGTGTAGCGGCTCGTCCGCACGTTCCGCTGGCGCGAATCGTACTCGTCCGGCCCGGCCAGCACTTCGAGCAGCAGCGCGTTGTTGGCGACGGTATCCGTCATCGGCCCGCAATGGTCGATCGTGGTCTCCAGCGACGCCGCGCCGGTATAGGGGACGAGGCCGAAGGTGGGCTTCATGCCGTAGACCCCGCAATAGCTCGACGGGATGCGGATCGAGCCCGCCTGGTCGCCGCCGAGCGCCATCTCGACGTCGCCCGCGGCGACCACGGCGGCGCTGCCCGACGACGAGCCGCCCGCCGAGTAGCCGTGCCTGCGCGGGTTGTGCACCGGCCCCGTCGCGCTCGTCGAACTCGTGCCGGAGACGCAGAAATACTCGCACACCGCCTTGCCGGCGATCTCGCCCCCGGCATCGAGGATGCGGGTCACCACGGTCGCGTCGACATCGGGGACGTAGCCTTCCATCACCGAGGCGCCGTTCATCATCTGCACCCCGGCGACGCAGATATTGTCCTTGATGGCGACCCGCTTGCCGGCGAGCTTGCCGCGCCTTGCGCCCTTGATCGCGGTCTTGACGTACCACGCGCCGTGCGGGTTCTCCTCCGCCGCGGGCCGGTAGCCGGGGGTGCGCGGGTAGCGCACCTCGGGCAAATCGTCCGGGATCGATTCGAGCTGGCGGTAGGCATCGACCAGCGGTCCGACGATGGCCTGGGTCGATTCGAGATACGCGTCCGACGGGTGCATGCCGAGATCGGCGGCGCAGTCGCGAAGCTGGCGCAGGGTCGGTGTCCTGAACATTCTTGCCCTCTCAGTCGGTCCCCGCGCCGACGCCGACGAACTCCGCGACGATCTCGGGATCGCGCAGGCTGTCGGGCGGCAGCGCACGTACGATCTCGCCCTTCTGGATCAGCAGCACCCGGCTCGACAGCGCCGCGGTGAAGTCGAGATTCTGCTCCACCAGCACCATGGTCAGCCCGCGGGAGGCGCGCAGCGCGGCAAGGTTCTCGGCGATCTGCTCGACGATCGAGGGCTGGATGCCCTCGGTCGGCTCGTCGAGCAGGATCAGCCGGGGACGGGTGCAGAGGCAGCGCGCGATGGCGAGGATCTGCTGCTCGCCGCCGCTCAGCGCGCCGCCTTCCCGGTCGAGCAGGGGTTCGAGCCGGGGGAAGTCGGCCAGCACCTCGTCGACCGCGCTCTCGTCCGACCCGCCGCCGGCGAGCGCCGCCATGCGCAAATTCTCGCGCACGTTGAGCCGGGGAAAGATCTCGCGGCCCTGCGGGACATAGCCCATGCCGCGCCGCGCCCGCCGGTCGGCCTTCTCGCGGGTCACGTCGGCGCCGTCGAAGACGATCGACCCGCCGGTCGCCGGGACCAGCCCGATCAGCGTCTTCATCAGCGTGGTCTTGCCCATGCCGTTATGGCCGAGAATGCCGACCACCTCGCCGGCGCCGATTTCGAGGTCGATGCCGTGGAGGATGGGGATCCGCCCATAGGCCGCCCGCAGGCCGGAGACCTCAAGCATCGCCCCCTCCCCGCGCGCCGCCGGCCTGCTTGCCGAGATAGACGTCGCGCACCCGCTGGTCGGCCAGGATGTTGTCCATCGTGTCCTCGGCCAGGATCAGCCCCTGGTGGAACACGGTGACCCGGCTCGCGATCATCTGGATGAACTGCATGTCGTGCTCGACCACGATCATCGAGCGGTCGCGGCCGATCTCGCGGATGATCTCGGCGGTGCGCGCGACCTCCTGCTTGGTCATCCCCGCGGTGGGCTCGTCGAGCAGCATCAGCCGGGGATCGCAGGCCAGCACGAGGCCGAGCTCCAGCCATTGCCGCTGGCCGTGCGGGAGCTGGCTGGCGATGCTGCCCGTCCGGTCGGCGAGGCCGACCAGCCGGACGATCTCGTCCACCGCAATCCTGGTCTCCGCCCGATTGCGCGTCCGCGCCGCCGCGAGGCGCAGGTTCTCGGCCACGCTCAGCCCGTCGAACAGGCTCGGCACCTGGGTCTTGATGGCGATGCCGCGCCGGGCGATCTGGTGCGGCTCCTCGCCGACGATGCTGGCGCCGTCGAGCAGGATCTCCCCTTCGGTCGGGCGGAGCTGGCCGGTCAGGCATTTGAAGAACGTGCTTTTTCCCGCGCCGTTGGGGCCGATCAGGCAGCGGAGCTCCCCGGCGCCGAGCGAGAAATCGGCGCCGGCGACCGCGGTCACGCCGCCGAACCGCATGGTCAGGCCGCGGGTCTCCAGAAGCGGCGCATCGCTCATGACCGGGCTTCGCCCCGGCGCCGGACGAGCGCGTCGGCGATGCGCCCGAACATCGGCACGAACCCGCTCGGCACCAGCAGCACGATGGCGACGAAGATCGCGCCGAGCACGATATTGACCTCGGCGATCTTGGATTCGCCGAGCCAGGTGGCGAGATACTGGATCAGCACGCAGCCGAGGATCGCGCCGGTCAGCGTGCCGAGCCCGCCGACCAGGATCCACATGATGATCTGCGCGGTGAACACGAGCGAGAACACGGTCGGGCTGACATAGGCGCCCCAGGCGCAGAACAGCACCCCCGCGAGCCCGGCGATGCCGGCGCCGACGGCGAGCGCCAGCGTCTTGTTGAGGCGGGCGTCGTAGCCCAGCAGCTCGGTGCGCGCCTCGTTCTCGCGGATCGAGATCAGCACGCGGCCGAAATTGGTCGCGAGCAATGCGCGCAGGCCGAAATAGACGATCACCAGCAGCACCGCCGCCGGCATGTAGAGCGCCTCGTACTCGACCGGCCTGGACGGGTCGCCGGGAACGTTGACCGGCGGCACCGAGGGCATGCCGTTATAGCCGCCGAGCCGGGCCGCCCCGATCCGGTACTCGTCCCCCGCCGACGCCCCGATCAGGTAGTAGAAGACCAGCGACACGGCGAGCGTGATGACCGCGAGATAGACGTCGCTCACCCGGCCGTAAAACATGAAATAGCCGAGCACCAGAGCGAGGATCACCGGCAGCAGGATTCCGAGCAGGATGGGCAGCGTGCTGTCGCCCATGTTGATGACGGCGACCGCGTAGGTGTAGGCGCCGAGCCCGAAGAATGCCGACTGGCCGAAGCACAATATGCCGCCGAACCCCCAGACGAAGGCGAGGCTGAGCGACAGGATCGCCATCGAGATGAACAGCGTGAAGTCGATCAGCGCGAAGGGCTCGACCAAAGCGGGGACGCCGAAGACCAGCACGAGCGAGAGCCCCGCCATGGTCCACAGCCCGGCCGCGCTGCGGCTCATCCTCACAGGCCGCGCCTGAAATAACGCCCGGTGATGCCGAGCGGCAGCAGGCGCAGGAGCACGATGGCGACGACGAGCAGCGCGACCTCGCCGACCACCGGGCGGCTGAGGAAGGTGACCGCCTGGCTCACCGCGCCGAACAGCGAGGCGGCGGCCCCGGTGCCGGCGAGCGCCACCGCGCCGCCGCCGATCACGGTGATGAAGGCCTTGACCACGTAGGTGACGCCGATTTCGGGCAGCACGCCGGCGATCGGGGCGAGGATGGCGCCGGCGAGCCCGCTCAGCCCGGCGCCGATCCCGAAGGTGGTGGCATAGACCCGGTCGACGTTGACCCCGATGCCCGACGCCATCCGGGCGTTCTGCATCGTGCCGCGCGCGATCAGCCCCCAGCGCGTGTACTTGAACCCGGCATAGAGGGCGGCCATCAGCGCCAGCGTCACCAGGATGACGAAGAAGGTGTAGCCGCCTTCCTGGTAGGCGCCGATGCGGATCGTCCCGAAGGGCGGCGTCACGCCCTTCTGGTGGTAACCCAGCACGGTCGCGGCCAGCCCGATCAGGAACAGGCTGAGCCCCCAGGTCGCGAGCACGGTCTCGATCACCCGGCCGTAGAGATGGCGGATGATCAGCCGTTCGACCGCCACCCCGATGACGGTGACCGCGAGCGGAGCCACGACCAGCATCGCGATCCAGAAATTGACGCCCGCGTTGTAGCTCAGGATGAAGGCGTAGCCGCCCATCATCAGGAACTCGCCATGGGCGAAATTGATCACGCCCATCATGCCGAAAATGATCGCCAGCCCGATGCTGATCAGCGCCAGGCTGGCGACCGCGTAGAGAATCTGGATGACGACGACGACCGCAAGGTCCATGAGCGGCCCGTTACGGCTGCAATCCCGCCCCCTTCCGGATCAGATCTTGGGCTCGTACATGATGTTGGTGTCGGGCCTGGCGATCAGGTCGCACTGGTTGCCGGTATTGGTCGGCGGCACCTGGGCGACCTTCTTCTGGATCTCGAACTTCCCGCCCTTGGCCTGGCCGATATACATGTCCATCGTGCAGTGATGGGTCTTGGCGTCCATGGTGAGCGGACCGCCCGGCCCGTCGATGGTGAGACCGCCTTCCAGCACCTCGATCACCTTCTCGCGCTCGGTCGTGCCGGCCTCGTTGACCGCCTTGGCCCAGAAGATCCAGCCATACCAGTCCTTCGGCGGCACGTCGGTGAGATAGCCGTAATCGGTGCCGTTGCGCTTGCGGAACTCGGCCAGCCACTTCTTGTTGAACGGGATGTCGAGATCCTCGTAGTAGGAGTAGCAGGTCATGATGCCGTCGGCGATCTCGGGCGGCATGCGCACCACCTCGCCGGCGGCGCCGAAGGTGGTCGACACCATCGGGATCTCCTTGTTCATGCCGGCCGACGCCCACTGGCCGTAGAACGAGGCATGCGCCGGGCCGACGAAGACGTTCATCACGAAGTCGGGCTTGGCCGCCTGGATCTTGCTGATGGTCGGGCCGAACTGGTTGACGGTCAGCGGGAAGAACTCCTCGCCCACCACCTTGCCGCCGGCGTCCTTGACCGCCTTCTGGATCCACTTGGCGGTGATCTGGCCGTAATTGTAGTCCGCGGCCATGATGTAGACCGACTTCCCCCAGCGCTTCATCGCCTCGCCCGAGAGCAGGTCGACATAGCCGCCCGGCGTGGCGCCGGTGGCGAAGAAGTTGCGGTCGCACACCCCGCCTTCGTAGTTAGTGTTGTAGAAGTAGAGCGTCTTGAGCTTGTGCAGGATCGGCCGGATGACCTCGCGCGAGGAGCTGGTCAGCCCGCCCTGGACCACCGCCACCTTGTCGCGCAGCACCATCTGCCGGGCGTACTGGTTGTAGGCCTGCATCTGCGACTGTGAGTCGTAGGTCTTGACCTCGAGCTTCTTGCCGAGCACCCCGCCGGCGGCGTTGATCTCGTCGATCGCCATCTCGGCGCAGGCCCACTGGTTCTTGCCGAAGAGCTGCAGATCGCCGGAAAGATCGTAGATCGCGCCGCCCTTGATGGTGTCGGCGGCGGACGCGCCTTTCGGCCAGAAATACGGCCCGGCGGCGAGCGCCGCCGCACCCGCGGCGGATGTCTTGATGAACGAACGGCGTTTGACGGTCATGGTCCTCCCTCCGGTTCGCCCGCATTTCTCAGGCGGGTCGCACGGCGCCCCGATTGGCGTGGCGAGACGGTAGCAACCCGGTTTCCGGGCGACAAGGCCGCTCGACGCCCGGTTGCCTGCACGCGCGGGCGCAAAATAGACTCCCGGCAAAGGACAGGGAGGAAGACCATGGCCGAGAAGCTGCGCATCGCGCATCTGGCGGGGCCGACGGCGACGATCCAGAACACCCCGCCGCTGGTGACTTCGAACAAGGCGAGGCGGAGGCACGGCCTGCCGCTCCTGGCCGGGGTGGACGGCACGCCGCTGCCATACGACGCGCTGCGCGGCCAGCGCCTGGCCGCGCCGGCCAAAGTTTACGTCGAGCAGTTTTCCGCTCACCCGCTGGAGTCGGATGCGGCGGCGCTCTACGCCCCGGCGGACGGCTATATCGGCGCCGACGGCGTGTTCAGCGCCGAACGGCGGTCGCCCGGCGACAAGCCGGTCTACGAGATCGAGATGCTGCCCGAGGACGGGCTCTATCCGCTGCCCTATATGGCGCGCCAGGCGGACGGCGCGGCCTGGGAGGAGGAATGCGCGACACCCGGCGCGCCCGACGAAGCGGCGCGCCAGGGGTTCTATCCCGACGGCTCGCGCAGCTTCGAGGAGATCGACCGCCTGATGGTCGACGACGCCGGGATCGCGAGTTCGATCTCGGCGCTGGCCGATGTCGATTTCTATCGCGGCGTTCCGCCCGGCGGCTACCGCGGCGGCCTCGCCGAGGCCGAACGGCCGGATATCGGCGACGGCGACATCCCGGCGGAGCGCCGGGGCGCGGACTTCTTTCCCTACAAGCCCTACCACCTGACCGCGCCGCCGCCCCGCCCGACGCTCGCCAAGGCGACCAACGACATGCAGGCGCTGGTGTCCGACGACGCCTATGACGGGGTGATCTGGACCCAGGGCAGCCCCGATGTGGAGGACAGCGCCTACTGGTTCAACCTGCTGATCGACACGGAAAAGCCGATCTGCGGCGTCGCCGCCCAGCGCCCGCAGGGTCAGATCAGCAATGACGGTCCGGCCAATATCGTCGATTGCGTGCGCTATATCGCGTCCCGCGTCTGGGCCGACGGGGACGGGCGCGACCGCTGCGGCGCGGTGGTGATCCAGGAACAGCAGGTCTTCGCCGCCCGCGAGGTCGCCAAGGTCGACGCCCGGCCGGGCGGCTATGTCGCGACCGGCGGGCATGGCGGGATCATCGGCCAGGTCCACTACACCGGCCGCTTCATGCTGACCTACCTGCCGGTCTACCGGCACACCTTCGGCTCGGAGGTGAATCTGAGCCGCCTGCCTTGCTCGACGACCGCGGTCAGGGCGGGCGCGGACGGGCGGATCGAGCGCGTCGAAATCGCGGTCAAGAACGCGGACGGCGACCTGCTGGCCGACGCCATCCCGGTGGTCTCGATCGAGAAGAACGGCTGCTATGCCGGGCTCGAGATCGGCGACGACCCGGCGCTGGAACGCGACCTCGCCGCGTCGGTGGAACACAAGCTCTCGCTCGGCCGGCTCGCCGGCTTCGTGGTCGAGGGGCTCGTGCCCTACGGTCTCAACACCTCCGCCGCGCGGCACTCGGTGCTGCTCAGGGCGACCGCCTGCGGCATCCCCGTGGTCCGGGTCGGGCGCGGCCACACCCAGGGCTTCGCGGATTACAGCGACTACCAGGTCTCGGGCGCCAATTTGACGGCGACCAAGGCGCGGCTCCTGTTGATGGCCTGCCTGCTGCGCTTCGGCGCGCTGCCGCCGGCCGCCGACCCGGACAACCCGAGCGACGCCGAGCTCGCCGCGATCAGGGAGGCGCTGGCGCGCTACCAGGCGGTGTTCGACACGCATTGACCCGCCCCCCGATCCCGGCTGTCTGATATAAGGCGGTCGGCGGACTCACCGCGACACGAGACGAGGAACGGCCATGAATCTCCTGCACACCATGCTCCGCGTCGGCGACCTGCAGCGCTCGATCGATTTCTACACCCGGATTCTGGGCATGGATCTCTTGCGCACGGCGGAGCGGCCGGCGCAGAAATACACCAATGTCTTCGTCGGCTTCGGCGGCGGCAACAAGAACGGCGAGGCCGAGCTGGAGCTGACCTACAATCACGGGGTCTCGGATTACGATCTCGGGACCGCCTACGGCCATATCGCGCTCGGCGTCGACGATGTCGCCGAGACCTGCGAGCGGATCCGGGCCGCCGGCGGCAAGGTCACCCGCGAGCCGGGGCCGGTGAAGGGCGGGTCCACCGTGATCGCGTTCGTCGAGGATCCGGACGGGTACAAGGTCGAGCTGGTCGAGACCGCTTCCCGCGAGATCTGACCGCGCATCGGTCGGGCCGGTCCATAACGAGCCAGGGAGATCGCTCATGGCGAAACGCGTGCTCAAACCCGCCACCGTCCAGGCCAAGGGCAGCTACAGCCCGGGCTGGGAGGTGTCCGGCGGCCGGGCGGTGTTCGTCGCCGGCCAGATCCCGTGGGATGCGGACGGCAATACCGTGTGCAAGGGGGACGTCGCCGGCCAGACCCGCCAGGTCTTCGCCAATATCGGGGCGGTGCTCGCCGAAGCCGGCGGGTCGCTCGACGACGTCGTCAAAATCACCGTCTTTGCCGCCGACATCCGCTATCGCGACGAGATCAACCGGATCCGCACCGAGACCTTCAAGGAGCCCTACCCGGCGAGCACGCAGGTCGCGGTGGCCTCGCTGGTCGATCCCGAATGGCTGGTCGAGATCGAGGCGGTGGCGTTCATCGCCGACTGAACCCTCAGGCGATGGACACGTTCCACGCGCCGCAGACATGGATGGTCTGGCCGGCGACGTAGCGCCCGTCCGGCCCGCAGAGATGCCGCACCATCGCGGCGATCTCCCGCACGGTGCCCATCCGCCCCATCGGGATCGGGTTATCCCGGAAATGCGCCGGCACGTGGCCGGTAGCCTCGTAGTTGTCGATGCTGCCGGGCGAGACGCAGTTGACGTTGATGTTGTGCGGCGCGAGCTCGACGGCGAGTGCCGCGGACATCCCGGCGAGCCCAGCCTTGGCGGCGGCGACGGCGGCGCGGTTCTTCACCCCGCGATGGCCCGACACCCCGCCGATATTGACGATCGACCCGCCGCCGGCGGCGATCAGGTGGGGGACCGCGCTGCGGATGCAGAGGAAGGCCGAATCGACGGTGTTGGCCTGGACGTCGCGCCACTCCTCGTAAGCCGTCTCGGCGACCGGCTTGGCGATCCGGTGGGAGACGTTGTTGACCAGGATGTCGAGCCGGCCGAAGGCGGCGACGGTCTCCTCGACCAGCCCCCGCGCCTGGTCGGGGTCGCTGACATCGGCGAGGTGGACGAGCGCCCTGCCGCCCGCGGCCTCGATCCCGCCCGCGATATCCCGGGCCGCGTCGGCCGAACGCCTGCCGTTCACCGTCACCGACGCCCCGGCTTCGGCAAAGGCGAGCGCGATCGCCCGGCCGATGCCGCGCACGCTGCCGGTGACGATGGCGACTTTCGATTCGAGCTCGCGCCGGCTCATGCCCCTCCCCCCGTCGACAAATTCGCAACGACCCAGAATACCGCGCTAACATTGCCCCGGACAAAGCGGGAGGGACCATGCCAGTCGCACGGGTCGGCGACATCGGCCTCAACTACCGGATCGACGGGCCGGAGACCGCGCCCTGGATCACCTTCACCACCGGGATGACCAACGACCTCACGATGTGGGATGCGCATGTCGCGGCGCTGGGCGCGACGCACCGGCTGCTGCGCTTCGACACGCGCGGCCACGGCGACAGCGAGGCGACGCCTCCGCCCTACACGCTGGACATGCTGATCGGCGACATCGTCGGGCTGTGGGATGCGCTCGGCATCGAACGCTCCACCCTGGTCGGGCTCGGGCTCGGCGGGGTGGTCGCGATCGGCCTCGCGATCGCGCATGGCGACCGGCTCGACGCGCTGGTCCCGGTCGCCTGCCGCTCCGAGCCGGTGCCGCAATACCGCGCGATCTGGCCGCCGATGATGGAACGCGCCCGGGAGGGCGGGATCGGCGCCATAGCGGAGACCACGGCGGAGCGCTGGTTCCCCGAGGCGTTCCGCGCGGCGAACCCCGAGGTCATGCAGAAGATCCGCCGGATGATCCTGAAGACGTCGGTCGACGGCTATCTCGGCTGCATAGCGGCGCTGCTGACGATGGACTATACGGCGGGGCTTCCGGCGATCGGCGTGCCGGCCCTGCTGGTCTCGGGCGCCGAGGACAGGGTCGGCGCGCCGCCGGAGGCGATGCAGGCGATGGCCGACGCGATGCCGGACGCCAGGCATGTCTCGCTGCCCGGCGCCGGCCATATCTGTACCGTCGCCAACCCCGGCGCCTTCGACGACGCCATGACCGCGTTTCTCAGCGAAATACAAGGATAGCCCGCATGTTCAAAGCGATGAATCCGGCAGGCGTATGCCCGCCCTTCCGCCACTACGTCCACTCCATCGAAGTCCCCGCCAACGCGCGCTGGCTGGTGGTCTCGGGCCAGGTCGGCACGCTGCCCGACGGCACCATCCCGGACGGGGTCGAGGCCCAGACGGAGGCGGCGTGGAACAATGTCGCGAAGATCCTCGAAGCCAACGGGATGGGGATCGGGGACATCGTGATGGTCACCCAGTACCTCACCCGGGTGGAGGACCGGGACGCCCATATGGCGATCCGCAACCGGTTCCTCGGCGACCACAAGCCGACCTCGACGCTGCTCTTCGTCTCGGCGCTGGCCCAGCCGGAGATGGTCGTGGAGGTCGAGATCAAGGCCGCGCAAGCCGTCGACTGAGCGCGCCCCCGCGTATCCCGGATGGCGATGGCCGTCCCGCCGGTCGCCCTGGTCGCCGCGTTCTGCCTCGCGCTGACCGGCGTCAACCTGTCCTTCATGGTGGTCGCGGCGCTGCTGCCGACCCTGATCGAGGCATGGTCGCTCAGCGATATCGAGGCGGGCTGGCTGGGCGGCATCTTCTTCGCGGGCTATATCGCCACCGTCCCGGTGCTGTCGAGCCTCGCGGACCGGATCGACCCGCGGCGCATCTATCTCGGATCGGCCCTGATCGGGGTGGCGGCGTCTCTCGGGTTCGCGGCGTTCGCGGACGGGTTCTGGTCGGCGCTGTTGTGGCGCTTCTTCGCCGGCGTCGGACTCGCCGGGACCTACATGCCGGGGCTCAAGGCGATGAGCGACAACCTGCCCGACGCGATGCGCTCGCGCGCGTCGGGCTACTACGCGTCAGTCTTCGCCATCGGCTCGGCGCTCTCCTTCATCGTCGGCGGCGAGGCGGCGGCGGGATGGGGCTGGCGCTGGGCGTTCGTGGTCGCCGGACTCGGCTTCGCGCTCGCGTTTCTGCTGATCTTTGTGATCCTTCCCCGGCAGGCGGCGGATGCGCGCGGCGCGCCCGGCCCGTTCGAAATCCGGCCGATCTTCGCGAACCGGGGGGTGATGGCCTATGTGCTCGCGAATTTCGGCGGTCTGTTCGAATCGGTGGGGCTGCGGACCTGGCTCGTCCCCTATCTGGTTTTCCTTCTCGATCGCCCGGGCCAGGAGCCCGCCTTCCTCTCGCCGACCTCCATCGCGGCCGGAATCGCCTTCATCGGCGTGGCCGGGGCGGTCGCCATATCGGAGCTCGGCGAGCGCTTCGGCATCCGGACCGTGATGATCGGCGCCGCGATCGCCTCTTTCGCCGTCGCCATCGTCACCGGGGCGGCGGTGGGGCTCGATTACTGGCTCGTCGTGGTGCTGCTCGCCGCCTGCGCGGTGCTCAATTACGGGCGGAACGGGCCGACGACGACGGGCGCGCTGCTCAATGCCGACCCCAGGCTCCAGGGCACCACGATGGGGATCTTCGCCTTCATCGGCTTCGCCGGCGCGCTGGTCGGGCCGGTCGCCTTCGGGACGGCGCTCGAAGCGGCCGGCGGGCGCGAGGACCCCGCCGCCTGGATCTGGAGCTTCGCCGCCGTCGCTATGGGCGCGGCGCTGACCGCCGCCGCGGTCGCCGGCCTCGCCCGGGGGAGGTCGAAATGACGGGTGGCGGCTCCTTGCCCCGATGAGCAAACTGGCGCGGACTTCGAGCGAGGAGCAATGACCAGGCCTGCAGCGATCGTCGTCGGCGCGGGCGATGCGACCGGCGGCGCGGTGGCGCGGCGGTTCGCGCGCGGCGGCTACGCGACCTGCCCGGTCCGGCGCAAGCGCGAGAACCTGGACGGCCTCGTCGCCGAGATCGAGGCCGATGGCGGGATCGTGCATCCGTTCGGCGCCGATGCGCGCAACGAGGACGCGGTGGTCGCGCTGTTCGACGAGATCGAGGCCGATATCGGCCCGGTCGAGGTGGCGGTGTTCAACATCGGCGCCAATTCGACCGGCAGCATCCTGGAGGAGACGGCAAGGCGCTATTTCAAGATGTGGGAGCTCTCCTGCTTCGCGGGCTTCCTGACCGGCCGCGAGGCGGCGCGGCGGATGACACCCCGCGAACGCGGCACCATCATCTTCACCGGCGCGACCGCGAGCCTGCGGGGGCGCGAGCGCTTCGCCGGTTTCGCCGGGGCCAAGCATGCCCTGCGCGCGCTCGCCCAGAGCATGGCGCGCGAGCTGGCGCCGAAGAACATCCACGTCGCCCATGTCGTGGTCGACGGGGCGATCGACACCGCGTTCGTTCGCTCCAACTTCCCCGACCGCTACGCGCTCAAGGAGCAGGACGGCATCGTCAACCCGGACCACATCGCGGAAATCTACTGGCAGCTCCACATGCAGCCTCGCGATGCCTGGACCTTCGAGATGGACCTCAGACCCTGGATGGAGCCCTGGTAGGACAATGACGGTAAAGGTTGAATTCCACTTCGATTTCGGCAGCCCCAACGCCTATCTCAGCCACTGCGTGATCCCCGGGATCGAGCGCCGGACGGGTGCGCGCTTCGCCTATGTGCCGATCCTGCTGGGCGGCGTGTTCAAGCTCACCAACAACCGCCCGCCGATGGACCAGACCGCGGGGGTGAAGAACAAGTCGGAATACGCGCGGATCGAGACCGACCGCTTCATCCGCCGCCACGGGATCGCCAACTACAGCTGGAACCCGCATTTCCCGGTCAACACGCTGCGCATCATGCGCGGCGCCGTCGCGGCGGAGATGGACGGCTGGCTCGACCGCTACGTCGCCGCCGTGTTCCGCCACATGTGGGAAGAGTCGAGGAAGATGGACGAGCCGGAGGTCATCGTTTCCGCCCTCGACGGGGACGGCATCGACGGCGCGGCCCTGCTGGAGCGGACCGGGGACCAGGCGGTCAAGGACAAGCTGCTCGCCAACACCGAGGCCTCGGTCGCGCGCGGCGGCTTCGGCAGCCCGACCTTCTTCGTCGGCGAGGAAATCTTCTTCGGCAAGGACCGCCTCGGCGACGTCGAGGCCGAGATCGCCGAAGCCTCGCGCTAGCCCGGACTTCTCACCACCGTCATGGCCTGCGCGGCGCTGTCCGGCCGACAGGGCAGGAGAGGCGCGCAGCGCGATGCGGGGACATCGGGCAAGCGCCTCGACGCACCCTGTCGGCCGGAGAGCGCCGCCCGAAGGGTCGCGCCCAGGCGCCCGCCCGCTGCGTCGCGGGCCTTAACCGTAGTCCCCGCTACGCTTTTCGGCCCGCTCCTGGCGGGCGGGCGCCTGGGCGCGACGCAGGCCGTGACGGTGGTGAGAAGTCCGGGCTGGCCCGCCCTACGGCGCCTCCCCGCCCTCCAGCAGGTAGCCGAACTTCTCGCGCGCCCGGCGCGCGACCTCCTGGGTCGGCGCGTTCACCGGCGGGAAGGAGTCCTTCCAGTGGAACGGCCGGCAGGCGTCGATGATCGCCCGGCTGTTGGTCATGTTGCCCTTGGCCTTTTCCTCGGGCGGGATGCGCGGGTCGAGCGGCGTCGACCAGGCGTCCTTGATGATGTCGATCGAGGTCGCCGGGTCCGACCGGGTGATCATCGCCCAGGTCATCTCCTCGAGATTGGAGATGTCGACATCCTCGTCCGTGACGACGACGTATTTGCCGGCATAGGCGCCGACATGGCACATCGCGGCGACGTGGCCGGCCTGCTTGGCGTGGCCCGGGTAGCGCTGCCTGATGGCGACGGCGAGCAGCATCCGGCTGTTGCCGACCTCATGCGCCCAGGCGGCGCTCACATCGGGCACGCCCGCCTTCTCGATCGCGTCGCGCAGCATCGCCGAGCGGGTCACCGCGCGGTAGCGGCACATCTCGTCGGGCGGGCGCTGCGGCGGGCAGCCGAGGATGATCGGGTTGTTGCGGTGGTAGACCGCCTTGACGTGCATCACCGGCTCCGGCCGCATGTCGGAGCCGTAATAGCCGGTCCATTCGCCGAACGGTCCCTCGGGGCGGCGCTCCTCGGGATCGACGAAGCCCTCGAGCACGATCTCGGCGTCGGCCGGGAACGGGATGCCGGTATGGCGGCCCCTGACGACCTTGAGCGGCTCGCCCCGCATGGCGCCGACGATGTCGTATTCGCAGACGCCGGGCGGCATCTCGGTGCAGGCGGTGAGGAACGTCATCGGATCGCCGCCGACCACGATCACGCTGGGCATCGGCTCGCCGCGCGCGAGATACTTGTCGCGATGCACGCGGCCGTGCTTGCCGGGGGAGATGTAGTAGCCGACCGTCCGTTCGTCCTGCACCATCACCCGGTAGGTGCCGAGATTCATCCAGCCGGTGTCGGGATCGACGGTGACGTCGTAGCTTCCGGTGCCGATATAGTGGCCGCCGTCGTCGGGGTGCCAGAACGGCGCCGGGAACCGGCCGAGGTCCACGTCGTCGCCCTCGAACACGTTCTCGGTGACCGGCCCGTCCTCCACCGTCTCGTAGGGGATCGGGATCATGTCCTTGAGCTGGGCGGCGTAATAGGCCTCGCTGAGCTCGATCTTGGAGAGCTCGGTCGGAAAGCCGAGCGTCATGTTCTTGCGCTTGCCGCCAAAGAAATTGACCAGCACGCGATAGCCCGGCTCGTGGCCGGGGATCTCGTCGAACACGACGCAGTCGGCCTCGTCGGAGTGCATCACGAGCTCGGCCGCCTGGCCGATGTCGGCGTCCTTGCCGAGCCCCTTCGCGACCGTGACCTCGCCCAGCTTCTCGGCCTCGGCCAGCCACTCGCGCAGATCGGCATAGGGCAGCACCGCCCGCAGATTGCCGCCCGTCCGGGCTACCGCGTCGCGCGCAGTCTCGGCCATGTCCGGCTCCTCGGATGTTCTCGGAATGCTTCGGGATCGACGCGTTTATAGGCGCGCCGCGGCGGATCGGCAAGCGAGGGGGGCGCCCCTCGATACGCGGCTTCGCTGCCACTCGGGATGAGGGAGGTTTCTTGCCTGCCTACAACCCATCTCTCACCCTGAGTAGCCCCGGACTCGATCCGGGGCGTATCGAAGAACGCACCACTCCTCACCCGACGGCGATCTCGTACCCGCTCCCCTGCTCCGCGTAACCAGCCGCCTCGGCGAGGTCGGCCTGCTCCTCGGCGTGGATGCGGTAGAGCGGCTCGCCCGCCTCGACCCTGTCGCCGCGCTGCCTGAACAGGTCGATTCCGGCGGATTTCTCGAGCGGCGCGCCGGCGCGGCGCGCGATGCCGGCGATGCGGTAGCAGTCGATGGCGGCGACCGTTCCACTCCGTTCCGCCGCGACCTCTCTGGTCAGCCTGCCCGGGCCGGGCGGGTCGGGGTTGCGCCCCTGGGCGTCGATCAGCCGTTCCATCGCGCGCGCCGCCGCGCCGCTCTCGAGCAGGGTTTCGGCGCGTTCGCGGGGCTCGGCCATGCCGGCGAAGGCGAGCACCCGGGCGGCCAGCATCAGCGCCTTGTCGCGCAGATCGGCCGGCGCATCCGGATCGCCGGCCAGCACCTTCGCCACGTCGCGCGCTTCGAGCGCCGGACCGACGCCGCGGCCGATGGGCTGGCTGCCGTCGGTGATCTCGCAGCGCGCGGCGATGCCGAGCCCCTCCGCGGTGACCGCGAACAGCCGGGCGAGCGCGTCCGCCTCCGCCCGCGTCGCCACCTTGGCGGTCGGCCCGACCGGGATGTCGAACACGATATGGGTGACGCCGAGCGCCGCCTTCTTTGACAGGATCGAGGAGACCGAGAGCCGGTCCGAGACGATGCCGAGCGGACGGGTGACGGCGTTCATCACGTCGTCGATCGGCGAATGGCTGAGCCGGCCGTTCCAGACGATGCACCCGCCCACCTCGGAGACCACGCGCCGCACCTCGTCGGCGTCGAGATCGACCCTGGCCAGCACCTCCATCGCGTCCGCCGTGCCGGCGGGCGAGGTGATCGCGCGCGAGGCGGCCTTGGGGATGGTGAGCCCGTGCGCGACCACGATGGGGACCACGACCATGGTGACCCGGGTCCCCGGGATGCCGCCCATCGAGTGCTTGTCGACCACCATCCCGTCCGGCCAGACGATTTTCGCCGAGCGCCCGGCCCGCGCGCTCGCGAAGGCGATCACCTCGTCGTCGTCGAGGGTCTGCGCGGCGGCGACCAGGAATCCGGCCGTCTCGCGCCCGGCATAGCGCCCGGCCACCATGTCCTCGACCACGGCGTCGACGTCCGCGTCGCCGAGGCGGCGGCCGGCGATCCGGGCCCGGAGCGCCGCCCGGCTGGCCGGCTCGGGGGCGCGGCGGATGGTGACCGGCGCGCCCTCCTGGAGGCCGAGAAGCGCGAAGGCATGCGCCGACAGCGCCAGCGCGTCCGGGGCGACCAGCGCCGCGTCGTCGACCAGGTTCAGCGCGCATGTGACGGCGCGCCCGCCGCCCGCCACCTCGACCTTGCGCGGGCCGAGGAAGCTCTCGGCGGCGTATGCCGTGCAGCCCCGGTTGAGATAGGCGACCGGCTCGCGCCAGGTGTCGATGGCGAGCCTGGCGAGCCTAAGCATCGCTCAACGCGGCGAGGAGGCGGGCGATGCCGGCCGCCGGCGTGCCGTCGTTGACGACCCGGCGTATCGTCACCCTGTCGGGAAAGGAGGGGCCTTCCCGGGCGAGCCGCCGGGCGGCGTCGGCCCGGTCCTCGCGACCGCGCTTCGCGAGACGGTCTGCGAGCAGCGCCGGCGGGGCGGAGATTTCCACGATCACCGCGGGACACGCGCGTTCGGCAATTTCCGCGAGGATGGTCCGCGAGACATTGGCGACGACATGCCGCCCGGATTCGAGCGCAGCCGGAATGCACGCCGGCAGCCCGTATGCGAGCCCGTGCGCCCGCCAGCTGGCGAAGAACCCGCCTTCCGCCTCGCGTTCGGCGAAGGCCTCGGGCGACACCGCCTCGTGGTCTTCCCCGCCCGCCGCCGCCGGCCGGGTGATCGCGCGGCGCGGGAAGACGTAGGCGCCGCCCGGCTCCAGCGCCGCGCGCGCGCCCGCGAGCAGCGTGTCCTTGCCGGCGCCGCTCGGCCCGACGACGAGGAAGAGCGTGCCGCGCGCCATCGGCTCAGGCGGAGATGGTCACGTCGAGGCCGATATCGGCGGCCGGCGCCGACTGGGTCATGCGCCCGACCGAGATGTAGTCGACCCCGCTCTCGGCCTTCTCGCGGATGGTTTCCAGCGTGATCCCGCCGGAGGCCTCGATCTCGCACCGCCCGGCGACGATCGCGACCGCCTCGCGCATGGTGTCCGCGTCCATGTTGTCGAGCAGGATCACGTCGGCGCGCGCGTCCGCCGCCTCGCGCACCTGGTCGAGCGTGTCGCATTCGATCTCGATCTTGGTGAGCGAGGGGGTGAGCGCCCGCGCGCGGGCCATCGCCGCGGCGATCGAGCCGCAGACCGCGATGTGGTTGTCCTTGACCAGCAGCCCGTCGTCGAGCCGGATGCGGTGGTTGCGCGCCCCGCCTACGCAGGAGGCGTATTTGGAGAGCGCGCGGTAGCCGGGGATGGTCTTGCGCGTGTCGATCAGCGTCGCGCCCGTCCCCTCGACCAGCCTGGCGTATTCCGCCGTCCGCGTGGCGATCCCGGTCAGCAGCTGGAACAGGTTGAGCGCCGTCCGCTCGGCCGTCAGCAGCCCGCGCGCCGGCCCCTCGACGCGCGCCAGCGTCGCGCCCGCCGCCGCCCTCGCGCCGTCCGGCATCAGCGCCTCGGTCGCGCAGCCGGGCTCGTGGAAGCGCATGATCTCGAGCGCGAGCTCGACGCCGCAGACCACCACGTCGTGGCGCGTGTTCATCACGAACCGCGCCGTGGCGTCCTCCGGGATCAGGAAGTCGGTGGTGATGTCGCCCCGCCCGATATCCTCGGCGAGCCAGCCGGCATACATCTGCTCGCGCTCTTCCTTGCGCGGCAGCAGCGCCCGCATGTCGAGATCGTCCGGCCGCATGGCCCTCCTCCGGCTGTCCCCGAAATACCTACGCGAACCGATTTGTCGGGTAAAGCGGGCGCCTCAGCGGGCGACGGCCTTGGCGGCGTAGATCGAGACGATGCAGAGCAGGGTGAAGGCGCCCGAAAGCCAGAAGATCAAATCGGGCCTGCCGATATCGGCGACGTATCCGAAGATCGGCGGGCCGATGGCGGCGCCGACCGAGAACCCGGTGGTCACGAAGCCGAACACGGTGCCGATGGTGCCCGGCGGGCAGATCTTGCGCACCAGCAAATCGCGCGACGGGCTCATCAATCCGATGGTGACCGCGCTCCCCAGCATCGGGATTATCACGTATGCGAGCGGCAGCAGCTTGAGCGCGATGACGCCGAGAAAGGCGGCCGAGGCGACGAAGCAGAGCGCGGGGAGCCCCTCCTGATCGCGCACCCGGTCGGCGATCACGCCGCCGATCAGCACGCCCACGGCGGCGGCGGCGAAATAGCCCGTGAGCTGCGCGTTGGCGGCGGCGAGCGAGGCGTCGTAGAGCTCGACCAGGGCGACGACCGCGAAGGCGTGGATGCCCGACGTCCCGGTGGCGAGCGCGGTGAAGAAGACGAGGAACAGGAGCACCGGCGGCGAGAGCAGGAACCGGACCCGGGCGCGCAGGCCCCGCGCGACCGCCTCCCCGCCGTCCCCGGGCGCGGCGCGGATCGCGCGGTCGTCCAGCGCCCCGCGGTAGAGCGCCGCGATTGCGGTGAACAGCAGGCCGATCAGCCCCGATACCGAGACCGCGGCGGCCCAGTCGAGCACCGAGGCGAGCGCCAGCATCAGCGGCGGCGCCACCACCCAGCCGGCATAGCCGGCGAAGATGTGGATGCCGAAGGCGCGGCCCTGGCGTTCGCCGTCGACCTGGGCGGCGAGGATCGCGTAATCGGCCGGGTGGAAGACGGCGACGCCGATCCCGGCGACCAGCACCATCGCCATCAGCCCCCAATAGGTCGGGAACAGCGCGACCAGGGCGAACGGGGCTGCCTGCAGCACCAGCCCGGCAAACAGCACCGGCCTGCCGCCGATCCGGTCGACCAGGATGCCGGCCGGCAGCTGGGCGATGCCGGTGGAGACCGAGAAGACCGCGATCAGCAGGCCGAGATCGGTCCAGCTCACCCCGAGGTCTGCGCGGATCAGGGTGAACAGCGGCGGCAGCACCAGCATGTAGAGATGGCTGAACCCGTGGCCGATGGAGATCAGCCCGACCGATTTCAGCTCGGCCCGGGGGAGCGAGAGGACGCTGGCCATCTACGCGCCTCCCGCTGCCGGGCACGCCCGGCACTCCAGCATCTCGATCGGCTCGGTGCGTCTATTGCGACGCCCTGCCCAGCCCCCCTTCGTCATTTGGACCGAAGCGCCGGAGGCGCGGCACCGGTCGAAATGACGAGAGGGCGGAGCGCGGTCGGAAAGTCCAGACCGGACACCGGTGGAACGAGTCCGGCCATGACGCGGCCCCTTAGCGCGGCATGCGCACCTGTTCGAGGATCCGGGCGATCTCGGGATCGCCCTTCCCCATCGGGTCGACGCGGCTCATCTTGGCGCGTTCCCCGGCCCGCCAGGTGGGCGGCTTGGTGGCGTCGATCGCCATCTTGCCGCCGATCCGCATCACCGTGTACTCGTCGCCGACTTCGGGGATCGACACGTCCAGCGGGTGCAGCCGCGACCCCGGCATGATGTGGACCATCTCGGCCGGGTTGGTGCGGCACGCGATCGCCCACAGCACGTCCTCGGCGTTGTAGATGTCGACGTCTTCGTCGACCGCGATCGCCACCTTGACGTGCAAATTGGGCCCGGTCAGCGCCGACATCAGCACGTCGCGCGCCTGGCCGTCCCACTTGGCCTCCATCTGCACGATCATCATGAACTGCGATGCCCAGGGCGGGACAAAGATGTCCTTGATGTTGGTGTTGCCGTGGGTGTCGCGCAGCCGGTTGTAGTAGGTCGCCTCCATGGGCAGGGTGATCAGCGGCTGGTGATCGGTGAACCAGGTCGCCTGCATGTGGCGGAAGATCGGGTCGTCGCGGTGGGTGATGCCGGTGATCTGGTAGACTGGCGCCGGCCCCTCGGCGCCCGATCCGAAGGTGGTGAACTCGCCGAACGGCCCCTCCGGCACCCGGTCGTGGGGGTGGACCAGCCCCTCGATGACGATCTCGGCATGGGCCGGGACCTCGAGGTCGATGGTGTCGCATCTCACCATCTCGATGTCCTCGCCGAGGATGCCGGCGCCGTATTCGAGCTCGTCGAAATCCTCGTGCCGCCCCGACCAGTTGGACATGATCTCGTAGACCGGGTGCATGCCGATGGCGAACGCCATCGGCATCGGCTCGTCCTTGGCGACGTATTTGAGGTAATGCGCGTAGTTGTGCCGCGCCGCCATCCAGAAGGTCGCCTTCTGCGGGTCGTCGGTCAGCATCATGCGGATGATGGATTCGTTGCGGATGCCGGTCTCGGGGTCCTTGGTGATGGTCAGCCCCGAGCCCAGATAGCGCCCGCCATCGCCCACCGAGTGCTGCGGGATGGGCAGCTTGTGGAGGTCGACCTCCTTGCCCAGCATCCGGTTTTCCTTGACCGGCCCGTCGGCCACCAACACCGACTTGCCGCGCTGGGTCGCCATGCGCTCGGCGAGATAGGGGCAGACCCCCTTGGGGTCGTCGAGCCCGAAGGCCGCGGCCTGGCCGTTGCGGTCCTTGATCAGGATGTCGGTGAGCCGCCAGCCGGGATAGCCGGCGAGGTTGTGGAACATCAGCGGCCCGCTGCTCTCCGAGCAGAGATAGCCGACCTGCCGCACCGGATCGACCGGGTCGTGGATGTGCAGCATCCGGTTGTCGATCGATTCGAGAAACGTCCTCAGGCTGTGCGGCATGGCAGGCTCCCAGCATGGATTGCGGCCGGATTCGTTTGTAGACGAACGACCTTGCGCGCACAATCTCGCGGCGCGCCGGGCGCTGTAACACGTTGTTACATACTCCCGCCGGTCCTGAAACATGCTGGCAAAGAAGCGCCCGCAGGGTGGCCGCATCGTGGTCGGAGGGCGGCGGCGCAGGCCCGACGACCCGTCCGGTTCGGTAACGAGAGTTCTCGCCATGTCGGTAACGAGAGTCGGCTACTCCGGGGCGCAGATCGCGCTTCACTGGATCATCGCGGTGCTGGTGATCCAGCAATTCGTCCTGCACGACGGCATCGTCGCGGCCTACGCGGCCGGGCGAGGCGACGGCGCGGCAACCGAGTCCGAGCTGTTCCTGGCCGATATTCACGTCGCGTCGGGCATCGCGATCTTCACCCTCGCCCTGCTGCGCGTGGTCCTGCGCCTGCGGCGCGGCGTTCCACCGCCGCCGCAGGACGAACACCCGGCGCTGCGGCTGGCCGCCCGGGCGACCCATTTCGCGCTTTACGCCATCATCCTGCTGATGCCGGTGACCGGCGGCCTCGCCTGGTTCGGCGGCGTCGAGGCGATGGCGGACGTGCACAGCGCGGCCAAAATGGCGATCCTCGCCCTGGTGCTGCTGCACATCGCCGGCGCCCTTTATCAACACTTCATCGTGAAGACCGACGTGCTGCGCCGGATGCTTCGGCCCGAACGGTGAGACAGTTGGCCCCCGGATCCGCCCGGCGGCCCGCTCTTTCTGAACAGGGAGCCGGCCCCCATATAAGCCGCTGACGCCACCGATCGGAGGACCGCATGCCGCCCCGTTCACGCTCCGCCGCCGCCGGGCTCGCCATCGCCGCGGCGGGGCTCGTGCTCTCGGCCTGCGCGCTGCTCGCGCCGCTGCCCAAGCCGCGCGACGTGGCCGAACGGCTGGAGGCGTTCCCCACGCGCGGCCTGCCGCTCGAGGGGCGGGTGACGGTCTACTGGAGCGAACGGCAGGTTCCCTTCATCGAGGCGGAGAGCGACGGCGACGCGGCGTTCGCGCTCGGCCTCGTGCACGCGCATCTGCGGCTCGGACAGATGGCGACGGCGCGCATGCTGGCGCGCGGCCGGCTGTCCGAGATGATCGGCCCGCTCGGCATCGATATCGACCGCGGGCTCCGCACCCTCTCCTACGGCCGCGCCGCCGCCGAGATCGAGCGCGGCATGGACGAGGCCGCGCTCGACTGGGTTCGCCGCTTCGTGGACGGCATCAACCACTACCAGGACGGCGCTGCCGAGCTGCCGCACGATTTCCGCGTCCTCGGCCTCGAGCGCGAGCCCTGGACGGTCGGCGACGTGCTGGCCATCGGCCGCCTCGCCGGCACCGACGTGAACTGGCTGGTCTGGGCCGATTTGCTGAAGCTGCGCGCGCGGGATGACTGGCCCGAGCTCTGGGCGCGGCTGGTGAAGCGGGGGAAGACGTCGTTCGCCAGTTTCGACGGCGGCGCGCGAACCGCCGCCATGCAGCGATTGCTGGGCGGAACCTCCAAATCGGGCAGCAACAGCGTCGCCGTTTCGGGGCGCCGCAGCGCGACCGGCGGCGCGCTCATCGCCAACGACCCCCATCTCGGTATCGTCATCCCCAATCTCTGGCTGATCGCGGGCGTCAAATCCCCCTCCTATCACGCGGTCGGGCTGATGGGGCCGGGGCTGCCCGTCTTCGCCATCGGCCGCAACCCGCATATCGCCTGGGGCGGCACCAACATGCGCGCCGCCTCCAGCGATCTCTACGATGTCGGCGACCTGCCGCGATCGGAGATCGCCGAACGGCGCGAGCGCATCGGCGTGCGCTGGTGGTTCGACAGCGAGGCGGTCGTCCACGAGACAGGCTGGGGGCCGATCGTGACCGACACGCCGTTGCTCGCGGATCTCGACCTGCCACCGCTCGCCCTGAAATGGACCGGCCACGGGGCGAGCGACGAGATCGGCGCCATGCTGGCGGTAAGCCGGGCGCGGAGCTTCCCGGAGTTCCGCGCCGCCTTCGACCGCTTCGCGGTGCCGGGGCAGAACATGCTGTTCGCGGACACCGGCGGGAATATCGGCCAGGTGATGGCGGTCCGGTTGCCTGCGCGAAGCGGCGCGCCGGCCGACATTTTCCTCGACCGGGAGACGCATGACGCCGCCTGGGGCGCGATGCGCTCAGGCGCGGATCTTCCCTTTGGCCTCAACCCGGAGCGGGGCTTCCTGGTCTCGGCCAACAACCGGCCGGCGGAGACGGACGTGCCGGTGAGCTTCTTCTTCTCCCCCGACGACCGGGTGCGCCGCCTGACCGCGCTGGTCGAGCGCGAAGCGACGGTGGATGTCGCGGCCCTGAAGGCGCTGCAGCGGGACGTCTACATGGCGTCCTCGGCGAAGCTGCGCGATCTGTTCGTCGCCAGGCTGGATGCGCTGGAGATGACGGCGGCGGCCGACGCCGCGGGCGCCGAGGCGATCGGCCGCCTGCGCAATTGGGACGGCCAGTACCGGCGCGACTCGCTGGGCGCGGTCGCCTTCGAGCAGTTCCGAACCGGCTTCGTCTCGCGCTTCTACGCGCTGCTCTACGGCGAGGAGCACGGCAAATCGTTCGCCTCGATGCGCCGGGGCACGACGCTGCTCGAAGAGGACATCGCCGCGGCCGACGAGGAGACGCTGCGCGAAGCGCTCGCCGCCGGGCTGCGCGTGGCCGCCGAGGGTCTCAACAGCTTCGCCGGCTGGGGCGACATGCACCGCCTCGGCCTCGCCCATCCGCTGTCGCGCATCCCGCTGATCGGCGGGCGCTACCGCTTCGCCGAGGCGGGCGTCGGCGGGAGCTCGGAGACCGTGATGAAGACCGCGCACAACACCACCGCCGAGCGCCACGGCGTGACCTACGGGTCCAACGCGCGCCACATCTCCGACATGTCCGACCCGGACGCGAACTGGTTCGTCCTTCTCGGCGGGCAGGACGGGTGGTTCAACTCGTCGACGATGATGGACCAGTGGGCGCTGTGGCGCAGCGGCGACTACGTCCGCGTGCCGCTCACGCCGTCCGAAGTGCGCGCGACCTTCCCGCACGCGCTGGCGCTGGAGAACTGACCCGGGGGCGCGGGGACCATGTACGACGCGACCTGGCTTCTCCGCCTCTACGCCCGGAAGCGCATCCGGCATCTGGCGCGGATGGACCCGCGCGAGGCCCAGCGCGCCGTGCTCGCGTCCCTGATCCGGCGCGCGCGGGGCACGAAGTTCGGGCGCGACCACGGGTTCTCCCCCGCCTGGTCGCTCGACGACTACCGTTCGCGGGTTTCGCTCCGGGATTACGATGCGTTCTGGGACGCCTATTGGCGCCAGCCCTTCCCCCTTCTCGACGATTGCACCTGGCCGGGACGCATCCCGTGGTTCGCGGTGTCGTCGGGAACCGCGACCGGGAGCACGAAATACATTCCGGTGAGCCGGGAGATGCGCCGGTCCAACGTCCGCGCGGGCGCCGATTTGCTGGCCTTCCACCTGGCCAACCGGCCGGACAGCCGGCTGCTCGCCGGGCGCGTCTTCATGCTGGGCGGTTCGACCGGGCTGGAGCGCCGCGCGCGGGGCGTTTACAGCGGCGATCTCAGCGGCATCGCGGCGGCGACCATGGCGGGCTGGGCGAGGCTGCGCTATTTCCCGCCGCGCGATATCGAGAGCATCGCCGACTGGGAGGAGAAAATCGAGCGCTTCGCCGAACGCTCGCTGGATACGGAGATCGCCGCCGTCGCCGGCACGCCGAGCTGGCTGCTGATCTTCTTCGAGCGCCTGGCCGGGATCGCCGGGGGGAAGCGGATCGCCGACATCTACCCCGGGCTCGAGATGCTGTCGCATGGCGGCGTCGCCTGGGCGCCCTATTGCGACCGCTTCGCCGCCCTGCTCGAAGGCAGCCATGCGGAGACCCGCGAGGTCTATGCGGCGAGCGAGGGGTTCTTCGCCAACGCGGACCGCGCGGATGGCGAGGGTCTCCGCCTCCAGCTCGATAGCGGGATCTTTTACGAGTTCGTTCCCCTCGACGAGCTCGGCAGCGCGAACCCTGACTGCCGCTGGGTCGGCGATGCCGAGCCCGGCGTCAACTACGCGCTCGCGGTGACCACCTGCGCCGGGCTCTGGCGTTACCTCGTCGGCGACACGGTCACCCTGGTCGAGCGCGACCCGCCGCGCGTGCTCGTCACCGGGCGGACGAGCTACATGCTGTCGGCCTTCGGCGAGCACGTGATCGGGGTCGAGGTCGAGGGCGCCGTGGCCGAGGCCGCGCGGGCGATCGGCGCGACGGTCACCGACTTCGCCGCCGGGAGCGTGTTTCCCGAGGAAGGCGGCGCGCGCGGCGGGCATCTCTACATCGTCGAGTTCGGGACGCGGGTCGATGAGAGCGGATCGGACCGCGCGCGTTTCGCCGAACGGCTCGACGCGGCGCTGTGCCGCCTCAACGACGACTACGCCGCCCACCGGGCGGGCGGCTACGGCATGGACGCCGCGCAAGTGTGCGTCCTCCCCGCCGGCGGGTTCGCCGCGTGGATGAAGAGCCGCGGCAAGCTCGGCGGCCAGAACAAGGTGCCCCGCATCGTCAACGACCGGGAGCTCTTCGCCGCCCTGCGCAGCTTCGCCGACAGCTACGGCAAGACGGAGAGCGCGTAGTCTCGCGTTCGAGCCCGGCGCGGACCCGGCGCCGTCCCACTGTAGCGTAGTGGGAGTGGTCCCATGCAAGACCGGCGCAGTATCCCACGGTTTGTCGCGTCGTTATGGGAAATATCCCACTTCTTGCCGTGTGACTGTAGATGGGAAATTCCGTTTGACAGGGGTTTCCGGCCGCGATACCGAAGTCCGACGCCATCGAGTATGGAGGCCGGATCTTGGACGTCCGCGACGATCTGGTCGGCGAGATCGAGAGCTATTGCCGCGACGCCGGTATCGCCGAGACGACGTTCGGGCGGATCGTCGTCAATGACGGCAAGTTCGTCGGCCGGCTGCGCGGCGGCAGGCGGGTGACCACCGCCACGGTGGACAAGGTGCGCCGCTTCCTCGAAGACAACGGCAGGGCGCCCGGCAAGCCCGAACCGGCGCCGCGCCCGCAACCCGCCGAGCCCGCGCCCGAGGCCGGCCCCCGCACGCCCTTCCGGTTCTACGACAACCGCCAGAAATACCTCGCCTTCGTCAACACCTGCTCGGAGAAGTGGGTAGTCGCCGAGCGCGCCGGCATGGAGCTCGCCCATGTCCACCCCCAGCCGCCGGCGCTCCGCGTGTTCGACGCCGGCATGGGCGACGGCACGGTGCTGACCGGGGTGATGCGCCAGATGCACCGGCGCTTCCGCACGCTGCCCTTCTACATCGTCGGCAAGGAGATCAGCCTCGAGGATGTGCGCCTCGGGCTCGAACGCATGCCCGACCGGTTCCACGAACACCCGGCGACGGTGCTGGTGCTGACCAACCTCTACTACACCGAGGCGCCCTGGCTGATGCCGCGCTCGATGGAGGCGGCGGCGGCGCTCAACTGGATCGAGGTGGCGCTGGAGGGCGATTCCTCGCACGAGTTCCACGAACAGATCGCCGGCCTCCAGCCCCGGCTCGCCGAGACCTGGCAGGTCAGGCCGTCGGAAAAGACCGGCAACCCGCTCTATGTCCGGCCCTCGGTGCTGGTGGTCTATCGCGAGGACCACAAGTTCCTGCTCGACCGGGTGATCCCGCGCCCGGGCGCGGTGAAGGCGGGATACGACCTGGTGATCGCCTCGCAGCCCTACCGCGCGCGCATGCCGGTCTCGTTCAAGGCGCAGAAGGTGCTCGCCCCGCTCGCCCGCAGCCTCGCCCCCGGCGGGCGGCTTCTGGGCATCCACTCCCGCGGCGGCGATCCCGGGCTCGACATCGTCCGCAAGGTATGGCCGGGCGAGGACCCGTTCCGCACCAACCGGCACGAGCTCCTCAAGGCGCTCAAGGAAGCGCTCGGGCGCGACGGCCGCGACCTCAACTTCAACGCCTATTCCGACAAGCGGTCGATCTTCCGCTACGACATGCACACCTTGCCGAGCGAGGTCGGCGGGCGGAGCATCGGCACCTCCACCCTGTTCGCCGCCTGGAACGCCGCCATATACGTCGCCCAGATCGAGGACGAACGCCTCGAGGACGTGATCGCCGAGGGCGGCTATCTCGACGCGACCCGGGAGGTGCTGAACCGGCATGGCGGGCTGTGGTTCTTCGACGAGTCCTATGTCGTCTCCCGGCGGAGGGGGTGAAGCGATGGTGCTGTCCCACGAAACGGCGGCGGAATCGGGGTTCGCGCGCACCCTGCTGAACGGCGAGTTCGCGATCACCGCCGAGCTGGTGCCGCCGGCCTCGGGCGCACCCGACGAGCTGCTGGCGCTCGCCGAGCCGTTCCGCGGCCTGGTCGATGCGCTCAACGTCACCGACGGGCCGCGCGCGATGGTCCACATGTCGGCGCTCGCCGGCGCCGCCATCCTCGACCGCGCCGGGATCGAGCCGATCCTCCAGTTCACCTGCCGCGACCGCAACCGGATCGCGCTGCAGGCCGACCTGCTCGGCGCCTCGGCGGTCGGCGTGCGCAACGTGCTGATCCTGCGCGGCGACGAGCCCGACCCGGCCGAGATCCCGCCGCCCAAGCCGGTCTTCGACGTCGACAGCCGCGATCTGATCCAGCTCGCCGCCAGGATGCGCGCCGGCGAGGCGTTCGCCTCGGGGCGCGAGATCGCCACCCCGCCCAGGCTGTTCATCGGCGCCGCCGACACCCCGGTCGACCCGGAGCCGGGCTGGCGGCCGACCGGTCTCACGCGCAAGATCGAGGCCGGCGCCGGCTTCGTGCAGACCCAGCTATGCTGGGACATCGACGTGGTCCGGCGCTACGCCCGGGCGCTGGAAGAGGCCGGGATCACCGACCGGGCGTTCCTGCTGATCGGCATCGGCCCGATCGCCTCGGCGCGCTCGGCGCGCTGGATGCGCGACAATCTGTGGGGCGTGCAGATACCGGATCCGATCATAGAGCGCCTGGAACGGGCGGCCGACCCGAAGGCCGAGGGAATCGCCATCTGCGCCGAGCTGATCCGCGAGCTCGCCGGCGTCAGGGGGGTGTCGGGCGTCCACCTGATGGCCCCGGTCGGGCTGTCGGCGATCCCGCTGGCGATCCGCGAATCGGGCGTGCTGGAGAACCGTGCGGAGGCGGTGTAGGACAGGTGGGTACTCCATCCGCATCAACCGACGGTGGAGGCTGTGCTTCGAGTGGCCCGAAGGCCGGCCGGGGCCGCATAACGTCGAAATCGTGGATTACCACGGATGAACGGAGACGCCCGCATGTTGATGAGAGCGGTTCATCCGGGCGAGGTGCTCGGGGAAGAATTGAAGGAGCTGGGCATCAGCCCCACCGAATTCGCCCGCCAGATCGCCGTGCCGCCCAACCGCGTCGGCCAGATCATCGCCGGCAAGCGGTCCGTCACCGGCGATACGGCCCTTCGGTTCGGCCACTGGTTCGGCACCGACCCCGGATTCTGGCTCAACCTTCAGTCCCGGTACGAACTGGCGAAGGCCCATGAGGCGTCCGGCGCGGCGATCCGCGATCTGCCTACACGGGCGGCTACCGTGGGCTGAGACGGGGATAGGGCCTCAGAACGCGACGTTCGCGCCGACCCGGCACAAGGCCCCGAGGCAAGCGGCCGACCAGACCGGACTCAGACGACCCCGTCTTCCCTGAGCGCGGCGATCTCGTCCTCGTCCATGCCGAGGATGCCGGCGAGCACCTGTTCGGTGTGCTCGCCGAGGACCGGCGCGCCGCCCGCATAGTCGTGCGGCTGGCCGACATAGCGGATCGGGTTGGCGACGCCCGGCAGGGTCCCCGCCTCGCTGTGCGGCAGGTCGATCCGCAGCTCCCGGGCGATCGCCTGCGGGTCGGCGAAGATCTGGTCGAGACCGTTGATCGGCCCGCAGGGGACGCCGACGGCCTCGAGCGCGGCGATCCACTCGGCCTGGGTCCGGGTTAGCATCATCTCCGACAGCGCCGGGATCAGCGCGTCGCGATGCTCCACCCGCCCGGCATTGGTGCGGAACCTCTCGTCCCCGGCGAGCCCGGGCCTGCCGCCGGCCTCGCAGAACCGGGCGAACTGGGAATCGTTGCCCACCGCGACCACGACATGGCGGTCGGCGGTCGCGAACGACTGGTAGGGCACCACGTTGGGATGCCCGTTGCCCATCCGCCCCGGCGCCTCGCCGGAGACCAGGTAGTTCATCGCCTGGTTGGCGGTCGACGCCACCGCCACGTCGAACAGCGCCATGTCGACATGCCTGCCCTCGCCGGTCTTCTCGCGCTCGCGCAGCGCGGCCAGCGCCGCGATCGCGGTGTAGAGCCCGGTCAGCACGTCGGTGACCGCGACCCCCACCTTCTGCGGGCCGCCGCCCGGCAGATCGTCGCGCTCGCCGGTGATCGACATCAGCCCGCCCATCGCCTGGATCAGGAAGTCGTAGCCCGCGCGGTCGGCATAGGGCCCGGTCTGGCCGAAGCCGGTGATCGAGCAGTAGATCAGCCCCGGGTTGACCGCGCGCAGATCCTCGTAGCCGAGGCGATAGCGGGCGAGCCCGCCGCGCTTGTAGTTCTCGACCAGGATGTCGGAGGTCGCGACCAGCCGGCGGACGATCTCCTGCCCCCTTGCCGAGGCGAGGTCGAGGGTGAGCGACTTCTTGCCCCGGTTGGCGCAGTGGAAATAGGCGGCGTCGGGGATCTCGCGCCCGTCCGCGTCGGCGATGAAGGGCGGGCCCCACAGGCGGGTGTCGTCGCCGGTGCCGCGGCGCTCGATCTTGATCACCTCTGCGCCGAGATCGGCCATCGTCTGGGCCGCCCAGGGGCCGGCCAGGATACGGCTGAAATCGAGGACCCGGAGCCCGTTGAGGGGACCCGCCATGCCTACATGAAGGCCTGGATGCCGGTCTGCGCCCGCCCCAGGATCAGGGCGTGGATGTCGTGCGTCCCCTCATAGGTGACGACGGTCTCCATGTTCATCAGATGGCGCATGACATGGTACTCGTCGACGATCCCGTTGCCGCCATGCATGTCGCGCGCCTCGCGCACGATGTCGCGCGCCTTGCCGGTCGAGTTGCGCTTGAGCATCGAGATCGTCTCGGGCGAGCAGCTGCCGTCGTCCATCATGCGGCCGAGCTGGAGGCAGGCCTGAAGGCCGATGGCGATCTCGGTCTGCATGTCGGCGAGCTTCTTCTGGATCAGCTGGTTGGCGGCGAGCGGGCGGTCGAACTGGGTGCGTTCGAGGGTGTACTGCCGCGCCGCGTGCCAGCAGAACTCGGCCGCGCCGAGCGCCCCCCAGGCGATGCCGTAGCGCGCGTTGTTGAGGCAGCCGAACGGCCCGCCGAGCCCGCGCGCGTGCGGCAGCCGGTTCTCGTCGGGCACGAACACGTCGTCCATCACGATCTCGCCGGTGATCGAGGCGCGGAGCGACAGCTTGCCGGTGAGCTTGGGCGTGGTGAGCCCCTCCATGCCGCGCTCCAGGATGAAGCCGCCGATCGTCCCCTCGTCGTCCTTGGCCCAGACCACCATCACATGGGCCAGCGGAGCGTTCGAGATCCACATCTTGGAGCCCTTGAGGAGGTAGCCGCCGTCGACCGATCTGGCGCGCGTCGTCATGCCGCCGGGATCGGAGCCGTGGTCGGGCTCGGTGAGCCCGAAGGCGCCGACCCACTCCCCGGTGGCGAGCTTCGGCAGGTATTTCCGCCGCTGCTCCTCGGTGCCGTAGTTGTAGATCGGCCACATCACCAGGCTCGACTGGACCGAGAGCGTCGAGCGGTAGGACGAATCGACCGCCTCGATCTCGCGCGCGATCAGCCCGTAGCAGACATAGCTCGCCCCGGCGCAGCCATAGCCGTGGATGGTCGAGCCGAGGAAGCCGAGTTCGCCGAGCTCGGCGATGATCTCGGGGTGGAACTCCTCGTTGTTGTAGCCCTCGACGATCCGGGGCATCAGCTTGTCGCGGGCGTATTGCCGCGCGGTGTCGCGCACCATGCGCTCGTCGTCGGCGAGCTGGCTCTCCAGCGCCAGGGGGTCTTCCCAGTTGAACTTGCCCCATCTGCGCGGCTTGTGCGCGCCGGCGGATTCGACCCTCGTGGCCATGCTTCATCCCCTGTTCGTCTTGAGCGTTCGTCGCGTGGCCGGACTATAGGCCAGCCGGGGCCGCGTGTGTATGCGATCGGCCCCCGGAAGTGAAGCCCGCGTCTCGTGTCGGGCGCCGCGGAGTAGGCGGCGGGGCACGCATCGCCGGCGAACAAGGCCCCCTCCCGGGTCGCCGGGAGAGGGCCTTTTCCAGAGGGCGTCGGCTACTTCATGTGGGCCTTGGCCGCGTCGGAGACCGCGTGGGTCCACGCGCCCGCCGGCTTCTTCGAGATCACCGGGGTCGACGCGCTGCCCAGCAGCACCTGCACCGTGCGCTCGTAATCGGCCTCGACCAGCCGGCCGAGCTCCTTGGTGCCCAGCAGCTTGATGATCTCGCCCATCATGCGCTTCTGGTGCTTCCCGGTCTGCGCGCCGGTCTCGTCGTTGTCCAGCACGATCTTGGCCGCGGCGTCGGGGTTGGACCGGGCCCAGGCCCAGCCGCGGTTCGACGCGGCGACGAAACGCGCCATGCGATCGACGAACTTCGCGTCCTTCAGGCGGTCCTCCAGGACGTAGAGCCCGTCCTCCAGGGTCTGCACGCCCTGATCGGCATATTTGAACACGACCAGGTCCTTGGCCGCGTAGCCGGCGTCGACCACCTGCCAGTACTCGTTATAGGTCATGGTCGAGATACAGGCGGCCTGCTTCTGCAGCAGCGGATCGACGTTGAAACCCTGCTTGAGCACAGTCACGCCCTTGTCCCCGCCCTTGGTGGAGAGGCCGAGCCTGGCCATCCAGCTGAGGAACGGGTATTCGTTGCCGAAGAACCAGACGCCGAGGGTCTGCCCGGCGAACTTGTCCGGGCTGGTGACACCGCTGTCTTTCCGGCAGGTCAGCATCATGCCGGACTTCTCGAAGGTCTGCGAGATGTTGACCAGCGCGACGCCCTTCTCGCGCGCCGCCAGCGCCGCCGGCATCCATTCGACGATCACGTCGGCGCCGCCGCCGGCGATCACCTGGGGCGGCGCGATATCCGGACCGCCCGGGTTGATCGACACGTCGAGGTCGACATCGCCGTAAAAGCCCTTGTCCTTGGCGACGAAATAGCCGGCGAACTGGGCCTGGGTGACCCATTTGAGCTGCAGCGTGACCTTGTCCTTCGCCGCGGCCGTGCCGGCCGACAGCGCAAGCAATGCCGCAGCGCCGAGCAATGCGGCTCGTTTCAATGCCATAGCCCGTTCTCCTTCCTGATTCCGGGGTTGCAGGGTGGGGCGCGCTATCGCCTCTGGCGATAGGAAGCGTGCCAGAAGGTGACGCTGCGTTCGAGCAGCGCGAGTGCGCCGTAAAACGCCGATCCCGCAAGCGCGGCGACCGCGATGGTCGCCCAGACGGTATCGATGTTCATGCGCCCCACATCGGTCGATATCCGGAAGCCCATGCCGACGATCGGGGTTCCGAAGAACTCGGCGACGATGGCTCCGATCAGCGCCAGCGTGGAGTTGATCTTGAGCGCGTTGAAGACGAAGGGCAAGGCGTTGGGCAGGCGGACCTTGACGAAGGTCGTGGCGTAGCCGGCGGCGTAGGAGCGCATCAAATCCCGCTCCATGGCGCCGGTGGCGCCGAGCCCCGCGATGGTGTTCACCAGCATGGGGAAGAAGGTCATCACCACCACGACGGCGGCCTTGGACTGCCAGTCGAAGCCGAACCACATCACCATGATCGGGGCGATGCCGACAATCGGCAGCGCGCTGACCAGGCTGCCGATCGGCTGCAATCCGCGCTGCAGGAAGGGCACCCGGTCGACCAGCACGGCGACGACGAACCCGCTCGCGCAGCCGATCGCGAAGCCGGGCAGGACCGACTTGATGAAGGTCTGGTGGAAATCGGCCAGCAGCAATTCCTGCGATCCGCCGAGCACCTGGCCGATGGCGCTCGGCGCCGGCAGCAGCACGGAGGGAATGCCGAACCCGACGACGAGAATCTGCCAGAGATAGAGCACCCAGAGGCCGAATGCCGCCGGGACCGTCAGCGCCAGCCAGCGCGCCGCTCCGGCATCGGCCCGGCCGGACAGAAGCGACAGCAGCGCCATCGCATGCCAGGACAGGAAGCCCAGCCCGGCCACGAACAGCCACACCCCGGGCGCAGCGATTCCGACGCCGGTCCCGAGCAGGCGGATCGCCTCCAGCGGGGCCACGGCGCCGATGACGGTCGATGCCACGGCGAGCCCCGCCATGCCCCAGCTCTCGCGGCGGAGGAGGATCAGGGCCGCGGCACCCGCCAGCGCGATGGCGGCGGGCAGGACGAGGGCGGGCGTGCCGATCCACGACCCCTGGGGAAGCGGCAGGACGACCCCCGCCACGGCGAGCGCCGCGAACGCCGCGACCGGGTAGGGCGGCTTCCCGGTCATCGGCTGCCCATGCGCCTGAGCACCTGGCGCTCGGCCGCGCCGACCAGCCAGACCAGGCACCCGGCCATCAGCGACGCCACGATCAGCGCGGACCAGATCTGGATGGTCTGGCCGTAATACGATCCGGCGAGCAGCCGGGCGCCGATCCCCGCCCTGGCCCCGGTCGGCAGCTCGCCGACGATCGCGCCGACCAGGCTGAGCGCCACCGCGACCTTCAGGCTGGCCAGCAGGAACGGGGTCGAGGCGGGCCAGCGCAGCATCCAGAAGGTCTGCGCCTTCGACGCGCTGTAGGTCTCCATCAGGTCGAGCTGCAGCGGATCGGGCGAGCGCAGCCCCTTCACCATGCCGACGGCGACCGGGAAGAAGCACAGATAGGTCGAGATGATCGCCTTGGGGATCAGCCCGACCAGGCCGATCGACGCCAGCACGACGATGATCATCGGCGCGATGGCGAGGATCGGGACGGTCTGGGAGGCGACGATCCAGGGCATCAGCGACCGGTCGAGGGTGTGGATGTGGATGATGCCGACGGCCAGCACGATGCCGAGCAGCGATCCCAGCACGAAGCCGAGCAGCGAGGAGGAGAGCGTGACGCCGGCGTGGTAGACCAGGCTGCGCCGCGAGGTGACCGGCGTGTCGAGGACCGTCTTGTCGAGCTCGACGACGATCTGGTGCGGCGCCGGCAGCACCGGGCGGCGCATCGAATAGGCGTCGGATATCAGGCGCCCGGTGTCCCAGGCCTGATCGCGCCGCTCGTAGCCGTCGATCAGCCGCGGCGCGTTCAGATAGACCGCCGCGCCGTACCAGACGACGACGATGGCGGCCAGCACGGTCAGGATCGGCACGAGACGGCCCTGCCGCAGGCCTTCCCGGAAGGCGCCGGCCCGCACCGCGGCCGCGTCAGTCGTCATAGCTGTGGCCCGCCCGCAGGCCCCGGCGGACGCGAAGGGCGATTTCCAGGAACTCCGGCGTCTCGCGGATATCCAGGGTCCGGTCCCTCGGCAGGCCGCTGTCGATCACGTCGACGATGCGCCCCGGCCGCGGCGACATGACGACGATGCGCGACGACAGGAACACCGCCTCGGGTATCGAATGGGTGACGAACACGACGGTCTTCCCGGTGCGCTCCCAGAGGCGCAGGAGCTGTTCGTTCAGATGGTCGCGGGTGATCTCGTCCAGGGCGCCGAACGGCTCGTCCATCAGCAGCAAATCGGGCTCGAAGCTGAGGGCGCGGGCGATGGAGACGCGCTGCTGCATGCCGCCCGACAGCTGCCAGGGAAACTTCCTCTCGAACCCCGTCAGGTTGACCAGCTCGAGATAGTGCCTGGCGCGCTCCTGGCGCTCCGCCCGGGAGATGCCCATGATCTCCAGCGGCATGGTGAGATTGCGCTGGACGGTGCGCCACGGATAGAGCACCGGGGCCTGGAAGACGTAGCCGTAGATGCGCCGCAACCTGGCTTCCTCGGGCGAGACCCCTTCGACCGCGATGCGGCCGTCCGTCGGCTGTTCCAGGTCGGCGATCACCCGGAGCAGGGTGGTCTTGCCGCAGCCGGACGGGCCGATCAGGGAAACGAAATCGCCTCGGTCGACCCGCAGATCGACACCCGACAGCGCGTAGACCGGCGAGTCCCTGGTCTGGAAGGTGAGGGACAGGTTGCCGATCTCGATGACCGGTTCCACCGGTCTATCGAGCGGCGCGGGCACGGTTGGCCGGATTGCGGGGATCGCCGGCCTGGCGCAGCCCGGCGAGGGAAGGATCGGCGCCGAGCGCGCGCCCGAGTTCCAGCTTCATGCCGCCACGCTCCCTGCCGAAGCCGGCTCCGCGCCGGAAACCTTCAGACTAGCGCGATCCGCCGGCCCCGGGAAAGGTCCGACTCTCGTGCTCGGGCAGGGTCACCTGGTGCCGTACAGGCGGTCGCCCGCATCCCCGATGCCGGGAACGATATAGCCGTGATCGTCGAGGCGTTCGTCGACCGCGGCGGCGAATACCGGCACGTCCGGGTGCGCCGCGCGGAGCGCCGCGAGGCCTTCCGGCGCCGCCAGCAGGCACAGGACCTTGATCCGCCGCGCCTTCGCCTCCTTGATCCGCCCGACCGCGGCGATCGTCGAGTTCCCGGTCGCCAGCATCGGATCGAGCACGATGACCGGGCGGTCGCTCAGATCCTCCGGCACCTTGAAGTAGTACTCCACCGCCTCCAGCGTCCGCGGATCGCGATAGAGCCCGACATGGCCGACCCGCGCCGAGGGAACCAGATCCAGCATGCCTTCCAGAAGCCCGTTTCCGGCGCGCAGGATCGAGATCAGGACGAGCTTCTTGCCCGCCAGGAAGGGCGCCTGCATCTGCGAGAGCGGCGTCTCGATGACGCGCGTTTCGGTGGCCAGGTCGCGCGTCACCTCGTAGCCGAGCAGCAGGGAGATTTCGCGCAGCAGCAGGCGGAACCGGGCCGTATCGGTCTCCTTGCGGCGCATCAGGGACAGCTTGTGCCGGACCAGCGGGTGATCGATGACCGTGACGTTCTCCATCGGCGAGTCCTCCCGGACGCGGCCCGGTCGGGAAACGGCGCCGCGCCGGCCATTCTACGACCGGTCGCGCGTCGGGCGCATGCGCCCGCGCCGGGATTCCCGAATCGCGGGGCCGGTCCCTCCTCCGGGCACCCGTAGCGCGAGCGCGGCGCTGCGCTGGACACGGCGGGGTGCCTGTTCGCCGGGGAAAATCCCGGCTAGTCTCTTGTTCCGCGGGATCGCGTGCCGTTCCCGCAGCCCCATGCGTTCCCCCCGAGCCACCAGCCCCGGATCAGTGGTGAAGGAGTCAGACCATGGAAGCCGAACCCAGCTCCGATCTCCGACTCGGCGGCGGCGCGCTGCGCTGGTGCTGCGAGGCGCTGATGCCGCCCTTCGGGACCACCGCGGAGGTCGAGCCGATCACCGGCGTAGTCGGCCAGGACGACGCGATCGAGGCGCTGCGCTACGGGCTCGAGCTGTTCGCGCCGGGGCAGAACATCTATGTCCGCGGCATCGCCGGCACCGGGCGGATGACCCTGGTCCGGCAGCTGCTGGAGGACATCAGCCCGTCCTGCCCGGAGGCCGAGGACCGGATCTACGTCCACAACTTCGCGCAGCCCAGCCGGCCGCGGCTGATCTCCCTGCCGCGCGGGCGCGGGCGCGACTTCCGCCACGGCGTCGACGCGCTGATCGAGTTCATCGAGGACGAGCTCGCCCAGACGCTGAACTCGGACTCGGTGCGCGCCCAGCGCGCCGCGCTGGACGCCGCGGCCCAGCAGGTGATGCGCGAGCTCGGCGCGCCGTTCGAGAAGGAGCTGCGCGTCGCCGGGCTCGCCATGGTCACCCGCCAGACGGGCAGCGGGCTGCAGCACGACATCACGCCGGTCGTCGACGGCGAGGCGGTCCCGTTCGAGCGGCTCGAAGCCCTGGCGGCCCAGGGCAAGCTGGAGGCCGCCGAGGTCGAGCGCATCCGCGAGCGGATCGCGGACTTCGCCCTGAAATTCGAGGACGTCAACCGCCACATCGCCGAGCTCCGCCTCGACCACAGGCGGCGCATCCGGGCGCTGCTCGAATCCGAGACCCGCCGCCTGCTCGGTTTCCAGATCGAGGCGATCGAAGCCGAGTTCGACCTGCCGGCGGTGAGCGATTTCCTCGCCGAAATTCTCGCCGACCTGGTGCAGCGCCTGGGCGCGCTGGAGCGCATCGCCGAGGCGACGCGCAAGTACCGGGTCAACCCGCTATTCGAGCACGACGCGGAGGCGGGCTGCCCGATCGTCATCGAGAACACGCCGACGCTGAGGAACCTGCTCGGCGAGATCGAGCGCGAGTTCGTCGCCGAGGGCGGGCTCCATGCCGACCACATGATGATCCGGGCGGGCTCGCTGCTGCAGGCCGATGGCGGGTTCCTGATCCTCGAGGCGCGCGACGTGCTGGCCGAGCCCGGCGCCTGGAAGATGCTGCTGCGCAGCCTGCGGGCGGGCTCGATCGAGATCGTGCCGGCCGAGTTCACCTCGCCCTTCGGCGCGCCCTTCCTCAAGCCCGACCCGATCCCGATCGACGTCAAGGTGGTGCTGATCGGCGACGGCGGGCTTTACGAGATGCTGAGCGCGGCCGATCCCGATTTCGGCCAGCTCTTCAAGGTGCTGGCCGATTTCGAGACCACCATCGCGCGGGACGGGACGGGGGTGCGCTACTACGCCGGCGTGATCTCCAGGCTCGCCCGCGACGAGGGCCTGCTGCCGTTCTCGCGCGATTCGGTGGTCGCCCTGGTCGATCACGGCGCCCGCATCGCCGGGCGCCAGGACCGGCTGACGACCCGTTTCGGGCGCCTCGCCGATATCGCCCGGGAGGCCGCCTTCCTCGCCGGCAAGGCGAACCGCCGCGCGGTGGCCGGCGAGGACGTGGCGGACGCGATCCGCCGCGGGCGGCGGCGCGCCGACCTGCCGGCCCGCCGCTTCCGTCAGAGGATCGCCGAGGGGACCATCGGCATCCGCACCGACGGGACCGAGGTGGGCCAGGTCAACGGGCTCGCCGTGGTCAGCGCCGGGCCGCTCACCTACGGCTTCCCGCAGCGCATCACCGCCACCATCGGCCCGGGCAGCGCCGGCGTGGTCAGCATCGAGGGCGAGGCCGCGCTCTCGGGCGCGATCCACACCAAGGGGCGCACCTGCGGTGCTAAGTATTTGAATTAGGGTCGTTTTTTCTCCCGCGTTCCGCAATCTGGGAACTGATTCTGCAACTGTCGGTTCCCTCGGCTGCAACCGCAACCGGGAGAGAAGGATGCCCAGACCCAACCTTACCGACGCCCGTGTAAACGCGCTCAAGCCTCGCAAGACCCCTTACGACATCCGCGACGGCAAGCTCAGGGGCTTCGGCCTCCGGGTGCTGGCCTCGGGCAGCAAGCAGTTCTTCATCCATTGCCAGCATCGGGGCGTTCGCGTCTGGAAGATCGTCGGCGACGCCGGGACCGTGAACGTCAAGGAAGCGCGGTCGCGCGCCGCGGAGATGCTTGCCTCGATCCGGCGGGTCGGGACCGCACCTGCCCGGCCCGAGGAGACGCTTTTCGAAGCGGTCGCCAAGACCGTGTTCGAACGCCACGAACGGATCTGGAAGCCTCGGACGCTCGAAGTGAACGGGTACTATCTCAAGAAACAGCTCCTGCCGTATTTCGCCGGACGTCCGATCGCCGACATCGACCGGCGGGAAGTCCGCGACTGGTTCGCCGCCCTGCACGAGACGCCGGTCTCCGCCGACAGGTCGATGCCCGTGCTCTCGGTCATCATGCGCGAGGCCGAGGCGATGGGCTTTCGGCCCGAGCGCTCCAACCCGTGCCGGGGCGTCCGGCGATACCGCCGCAGGGCGCGCGAGCGCTTCCTGTCCGACGACGAGATCCGCCGGTTATCCGGGAGACTGTCGGCGTATTCCGAACAGTATCCGCTTCGCGTCGCGATCGTCCGCCTTCTCCTGCTGACCGGTTGCCGAAAGGGCGAGGTCCTGACGCTGCGCTGGTCGGACTACCGCGAGGGCCATCTCTTCCTGCGCGATTCCAAGACCGGCCCCCGCACCGTCTGGCTGTCGGAACCGGTCCGGAACATTCTCGACGGGTTGGAGCGCAAGAGTCGGTGGGTGTTTCCCGCGCCCGGCTCCGGCGGACCCGGCACTGCGGGCTGGCTGGAACGGTTCTGGCACAAGGTCCGCACCGAGGCCGGTCTGTCCGATGTCCGCCTCCACGACTTGCGGCATACGCATGCCAGCATCGCCCTGCGTCAGGGAGTAAGCGTCCTCGCCATCGCCCGGCTGCTCGGCCATGCCGATCCGCAGACCACCCTCAAATACACCCACCCCGCCGACCCGATGGTGAAGGACGCCGCGGAGACGCTCGGCGCAGTGCTGGGAGGTTGACCGATGGCCGGCACGGAGCGCATGCGGCTCACCGACACCGCCATCGCCCGGCTGCGTCCCCGCGAGCGGGAATACACGGTCTGGGACAGCCGCCTGCCCGGTCTCGGCGTCCGGGTTCGGCCCGCGGGCGGGAAGATCTATGTCCTGATGCACCAATCACCCGAGGGGTCGAGGCGCGTCTCTCTCGGTCCGGTGTCCGACAAGAGGATCGAGGAGGTTCGCCGGGACTGCCACGCGCGTCGGGCGAGCCCGGAGGCGGAGCACGATCCGCCGCCCATCGTTCCGCTGTTCCGGGAGTTCGTCGAAGGCGCGTGGACGGAGGTTCATTTCCGGCGCTACAAGTCGTCCACGAAGAAGGGTTTCGGGTCCCTGCTCGCCGTCAGGATATTGCCGGCGTTCGGATCGACGCCACTCGACCGCATCACCCCGGCCCAGGTCAGGCGCTGGTTCGACGATTTCAGCCGCACTGCGCCGGGCAACGCCAACAACGCGCTGAAGCTGTTCCGCCAGATCATGAATTTCGCCGCCGCGCGCGGCCACATCGAGACCAACCCCTCGCGCGGCATCAGGCGTAATAGGCGTCCCCCGCTCACCCGCTTCCTGTCGCGGGACGAGATCGCCCGCCTTCACCGGGTGCTCGACGACCACGCCGCCAAAGGCCAGCGGGCGCAGGCCGACATCGTCCGGCTTCTGCTGTTGACCGGGTGTCGCAAGAGCGAGATCCTCCGGCTGCGATGGTCGGAGGTTCACGAGGAATTCCTGGTTCTCGCCGACGCCAAGACGGGGCCGAGGAAGGTACCGCTCAATACCCATGCCCGGAACATCCTCGACCGGCAGCCCCGGATGGGGGGCCCGTACGTGTTTCCCTCGCCGTTCGATCCCGCCCGCCCGCGCGGCGCCGAGCTCGGGCTTTGGCCCCGCGTCAGAAAGGAGGCCGGCATCGAGGACGTACGGCTTCACGACCTGCGGCATACCCATGCGAGCCACGCGGTGATGAACGGCGTGCCGGTGCCGGTGGTGTCGCGCCTGCTCGGTCATGCCGATGTGAGCATGACGCTCCGCTACGCCCATCTCGGAGACCGGGAAATCGAGGAAGCCGCCGAAAGGGTGGGGCAGGCCGTCGCCGATATCATGCAAATCTGAAGGCTCAATTCGTAAATCGTAGGCTTAGTGGTAGAATCATGCCCGATTCGCTTTGGGCGACAGAGAGATGGGTCACGAGCGGTTTCGGGACTGGTTCTCGCGTGTCGATGAGCTGACGGCGGCGCAGCGCAAGGAGGTGACGGCGGTGCTGTCGGACCCGCCGGAGGGCGCGGCCTCGTTGGCGGCGATCGAGCTGGGCGTGGATGACGAGCGGCGCTGTGTTGTGGGGCAAGGCGCGCGGTCTTCGCCGCTTCCGGTGCAAGGAGTGCGGGAAGACCTTCGGTGCGCTCACGGGCACGGCGTTGTCGGGTCTGCACCACAAGGAGCGCTGGCTGTCCTTTGGCGCCTCGCTTGGCGCAGGCAGACGATCAAGGAATGCGTCGAGCGCTGCGGGATTGCGCCGAGTACGGCGCATCGCTGGCGCCACCGCTTTCTGGCGGAGGTGCGCCAGGCGCCGGACCGGCTTGCCGGGATCGTCGAGGCGGACGAGACCTTCGTTCTGGAGAGCCGGAAGGGGAGCGGAAGCTGGACCGCAAGCCGCGTCGGCGCGGCGGCAAAGCCAAGAAGCGCGGCCTCTTGCGTGCTGATTCTGGCGTACTTGACGGAGGTTCTGGCGACACTTGACGGCGAATCCGGCGACACTTGACGGCGGTGGATCGCGCTGCCGCGCTGTCTCTCCCGGAACGGGTGCCGGGGTTTCTACCTCCTTTGCGACGTTGGGGGCTGGCCGGAGGCCAGCCCGATGCGAGCGTAAGCGAGCCCTGATCGTGCTGTAAAGCGGTTGCGGGCGCGGCGGCAAGCTCCTCCATTCAGCATGCCGCCGCGCGCCCCGGTGGTTGGGTCTGCGACGGCGCCGCAGGCGCCCATGGACCCGGCCGCCAGGCCGGGCCCCCTCACTTGTCGTTGCCGCCTTCGAGCGGCGGCGGCTTGTTGCGCTTGCGCTGGGACTCGCCCTTGAGGTCGATGCGGTAGGCGTTGTGGACGATTCGATCGAGTACCGCGTCCGCGATTGTTGGTTCTCCGATCACCTCTGGCCAGTTCTCCACGGGGATCTGACTGGCGATCAGGATGGACCTGCGTCCGTGGCGCGCCTCGGCGATCTCCAGCAGGTCGCGGCGGCCTTCGGCGGAGAAGCCCTGGAGCCCCCAGTCGTCGAGCACCAGCAGGGAGACCCTGGCCAGCCGGCCCATCAGGCGAGGATGGGTTCCCTTGTCGCGGGCGCGGGCGAGGGCCGCGACCAGCTCGGGGACACGGCGATACAGCACGGACTGCTTCTGGTGGCAGGCCTGGTGGGCGAGCGCGCAGGCAACGAAGGTCTTTCCCGATCCGGTTGCCCCTCCGACGATCAGGTTGAGGCCCTGGCGGATCCAGTCGCCGGCGGCGAGCTGGGTCAGGGTGGTCCGCGCGATGCCGCGGCCGGCGCGGCAGTCGACGTCCTGGATGTCGGCGCGGATGCGCAGCTGGGCCTGGCGCAGATGGCCGAGATAGCTCTTCTGGTCGCGGTGCTCGGCCTCGCGCTCGATCAGCATGGCGAGCCGGTCGTCGAAGCCGAGCTGCGCGATATCGGCGATGCTCTGCTGCTCCTCCAGCGCCTCGGCCATGCCGGTGAGGCCGAGCTGCAGCATGCGGTCGATATTGGGCTGTCCAAGGGTCATGGTGTCGCTCCTTCGTCGTTGCCGTAATAGTTGCCGCCGCGGATGTTGCCGTGGTCGGGGATGGTCTCCGGCGCTTGCGCGCGCGGCCGGAGAGGGCCGCCGCCGCCGTTCTTGATGCGCTCCCTGAGGAAGCCGGAGGCGAGGCGGTTGAGGTCGAGGGCCTCGGCGCAGAGCGCATCGAGCCGTTCGGCGCCGTGGTCGTCGGCGAGACGGATCATGCCCTGCACGGTGGCGAAGGCCTGTTCGGGGAAGTCGCGCGAGGCGAAGCACCGCTCGGCCCAGGCCACCGCGTTCGAACCGATCTGGCGGGCGCGCCCGAGCAGGATGTCGTCGTAGTCCGGCTTGCGGATGTCCTGCACCGCCTTGAGGCGGTCCGGCATGTGCTCGGGGGTTGTGGCGTACTGGTTGCGCCCGTTCCTGCGGCGATGGACGGCGATCCGCTGTTTGCCGCCCTTGTCGAGGAACACCTCGACCATGCGCTCGCCGAGGCGCGCGTGAACGTCGTGGCCCTTGTAGCCCTCGGGCACCGAGTAGTAATTCCTCTCGACCCGCACATGGCCGTTCGGCCCGACCTTGCGTTCGAGCCACTCGCCCCACTCCCAGGGGTGCGCGGGCAGTGGCTGGAGATGGGCCCGCTCGCTCGCCTCGAAGATGGCACGGCGGCTCTCGCCGCACGCCATCGGCGCCTCGTTGAACCGGTCGAGCTCGCACCGGATCGCGGCGTTCATCGTGTCCAGCGAGAAGAAGATCTCGTGGCGCAGCTCCAGCAGGATGCGGGTCTGGATCGCGCCGACGGCGGCTTCGACCTTGGCCTTGTCGGTCGGCTGGCCCGAGCGCGCCGGCAGCACGGCGGTGTTGTAGTGCTTGGCGAGCTCGCGGAAGCTCGGATTGAGCCGGGGTTCCTCGCGGTCCGGCCTGTCGACACCGGCCTTGAGGTTGTCGATGATCCAGCGCTCCGGCACCCCGCCGAAGTATTCCACCGCGCGGCGATGCGCCATCGTCCAGTGGCGCGCGCTCTGGTCGGGCACCGCCTCGACGTAGGTCATGTCGGAATGCGCCAGCACCGCGACGAACATCTCGACATCCTTCTCGCCGCGCCCGGTGCGCAGGCCCAGCGTCTTGCCGGAGAAGTCGGACAGGCCCCACAGCCCCGGCGCGTACTCGAAGCGCATCTCGGTCTTCCCGGCGCCGCCCTTCAGCCGCGCCTTAAGACGGGCGCAGAACTGGCTGTAGCTGTAGGCCGTCGCGCCCCGCGCCACCGCCTCGTCGCGATACTCCTTCCACAGCTGGCGCCGGGTCAGCCGGGCGCGGCGGCGCTTGCGGGGCTTCTCGAGTTCCTTGACGACCGCATCCCAGTCGGGCTGCACGTGCCCGCTGTCGCGCTCGCACGGCGGGTAGAGCCGGGCGCGCAGCGCATCGTCGTCGATATCCTCCGGCAAGGGCCAGGTCAGCCCCGCCGCCGACGCGCGTTCGAGAACGTGCGACACCGTGCCCGAGCTCACGCCGACCGCGGCCGCGATCTGATCCCGCGTCAGCCCCAGCCCGTGGCGGTGCCGAAGAATGTCCTTGATGTCGTTCATGCCGATCCTCTTCATCGAACCCCTGCCTCCTCACTTCGGTCGATCGACCGATGAGGCAGTGCCGAGAGAGAATCGGCGCGTGCGGCGTCACCCTGGGTGCCGGCGCCGATGACCGCCGCCCGGACCGGAAAACCGGAACCGGGCCGTCAAATCACGCCGGATTCGCCGTCAAATGTCGCCAGAACTTCCGTCAAGTGTCGCCGGAATCGCCGTCAAGTGTCGCCAGATTTTGCACCCGAGCCGGCGTAACCGTGCGGCATCTCCATCCATGGGATCGCCGGGTGCGGGCGGAGGCGCTGCGAAGCTACCCCCTCGAAGACGTCGTCCGCGCTCTCGGCTACCGCCGCAATCCCGAAGACGGCGCGCGCTGGAGGCATCCCGAATCGGTCGTCAGCATCAACGGCTTCATGTTCTACGACCATCTGTGCGGCGGGTGGGGCGCCGGAGCCGTCGACCTGGTGGTCCATAGGCACGGATGTTCCGTGCCGGACGCGCTGGCCTTCCTCTCCGAGCTGCCGGACCGCTCCCGCCGCACCGCCCATCGGCCGTGTCCACCGGCGCCATCGCAGCGCCAGTGGCGCGCAGTGGAACGCTACCTCGTCGACCGGCGCGGCCTCCCGCCCGTGCTCATCGCCCTGTGCCGCGACCTCGGCCTCCTCTACGCCGACCGCCAGGCCAACGCCGTGTTCCTCAGGCGAAACGCCGCCGGTGAGGAAACCGGCGCCGAGATCCTTCCCACCGGCGGGCAGCGTTCACAGCCGCACCCCGCCGGCGAAGCGGCGCCGTCCCCGCCCGCGCCGGGAAGCTTCTGGATGTCCTGGGAGCCCGAGTGGCCGATCTCCGTGATCGTCGCGAAGAACGCCATCGACGCCCTGTCCATCCTCTCCCTCCAGCTCGTGCCGGCCAGGCGCAAGCGATGCGCCGTGATCTCCGCCGCCGCCATCCCGCCACCGGCAACCGTCCCCACCTGGATCGAGGCCTGGAACCCCCGCCGCATCTTCTGTGCCTACGACGCAACCCCTGACGGTGAAGAGGCCGCGCAGCGGCTGCTGCGAAACGACAACAGGGTCGTCCGCGTCCGCCCCGCCCTCGACGACTGGAACGACATGCTCTCGCGGGATCGCGCCGGCGAACCAATGGGCACCGACGACCGGCGAATACTCTGAGCAGCCCCCACCGCGGCCGAAACCAACGACAAAATCGCGCCCCGGTCGACCCCGCGGATCGGCGCCCAACCGTCAGCCGAAAACAACGTCCCTGCTACACCGCCGAAAAAGCGCGCTTCTACGCCGTCGTCAACAGCCGGCCATGCTGCGCTTTCGGATGTTCGCGATCGCCTGCGGCTACGAGGACGCCGACGACTGCGACGAGTTGCGCGCCGATCCGCTGTTCAGGCTGGCCGTCGGCCAGGGCGTGGAGAGCGGCCGCGATCTGTGTTTCCAGCCGATCATGAGCCGGCTTGAGAACGCGCCGTCCAGTAGCGAGGTGGGGCGCATGACGGCCGCCCTGGTCGACACCTTGTGCCGCTCCTTCCCGACCCCGCCGTCAACACGATGCGCCCGACCCGCCCGTCGGGATCGGGCAGTGCATCGCGGCTACCCGCCCGCGCCCCACATCATGTAGCCGATCGCCGCGCCCAGACGGCCGAACATCCCCACCCTGCCGATCTCGGCGCCGGCTGCGAGCGGGACCTCCACGGTCTCGAAGCCGGGGGCGGCGATAACCAGCTGCGCGATCGGCGTGCCCTTCCGGATGGGCGCCGGCACCGGGCCCTCATAGACGACCTTGACCTCAAGGCCCCTGCGCGAGCCCCGGGGCAGGGTTATCCCGATGTCGCTTTCCGTGACCAGCGGGACGGTGTCTTCCTCGCCGAGCCAGACATCCGCATGCTCGACCACGGCGCCGCGCGCGAACAGCACGTAGTTCCCGAAGGCCTCGTAGGCCCAGTCCAGCAG
>MKWU01000182.1_pt1 | contig 117332 bp, 109 predicted proteins | sample 809101 | NCBI WGS metagenome assembly MKWU01 (sample SAMN05860141, study PRJNA318959) | sponge metagenome | host: Aplysina aerophoba | place: Slovenia: Piran, Adriatic Sea, Gulf of Piran | collected 2013-05-07
AGCCGCCGCAGCCCGCTGCGCAACCGCCACACGGGTCTTCACACACCGCACACGGATTGCACGGATCCTCCTCGCACTCGGATGCGCAAGGATTGCAGGCTCCGCAGCCCGCTCCGCAACCACCGCAGGCACCACAGCCGCCGCACGCTCCACAGCCGGCCGCAAGGCCCGTCGCGGGATCCGCCTCGGCCTCGGGATTTTCGAGGGCCATAGTGTAGGCGTAGGCAGCCGCCTTGCGCTGGCACATGCAAGCCGAGGCATCGAATGCCATGACGCTCCCGAGACCGACCACCGCCGGAATCATGGTGGTCGTCAACAGTTTCCTTCTCAGTTTGCCCATGGGGTACAGACCCTCCGGTTTCGAGATCTTGAACCGGGTGCGCTCATGCAGCACACCGCGCTGGAACTGTCATGATAGACGGACCCCGACAGGATGGGAAACCGGAAATGACGCCATGGCGCTCTCGTGGTATGCGATGCACTATGGGTGTTGTCGGGAAGGTTCCTGGTCCATTGCGCACGTTCCTTTGCGTCGCTCTTCTTGTTCTGCCGCATTTCGCCTCACCCATGGCGGGCGATGTGCCTCACCCCGAGGTCGTCATGATCGACGGGGGACCTTTCCTTGCCGGATCCGACACCGATGAGAGGGAATCGGCCTATCGTCTCGACGAGAAGGCCTATGGTCACTCGCGAACCAGGCAATGGGGCTGGTACGACGATGACATGGATCGCCATGTCGTCGATCTCGCCACCTTCTTCATCATGAAGAACCTTGTCACCCAGGCCGACTATGCCCGGTTTGTCGAGGCCACGGGACACGCCGCGCCCGATGTCGACAGGCAGACATGGGACGGCTACGGACTGATCCATCCCTACCCTCGCACTCGGCCCTACGCCTGGGATGGCGGCATACCGCCGGCTGACAGGCTCGACCATCCGGTGGTTCTCGTGAGCCATGCCGACGCGACGGCGTATGCCCACTGGTTGTCAGGAGCAACCGGACGCGCGTGGCGCCTGCCGACAGCACTCGAGTGGGAGAAGGCTGCACGTGGCACGGATGGGCGGATGTTCCCCTGGAGCAACGAGTGGGACGCCACATTGCTCAACTCCCATGACCTTGGCCCCTTCTCGACGATGCCCGTGGGCTCGTTTCCGGAAGGCAAAAGCCCCTTCGGCATGCTGGATGCTGCCGGGCAGGTGTTCGAGTGGACCGCCGATAAGCAGCGCCCGGGGCGATACTGGGTCAAGGGTGGCTCCTGGGATGATCGCGGTTGCGGTGTCTGCCGTCCGGCTGACCGCCATGGCCGGCCCGAGGACATCCGCCACATCCTCATCGGCTTCAGACTCGTTGCGGAAGATGGATGACCTTGCCTCGGACAGTCATCACGGAGGGCTCGCCATGACACTGGAACGGACCCGCCTTGAAGACCTCCCTCGCAACGAACTCGAGGCGATGATAGAGGCAGGCAATGACGTTCTGGAGTGCCATCGCGTCCTGCGCCAGACCAATGACAACATCGTCGGTGAACTGCTGCGGGATGCGGGCAAGTTCTACCAGTGGCGGCACTATCCCAAGGGCGATGTCTTCGACCGGACGAGCCACAGTCAGTACTACTACCATGCCCATCCCAAGGCGCAGAGGCCTGGAGAGCACGGCCACTTTCACACCTTCATGCGCACCAAGGGCATGAAACAGGGGGTTGTTCCCGTGGATTACGACGGTGATGCGGAATGGCCGACGGGCAATGATGCGCTCAGTCACCTCATCGCCATCTCGATGGATTCCAAGGGGTTCGCAATCGGCCTCTTCACCGTCAACCGGTGGGTCACAGGAGAAGCCTGGTACGCGGCCGACGACGTCTGCGACATGGTCGATGACTTCGTGATCGATCATGCCCGGCCATCCTGGCCCGTCAACCGCTGGATAACCGGCATGCTGCGCCTGTTCCGGCCGCTCGTGAAGGACCTGGTGCGCGAGCGCGACCGGGCCGTCGAGGAATGGCGACAGGCTCATCCGGGAGACACCTTCCAGGACAAGAAACTGGAAATCACCTCGCAGGAGGGGATCTCGGTGGAACGCCAGATCGCCCGTCTGCGTGCCATCGCGGGCTGACTCCCGGACAGTTCCGCGTCAGGCCTGGGCGTGTCTGGTCGAAGGTGGTCATGCGTGATTGCGTGATACGGGATCCGCCCTCAAGCCGGGGTGGATTCCGCACGCATCACGCCCTTTTCGAAACTGCCCTCCGGGGGCGTCTGCGGTGCTACCGTTTACCCGTTAAACGTCTCTTGAATCCGGTTGTCGGCTAATCTGGAGTCTGTTACCATAATGGCCGCAGCCATGTATCGACAACGCACCCTTTTCCGAACGATTCGCCGGATTTCCGGCGCCTTCCCGATCCTCATGCTGACCGGGCCCCGTCAGGTAGGAAAGACCACGCTGCTGGAACATTGCGGCGATGAGAGGCGACGCTACGTCACGCTTGATGACCTGGAACAGCGCGAGATCGCCCGCAACGATCCGGCCTTGTTCCTGCAGATGCATCCTGCACCGGCCACCATCGACGAAGTGCAATATGCGCCCCAACTCTTCAGCCAACTGAAACTCGCCGTGGACAGGGCCAAGCAACCGGGCATGTACTGGCTGACCGGATCACAGAAGTTCCACTTGATGCAGGACATCACCGAGACGCTCGCCGGTCGCGTGGCGATCATCGACCTGCTGGGTCTTTCCCGGGCGGAGATAGACGGGCAGGCCCATTCCGTTCGTCCGTTCGTGCCAACGGATGAGTGGTTGACCAACGCAAAGGCCAACATGGGACCACCCAGGCGCCTGATGGACATCTATCACCAAATCTGGCTCGGTTCCTTTCCCGGTCTGGTCCTTGGTGATGAAGCGGTCCGCGACGTCTTCTTCAGATCATACATCCAGACCTACATTCAACGGGACGTGCGAGCGCTGTCGCGCGTCGGCGACGAAGTGGCCTTCTACCGCATGTTGCGCGCTGCGGCGGCACGCACTGGCCAGCTGGTCAACTACGCCGATCTGGCCAGGGACGTGGACGTCGACCAGAAGACCACAAAGGCCTGGCTGTCGATCCTGGAGACAACGGGCATCATCCACCTGCTGCGCCCCTGTCACACCAACCTCACCAAGAGGCTGCTCAAGACCCCGAAGCTCTACTTTCTGGATACAGGCCTGTGCTCCTTCCTGACTGGCTGGTCGTCGCCGCAGACACTGGAAGCCGGCGCCATGTCCGGCGCGATCCTGGAAACCTGGATGTTCGCGGAGATCCTCAAGAGTTACTGGCACAACGGATTGCACGCCCTGTTTCACTTCTACCGTGATCGGGACCATCGGGAAGTGGACCTGCTGATCGAGCGCGACAACCGGATTCACCCCGTCGAGTTCAAGAAGACCGCGTCCCCCGGGGTCACCGCCGCACGGAATTTTTCGACTCTGGCCAGACTGGGCAGGCCACTCGGCCCGGGAGCGGTGGTTTGCCTGAAGGAAACCGACACCAGGCTCACGCGAGACGTCTTCGCCATCCCGGCCAGCCTTCTCTGAATCCCCTGGAAAGCCCGAGTGCGGCGCGATTTCCACCGCAAGAAACAGGATGATCGCACTGAAACGTTCGTGCCAACGTGCCGGAGCCCATCTCGCGGCGGCTCGAACCGAGGTCTGCGGTGCAAGAACCCAAGGTGATGAACCCCACGGAGTGGGGCCTGCTGGTGCTGCTCTCGGTGCTTTGGGGCGGCGCCTTCTTCTTCGTCGGCGTCGCGGTGGTCGAACTGCCGCCTCTCACCGTCGTCCTGGCGCGCGTCGGGATCGCAGCAGCGCTGCTCCTGGCTCTCACCCTGGTCCTGGGGCATTCCCTGCCGCGCGGGCCCGCCGCATGGACGCCCTTTCTCGTCATGGGCCTGCTCAACAATGTGCTGCCATTCAGTTTCCTCAACGCCGGGCAGACCATGGTGGGGGTCGGCCTGGCAGCGATCATGAACGCCATGACGCCGCTCTTCACCGTCCTGGTGATGGCATCGTTCCGGGAGGAGCGATTGACTGTACTGAGGGTCGTCGGCGTACTGCTGGGCGTTGCCGGGGTGGTGCTCATCAGCAGGCCGGACGCGGCCGTGGCCGACGCGCGCCTGCTCGGCATCGGCCTTTGTATTTCCGGCGCGCTCAGCTACGGATTTGCGGCGCTGTGGGGGCGCCGGCACCTGCAGACGATTCCGCCGCTCAAGTCGGCAACGTGCCAACTTCTGTCGTCCACGGTCGTCATGACCGTGGTGGTGGCGATCGTCGACCGGCCCTGGACCCTGCCCGCGCCGAGCACGGAAACCTGGCTGTCGCTCGGCGGTCTCGCACTCTTCGGGACAGCCATCGCCTACGTCGTGTTCTTCGAGATCCTGTCGCGCGCGGGCGCCAGCAACGTGATGCTGGTGACGCTGCTGATCCCCGTGACCGCGCTGTCGCTCGGGAACCTTGTCCTGGCCGAGCCGATCCTCGCGCACGAGCTCGCAGGCGCGGCGACTATCGGCGTGGGACTGCTGTTCATCGACGGCCGCCTGCCCAGAAAGGTCATGCGCGCCGCGTCAACCCGCCTGAGTGCGCATCTCAGACGCTGATGCGTCTCCGCCGCCCCTGCCAACCGGACGAATCGCGCGATGCACGCGACGATGCTCGGGCGGGTGGAGAATGCCGGCCCGGCGCCCGTCCGTCGTTGCGCTGGCGAAGGGATCGATGAGCGCCCGGGCCAAGGCGGGAACGAAGGAAACACCCGGCGGTGGCCCGATGCACCGCCTTTCCACACTCATCGAGGATCTCGCCACCATCACCCGGAACACCATGGCGCCCCGGCTCCCGGGCGCCGAACCCTTCCAAATCATCACGCGGCCCACGCCACTCCGCTGGAAGGCCCTCGACCACCTCGACGTGACTCTGCAACGTTCCCGGTAGTGACATGCCCGAACTCTTCGAACGTCAATGCAGTCAGTGCCTTGCATCTGAGCATGGCTGGTACTTCGGCCGAGGCGGCGCGGCATCCTGAAGCGCAGCACATTTGTGACAAGGGCCCGGGCATTGCGCGCGAGCGCTGCCGTGAGGTCGGGATGAGTTTCGGACTGTGACGACGACAGGCATGACATGCGAGGGTGTCGCGTGCGGCCATGAACGGTTTGTGGTGGCCGTGTTGACTGTCGACGCCGCAGCATCTATAGAATGACCTACAATTGCTCCCCGCCGGACTCGCCGATAAGGCCCCGGCGGGGTTATTCTTGTGCGAGTCATGCTGGAAGAGCCAAGAACAAGGCGTGCCATCTCGTTCATCGACGGCCAGAACCTGTTCCGGCATGCCAAGGACGCGTTCGGTCACCATCACCCCAACTATGATCCGGTAAGCCTCGCGGCTGCGGTTTGCGCCGCGAACGGTTGGGTGACGGCAGGCGTTCGTTTCTATACCGGCGTTCCGGACGCCGCAAGATCGCGGATGTGGCACGGCTACTGGACACGGCGTCTCACCGCAATGCGGCGCGCCGGGGTCGACGTGACCGCCCGTCCACTGCGCTACCGGGTCGAACAGGTCCGGCTCCCGGACGGCACAGCGCACGAGGTGCCGGTGCAGCGGGAAAAGGGCATCGACCTTCGACTCGGCCTTGACGTGGTCCGAATGGCACGCAACGGTGAATTCGATGTAGCGGTGTTGTTCAGTCAGGATCAGGATCTGGCTGAAGTGGCGCGCGAAATCCGGGACATCTCGCGAACCCTTGGGCGCTGGCTCAAGATTGTCTCGGCATTCCCGCACGGCGGGCGGGCGACCTCGACGCGCGGAATCGACGGCACGGACTGGTTCCGCATGGATCGCGCGTTCTACGATGCCTGTCTTGATCCGCGGGATTACCGTCCGCCACGTTGACAGGATGGGCGGAAAGGTCAGTCGGGGAAGCGGACGGAACGCACAAACCCCGGGTGACGAAGATGCCGCTCGGCACACAACGACCTCGATCGGCTGTCGCAGGACCAACCGAACATCGTCGGGGTCACGCGGCATCCCGCTCCAGGAGGGCACCACGTTGCCTCGACAGGACCGAATGCACCTGACGAACTCTCTTCGCGAATGGCACTTCGCCGATCAACCATGTTGCATCGTCCGGCAGCATGGACCAGGGGGGGACCAAGGGGCCTCAAAGGCGGCTGCGGACCAGGCCCATGAAGTTGTCGTAGACGATGCGGGCGCTGGCGTTGAACTCCGCCATCGCGGCGGCCGCCTCGGTTTCGAGCCGGGGGAGCGCACCGGCGCCAAGGTTGTCTTCGAGGGCATGCTTGTAGGCGGGCACCCTGGCCCACTGGCTCACCGTCTCGGGCGTTATCTCGATGTGATACTGGATACTGAACGCATGATCGCCGTATCCGAGCGCCTGCGTCGCACAGGCGCCGGACTTCGCCAGCACCCGGGTTGCGGGCGGGATTTCGCGGACTTCCGCGCCATGCCACTGCAGGGTGCGATGGACCGCCGGGAGGCCCCGGAAGAGCGGACTCGCGAGCCCTGCCGGTTCAAGTTCCACTTCGAGGATGCCGATTTCCGGCTCGCCTGCCGGTCCGACCTCGCCGCCGAGCGCCTGGGCGAGGAGCTGATGACCCAGGCAGAACCCCAGGAACGGCATCTTGCGGACCGCAACGGCCTCGCGGATCGCCTGTCTTTCGGGTTCGAGCCATGGATGAAGATCATCCTGCCAGACATCCATGGGACCACCCATGACCCACAGCACGTCGTAATCCGCCAGGTCCGGGATCGCCTCGCCCTCATCGAGCTCCACCGCGGTCCACTCAATGCCATCCTCCGCGAGAAAGTCCCGGAACACGCCGGGATGCTCGATGGCAATGTGCTGGAAGACCAGGACGCGGGGAGTTGTCATGGCAGCAGCGTTGCCCGGGCGTCGATCAGAGATCGTTCCACGGGGAATTCGACTTGCGCGAATAGTCCGCGTCGCCATCGAGGATCTGCTGTTCGACCTCGACCCAGTTCTCGCGGCCTTCGACCACACCGTCCTCGATGCCATTGTCGACCCATTTCTTGCGGACCTTGGCATTCCAGTTAAGGAACAGCTGGTCGTCGTGGACGGTCCAGGCCTGTTCCGGATCGACCTCGGCCGCGTACTCGCCCTTCGTCAGGGCATAGGCGCACCAGCCGCCGAACTGCGGAGCGTAGGCTTCGGGATCGCCGGCGAAGAGGTCGCGGTTGGCAGCCGATGTAAAGTGCCAGGTGGCTCCCTGCCAGTCGTGGGAGAATTCCGCCGATCCCATGACGGCACGATTCTCCGTGAAGTAGGCAACGGTATCCCAGCCACCGATGGCCACCCCCTCAGGAGTGATGTTGACCGATGTCTGCATGTCTGCCTGCACGTGACCGCCCACGGCGAGGCCGAACACGACCAGGATGGCACCGAGAGTCTTGCAGCGTGTCATGACCATCTCCCGTTAATTCAGGTCCGTGGAGTGTAGCAGACCATGCCAGGGATCTTTCAATGCCGTGTTGCCACATCTCCGCCCTGAACGGCGGCGTGGAGCGGATTGAACCCCACCTGATAGGCAAGGGCATTGGGATGGTTGATGTCCCAGATGGCCAGATCCGCCCGCTTGCCCACGCTGAGTGTGCCACGATCACCCAGGAGTCCGAGCGCCCGTGCAGACTGTCTCGTCACACCGGCGAGAGCCTCTTCGGGAGTCAGACGAAAGAGAGTCGACGCCATGTTGAGCATGAGCAGCAGCGACGTCACCGGGGAACTGCCCGGATTGCAGTCGGTAGACACGGCCATGGCAAGGTCGTGGCGGCGCATGAGATCGACCGGCGGCATGGTGTCCGCACGCAGTACATAGGCGGCACCGGGAAGCAGCACGGCAACGGTTCCGGCGCGCGCCATGGCCTGTGCTCCGTCGGGCGAGAGATACTCCAGATGATCGCATGAGAGCGCGTCATGGCGGGCCGCGATCTCGGCGGCGCCACATTCCGAGAGCTGTCCGGCGTGGAGCTTCACCGGCAGACCGAGATGGCGGGCGCCGGCAAGGATGCGATCCGTTTCCTCGGCCGTGAAGGCAATGTGCTCGCAGAAGACGTCGACGGCGTCCGCCAGCCTGCAGGCGACGACCTCAGGCATCACCCTCGCGCAGACAAAATCCACATAGTCGTCCCTTCTGCCGTCGAACTCGGGCGGCAGGGCATGCGCGCCCAGGAACGTGGTCACGACACTGACCGGGCGCATCGTCGCAAGATGTCTTGCCGCCCGCAGCATGGTGCATTCGGTATCGAGGTCGAGACCGTAGCCCGACTTGATCTCGACCGTGGTGACACCCTCGGCCAGCAACGCGTCGAGGCGCGGCAGGGCCGCGTCGACCAGTGCTTCGAAACCGGCCTTACGGGTGGCGCGGACCGTGGAGAGAATGCCGTGTCCTGCCTTGAGAAGATCCTCGTAGGACACGCCCTCGAGACGGGCCTCGAATTCGTCGGCCCGGTCGCCGCCGTAGACCAGATGGGTGTGGCAATCGATGAGTCCGGGAGTCATCCAGCGTCCGTCGAGGCGATGCACCTCGCGGGCGAGCGCTCCGGCGTGACCCGGCAGGGCGTCACGCCTGCCGCAGAACACGATGCGCCCCTCGCTGATGCCGAGCGCGCCGTCATCGATCACGCCATAGGCGCCACGGCCTTCCTCCATGGTGGCGAGGCGAACGTCCAGCCAGAGCATATCCCACATGGAAATCACTTTCGCACCTTCGGTGCCTGACGGAAAGTCAACGCTGAGTTGAAGAGGCACCTGTTCGTCGTGCATGGCGCGACCAACAGGATCCTCTTCATGATCGGGCTCTCATGTCCGATACAGAAAAAGTCATGACGTTGAGTTGGACATTATCTCCACCAGGCCCCGGAACAAGCCGTTCTTCGAAGGCTCCGCCCGAATAGGTATCGATCACCCGCCGCCAGAAGAGTACGGCAGCCCTGTTTTGAGGGAACTGCACCACCTGCCAGCAGCCCATGAAGCGGTTGAAGGCGGCTTCGGCGGCCCGGCGTCCCACGCCGCGTCCTGCCCAGGGGCCTGACACGTAGAACTGGCTCATGTTCCAGTCGACGCCGGGTACAAGGCAGTAGCGATCGATCAGGCAGAAACCCGCGACGTTTCCGTCGACCTCAATTCGAAACGGGTGGTTGCCTTCGTTCCACGCGTACGAGAGATCCATGCGCTCGCACCGCCACGCGGCGTTTGCAACCCAATCCTCGTGAGGGCCGATCTGGCGCGCGATGTCATAGAGGTAGAAGCGCGCCAGATCCTGCACGAGGGGAATGTCATCGCGTGTCGCTTCGATGAGTTCGACTTTGCCAGTGCGGGTTGCGTCCATCACGAATGTTCAACTCTCATTGATGCTCCATACGGCATTCTGTTGCGATCAGGCCCCTGATCTTGAGAATTCCCCTTCGATGATTGGCCCGAGCATCCTGAGCCCCTTGATCCAATGTGCTGATACGCAATGACCCGTCTGAACCGGCTCTGACTGTTTCCGTCCACCCTTGCTTTCGACATGCCGGAAGCGGAGCGCGGGCGGCGTGTGGTTCTGCGCAGAACTGAGATGCGAGACACACGGCCAGAAACGAGGAGCCTCCGGGAGCCGGGCGTGCGAACTCGTGTGAGATGCCGGGGTGCTGTTGACGCCTGCATGGTGGTGCACACACTTTCGCCCGGTGACCTGCGGGAGACAAGACTTGCGCACGTCCGACTGTGCCGACTATTGCTGTCTCCTGGTGTTCGCGGAGCGACCGACATGCCCCATACCGTCTGTCACGCGCCGTCGGCGATGCTGATCGACGGCTGGGCCGATGATGTCCTGATCACCATCGACGCCAACGGGATGATCGAGGCTGTGGCCGCCGGCACGCCGGCACCGCCCGGATCGATTCGCCTTGCCGGGCCGGCCCTACCGGGGATGGCCAATCTACACAGCCATGCCTTCCAGCGGGCCATGGCAGGACTGGGGGAAAGGGCGGCGCCGGGGACGACGGACAGTTTCTGGAGCTGGCGCGAGGCGATGTATCTCTTCCTCGCGCGCCTTGGGCCCGACGAGATCGGCGCCATCGCTGCCCTGCTCTACCTCGAGATGCTCAAGACCGGCTACACGGCGGTCGGCGAGTTTCACTACCTGCACCACCAGCAGGACGGCACGCCCTACGATGACCCCGCCGAAGTCGCCTGGCGCCTCGTCGACGCCGCGCAACGCACCGGTATCGCGATGACACTGCTCCCGGTCCTCTACACCTTCGGCGGGTTCGGCGAAGCTCCTGCGGAACCGGGCCAGCGCCGGTTCGTCAATGACAGCGATGCCTACCTGCGGCTCATGCAGGCGCTTGGCCGAGCCCGCGACGGCGGAGTCAGGCTGGGAATCGCTCCTCATTCCCTGCGCGCCGTCGGCAGGACCGGACTGACGGAGGCGCTCGCCTTTGTTGACGACAGCACACCCGTCCACATCCACATCGCCGAACAGCGGCGTGAAGTGGCGGAATGCCTCGCATGGTCGGGACGACGTCCGGTCGACTGGCTCCTTGAGAATGTCCCTGTCGACAGGCGATGGTGCCTCGTCCACGCAACCCACGTGACGGCGGACGAGGTCGCGCGGATGGCGGCGAGCGGCGCCGTGGCCGGCCTGTGTCCGACGACCGAAGCGAACCTGGGCGACGGCATGTTTCCCCTGGGATCCTACATGAAGCGGCGCGGTGTCTTCGGAATAGGCTCCGACAGCCATGTGTCGACGAGCCCGGTCGAGGAGTTGCGGTGGCTTGAGTATGTCCAGCGGCTCCGCCGCAGGCGCCGCTGCGTGGTCTCCACGCGGGACGTCCCTCACACAGGCGAGGCCCTGTGGCGGTCTGGCCTTGCCGGTGGCGCCCGGGCGCTCGGGCAGACGGCCGCCGGATTGCAGCCCGGCGCGCCGGCGGATGTCATTGTCCTGGATGCCGATCACCCGTCTCTCGTCGCCCGCAGACACGGCCAGGTACTCGACAGCTTCATCCTGTCCGGCAATGGCAACCCGGTTCGGGACGTGTTCGTCCGGGGCCGTCATGTCATCAACCGGGGCCGCCACGCCATGGAAGACCGGATCACCCGTGACTATGCGGCGGTGATGCGTGCGATGACGGGTTGAGAACTCCGGTTTGCCCGCAGCCGCCGCATGGCCTATGAGCACAAGGCAGTGATGGGGCCGCGATCAATGGCACGAATGTCACGAAGAGGTCGTCAGCGACGCACAAGGGGCGCCCGTGATCAGCCGGCCTGGCGCCCGCCGGTCAACCCATTCGCGCCCATGGAGGCGGTGTCCCGGGATGAGATCGCCTTCATCCAGGACCGGTCCCTTGCCGTTCTCGAGGAGATCGGCATTGAATTCCTGCACGAGCGGGCACGTGCAGTGTTCCATGACGCAGGCGCCGACGTGGACCGCGGCACGTCCAGAGTGCGCCTGCCCCGGCAGCTTGTCGCGCATGCCATGGCCTCTGCACCCCGCACCTTCAAGCTCCATGCCCGCAACCCGCAACGCTCGCTCACCATCGGAGGCAACCGGATTGCCTTCACGCCGGTTGCCAGCCCGCCCTTCGCACACGATCTCGAGCGGGGACGCCGCGAAGGCAACTTCAGGGACTTTTGTGATTTCCTGCGCCTGGCTCAGGGGCTCAACTGCCTGCACTTCTTCGGCGGCTACCCGGTCGAGCCGACCGACCTTCCCCCCGCCACCCGGCATCTCGACTGCCTCGCAGCCTTTGTCACGCTGACCGACCGGGCCTGGCACGCCTATTCGCTCGGCGCGGAACGAATCGACGATGCCCTCTCCATCATCTGTATCGCCAGAAACCTGTCGCGCCAGGAACTGAAGGAAGAGCCGAGCATCGTCACCGTGGTCAATGCCAACTCGCCATTGAGGTTCGACACTCCGATGCTCGATGGCATGCTGACCATGGCCGAACACAACCAGCCGGTCATCGTCACCCCCTTTACACTGGCAGGCGCCATGGCGCCCGCCAGTGTGGCCGGAGCCGTCACCCAGCAGAATGCCGAGGCCCTTGCCGGCATGACGCTGGTGCAGCTTGTCAACCCGGGAGCTCCGGTGGTCTACGGTGGTTTCACCAGCAATGTGGACATGAAGACGGGCGCCCCCGCTTTCGGCACACCCGAATACGCCCGGGCGACGATGATCGGTGGCCAGCTCGCGCGTCTCAATGGCGTTCCCTACCGTTCGAGCAATGCCAACGCCTCCACGTCGGTCGATGCCCAGGCCGCCTATGAAAGCCAGATTTCCCTGTGGAGTGCCGTGATGAGCCACGCCAACATCGTGCTGCACGGAGCCGGGTGGCTTGAGGGCGGACTGGTCGCCAGCTTCGAGAAGATGGTGATCGACGCTGATACCATCGAGATGATCTGCCAGGTTCTGGAGCCTGTGGAGGTGACCGACGAGGAGATCGGCATGACGGCCATGGCGGAGGTCGGCCCGGGCGGGCACTTCTTCGGCACCGGCCACACCCTCGAGCGCTACGAGACGGCCTTCCACGAACCGATGGTGTCGGACTGGAGGAGTTTCGAGAGCTGGAACGATGCCGGTGGCATCGACGCAACCGGACGCGCCTCAGTCCTTGCCCGCACGCTCATCGACTCCTGGGAAGCGCCTGCGCTTTGCACCGACATTGCAGCGGAACTCGACGACTTCGTCACCCGCCGCAAGGCCGAGATCCTGCGCGGGTGACAGGTGACCGACAACCAGGGGCCCCCTGGCGTCGCGGGTGCCTTGTCACCGGGTGGGGACTGCTTCCATAGTGGGGGCATGAAGGGCTGTTCCTGAGGGGAGCGATTCATGGCACGCCGTACCCGGTCCCGCCGCAGGAGCAGTGAACGGTCACGCTCGGCCGCACCCCGCCAGCTTCCCTGGCGCGAGGTGCACAATCCCTTTCCCCCTCTCGACATTCTCTCGGCGGACCAGATCGAACATGTCCACGGCGCTTCCCTCGACGTTCTCGAGGAACTCGGCATGGAGATTCTGGGCGGGGATGCGCGGCAGCTCTACCGCGAGGCCGGCGCCGATGTCGATGAAAGCTCCATGCGTGTGCGGTTCGACCGCGGTCTCATCGAGGAGGCGATGGCGACGGTGCCGCCTGAGTTCACCCTCCACAGCCGGATCGCGGAGCGCTCCATCACGCTTGGAGGCAACCATATCGTCACCACGGCGGTGTCGAGCCCTCCGAACGTCTCCGACCTCGACAACGGCCGGCGTCCCGGCTGCTTTGAGGACTTCCGCAACCTGGTGAGGGTGGCCGCCAGTCTCAACTCCATACACTTCTTCGCCGGCTATCCCGTCGAGCCCATCGATCTGCCGGTGCCCACCAGGCATCTTGACTGCTACATGACCTTCATCACCGAGACCGACCGTGTCTGGCGTACCTATGCGCTGGGTGCCGAACGCAGCCGTGACGGCATCGAGATGAACCGCATTGCGCGGGGCATCGACGTGGACGAGATGATCGCCCGGCCGGGCCTCATCACGCTCATCAACACCAATTCGCCATTGCGCCTCGACGAACCCATGAGCCAGGGCCTCATCGAAATGGCCCGCGCCGGTCAGGCGGTCGCCATCACACCGTTTACACTGCAGGGCGCCATGGCGCCCTCCACCCTTGCCGGGGCCCTCGTGCAGCAGAATGCCGAGGCCCTGGCCGCCCTGGCGCTGATTCAGATCGTCAGGCCAGGCACACCATCCGTCTATGGCGGATTCACCAGCAACGTCGACATGAAGTCGGGAGCACCGGCCTTCGGCACCCCGGAATATGTCAGGGCGACCCTTGCCAGCGGACAGCTGGCGCGCCGCTACAACATGCCTTTCAGGACCAGCAACGTCAGCGCTTCCAACGCGGTCGACGCCCAGGCCGCCTACGAGAGCGGCATGTCACTGTGGGCGGCCTTCCTCGCTCACGGCAACCTCATCCATCACGGCGCCGGCTGGATGGAGGGTGGCCTGGTGGCCAGTTTCGAAAAGATGATCGTTGATGCCGAATTGATCCAGGGCATGTTCGAGATCATGGAGCCGATTGTCGTCAACGACGCCGAAATCGGCATGGAGGCGATGGCGGACGTCGGCCCGGGTGGGCACTTCTTCGGTACCGGCCACACCCTGGAGCGCTACCAGACCGCCTTCTACGCACCGCTTCTCTCGGACTGGCGCAACTTCGAGACCTGGGTCGAGGCGGGAAGCCCCGACGCCAGCCGGCGCGCCAACCGCATCTGGAAACAGCTTCTGGCGGAATTCCAGGAGCCGCCTCTCGATCCGGCGATCCGCGAGGAACTCGAGGACTATGTCGCCCGCCGCAAGGCCGAAGGCGGCGTCCACGACAACTGAACCGTCACGCGCCGCGGAGTTCCCCCGTCGCCCGGGAGGCGGAAAGACCATCGAGGCGGGGTGTCCCGGCCTGCATCATCGCCTGTCTCAGGTCTGCGTGGATGATGCGGATGGCATGGTCGACGCAGGCCTCTCCGCCGGCCGCAACCGCGTAGGCAAAGGCCCGGCCCATGAGAACGAAGTTGGCGCCACAGGCGATCATGCGGGCAACATCGATGCCTGAGCGCACACCGCCGTCGGCCAGCAGGGGGTAGTCGGCACCAACGGCCCTGCGGATGGCCGGCAGCACCTCGACCGGAGTGGGGGCCGCATCGAACTGGCGGCCGCCATGGTTGGAGACGGCCACGGCATCAACGCCCATGTCACGCATCCTCACGGCATCATCGGGATCGAGGAGTCCCTTGACGATCATGGGACCCTTCCAGCGTTCGCGCAGGCGTTCGAGCTTTCCGGCGGTCACCCGGCCATCCACCATGCTCGCCAGGTGCTCTCCCCTTTGCGCCAACGGGAGGCCTTTCGTCATGTAGTTCTCAAGCGTGCGGAATCGGGGGATTCCGGCGCGCAGCATGGCCAGAGCCCAGGCAGGACGGGCCATGATGTCCATGAGCGTCGTGCGATCGAACCGCGGGGGCACGGAAAGGCCGCTGGCAATGTCGCGTTCGCGCCGGGTGCGGGTGGGGACGTCGACCGTCACGACAAGTACCGAGACGCCGGCGGCTTCAGCCCGGTCCACGATGTCGTTCTCGATTGCGGGGTCCGCGGTGCAGTAGAGCTGGAACCAGAGACTGCTCCCGGCTATGGCGGCGATCTCCTCGACGGACATGGTGGCGAAGCTGCTCAGGCACACGGGCAGGCCATGGCCGGCGGCGGCGCGCGCGATCAGCGCCGGAGCGTTCGGCCAGATCAGCCCCGTCAACCCCAGCGGGGCGGGGGCAAAGGGAAGCGGCCAGGTGCGGCCGAACAGCGTGACGGAGAGATCCGGTTCGAATGCCTCGTCAACGATCGCACGAGGTGCGAGAACGACCCTGCGCAGGGCATCCATGTTGGCCGCAAGGCAGACTTCCCTGTCGATTCCTCCCTCCAGATAGCCAAGGGCAAAGCGCGGCACCCGGCGGGCCGCGCCCTCCTGCATCGCATGAATTGAAGGGAACCGCCTGTTGAGTGTCATGGGGCGTTGCGCTCGCCGGTGATGAGATCGCTTGCCTTCTCGCCAATCATGATTGCCGGGGCGTGGGTGTTGCCGCTGGTGACACGAGGCATGATCGAGTTGTCGGCTATGCGAAGACCGTCGAGTCCCAGCAACCTGAGATCGGGACCGACCACGGAACGCGGATCACCAGGCGCGCCCATGCGGCAGGTGCCGGCGAGATGGTGAGTGATGCCGATACTCCCGCTCACCCACCGGTCGAGGTCGGCTGGCGACGTCACTGTGGCACCTGGGTCGATCTCGCGTCCCCGCAAGCCGTCGAATGCCGGCTGCGACACGATGTCCCGGATCATGCCGGTGCCGGCACGGAATGTTTCGCGATCGCGCTCTTCGGCGAGAAAGTTGAAGCTGAACCGTGGCAGGGCCTGCGGGTCGGCCGAACGCAACCTCACGGTTCCACGGCTCTTGATGCCTACGAGTTCCGTGTAGACCCCGAAACCGTCGGCCAGCGCGTCGGCATAGGTCATGCCCACCAGCATGGGCGTGAAGGTCATCTGGATATCGGGCCACGGCGCATCGTTGCCGGATCGCAGGAAGCAGCCGACGTCCATGTGGTTGGTGGAGGCGACACCCTTGCGGTCGACAAGCCATCGCACGCCTGCCAGCCAATTCTTCGGCGGCCGTGTCCATGACGCCAGTTTTTCCGCTTTCCTGGCGGTGTAGCCGCAGCGGATGGTCGGGTGCGTGTGGAGGTTGGCGCCGACACCCGGAAGCTCGTGGCGCACTTCGATTCCGTACGGTGCGAGTGCGCCGGGATCACCGATACCCGAAAGCATGAGCAGCTGCGGTGAACCGATGGCTCCGGCACAGAGAAGGATCTCCCTGGTCGCGTGAACCGTCTCGTGGCGTCCGCCACTCCTGACGACCACACCGGTGACCCGGGCCGCCTCGACGACGAGACGATCGACGGGGGTATCGCAGCGGATGACAAGATTGGGGCGACCGATGCAGGGCCTCAGATACTCTGTCCACACATCGCTCCTCTCGCCACCGCGCGTGTTGCGATGCAGGACGGCGATCCCCTCCTGATCCGGTCCGTTGTAGTTGTCGTTGAAGGCAAGGCCGGCCTCGACCCCTGCCTCGAGAAAGGCTTCGTTGAACATCGAGGATTGGGGATTGCCGCGCGACACGGCGATGGGACCCGATAGCCCCATGTGGGGATCGGTGGAATCGTCGAAGCTCTCCACGCGCCGGAAAATGGGCTCGACATCCCGCCATGACCAGCCGACCGCCCCGTCCGCCGCCCAGCTGTCAAAGACACCGGGCGCGCCCCTCACCCACAGCAAGGCGTTGATCGAGGAGGATCCTCCAAGACCCTTGCCCATCTTGTAGGGATAGGATCTGCCGGCGGCCAACTCTTCCGGTTCGGACCTGTAGTCCCAGTGGTAGCGGCCCGACTGATAGAGAGACAGGACGCCCGCCGGAACGCGGTGCATCAGGGACCGGCGGCCGGTGCCGGCCTCGAGCACGAGAACGCGGACCGCCGGATCTTCCGTCAAACGCGCCGCGAGTACCGAGCCCGCCGTCCCGCCGCCGGCGATGATGTAATCGAAGTCCGTCATCAACCTTCCACGGGGTCATCCGCAAAGTGTTTCTCTTCGGAACTGATGACCTCGATCAGCGCCGGACGGTCGGTCAGGGCCAAAGCCCGTTCGAGAGCCGGCACGAAGTCGCCAGGCGCGCTCACGCGTTCGGCGTGCGCGCCGAGAGCCGCTGCCACATCCGCATAGTCCCCACCCAGTTGATGAATGCGATAGTCGCGTGCCGCCACGGGATGGTGGTCGACGTAGCCACCCATAACCGCGTTCTTCAGAACAATCGTGATCGTGGCGAGGCGGTTGCGCACGGAGGTCTCGAGATCCATGCCCACCATGCCGATCGCCGCATCGCCCATGATGTTGATGCAGTGATGATGAGGCCGCGCCAGACGCGCGCCCTGCACAAGACCGAGACCGAGGCCGAGCTGTGTCGTCTTGCCCCAGCCGATGTACCCGTGGGGCACGAGCGTTTCATAGAAGGCCGTCATCTGGTCGCGCGGCGAACCTGCATCATGGGTGACGATGGTCGTTTCGCGATCGACCGTCATCATGAGGTCATGAATGATGCGATAGGGACTGATGGGGACCTCGTCGGACTGCAGCCGCGGCTGCCAGGAATCCATGAAGGCCTTGCGGCGGCCGGCCACCTCGCCGGCCACTGAATCGCGCCGGGCGCCGGGATCCTTTCCGAGAATCTCCACCATGCGCTCCAGGGTCGCACGGGCATCTCCGATGATGCCGATGTCGACCGGATAGTCCTTGGATACATCGCCTTCCCAGTTCGTCAGCTGGATGAAGCAGCGATGGCGGGTCGGGAACGGCGTGATGTATTCCGACCGCGTGAAGCTCGTGCCGAGACCGAGGACAAGGTCGGACTTTGAAAGGAAATGCGCCGCCTCGCCGCGCCGGGTGCGGCCCGCACATCCCAGGGAAAGCGGGTGGTTCTCCGGAAAGGCGCTCTTGCCGTTCAGTGTGGTGAGAACCGGAATTCCGGTGCTTTCGGCAAACGCTGTCAACGCCTGCGATGCACCGGCGTAGAGAATGCCCTGACCCGCCACGATGACAGGTGACGAAGCCTTCCGCAGACAGGCGAGGACTTCGCGGATCTCGGCATCGGCGGCCACGGGCCGCGATGCCTTCTGGGGGCGGTAGCTCTCCTCGAGACGGGGATCGACCGTCGTGTTGGCCACATCCTTTGGCACCTCGAGAACCACCGGCCCGGGACGGCCGTTGCGCAGCATGGCAAAGGCGTTCTGCATCATCTGCGGAATACGCTCCACATCCGGCACCATGGCGCACCACTTCGCGACATGCTGCATGCTCTGGCTGGCCTGGAAGTGGGAATCGAGCGGCTGCCTCATGCGGTCGTATCCGAAGGGGATGTGGAGCACCGGCACGTTGTCGGCATGGCACTGGGCGACGGCGCCGAAGGCATTCTCCGATCCGGGCCCGTACTGCACGGTTGTGCAGGCGATCCTGCGGCCTCCCGTCACGCGGGCATAGCCGTCGGCAATGTGAAGGGCCTGGCGTTCCTGGCGCACGATGACGGGCCGGATGCCCACCTTGGCCGCGGAATCGATGAGGTCGCTGTGCGGAAAGGCGGGAAGAATGTCGACTCCTTCCCTGGCGAGGATGCGGGCAACGAGATCGGCGCCATTCATCGTGACACACTCCCGGATGAGACGGTTTGCGACCCTACGGGTGTTGCGGGAGGGCCGCAATCAGGTTGCGGTCATCATTGACCCTTGCCGGCACTTCGCATAAACATCGATCGAAACCTGATCCGCGATAGCTCAGTTGGTAGAGCAAGTGGCTGTTAACCACTGGGTCGCAGGTTCGAGTCCTGCTCGCGGAGCCATTTGTCGGGGGGCCGTCAGCCGGCGACCGGGATGTCGCCAGGCGACGGCCCTTCCGGTGTTCATCCCCGCTGCAGCCACCGCGCATGGCGTTGGACGGGAGTGTTCAATCGCCTGCAACGGGCCTGCACAAGAGCCATCGTCTTCGATGGGACCCTCCGGGCCGATCCGCACATCGTTGATCGAATCACTCCAGGTAGTGTTGAAGCGGCATCACGCTGTCCGGATCGTTGGCGATCTCCCTTTGGGCAAAGTCGATGAGGACGACTTCGTGATGGGTCAACCTCTGCAGCGCAACGAGATCATCCTCGGGCGCCATCTTTTCCAGCGCATGGAAGTTGTCGAGATAGGCGGGATACTCAACCGTGATGTGCGTCATGAACTGGCGCCAACTGAAATGTCGGTGAGGGCCGGTCAATTCCGCGCCGATAGCCTTGAGCACGGTCTCGTCTCGGGGCACGAGACCGTGCTTGTCGACCAGGGGACGCACCGTGTCAGCTGCGCGGCGTTCGACTGCGGCGAGAAGGGTGAGTTTCTCGCGTTCGGCCGCGTCGTCGAAACAATCGGCCAGAGCGGAGAAGTACGCCTCCCCCAAGATTTCCGCCTCGTAGTGGTAGAGGAGAGCCTTCAGATAGGCCGTGTCGTCTGTCTTTGTCATGCCATCATCCCGAAAGCGTCCGCGGGCAGAAGTGTAAACGCGTTTCACACCGAAGATCGATGCCATCGTGTGGCCGTTCACCAAGGCATGGCGTGCGCGCGACAGCCAGGGGAATGCTGGACTCGCTCAGTGTCACCGAGGCCGCTGGGCCTTACGTCCGCATTGGCGCGTGGCGCCTTGTCGCCCGCAGCGATCCTGTGAAGCTGCCGGCGTGGGCCAATCGCTCAACCGTGCCTCGGGTGGCTGGCGCCAAAGGCCGTCCTGCAACGAGCAGGCTGCGACCAGTCGCGGTGCGGAGATTCTCGCCAACGTGGTGCCAACGGAGAGTGCCGGCCCATGGGTGAGTGGCTCTTGCAGTTGTTTGTTCCCAAGAAGACCTCCAGGTCGCTGCGGCGCTTCAAGTCGGGGGGCCGTCAGCCGGCGACCGGGATGTCGCCAGGCGACGGCCCTTCCGATATCCGCAACGTTCACCGAATTTCCTGTCGGGCGGAAAGCGCCAACGGTGCGACAATCACGACCGTCAGCCAGACACACTGGGCTGAACCGCATGTCGACCCTCGTCCGGCAGAGCCTGTGATGGCGCGGTGTGCAATTGCTTTCTCAGTTGCGGCGGCCGATTGCGAGAGCGGTCGTCGAGGCACTTGAGTGCGCGGTCCTTCGCCGGAACCCGCGTCCGGTCTCGTGCACTTCGTGGCCAGCGTTCGCCTCGCAAGACCGATTGGTCCTTCTTCATGCCTTTCTGACAAGCCTGTTCTCCACCAAGGCAACCTCCCTGCTGCATTTCGTCCCTGAGGGCGCAGCCTTACGCAACCGGAGGACACGCCCTCACTCCGTTGATCGGTGTCCCAATCACGCTCCTTGCGGAATCCGGGCGTGGACCGAGCCTCGTTCGACGCCTGGATGGAGCATGGCTGGTCCGGGCTCTTCAATGATTGCGTCACTGGAGGGACGTCGAGTTCAGCTAGTCGTACGCGCACCCTGGGAGCACTCGGAAACCGCCGGATGACGGGGTCCGGGGCGTGGCTCTGAATCATGGTGGGGACGCCCACCGCCGGGGCAACCGGCTCCTGAGGACGGCGGCGGTGAACTACACCATGGACGTCGGCGGGCGCGATGTCGCGGGTTCAGCGGCATCCTGAACAGCGACCGCGGGAAGGCACACGGCGTCGAGACAGTGATCTTCTACGACCTCGCGATCTGTCCGAACGGAACCTTCGCGACCGGCCAATCGGGCACGCGAATCCAGGACGGCTTCCACGGTCAAGGTGACTCCGAGGCGACCGACGTCTCCGAGCAATCCGACATGGTGGGCGCCTTCGGCGAGAGGCGGCAGTAGGCAGGCAGCCGCTGCTTCCCGCCTGGCGTCAAGCGGGGGGCCTCGCGCCGTTTCCGCGAACCGGCTTCGATTGCGCTTCGACCAGCGCCGTGTCGAGAGGTGGACCTTACCGACGCGCGCGCCGGAAAAAATCGGGATCGCCCGGATTCTGCAATGGCGGTGCGCCGCGAGATCACGTCGGATAGTGGAGTCGATTCAATATTTTTATGTAATTCACATCAAATTAACTTACATTGACACATTACCTTCACACAACACTGACTACAACTTGGTAGAGTTATTGGCTCGACCCCCGCCGGGTCTGCGCTACCTGCTGGGTGAGATCAGTCATGGCAGTTCCCTTGCACGTCATCAATTTAGATCGGCGTCCGGCGCTTGCCCTTCCAGCACATGCGCACACACCCGGTCAGTGCAACGTTGAGATTAATGAGATCGCTGCTGCGTGTGACGTTCGTGCGGCGATCTACGCGATCCATGCTGAAACACATGAGGCTTATCAAGAGGTGGGCGAGAGGTTGCCCACAGATGAACTCATCGACTCTCTCAATGGATCTGCAGATGCCGAAGTCCGGCTCAACAGTGCAGTGCGCAGTTATGTCCGGTGCGCAGAGCAGGTGCCGTGAGCGCACGCGACATGAGGATTGTCGTCGTCAGTCTCCGCCATGCGCGTGAGCGTAGGGAACGCATTACGCAGCAGTTCTCCGAGATCAATCTACCGTTCGAATTCATGGATGCCATAGACGCGCGAGATCTGACCACTGAGGACATGGCCCAGGTCGACACACGATACCGCCGCCGCTGGGGGCTCCGGCCTCTCGCACCGTCCGAACTGGCTTGCTGGCGCTCCCACGTCCACGCGATCGGACAGGCCAGCACCGGCCCTGATCCGATGATCGCCATATTCGAGGATGACGCCATCCTTCGACCGGAGCTGCCGGCCGTGCTGTCTGCTCTCGAGAACTGCCCTGTACCCTTCGATATTGTCAGCCTCGGTCGGCGGCAACCGCAAAGGCCATTGGTCGCCGGGCGACCTCTTGCGGAGGGTCGATCCATGGGGCGGATTCGTTACACTGAGTATGGCGCCTACGGCTATGTGGTCAAGAAAGAGTGCGCACTTCACCTCATGAACCGCATGAGCCGGATGCGCCTGCCAGTCGACATGGAACTGCTGTTCTTTTGGGTCCACCAGCTCAACCTCTATTTCCTCGACGTGCCGGTGGTCGAACACGACGATGATATCCCCTCGCAGCTCACCGCAGATCGTGCAAGCGTGTTGGCCGGGTGGAAGACGCCCCGCCTCCGTCAAATCGGCTATCGCCTGCAGATGGGAGTGCGTAAGCGGATCGGGTTTAGGAGGCTGGTCTAGCCAGGCCATGTAATCCCAAAGTCAAACTGAGGCACCACCCGGTGGCCGGATCGGCTGAAGTTCGTGACAAAGCAACTTGACCGGGTTGGTCTAGAGGCTCAGCGCATTGTTGTTGTTGATGCTCAAACCGTGAAGATGGAGGATATCCCGAGAGTAGACTTGAAAGGGGAGCCATGGCCTCCCGCCGCCTTGATCAGGGAGCGGCGGCCTCTATCATCAGTCACTTCACGGCGATGCAGGCCATCGTCGATCGGACGCCGAGGCCGGGCTGATCCTCGAGGATGACGCGGTTCTGTCCAGTGAACTTCCCTTGTTTCTTGAATCGACCGTTTGGTGGCCCGTTGGCGCCAAGGTCATAAGGTTGGACACCGTCCGACTGCACAACAGAAACCTGCGCTGAAGACCAAGCCGTGGGGCCTCCGCTCCGATACATCAGAATGGCCTATACCGAATATGCCGCCTATCTGCTTCGCGCATCTGTCGCGGCGGAGTTGCTGGACCGGCGCTTCAAGATCGACATTCCAATCGACGTTCTTCTCTATGACTTGCGTGTCTCCTGGGTTGCGCGGGAACTGCGGCCGCTCGTGGTTGTTCCCAGCCTCGTGCAACAAACGTACGACGAGTTCGAGAGCGACATAAACCCGTGGCGAAAGGCAATGCAGCGGAAGGGCTTCGTTCACCAGCGCCTGCGGGATGTGCGTGTCACGCCCTACAGGATGCGGCCACAAATGCAGCGCCTCACGGAGCTTGCCAAGATGGTCCCCGTCGCGGGTGCTGCCCGCAGATTGACGCATTGACGGCGCGACGATCGCAACTATCAGCCAGCTACGTCGGGCCGCTCCTATTGCGGTGGGCGTTTGAACTGGCCGGATTGGCCACGATTGTGTGGATCGTGCCACGCGGCGTGGCGGCGCATCATGTGGCGCGGCGCGGCTGACCCCGGCAAGGGAATCTCATGCGGCAAGCGTCTCCGGCCAGACGGGATCGTGTGAGCCGAGCGGCGCGGAAGGCCGCGTCCAGTGCGGTGGCGTGCGGGACATCATTGCGACCGGCGCCAGATGCGTCAGTCGGCCGTGCGGCGTGTCGCTCTCCATCGAGATCGCCGCAAGCTCCTCCGGCGAGAGGTCCGTCGGCGCGTCACGCCAACCTTCGACGGGCCCCTTGGCCTTGATCCATTCCGCCATGCCGGCGAGCGAGAGCTGCACATGCCAGCTTCCCCCCTCCTCTGCCCGGCGTAGCAGGGCCGTCACGACGCCCCATGCCGCCAGGTAGCCGGCGCAATAGTCGAGCGGCTGCACCGGCAGGTTGCACGGCGCTTCGGGACTGCCCTGCACCGTGGACATGCCGGAGGCGTTCTGAAGGATGCTGTCGAAGCCCCGACGCGGCGCGAACGGCCCCTCATGCCCGTAGGCGGACAGCGATACATAGATCTTGCCGGGTCCGATATCGCGAGGGCCGAAACCACGCGCGGCGAGCGTGCCCGGGCGGTAGCCCTGCACGAATACATCCGCCTCGCTGGCGAGTGCGCGAAGCTGCGCCCGGCCGCGTTGCTCGCGCAGATCGACGAAAGCCGAGAGCTTGCCGTGACCGGTGTCCATGACGAGCGTCGGCGCGAAGGGCAGATGCGGCGCAGCAATGCGCATGACATCGGCGCCGTGCTCGGCGAGCGTGCGCCCGCAGGTCGGCCCGGCCAGTACCCGAGTCAGGTCCAGCACACGGATGCCCGCCAGCGGCCGGCCCCCGCCGCGCGGCACGGATTTCGGCCCGTCGCCGATGCGTTCAATCGAGACTGGCGGCAGCGCCGCAAGCGCCCGGCCGTGCGGGTGGGCGACCCATTCCTCGGGCGTACGCGTCAGCGCGCCGCAGAGGCCAGCTGCGGCAATGGCATCCTCGAATTCCTGCCCGCCACGCGCGGCGACGGCTGCGGCAAACTCCTCCTTGTTGGCCCTGGTGCCCAGCAACGCCAGCATCCCTTCGCGGTGATGAGGGAAATTGCAATGCAGGAAGACATGCCGACCGTCGCCGGTCGGGTAGAGCCCCGAGAAGGGATCCCACGACGAGGACGGCTCGATACCGTCAATTCTGAGGTAAGTGGCGGAACGCATGGCTGCTGCCGCGTGGCGGCAATTCACCGCCACCGACTGGCGCTCGCCCGTGCGCAACTCCCAGAAATCAGCTGCGGCCTGTGCGGAAGCGGCGATGGCAACCGCGCCTGCCGCGCCTATGCGGTAAGGCGTCGGGAAAACTGGATCGGCACCGGTCAACAGAACACTCCGGATGGCTTGATGCATCATTCCACAAGCATAGCGAGGCGGAGACAGACGAGCGATCCGCCGCTGTGGGGCATTGCAGTTCTCGACCTGGCTCCATTCGAAGCCGGCCCATCCTGTACGGAGGCACTGGATTGACACGGCGTGCATGTCATTGAGTTCGGGGAACCCCTCCGCGGCGACCAGGGGCGGCGGATCCTCCAGCGCCATATGACTCTGCCAGGCGACAGACGCGCCAGTGTCTACCTGCGAAGTCCGCTCCGGCAATGAATCCGAACAAGCCTCGAAGCCGATAGGGATTTCAGGATTGAGGCTACTCTCCACGGAGACGATAACTCTAGTCGCTCCGCCTTGAACTTCGACTTCGGACCGAAGGGACGCGGCTGTCCGGGCCGACGGTACGGCGGTCATCAACACCGGCGATGACCTCACGACCATGCCTGCTCGAGCCGAAGTGTTGGCTCGAGACGATCACATCGAGCTTCGCAAAAAGGCCGGCGAACATTTGTGCGACGCCACAGAGCGATTCTGCAACGAGATGCTGGTCAGGCACCTGTGGGCCAAGGGCGACAGTCGCGCTGTGCTGAGCGACTATAACGACGAGAACCCAAGACAGCTCGAGCCCAAGGTGGAGCCTCTGCTCACCGCCGACCCGTCGCACCCCGGAAAACTGCGCATGATCGGAAGCTGAACACCAACCCTATCTCTTGGCCGCACGCTCAAATGGAATCCATCGCTCCCGTGAGCAACAGTCTCGCACTCATGTTGCACACCGTGGCAGCCTGACCTGGTCAGAGAAACCCGGCATGCGCTTGATCGAGTCGTGTCGCGGTGATGGCTATCGGGGATGCAGGTGTCGCGAGAAGAGATCGAGCATCCCTTCCCAGCACGCTTCGGCCGCCTCCTCGACATAGGCGTCGCGTTCGGGGAAGGAATAGCCGTGCCGCGTTCCGGGATAGGTTTCGATGCGGTGGGAGATCGCGTGCCTGGTGAAGGTGTCGCGCAGGGTGGGAATGACATTGTCGGGGACCAGGGGATCGTCCGAGGCGAAGCCGAGAAACATCTCGGCGCGGATCGCCGCCGCCCCGAGATGCGGTGAATCGGGTTCGTCGGTCACCATGCGCACACCGTGAAACGCGGCGACCGCCGCGACCCGTTCCGGGAACCGGCACGCGGCAGCGAGCACGTACTGACCGCTCATGCAGTAGCCGACCAGTCCCCGCGGCCCCGCCGCCACGCGGTCGTCGGCGTCGAGATAATCGAGAATGGCGCGGCAGTCCGCCGCCACTCTCTCGTGATCGAGACTCGCCATGGCCGCACCGAAGGCTGCCGTCATCCTGTCATCCCGGCGGGAAAGATCGAAGCGCAGGGTGCCAAGCCTGTAGTACATGTCGGGAAGAATGCAGACAAAGCCGGCGGATGCGACACGTCTGGCGAATCGATGAAGTTCCTCGCGAATTCCCGGAGCATCCATGAGCATGATCACGGCCGGCGCCGGCTCATCCCCTTCCGGCAGGGCAAGGAAGGCCGGTATCGGACCATCGGGTGAAGGGATTGAAAGACTGTCGTTCATGGTTGTGCGCCATACCGCCTTCGGGGTGTTGAGGGTAGGCCGACCGGACCCTCGGGACAATGTCCGCCGGACCGAGCCGGATTCAGGGGCCGGCTGTCTCCCTTGTCCGCATGAGGAGGACAACGGATTGCACGGCGAATTTGCGTTAGGCTGGCGGTCTGGTCCGCGGAGCATGTCTGGTGGCAGGTGATCACAATGCACCGGTTCGTCCGGGAGAAGAACGCACGTTCGATGAGCCGTGGCAGGCGCGCATCTTCGCCATGGTCAATGCCATGCACGGCGCCGGTCACTATGACTGGCGCGCCTTCCAGGAACTGCTGATCGACGAGATCGCAAGTCACGGCTCGGCGGATGGCCACGACTACTATGAACGCTGGCTTGCGGCTGCCGAGCGCCTCATCATCGCCCGGGGCTTCGGCGACAGGAAGGAACTCGCCATCATCCGCCAGCGCCTGGAAGACCACCCGCCTCCGCGCACGACATCGACGGTCGCACCCCTTGCCGTGGAACCGGCGGTGACATGAGAAGTGTCTGGCTGACGCAGGCGATGGCGGCGGATGCCGCTGCCGGTATCACGTCGCTCGAGGGCGACCTTGCGGTCGATGTCGCCATCGTCGGCGGCGGTTACACGGGCCTTTGGACGGCCATCGAACTTAAGCGGCGTGATCCCTCGCTCGATGTCGCCGTCATTGAACGCGATGTGTGCGGTGCCGGAGGAAGCGGCGCCAATGCCGGCTTCGCCTTGCCCATGTGGCTTCAGGTTCCGGCACTGGAACGTGCCGGAGGGACCGACGCTGCCCTCCATATTGGCCGGGCTTCCATCGATGCAATCGACGACATCCGCGCCCTCGCCGGCAAGGGTGGCAATGACATCTCCATGAGCAGCGCGCCGACGGTCTGGGCGGCGACCTGCCAGAAACAGTCGGGTCACTGGGACGACATGCTGGACCTGATGGAATCCCGGCAGATCCACAGCTTCCGCCGTCTCGGGGCCGACGAAATCCGGTCGCTGACGGGCAGCAACGCGCTTGTTGCCGGTGTTGTCGACACCGCGAGTGCCACCCTCCATCCCGGCCATCTGGTACGGGCCCTGAGGCGCGAAGCCCTCTCCCTGGAGGTCCGTGTCCTCGAGAAGACGGCGATGACACGCCTTCGGCGCTCGACCCCGCCCGGCGTCATCACCGCCCGTGGCACTGTCACCGCACGCAAGATCGTGCTGGCTCTTTACGGGTGGTCCCTCTCCTTGCCGGAGATCAGGCCGGCCCTCATGGTGATGGTCACCGATGCGGCGATGACCGTGCCCGTTCCAGGTCTCCTCGACTCCCTCGGTGTTGCCGGTGCGCCGGGATTCACCGATTCGCGCACCTTCATCGAATCCTGCCGGCCGACGGCGGACGGACGCATTGTCGTCACCAAGTCGGGCGGCGCCCTTCCCTTCGGAGACCGGATCGATGCCTCGCTCAAACGCACGCGCCGCAGCACCCGGGAACTGCGCGCCATCATGGCAGCCTATCACCCGGCACTCGCCGACGTCGCCATCGAGGGGACCTGGTGCGGTCCCATCGACAGGTCCCGTGACGGGCTTCCCCTGTTCGGACACCTCGGATCATCGCCGGACATCGTCTTCGGTTGCGGGTACTCCGGCGCCGGTATCGTGCCGTCGCGGGTCGGAAGCCACATCCTCGCCTCGCTGGTCCAGGAGAGGGACGACGCATGGAGCCGTTCGCCCCTGGTGGGGCAGCCGGAACGGGCCTTTCCCCGGGAACCCTTCCGCTGGATCGGCGGCCACGCGGTACGTGCCGCCATCGAACGCAAGGACCGTCTCGACCACGAAGGCCGGGAACCGGGACCGCTGACCCGTTTCTGGCTCCGCTTCAAGCCGGTGAGCTACAAGCCGTCCTGAGCCAGTTCTCGAGTTCCTGGCGCGTTGTCCCTTCGGCGATGGCGACGAGAACCGGCGCCGCCACACCTCCGGGCCATGTCTCCAGCACCCGCGGCCTGTGAAAGAGGTGCTGCACACCGTCAATCGCCACCGGACCCGCCGCGCCATCGACATCGAGCAGACCCTTGAGCCGCAACAGGCGCTCGCCATGGCGTGCCACGAGAGAGCCGACGGCGCCTTCCACCTCGAGCCATGTCAGCGGACGGATGTCCTCCAACGTGACCGAGACGATGGATCCGTGGCCGTTCCCACACGGCATGTCATCGAAGTCCATGGCAAGCGGCCGGCGCAGCACGTCCCGGGGATCCGCCCTCCCCATCGGCGCCTCGACAATCCGGGCACGCCCGTTGCGGCGTCTCGCCTGGTCCATGACATCGCTGGAGGATGCCAGATCACCCTTGGTGATGACGATGGTGTCGGCGAGCGCCAGCTGGCGTCCGGCGTTCCGGTGGCGGTCGATGGAGAGCGAACCGTTCACGGCATCGAGACAGGTCACCACACCCCCGGGATCAAAGAGGGAGAGTCTCAGGGGATCGGTGATGAAGGTCTGCAGCAGCGGCACCGGATCGGCCAGGCCCGAGGTTTCGATGACCACCCGCCGGAAGGCCGGCACCTCGCCCCTTTCGCGGCGCTGAAGGAGATCAAGAAGAGTGGAAACGAGGTCACTTCTCAGACCACAGCACAGACAGCCGTTCTCGAGCAGGAGGATGCTGTCTTCGCTTGTCTCGACGAGCACGTGGTCGAGACCGGTCTGGCCGAATTCGTTGATGATCACCGCCGTGTCGGCGAACTCCGGCGCCTGCAGCAGATGCCGCAGCAGGGTGGTCTTGCCACTTCCCAGGAACCCCGTCACCACGATGACCGGCAGCCTGTCGGCATCGGGCACGATGACGGTCACGGATCGACCCGGTCACGCCCCGACCAGGTGCCATCCCAGAAGGTTTCGGGGCGCGTCGTCATCACCTCGAACCCGCCGCAGCGCGGTTCGGTGATGACGTATCCTTCGGCCCTGAGGGCCCTCTCCCGCTTCGCGGCGTCGATCTGCCCGGGTTCTCCAAGCAGGTCGATCGCCGCCATGGCGATCGCCTTCCCGGCAAAGGACGCGCCCCTGAACTGGCTGGCGTGACCCGAAGCCGAGGTCATCGCCCAATTGTGAAGCAGGACACCCCGGGGACATGACCAGTTGGCCCGCGCCAGGGGAATGGACCAGCTCGCTTCGCCGTCGTCCTGGCCATAGGGGTCGCAGCCCTCCGTGTGCAAGGCGATGTCACGGTCCCAGCCGAAGTCCGCTTCCGGACTGCAGGCCGCGGCGAGGGACTGCATGTAGGCCGTGTCCCCGTCGTCCCACGCCGGCGGTCCGATCTCCTGCATGTGGCGGAACAGGACCTCGCCCAGCGTATGGTTCGCCAGATAGCCCCTGGACGCCGAAATCAGCATGTCCACAACCCGGGTGTGCGTATGGCGGGCGCAGTCATCGGCCAGGGGAACGAGTTGACGGGCGACATCCTGGGCCCTCTCGAAGGACTGGTGCCGCACGGTGATCCACAGGCGTGCCTCATCGGGCGTGATCGACGGCATGTATCCGGCAAAGCGCAGCACATGGCCGATCACGACATCGCCGAACTGGTGGGCGCGCAGGCGTTCCATCGACTGCACGAAGAGTTCCGCACCGTCGAGGGCATTTCCCGAACGCCGCGCCCCGCCATGGGAGGCCTGGCCCTCGAACAGGAGTTCGAACGACACACAGGAAAGGCAGGGTCTGGAAACGGCGCCGTTCTGATAGTCGGCATGGTTGGCAAACAGCATGTCGACGCCCTCGAAGGCGCCACGGCGAAGCATCGCGATCTTGCCCCAGAGGATTTCCTCGGCCGGGGTGCCAAGGCAGACGATGGTTCCTTCGAGTCCGCACTCTTCCATTGCATGGCGCGCGGCGATGGCGCTGCCGGCGCCGGTGCCGGCGATCAGGTTGTGACCGCAGGCATGGCCTGCCCGCTTGCCGTCCGGTGCCCTGAGGGGTTCGAGACGGTTCCCCTGCCCGGGAAGCGCGTCGTATTCCGCCAGGAAGCCCAGTCGAGGCCCGTCACCGGACGACCATACCGCACGGAAGGCCGTGGGCATGCCGCACACGCCACGCTCGACATCAAAACCGTGATCGGCGAGCCAGGCCGAGAGCCATGCTTCGGCGTTGTACTCCATCATGCCGAGTTCCGGTTCGCCCCAGATGCGGCGGTACATGGACCACACCTCGGGCTCGACCGTCACCCAGGCATCAGCTGCCGCCTGCTGGGCCTTCGTCATCATCCTGCCGTATAGCCACCGTCCACAACCATCTCCGTTCCCGTCACGAATGACGATTCGTCGCTGGCGAGATAGACCACCATGCCGGCGACATCGTCCGCAACGCCCATGCGGCCGACCACGTGCTTGTCGATGAGTCGCTGGAACTCCTCATCACCCAGGGACTCCCTCACCGAGAGGCCAAGGGGTGTGGCGATGTAGCCCGGGCAGATGGCATTGCAACGGATATTGTACCCCTGGCGACCGCAATGGACGGCGATCGACTTCGTCAGAAGACGCACCGCGCCCTTGCTGGCACAGTAGGAGAGGGCATCGGCCGAGCCTCTGAGGCCAAGGACCGACGAGATGTTGATGAGGGAACCGCCTCCCGCCTGTTTCATGCAGGCGATCGCCTGCTGGCATCCCATGAACGTGCCATGGAGATTGACGGCCATGAGCCGGTCCCAGCCCTCCTCCTCGAGTGCCGCGATGTTGTCGTTCCGGACACCTATGCCGGCACAGTTGACCAGAATCTGCAGCTTGCCGAATCGCTCCAGCGCAACGGCAAGGGTGGCGCGCCAGGAGTCCTCGTCGGTGACATCGTGGTGGAGACTGAACCCGCGCCCGGCCAGCAGGGCGAGTGTCCCGGCCAGGCCCTCGTCATCGATGTCGGTGATGCACACCAGTGCCCCCTCCTCGGCCATGCGGATGGCGCTCTGGCGCCCGATCCCGGAGGCGGCTCCGGTGACAAGCGCCGTCTTGTGATGGAGCCGTTGTGTCATTCCACCGTCCCTCCACCGTCGATGACGAGCTCCGCTCCGTCGACAAGCCGGGATTCGTCACTGACCAGGAAGACGATGAGTTGGCCGACATCGTCGGGATGTCCCGTGACACCCGGTGGCGTGTAACTGTCCCACAGGGCGCGCTCGGCCACCGGATCATCGGATTCGGCGATGTAGTTCGCCACCATGGGCGTTTCGATGACACCGGGATGGACGGAGTTGCAGCGGATGCCGAGGCCATGGCGGGTCGCATGGTCGGCGATCGCCTTGGTCAGCAGCCTGACACCCCCCTTGCTGGCGTCGTAGGCGCACAGGTCCTGATCGCCGACGATGCCGGAGACCGAAGAGAGATTGACGATGACACCCCCGGTGCCCTGCATGTGCCGCACCGCTTCCCTGGCGCCAAGCCAGGTGCCCCGGAGATTGACGTCCAGCACCTCATGCCATGTCGCCAGGGTGGTCGTCTCGATGGTACCCCGGCGCAGGATGCCAGCACAGTTCACCAGAACGTCCCAGCCCCCCAGGCGTGCGATGGTGGAGGCAACGGCGGAGGACCAGGAGTCGGCCCGGCAGACATCCAGGAAGGTCGATGAAGCCACCTCGCCGATCGCATCGGCGATGCGGGCGGCACCGGCTTCGTCGCGATCCGCCAGCATGACCCTGGCGCCTTCACCGGCCAGCAGACGGGCTGTCGCCGCACCGATGCCTGAGGCGGCACCGGTCACGAGCGCCCGCTTGCCGTCACACCGTCCCGACGCACTTGTAGTGCTAAATGACTGCTTTAACGCCAATAGTTTTCTCTTTCTTCTGCGATTGCGGGATGATCCTGCAACGGTTTTTCCTGTGGCTGCAACCCAAGGCAAGGGAGAATCCATGACCTCGACGCGACTCACTCAAGCGCGCATCGAGGCTCTCCGGCCACGAAAGGCCAGCCGGGATGTCCGCAACGCCAGTCTCAGAGGTTTCGGCGTTCGCGTCTACCCCGCTGGGCGCAAGTGCTGCTTCCTGCACACCCCGATCGAATGAAAGCGAATCCGGAAAACCTTCGGCGAGCCAGCACTCTGGGCTAAGGTTCGTTGCCAGCCGGAGGAAATGCAATGAACAAGCATCACACCCGCGGGATCCACACGACGGCGGAAGCGCAAACCACGTGTTCGGCCTACGTGCCGGACTTCCAGCTGACCCAGGGCCAGCCGCCGCCCATCGCGGCAAACGGCGGTGTTTCCTACATGTCGTTCGACCGGAACGGGGATGCGGGAACCACTGCAGCGATCGAGGCCGCACTCGACCAGATTGCCGAAGGGCACAGCCAGGCAGTGATCGACCGGATAGAAAACGCTCCGCCCGGGCCCATCGAGACGAAGTGGGGCCCCGGATTCCGGGAGTACGAAGAGTGCCTGGACCACATACGGGCCAACGGCATCGAGGCTCCCGAAGGCGGCCTGGCGCTCCCCTTGCGCTACACCGTTTACGAGCAGCCGACATACTCCATCGTCTCGTCCAACGCGCTCTGGCACGATCCGGCGCGCGAGGCGGAGGCGAAACTGCTGCGCAAGGCCGACGAGGATAGTGAACGGCGTGGCCTCTACTTCCCGCAGATCATGCGCGACGCGCGACGCATCGGGGAGTACTACCCCGGCCTTTCGGTCACCAGTCCCGAATGCATGGACAGGCTCGGCGTGTCGCTGGCACACCTGGAATCCGAATGCACGAATTTCTATGATTCGGAGGAAGTGGAACGCGTGTTCTACCCGGAGATCGAGAACCTCCTCCTGGAGTTCTTTCCGGACGCGACCGATGCGCTCGTCTACAACCATGACGTCTTCGACAAGGACTATCGGGGCGACAGCAGGGAAGACCAGGATGCCAAGAATCCTGGCGTGAACACCGGATACGCCAACATCGTCCACAACGACCTGAACGACAACAGCGGCCGAGTGCGCTGCCGCGAGCTGCTGACGGCAAACCTGCGAAACTTCGGGCGTGAACAGCGCTACACACAAGCCGAGGCCGATGCGAAGATGTCGCGGCGGTTCATGTCGATCAACCTGGCCAAGCCGATGGAAACCGTGGGCCAGTACCCGTTCGTACTGTGTGCATGGCCGTCCTTCGCGGACCAGCCATACATCACCAGCTACCGCGTCTACGACGACCGGGTGGGCGAAACCACCCGCTTCACCTATCGGCCGGACCACGAGTGGTACTGGATTCCCCGGCAGGAGCCGACGGAAGTCTCGATGCTCAAGTGCTACGATTCCATCACCGACGGCTCCGTCTCGCGCTGGTCGTTCCACACGGCCTGCATCGATCCGACCGCTCCGAGCGACGCCCGGTGCCGCAAGAACGTCGTGGTTCGCTCCTACGTCTTCTTCTAGCGCAACGGCGAAGGCGACAGGATCACGCATTGCACCGTTGGCCGGCTTTCGCCGGAAGGCCCCGACTGTCCGCCACGACGAAATCGCCGGGATGTCGCCAACCGGCAATCCTCCTCGGCCCTCCGGGCGGTCGAACATCTCGAGGAGCGGCGCACGGTTGCCCTGGCGCAGGGCCGGTAAACATTGCCGGAGATCGATTCAGCGATCGACCGGCTGCGCGAAGAGGGTCACCTTGTCGAGGCCGTTGCTGCACGTTTCGATCGCGCCTTCGTGACGGACCGGGCCCTTGACAGCGGAACGGGTCCTCCTGCGCTGAATGAAGAACAGGAACGATGCTCCCGACCGCTTCACGATCGATGCCTGCAGCGCCAGCTACACGCCGCACCCATTCCTGAAACCCGATGGCGATGCCCTGGCCACGGATCTCCGTACCCTGCAGGCCGACCTCCGCCGCCACGCGGTGATGCTGTCGTCCTTCCAGCAGGCGCTCGCGGAACTCGATGGCCACGAGGCGCGGATAGTGGAGGCCACCGTGATCACACGGGTCCTTGATGACTATCGAACCTGGATAACGCGGGGCATTCGCGAGAGGGAAGGCAGGGTGCCAGTCGACGGTTGCAGCGGCGTGAGAGCTGATCTCTTGGGTCACACCGTCCGATCAGCCGGTCTCCTGCTCCTGGCGGCCGCCCGCTGGGGCACGGTGGTTTCAGGTCTTTGCGGCACTGTCCGCCGGTCCTTCTTCAGGGTCGCTTCCCTATGCAGCATGTAGAGACCGCTGGTCACGACCAGCGTTGATCCGGAAATGATCCAGATGTCCGGCACCGTGTTGAAGACCAGGTATCCGGTGAGCACGGCCCATACCATGCTCGTGTACTTGAACGGTGCGACAAGACCGATTTCGGCGAGGCGCACGGCCTCGATCATCGCGTACTGGGCACCGGCCAGCAGAACTCCGGCGACGGCGAGCATGGCGACATGCCCCACCGTCATGGGCTGCCATGCGGCCGCCTTCCAGCCGAGCAGCGGATCCGCCAGGGACGAGGCGAGGGAGGCCCCCATGACCGCCAGGGTCGTGAACATGAGGATCGAGGACGATGAGTCCGAGACACTGAGCCGGCGTGTCAGGATATCGCGCAAGGCGAGAGTGACCGCACTGCCAAGGGGCAGCAACGCCACGGCGGCGATACCCTCTCCCGTGGGCCTCAGAACAAGGATGACACCGGCAAGGCCGACGACGACCGCCGACCAGCGGCGCCACCCGACCCGTTCACCGAGAACGGGAACGGCCAGAGCCGTAGCCATCAGAGGGGCGGCGAACGTGATGGCAAGGGCGTCGGCGATCGGCATCAAGGTGATGGCTGTCAGAAACAGGAACATCCCCGTCACCACGATTACCGAACGCAGAATCTGGCCCTTGACGTTGTGCACCCTGAGATTGCTGAGCCTTCCCTCGTGGAGGGCGAAGAGCAGCACCGGCGGAATGACGAACAGCGAGCGCACGAACATCGCCTGACCCACCGGATACTGTTCGGTCAGCAGCTTGACGATGACATCGTTGAAGACGATGAGGGCACAGCCCGCCACCATGAAGAGAATACCTCGAACACCGGCGCTCATGAGGATCCCTTCCATCGCGGGTGCGGAGTCCGCTCTCCCTCACTCTCGATACTGCATAAATCCGCCGCCGATGGAACCGTGGCTGATCAGGCATTGACAGAACCGGAACAAGCGGCAAAGAAGACACGGACACTGACAACAGGTGCTTCTTGGTCGATCGCGCTCTCCGCACGGGCCGGTTTGAAACGGATCTCGATGCCAATCCGGCCAATCACGAACCGCTGACCCCGGTCGACTTTCTGCTGCGTTCCGCAACGGCACACCCCTTGCGGACCGCATGGATTTACGGGTCGCGGCGCGTCACCTACGCCACCATGCACGAACGGTGCCGGCGGCTGGCGAGCGCGCTTCGCCGGCACGGCGTCGAACCGGGCGAGAGCGTTGCCGTCATGGCGCAGAACGGTCCTGCAATTCTCGAGGCCCATTTTGCGGTGCCCATGGCGGGCGCCGTCCTCAACGCCCTCAACTTCCGCCTCGATGCACCATCCATCGCCTTCATGCTGGGTCATGCCGGGACCCGGGTCCTTATCGCCGACCGCGAGTTCCGGGACGTGATCGGTCAGGCTCTCGCCCGCCACTCCGGCAAGGTCCACGTCATCGCCATCGACGATCCCGATACCGACAATGACCCTTCCTTCGGCGATGTCGCTTACGAGGATTTCGTGGCCCAGGGCCGTGCCGATGATGAACCGCTGCTTCCCGCAGACGAGTGGAATGCCATCTCCCTCAACTACACCTCCGGTACCACGGGCAATCCCAAGGGTGTGGTCTACCACCACCGCGGCGCCTATCTGAACGCCGTCGCCAACGGCATGGCGCTGGGTTTCTCCGGGAGCACCGTCAACCTGTGGACCCTGCCGCTCTTCCACTGCAACGGCTGGTGCCACGCCTGGGGCGTGACCGCCTGGGCGGGCACCCACGTCCTGCTGCGCCGAATCGACACCAGGGAGATCTTCCGCCTCATCGCCGAACATGGCGTCACCCACATGTCCGGTGCCCCCATTGTCCTCAACATGATCCTCAATGCACCGGCGGACCACCGGCGCACCTTCCCCTCCAGGGTCACCATCGCCACCGGCGGCGCCGCACCGCCGAGCGCGGTCATCGCCGGCATGGAGGAACTCGGCTTCCATGTCATCCATCTCTACGGTCTCACGGAAACCTACGGACCGGCCCTCGTTTCGCCCTACCAGGACGACTGGATGGCGATGCCGGTGGAAGACCGGGCGGCCGCGATGTCGCGCCAGGGCCTGCGCCACCCCATGCTGGCCGGCTACATGGTCGCCGACCCCCGGACCTGCGCACCTGTGCCCGCCGACGGCGAGACGATCGGTGAGGTCATGGTGCGTGGCAATACTGTGATGAAGGGATATCTCGACAATCCGCAGCAGACCGCCCGTGACCTTGCCGGTGGCTGGTTCCACAGCGGTGACCTCGGTGTCATGCATGGCGACGGGTACATCGAGGTCAAGGACCGCTCCAAGGACATCATCATCTCGGGCGGCGAGAACATCAGTTCCATCGAGGTGGAGAACGCCCTCTACCGTCACCCTGGTGTGCTGGAAGCGGCGGTTGTGGCGAGGAAGGACGAGACCTGGGGCGAAACACCGTGTGCCTTCGTCACCCTCAAGGACGATTCCGCACAGTCCGTGACGGAGGCCGACATCATCGCCTTTTGCCGTGACAACCTCGCCCACTTCAAGGTGCCGCGAACCGTGATCTTCGGGCCCTTGCCCAAGACGGCGACCGGCAAGATCCAGAAATTCGCCCTGCGCGAGAAAGCAGACGCCATCGCCGGCAGCAGCGGCAAGGCAGCCGTCACGTCATGAGTTTCAAGCGCCCTGATCCCGGGGACGTCAGGTGCGTCGCCTGTATAGGCGGGGGCCTCATCGGCTCCGGCTGGGCCACGTGTTTCCTGGCTGCCGGCTATGACGTCATTGTCCACGATCCCGATCCCGGGGCCAGGGAGACACTGCACCGCACCATCGAGACGGCCTGGCCCAGTGTCGTGGCCATGGGCGCCAGTGCCGCACCAGCCGGGGAGCCGCGCTTCACCACGAATCTCGAAGAGGCGGTTGCGGACGCTGACTTTGTCCAGGAAAGCGCGCCCGAACGGCTCGACATCAAGCAGGATCTCTATGCCCGCCTCGACTCGGCGATGGCGAATGACGTGGTCATTGCATCCTCCACATCCGGTCTGCTCATGAGCGATATCCAGGCCGGCGCTGGCAATGCCGCGCGCATGGTGCTCGGACATCCCTTCAATCCGCCCTACCTCATGCCACTGGTCGAAGTGGTGGCCGGCCGGCAGACCGCCCCTGAAGCCGTCGACTGGGCCTGCGCATTCTACCAGGCAGCGGGCAAGCACCCGCTCAAGTTGGATCGCGAGGTGCCGGGCCATGTCGCTGACAGGCTGCAGCAGGCTATCTGGAACGAAATTCTCCACATGATTGCCGCCGGCGAGGCAACGCCCGAACAGATCGACGCCTCGATCGTTCACGGATTCGGCCCGCGCCTCGCCATCATGGGCTATTGCCTGCTCTTCCACATGGCGGGCGGCGAAGGCGGCATGCGGCATTTTCTGGAGCACTTCGATCCGGCCGTGGCCGATGCCTGGACACGCCTGCCCTCGCCGCCCATTACACCGGAACTTACCGAGACGATGGTTGCCGGATGCGCAAGGCTGCAGGGCGAGCGTACCATGGAGGACCTCGCGACACTGCGCGACGAGGCTCTCGTGGGCTTCCTCAGGCACTACCGCGCGGTCACCGGAACCATCTCCTGATCACCGGCCAGACAAACGCGAGGCATCACGACCATGACGTCAATCAACCGCGCCCTAGTTCTTGAGGACTACCCGTCGGGCGCTCCCGAAGCCCGTCATTTCAGGCTCATCGAAACTCCATTGCCGGAGCCCGCCCAGGGCGAGGTGCTGGTACGCTCCATCTATCTTTCGGTGGACCCCTACATGCGCGGCCGGTTGCGCCCCGGTCCCTCATACGCCGAACCCCAGAAGATCGGCGAGGTCATGGTCGGGGAGGCCGTGGGCGAGATCATCGCATCACGCAGCTCGAGATACGCCGCCGGCGACCTTGTCACTGCCGACATCGGCTGGCAGACCCATGGCGTGGTCCGGGGCGACGGACTGCGCAAACTCGATCCAGGGGCCGCCCCCATCTCGACAGCGCTCGGTGTCCTCGGCATGCCGGGTCTGACGGCCTATTTCGGAACGCTGGAAGTGCTTCAGCCCAGGCCGGGCGACACGCTCGTCGTCAATGCCGCTTCCGGAGCCGTCGGCGCCGTAGTGGGGCAGATCGCCAGAATCGGCGGCTGCCGGGTGGTCGGCATCGCCGGGTCCGATGACAAGTGCGCCTTCATCACGGCCAAGCTTGGATTCCACCATGCGATCAACCATCGCACGACCAACGACATGAGCGGCGCGCTGGCCGATGCCTGCCCCCATGGCATCGACTGCTACTTCGACAATGTCGGCGGACCCATCACCGATGCCGCCATCGAGAACCTTGCTCTGGGCGCGCGCATCGCGATCTGCGGCCAGATCGCGCAGTACAACGACACGGAGGTGGCCACCGGCCCGCGCAACCTGCGCCACTTTCTCGTCAAGCGCGCGTCCCTGAAGGGCCTTCTCGTCTTCGACTGGCGGGATCGCTACCAGGAGGGACTGGCTCGCCTGCAGCGCTGGGTGCAATCGGGAGAGATCAGGTACCGCGAGGACATCGTCGACGGCCTGGAGAAGGCGCCCGATGCTTTTGCCGGTCTCATGGAGGGACGCAACTTCGGCAAACAGCTCGTCAGGGTCTCTGACGACCCGACACGCTGACCCGGCTGAATCTCATGAAAATCACCGGAGTGCGGGCGACACCGGTCAACATCCCCTTCACCGCGCCTTACGTCTTCAGTCACGGTTCGGTGAGGTCGCTCACCAAGACCATCGTCGAGGTGGCGACGGACACAGGGATCACCGGCCTGGGCGAGGTTGCCGATGGCGACAGGGCTCGCGATGTCGAGGCCATGGGCGAGGCTCTCACCGGTCTCGATGTCCGCGAGACCGGAACCGCCGAACGCCGCTGCCTGCCCGGATTTCGCTATTCGCCCTGGGGCGATGTCCAGGGGCAGACCCGCGCCTTCGGCGGAATCGAGATGGCGATGTGGGATGCCCGGGCGCGTGGCGAGAACGTGCCGCTTCATCGACTCCTCGGCGGTGCGTCGCGATCGCGGATCGAACTCTCCGAGTATTTCGGCTTTCGTCTTCCCGGCATCACCGAACAGGGCGAACAGACACCCGAAGAGGTCGCCGCCTACTGCGCACGCATGATTGACGACCATGGCGCCACGAACTTCGAAGGCAAGGTGGCGACTGTAGGGCTCGATGAGGAGGTGAGAATGGTCCGCCTCATACGCGAGGCCATCGGCGACCGTCCGCTCAAGCTCGATGCCAACGGCGGCTGGACAGTCCAGACGGCCCGTGAGGCGATGCGGCGGTTCGATGACCATGTGATCCACTACTACGAGGATCCGGTCGAGACCTACCGCGAAATGGCGCAACTGCGTCCCTGCACCCGGGCCAGCTTCTCGACCCATGTTCTCGACCTGCCGCTGGCTGTCGAACTGGGCGCACCGGACACGCTTGTCACCAATCTCGTCGAGCTCGGCGGTATCGCCCGCACGATCGGGTTCATCCGCGCCTGCGAGCAGTTCGACATCGGTTTCCGTTTCCACAGCGGCGAGACCGGTGTGGCCAGCGCTGCCTACCTGCAGGTCTCGGCAGCCATGGAACATGTCCGGGAACCCAGTCAGACCCTGTTTCGCTGGTATGCCGACGATGTCACACAAGAGGGCACGCCGGTGCCCAGGGACGGCTTCGTGCCGGTGCCCGAAGGTCCCGGTCTCGGGGTCACGCTCGACCGCAAGGCCCTGCAACGTTGCCATGAACGCTACCTCGAGGAAGGTTCCTTCCCGAAAAGCGGCAGCGGTTCCCGCGCCTACCGCACCCGTTTTCATCGCGTCTGAAGAGCCCATCCACAGGACTGCCATTTCCGCCCGGCGTCCCTGTTGGTATTCATGGACAGGGACCAACCCGGACATCGGAGATGACGACGGAGCAGTTCGCAAGAATGGAACGTGGGCCGGGTTTCCTGGCGGCACTCGACCAGAGTGGCGGCAGTACGCCCAAGGCCCTGCGGCTCTATGGCATCGAGGACGATGCCTGGGAAACCGACGAGGACATGTTCTCGATCGTCCACGGCATGCGCGAGAGAATCATCACCAGTCCGTCCTTCGACGGCTTGCGCGTCCTCGGCGCCATTCTCTTCGAGAACACCATGGACCGGGCGATCGGGGGACGGCCCTCGGCCCGCTATCTCTGGGAGGTCAAGGGCATCGTGCCCTTCCTCAAGGTCGACAAGGGTCTCGAGGCCGAATCCGGAGGCGTCCAGGTCATGAAGCCGATTCCCGGCCTCGACCCGCTCCTCGCCAGGGCCCGGGCCAACGGAGTCTTCGGCACCAAGATGCGCTCCGTTGTCAGGCTTGCCAATGATGAAGGCGTGGCCTCGGTGGTCTCCCAGCAGTTCACAATCGCCGAAGAGATCCTTGCCAGCGGACTCGTGCCGATCATCGAACCGGAAGTCGCCATCGACAGCCCCGAGAAGGCGGACGCCGAATCCCTCCTGAAGGACGCTCTCCTCGCCGGCCTCGAGCGCCTCGGCGACAGTGGCAAGGTGATGTTCAAGCTCACGCTTCCCGAGGAGCACGGCTTCTACCGCATTCTTGTCGATCATCCGGGAGTCCTGAAGGTGGTGGCGCTCTCGGGCGGTTATACCCGCGAGGAAGCCAACCGGCGCCTTGCACTCAATCCCGGTGTGGTCGCGAGCTTCTCCCGCGCCCTCACCGAAGGTCTCAATGCCTCCCAGAACGCTGAAGAATTCGATGCCATGCTCGACTCATCGATCGCCAGCATCTTCCAGGCCTCCATGACCTGACTGCGTGCACCCAGGATCAGGTTGCGCCCGCGAAGGCGAGGTCGGTCGCGAACTCGAGCATGCGCCCGACCGCGAGGGTGACGACGATCGCGTCGGGACGTTGCGGCAGCGGCGCATGCGGGACCCCCGCACCTCCGGCACGGCGTATGCGTCGAGGGCCGGAAGTTCAAGGCCTGTGCGGACCTCGAACTTCAGCGTGTTCCGGCAGATGGTCATGTATGCCCCGAAGGAGTGACGAAGGTCTTGTTTGAAGGTGTCGCAGGGCAACGACCCTTCTTCCCATTCCACGGACCGAGAGTGCTTGTAGTCCTTCGCCACATCGAATTGGCAGTTGCCTTGGACCACTCCGACGGTCACACCGTTCGTGAGCTTTCGTGGCATCACCACGTAGTCGTCGATCTCTATCCGGTTCACGAACTGGTTGAGCTGTGCCGCAAAGTTTCGCAACGTGTTCGTGCCTACGCCGGGAAGAACCTATCGGAGATGGGCCAGGATCGCCTCACGGCTATCCATTGCGGTTAGATCGGCTAGTTCCAGGAATTCCGGTTATAGCTTGCTCTGCTCGACGGCTACCAGCTTCCGTTCCCCACGTGCGCCCGCTCTGACTATCCACAGCGTGGTCATGTCTGCATTGTCTCCTCGAACTCAAAGGGAGGTGGTCGCTCATGCTGTCGGGCCATGGCCGTGATTCCCGACGCGACATTCCCGCCCGTGCGTTTCACCACTCGACCATAAAGCAGACCGCTTTGGCACTCACCAGAAGGTCGGTGCCTTCCAAGCTCGCAGGTGGCCCGGATCACCAACCGGTTCAACGTAACCGGACATCTTGGGGCGTAGCACGGTTGCGGTGGACCGGCACCCGTGTCGACTCATATTCGGGTCGAACTCGCAGTTCCGGGCGATCGCAGAGGTCTACTGATGCGAAGACTCTCGGCAGCGGTTGGCGGACGATTTCGTGGTGGCCTGGGACAAGGTAATGACTCTCAATCGCGTGATCGCAGGCAGAGGTTCACGACGCGGCGCGCCGAGGACCTCTTCCAACCGCCGCGCATCGGATCCAGTTCGGCGTCGCCGCATCGAAAAGCAGCCCACGGACTGCGCAACCACGCAGATCTGGAAACGTCGGACTGAACGCATCAGGGCGGATTCATCCATCGCTCGCAACACGGAAACAAGCAGGGTTGACGTGGTTTCGTGATTATTGTACTAGTGCACTACTACAGTGTTGGCGCAATAACCAGCGGTGTTGGAGCGAACTTTGGTGGACATGAACGGAGTCAGTTTCAGCTATGGCAAGCGAACTGTGTTCGAGGGTGCGGACCTTGTCCTTGAGCCGGGCAACATTTACGGCCTGCTGGGACTGAACGGAGCCGGAAAATCGACTCTGTTGCGAATTCTCTCCGGTCTCCTGTTTCCGGATTCGGGACGAGTGCGGATTCTGGGTCAGGAGCCGGCTCGGCGGGCCCCCGGCTTCCTGTCAAGGATGTTCATGCTCTCCGAGGCGCTTCACCTCCCGGCGATCCGGGACCGGGAGTACATATCCCGTCTGGCTCCCTTCTACCCAAACTTTGATCGGACTCTTCTGGAACGACTCCTCCGGGAACTAGAAGTCCCGCGGAGACAGAAACTCTCCACGCTGTCGCTCGGGGAAAGAAAGAAGTTCCATCTCGCGTTCGGACTGGCCTGCCAGACGCCCCTCCTCTTCCTGGACGAACCGTCCAACGGTCTCGACATCCCTTCCAAAGGCATGTTCCGACGCCTTCTCGTCGAGGCCCTGACGGAGGAGCAGATTATCATCATCGCCACCCACCAAGCCAAGGATGTGGAGACGCTGATCGACCGGATCCTGATCCTGCACGAAGGACATTTCGTCTTGCACCGTAGCGTGCCCGAAGTGTCTGCCAGCCTCCAGTTCACCCTGGAGACGACCCCTTCCGAGCGTACATTCCCCGGCCCCCTGCACATGGAACCAGTTCCCGGCGGTTTCGCATGCGTACGGGCACAAGAGAACGCCGGAGACGGCCATCTTGATCTGGAACTCCTCTTCAAGGCAGTGATCGAGAATCCCGGCACGTTCGCCCGGCTCTTCCCAATGGAATAGCGAACATGAATCAGACACTCTCCGCGCGCCGGCTGTGGCTCCTGGTTCGAAGCGACTTCTTTTCGGGATACCGCGTGACGGCCTTGTTTGCCGGAACAACGGCCGGCATCGTACTCTTGATCTCCCTTTCGCAAATATCCAGTGTTTCGCAAGACCCATGGTTTCACCGTGAGCTTTTTGGTTACATACTCTTCATTTGGGGGATCTGGACGACCAGCCGAGCATTCGGACCGCTCCACAACAAGACGCTTCGAGATGCGTACCTGCTCTTGCCGGCATCCAGCCTGGAAAAACTGCTTGCACGCCTACTTGCGGTGACCGTGGGGCTCCTGCTGTTCCTCCTGATTTTCAGTACAATCCTTTCCTTCGCAATTGAGTGTTTCAACCTCCTGCACTTTGGCAACCGACGACCGTTCTTTGACGTACTGGATCCGGAAGTCTGGAACCTGATCGCGGTGTACATGGTCGTCCAGTCACCTTACTTCCTCGGCGCCGTCTGGTTCCGCCGCGCTTCATTTCTTGCGACATCTCTTACGCTCGTCGTTCTGTGTGCCCTTTTCGCGGTCGTTTGGCTGATTGCTGGTCGCCTAGCGTTCGGTGGAATTGGCTGGGATGTCTGGAACATGATCGACGCACTCAAATACTGGCATTTCGCCAACAGCGGCATCCTGCAAACCATCCTTCTGACGCTCCTGCCATTGGCGCTCTGGTGCATTGCATGGCTCCGGTTGAAGGAGGCCCAGTCGGACCATGGAGTTTAGAGAGACCAAGGGCATCTACTTGCAGATCGTTGATCAGGTTCGTGAGCGGATCGTCCAAGGCGACTGGAGCGCGGGTGAACGTATTCCGTCCATCCGTGAAATGGCAGTGGAAGTCGGAGTCAACCCCAACACGGTGGCACGCAGTTATCAGGCGCTCGTCGACCGCCAACTCATCGCCAATCAGAGAGGCCGAGGCTACTTCGTAAGTGAGGACGCGGTTGCACGGGCAGTGACGGAAATGAAAGAGGAGTTTCTGCGCGAGGAAGTGCCGAAGATTGTCCGCACCATGTGGTTACTAGGCATCGGGCCGGAGGAAATTGCAGCCCGACTCTCTTGCGACAAGCAGAACAATCCAGAAGGGAGCTCTCCATGACTCGCAGACCAAGACCGAGCGAGACCGCGCTGCTAGCGATGCTCGGCGTGGTTGTGGCCGTTGTCCTGACATGGGCCGTAATCGTTCGGATCCAGTCGTCCACTGCATCCGTCCCTCACATGCAGACCTATGACGGGCAGGTCGTCGCAAGCCTGGATGTCAGGGATTTCCGGAAAGTCGAAGCCACTGGCACATGGCGAATCGAATTGAACCAGGGTGATTCTTGGGAGGTGGAACTCACCTTTCCCGACAATCTCAAACGCTTCTTGCAGTTTGAAGTGCGAGAGGACGAACTCCGACTGGACTTCGATCCACCTCACGACAGTCCTGCACATGCCGCGACTGCTCGAATTGTCATGCCGGAACTCGATCGGCTCAAGATAAGAGGATACAGCGAAGTCGGAATGCGAAACTTCGAGGGTCAACGCCTTGATGTCGATATCCGGGGCAACGTTACGCTTGATGGGCATGCCGGTCGCTACGACGAACTTGACCTCGCAACGACTGGCAAAATGCGAGTCGACTTTCGTGGAGTAGTCGTCCGCAATGCAGCTGTGGACATCGTGGGCTACTCGCGCATTGTTCTCTACATGAGCGGCGGAACGCTTTCAGGCCTCCTTAGAGGCGCAGGAACGCTTGACTACCACGGTCAGGCAGCCGAGGAATCTGTGCGCATCGCTGGCATCGCACGCGTGAGACACCTCGACTAAGACAAAGTGTAGATCATCAACGAGTCGAATATTCTGCTTGGGCGACTTCGGCGAGGCGTACGAACAGTTGGTGGACATGGCCTTCCTCGATCAACTTCGACCACAAACGGCGCAAGTTCGTTCGCCTCGCTCAACGTAGATCAGCATCCTCTGAACATCCACAATCGTGGTGGAATTGACCGCCGTAGGGCCCATGAGGCGCTTGTGGGCTTCTTCGAGGCAAACCGACATTTTGCGACATCCTTGACGTTGGTTGTTCCGCACGCCTGACCAGCTTGTGATTGTCAGGCTGCCTGTGGCGCCTCCGCAGGCAGCGCTGCTGACGTCGGATGTCATCGCCGTGTCGGCGAAGTGGCCTTCCACGGGCGTGGCGTCAGTTGCGTCACATCCCGGGCGGGATGGGTCGAGACTCGCTGCAGGGCATCGACCAGCCACGTGTAGGGATCCACATCGTGCGTGCTCAGGTGCTCAACACCGTCCTGGAATGATCTCAACAGGCTTTGATTGACGTCGACTTCATCCAGCCCCGGAAGGTCACCACGGCGCCGACTGCAACCCGTGTACTGCGATCTTCCCGCCGGAATGCACTCAATCTGGCGGATCAGGCGTTACAGGATTGAAGTTGGAGCATGGCTACCTGCAGGCCGACATGTTCCTGACCGGGCTTCATCGGCTTCCTCGCCGGGCGTCGAAGTATTCGACAAGAGCTGACCGGCCGACAATATCGATGATCCGCACTCGCAGTTCCGTCCCTTCCGCATCGCTCAAATGCAGAGTCTCGCCGGCAATGAAGTGAACCGGCTGTTGTTTGCCCCCATTGATCGCGAGGTTCGACGCGTAGAGATAGGTCCGATCATGGGCATCGCGTATGGGATTGAGCCTGCCCTTCAACCCTGGAACATGGCCGGTTGCCTCCGGGAAAATGACGCTTCCGCCTGCCGGCAACGCCTCCAGATCAATGGCGAGCGCTCGTTCGCTCGGTGTCCAATCCCGCTCCAGATACGCGGCATGTCCGGGTGCGGACGCGAACACGGTCATGGGTAGCCGGGTCGTATGCAGATCGATCTCTGCTTCGCCCCGCGCGTCCGTGGTGGCCTGTTTCCAGGTCTTGTTCGGAAACAGGAGAAGCAGGTCGGTGGCCGGCAAGGATCTGCCACCAGACCGCACCGAAATGACGGCACGAGCGGGACTGCGTTCCTGCGACGCCGCGGGTATGACGAGAAGGACCTCCGAATCGTCGATGACCGTGTACTCGGGATACTTCGCACACAGATTCCATGTCTCACGTCGGATGATAGGGACACCATCGCCGCGGCGCTCCATATAATAGAGCCTCTCTTCACCACCACGGGTCCCTCCGACAGGCATCCGCGCCAGGACGGATGTCAAGGCCTCGTTACGGGTGGACTGCCGCGAAGCCATACTCTCTACCGTCAGGTTGTTCGGCAAGGCACCGGGCGACTGAATCTCCACGCGGTCGTCGAACATGGACAGGCGAATTCTGCTTCCCCTCATGGAGTAGTCGCGATGGGCCACCGCGTTGACCAGGGCTTCGAACAGAGCCTTTTCGCTGTACTGGGGCAGATCCGAGCGTGCCGGCTCCTTCCATGCCGCGACCTGCATGTTTCTGACAGCAAAGGCAACAGCGCCGGCAATCTGTTCGTTCAGCGGTCCGGTAATCTCCTGGGCATCGATCTGGCCCGATGCACGGTCTTTGCCGCGGTATCTGGTCGCCGTGATGCAGGCGTTCGGGAGCCACTGTTCCGGGTTTGGCGTGCACAACAGAACGCCCGCGACGGTGGCGCGAAGGATCCCTGATTCGTCGTCTTCGAGAAGCGCCAGTTTCCCGAGCGCTGCTTCGGGCTCGGCCGCACCCTCGGCACTGAGCAACGGTTTCCAGTGCGCTTCGATCAATGTCCTGAATCCGGTCTCCGGCACCGGTTGCTTGTCGAACCACAGGAACCGGGCCTGCGACCGCCGTTGTGCCAGTCTCGGCCGCTCGTCGCCGGCCATGAGCCTCTTTGATGCGCCTACGCGAACGTAGCACCCGCCAGGACTCTCATGCACGGAATCGCTCTCCGGCACTTCGGCCAGCAGCACCAGCTTGCCGCCGGACAATTCCCTGTGATGTGTGCGGATGCGAACAGGCGGCTTGATCGTGTCGGTGCTCACCTCCACGAGAAGAGAGTCCAAGCTGGCAATGTGCGTGCGCGATAGGCCAATGACGTTGCCGTCGTCGGCAACGCCGGCGAGCACCACCCCCCCGGCAGCATTGGCGAAGGCCGCGATTTCGTCAGCCCAGTCGCCGCGAGTCGGCCGTCTCGGGCGATCCCCGGCAAACTCGACCTGCTTGAATTCCCAACCGCTGTCCTCACCCGACCGCAAACGGCTTTCGATGTCCTCGATGCTGTAGTTCATACTCCTGTGGCCCCTCAACCGCTCCCTCGGTCTTCCGGAGCGGCTCCGAGGCTCCCGGCGGTCACAACTTGAACTTTCTCATGCCTCGGCGCAGTCCCCGGTGCGCAGCGCGGCGTGCGCCATAGCGGGCGATGCCGGCGGGTCCCTTGCCCGCAGCGCTGACGAGGGCGAGCAGGCGCATCATGGCCGCCATCATTCTGAACATGGGATCACCTCCAGGGCATTGACTGGCCATTCAGTCATGATCATCCGAGATACCGGTTGTCATTGTGCCAGGCAAGGGCGTTGCGGTCCGGCTGCTGACGGGTGTCGCCGGGAACGCGAATCTCCTTGCCGGCCAGCGCATAGTAGTCGCGGCCATTCTCGTAATCCTCCCTGATGCGGCCGCTTACCTCGAAACGCAGATTCGGCGCCACGGTCACGTAGCCGTCGTCAAACAGCTTGTGAAGATCGCGTCTCAGCAGCAGCCCGTTGCTGACCCTGTGCACGCCGCCTTCGCTGTAGGGATGGATATGGGCCGCATCGAGCACCGGCAGCGTACGCTCTCCCGTCACCGCACAGCGGCGCTGATAGGCATCGGTGACGACAACGCGGAAGGCTCCCTGGCCGAGGCGCGGCTGGATGATCTGCGGCTTGCCGAAACGCGCGTCTCCGTCCGGCCGGGCGGATCCGGCAAACCAGCCCATGCGCCGGCTCACCTGGTCCCACAGACGACGCCCCTCCGCATCATCGGTGTCGAAGGACTTGAACGTGACGATTTGGGGAGCAAAGCTCTCGGGCGGCGGCATCCATTCCTCGAAGAAGAAGGGCCGGGTGAGGATGCGGCAGCCAATGCGGATATCACCCTTCGTTTCCGGATCGACCTTGCGATTCTTGAGGATGATGGCCCGCAACTCTCCGAGCGAGCCGGCACCGTTCGCTTCCCCGAATGCGTCCCAGGCAAGGGATAGCGGCATGGAGCTGGCGTGGGTGTAGATGCCTCCTCCGGCAATCATGTTGGCCGGCGCCTTCAGCTTGAAGAGAAAGAGCTCGCCGGGCTGAAGCGCCTTGAAACCCGCTGCTGAGGGACTCCAAAAGTTGACCTCGCCGAGGTCGGGGCGCCGGCGCAGGAAGTCGAACCAGTGGCCATCCGTGACAGCAACGACGATCCTGATGCCCATGCCTTTCACGCTCCCTTCGCGGGGCCGTGCCATTGAAGTCTATGGATGAGGGCCGGACCCTGCAATGCGGAGCCCTTGACCGGACAGACCGCCGAGGGGTTAATGCTCCACGAACGACGAGACGGATGGCGATGGCACGCTGCGAGATCAGGGCGGAGGAGTTGACGTTGGAGGGCTTTGCTGCCTTCGGTGACGTGATCAAACGCGATTCCGGCGCTGCGGTGGCCATCAACGGTGGTGAAGTGCTGCGCCACCACGACCTCGCCAGGGTGGACGTGACAGCGGATGGCGGCAGACCCGTCATCAGCATCTTTCAGGTGATGAAGCCGGCCACACTCCCTTTCCGGCTGCGCCTCATGGAGCGCCATCTCCTGTCGAGCCAGGCCTTCATGCCGCTTGTCGGATCAACCTATCTCGTCGCCGTGGCGCCACCGGGTCCGGAGCCCGGAACCGACACCATACGCTGTTTCGCGGCGCGCGATGGCGCGGGAATCAATCTCCATCCAGGAGTCTGGCACCACCCTCTCATCGCCCTCGATGCCAGCGATTTCCTGGTGATCGACAGGGGCACAACCTTCGACGAGGACTGCGAGACCATGTCGCTTTCCGACAACGACATTCTGGTGACCTGAGCGATGAAGGACGACCTGGCATCTCGCTGGCCGAATCTGGCGGACAGCCGCCTTGGCGCCAAGGCTCTTCATGCCAGCGACGCATGGTTCGCCCCCGCCGAACGCATGCTGCAGCCCGCCCCCGCCGAATTCCACGCCGGGCGATACGATGATCACGGCAAGTGGATGGATGGCTGGGAAACACGGCGCAAGAGGACGACGGGTCACGACCACTGCATCGTCCGGCTCGCCGGATGCGGGCGCATCAGGGGTGTCGATATCGACACCAGCCACTTTACCGGGAATTATCCGCCGTCGGCCTCCATCGATGCCTGCCGGACTGATGGCGATCCGGGTAAGGCGACCGAGTGGAGTGAAATCCTACCTCCGGTGCCGCTCACGGGGGATTCCCACCATCTCCACGGCGTCACGAGTGATGGTCCGTGGACCCATATCCGTCTCAACATCTACCCCGACGGCGGCATCGCCCGGTTGCGGGTCTATGGTCCCTTCGCGCGTGACTGGCAGGGCGTTGCCGAGGCTGACCTCGCCGCCATCGAGAATGGTGGCTGGCTGGTGGCCTGCAGCGACCGGCACTACGGCTCACCGGCCAACATTCTCTACCCCGGAACCGGCGCCACCATGGCGGAAGGCTGGGAGACCAGCCGGCGACGGGTGCCCGGCAACGAATGGGCGCTTTTCCGTCTCGCCTGTCCCGGCGTCATCTCGCGGGTCGTGGTCGACACCACCCATTTCAAGGGCAACTACCCAGACCGCTGCTCCATCCAGGCAGCCCAGCACGAAGCCGACGATTCCTCCGCCGTCGCCTCGTCCCTCTACTGGAGCGACCTTCTCGGGGAACAGAGACTTGCCATGGACCAGGTTCACGTCTTCGAAAGCGAGGTGGTGGACCTCGGGGCCGTCAGTCACGTGCGCTTCAACATGATCCCCGACGGCGGCGTCAACAGGCTCCGCCTCTTCGGGCGTCCCCGGACATGAGTGCGGCGGGGACGCCTGCGGACCATGAAACCCCTCTCCTACTGGCTCGACTCGGCGCCAGCGTTCCGTTGCGCTGAGACCGGAGGCTTGCCGGCACGCTGCGAAACCGCGGTGATCGGCGGAGGCTTTACCGGACTGTCAGCCGCACTCGCCATGGCCCGCGAGGGGATCGATGTCGTGGTTCTCGAAGCCGGACGGGTGGCCGGCGCCGCTTCCGGGCGCAATGGCGGACACTGCAACAACGGCCTGGTCAGACAGGTCGCCGCCGTTGCCGACACGTTCGGCCTGGAGCGGGCGCGGGCCTTCTACCACACCTTCGATCAAGCGGTGGAGACTGTCGAGCGGGTGATCGCGCGCGAAGGCATTGCCTGCGACTTCCGGCGCAGCGGCAAGATCCAGCTGGCGGCAAAGCCATCCCACTTCGGTTCGCTCTCGCGGACCCACGCACTCCTTGCATCGGGGATCGATACGCAGACCAGCCTGGTCTGCCCCGGGGACCTTTCCCGGGAAATCGGTTCAACACGCTTTCATGGTGGCCTGGTCTACCACCGCAGCGCCATGCTCCACCCTGGACGCCTTGGCAGCGGCCTCGCCCAGGCCGCGCACCGCCATGGCGCCCGCATCTGGGAGGATACAGAGGTCACCCGCTGGCGGCGTTCCGGCAGGGGTGGCCACGAACTCGAAACGGCCATGGGCATGCTTGAGGCCGAAAAGGTCCTCGTTGCCACCGGAGCCGGAACCGGCCCCGCCTTTCCCCATCTACATCGCAGGATCCTCGCCGTCGGCAGCTTCATCATCGCCACCGAGCCACTGGCACAGCACCTGGTCGATGCGATCATGCCGACACGCCGCACGGCGGTCACCACGAAGCACATCGGACACTACTTTCGCATGGCTCCGGACAACCGGCTGATCTTCGGTGGCCGGGCCCGCTTCGCCCGTTCAGATCCGGGCTCGGACATGAAGAGCGGGCGCCTCCTTGCCCGATCCCTGAAACAGATCTTCCCCATCCTCGGCGATGTCCGTATCGATTACTGCTGGGGCGGCATGCTCGACATGACCATGGATCGCCTGCCCCGGGCCGGCGTCGTTGACGGTTGCCACCACGCCATGGGCTACAGTGGCCACGGAGTCCAGATGTCCGTCCACATGGGCGAGGTCATGGCAAAGGTGATGGCGGGAGATGTCGAGGCCAATCCCTGGCGCGATCTCCCGTGGCCGGCATTGCCTGGACACGCCACCCGGGCCGCCCTGCTTCCTCTTGCCGGCGCATGGTTCCGCCTGCGCGACCTCGTGAGCTGACGGGCATGTCTCGCCCGAACACACGCCGTCGGCGACCGTGTCGAAGGCCCATTGCCGCAAGCGTGGCGGGCGCAACCGATGCAGATCTCACCAACCCGCCCCTAGCGGCAGAACCTGGTTGACGTCGGGCCGTCCTAGCTTCATGCCCAAGATCCGCAACCTGCTGTGAAATCCGTCGCGATGCATCATGGTGTTGCGCAAATGTCGACGAACCCCTGCACCGTCATAGGCTGTTCGGCCATGAAGCACGCGCTGGTTGTCGAAAACCAGCGTGTCGCCGGGCCCAAGACGGAACTTGAACACGAGATCGTCGCGCTGAACCATTCCGGCCAGAATGCGAAGCGCATCGTAGTACGGTTCGATCAGGTGCTCGGATAGATCGAGGGGCGCTTGGGTGCACTCGCAGTAGCGAACGCCAACAATCTGATCATCGTGCAGAGTGAACACCTTGCCACGGGACCGCAGCTCGGTGTCCTGGTCGAGGGCAAACTGAGGGCAGGCGAACTGACTCACCAGGTGAAAGGCTTCTGGTTCCTCCTCGCGCATGGATATGCCCAGCTGAAAGCCGTCGACCAGAAGCGATAGACCACCCTCGTTCTGGGTTGCTTCCAGGCAATGGAAGAGTTCGATGCCTTGTGAGGCATAGCGGAACGAATCGTCGGTGTGCGGAGCGATTGGCTGGCCCGTGTTGGCAATGTTGATCGCTTCCGGTTCGGCCCGAATATCGAAGACGATGCCCCAGTTGGTTTCGGTCGGATAGCCGAACAGGCGTCCGATCTTCTCCGTCTCCGCCGGTTCGACCGAGACGTTGCGCAGTAGAACAAAGCCGTAGTCGCGAACCGTCTCAAGCATGCGTAACTCGCCTTCCTCGGTCGCGGTGGCCTCGCAATAGTCCATCTCCGCGCTGCCTTCGATGGTGGCAGCCGTCCACAGGGTCGGGCGGAAACGACGTTCGGCTCGGCCACGCTCGCTATAGCAGTTGGCGCGCAACCAGCCGGCCCGGTAACGTGATGGATGACGGTCCTGGTTCCAAATGATTGTCAATTCTTCGGAATCGAAGCCAATATCCACCGGCGCGATGTCGCGCGGAATGGCGCTCAACCAGACCATTTTCTGGTGGCTGAATTCGTCGTGACAGGTTCTGCATTGGCAATTGTCACGCAGCCAGACATGATGAAATCGGCTCGTTTCGCTGTCGTCCCAGACGATCTCGACATGGCGGTCATATCGGAGCGCGTTCACGATGGAGACAGGCCTGTGGTATGAATTGTTCACCATCATCGCCGGACCCTCCCCTGCCTTCGGTTCGAGACTACAACACCTGCTCGCAGACAATCCAGACGAGTGGCGGCTCAACTCGGTTCTGAGAGGGATTGCGGGGCCCACAACCGTTGCTGGCAGAAACGACCTGCTCAACGCGCCCTCCCTACCTGCCGGCCCCTGATTTGCTTGAATTTTGTGCCAGGCACGGCCGTTCAGTAAAGTGACAATGTCAGTGGCCTGGATTGATAGCCAGCGCGCGTGGGTATCAATACCTCTGGTAGCGCCTCGAGTTCTCCTCGGCGACAGTCCCGAACATGACGGGGGAGACCGGGAATATCCATTCTCCTCTGCATCGCGATGCCAGCAGAGTCCTGGCACGTGAAAGGGACTGGATCGCTCCGGCAATCACCAATGGCACGTCAGACCCGATGTGCCTTGATCTGGCTACAGAGAAAACAGCGTTCGCCGCCTGACGGATAGATCTGAGCACCGAAACGGCTGATGTCGGTGTCGTGAACGCCAAAGGATTTTCTGTACGACTTGAGCGCGTCGGCCCGGCCTTGGGTGAGATGGGCCAAAGGAGTGTTTCTCTCATCTTACTTGTCACTTCGAGGACATGGAAACGATGTGTTTCACAGTCCAGATGTGCATCTTGGAGAGAAAACAGCGTTGTCACGGCTGGTTTGGAAACCAAGTGCGTGGCGTACACTTCCCCGGGAACACTCATAACCTTTGTCGGCAAGCGGTGCCGACGATCGCCTCCAGAGATTTCGCCGGCTCAAGGACTGCCGTATTCTCGACCAGGCGGGAACCGGTCCTCCGGCAAACGGGATACACGAAGACCGGCACATGAACACGATTCCGGAAAGTGTACCGTGGTCAACTGCTGGTCTCCCCTCGCCCGAATGCGGGGGGAGACCAGCCGGTCAACCAATCGTCTACATCCCCTTCAGCGGGGCATTGATGATGTCGATAAGATCCTGCCGTTCGGCAAGCAGCTTGAAGTACTTGTCACCCACCTGGATCTGATCCCACGTAATCTCCTTGGGGAACTGTCCCTGATTGGCAGCCTCCGTGAACAGTTCTTCGTTCGCGGTCCCGAAGTAGGTGGTGGAATCCGGATCGAAGTAGGTACTCCACGCGTCCTCGAACAACGCGAAGTGGTTGAACTTGGCAAGCGCCGTCATCGTGGCTTCCGGCGTCAACAGACCGCCTGTTGCAGCCTTGAGACTTTCACCAACGATTGCAAGGAGCCGATCCGGATCCTCATAGAGGTACCTGGTCGTCCGGAACCAAACCGCATAGAGCCTGATTGCCGTCTCCTCGTTCTCATCGAGCCACTCCTGCAGGGCGGCAAAGGTGCCGAACGCAGTCGGGAACAGATCAGAAGAGCCGGCGATCACAAACTGTCCCTCGAGTTCCGGCGCACTTACCAATCGAACCGACTGCGGCAGGGAACCGAAGTAATAGTCACCCTCTCCATGAATGAACCCCAGTGCCGATTTCGTCTCGTCCGGGAACGGGATGATCGTGATATCGTCAAGTGTCAAACCGCCCTTCGCGAGCATGAGCTGCATGTTCGCTTTCTGAATCTCGGGCGTCACGGACCAGGACGAACCCTTGAGAGACTGCGCAAAAGAGGTCAGCGCTGCCCGGACATCGCCACCATTTTCTTCAAGAAACTGATTGTAGGTTGGACGCTCGGGCTCGCCGTCCTTCAGGCGACCGATAGGAACGAAGCCCTTGAAGACCTGGTTGATCATGAAATCGCGCAGGTTCGGAAGTTCGCCGATTGCCGGCAGAACGCAGGTCGGGCATGACGCCGCTATGTCTACGTCCCCGCGGGCAAGCTTGCGCCAGGAGAACTGCTCGGGAGTGGTGATGATGGAAATGTCCAGTCCGAACTCCCTGTCAACACCGAGTTCCTTTGCCACGTCAAAAAACTTGAAGTCGTAATATGGCTGGGTCTCGATATTGACTTTCGTCAGCCCTTCCGAATCATCCGCAAACAATGGCGATCCAAAAGCGGCAACTCCGAGCACCGCGGCAAGGCACGCGGCTGTGAACCCGCGTCTCGCACTACAAAACCAGCTGTTCATGACTGATATCCTCCTCCTTGATTGTGATTGATACTCAACAACCAACCTATCCTCGTCCTCCAAGCAGCTCAGTGATAAAATCCTGTTGGGTGACCCGAGGATTCCATGGCATGCATTTGCGACCGATATATCGCAACGCGCGATCAACGATGATGGCGCAGCCGCAAAAGAGCAGGACCGACAGGACGATACCTGCTGTATCAAGGTACTGGCCCCGGACGATCATGAAGTACCCGAGCCCCTCGCTTGAACTTGAAAACTCTGCCGCGACATCCAGGCCCCAGGCAGCGATCAGACCGAAACGGACACCCAGAAGTATTTCCGGAACTATCGAAGGAAGAACGACCGTGCGGTAAACGTCTATCCGGCTGGCACCGCAGGTCAATGCCGCCCGCACGAAGATCCGCGGAACATTTCGTACTGCCTCGATCGTCGTGAAGCTCAGGATGAGGAACACACCCAGAGCCACCAGAGCGACCTGTGGCATGAGGCCGATCCCGAACCATAGTACGAAGAGGGGAATCAAGGCAAAGATGGGTACTGGCCTGATCGTGTCCAGGGTAAGTTCGAACAGTTCTCTCGCCAACCTGCTGAAGCCGAACAGCAATCCGATAAAAATTCCGGCAACCGATCCAATGAACGCGCCCATCGCCACCATTTGAATGGAAACCCAAACCGCGACCAGAAGTTCCCGCCAGAGTAATGTCACCCGTTCCAATATGGTTTCCGGATGCGGAATGAAAATCCTCCCGACAATCCCGGCCTCGGCAACCGCATACCAGAGGGCAAAGAACGCCAGCGGCACGGACAAGACCAAAATCCAACGACGAATTCTTGCGGCCACACCGTCTGCGTTGGCACGGACAATCTGATGCCGCACAGGCCTGGGGCTTGCGCTGCTCTTGCCGGTCCGATTGTCCATTGCGGTCATGTTCCGGTCTCACCGTCTCGGGTCACACTGCGATTGTACTCGATGACTTCCCGGCGCATTCCCTGAAGTTCCGGGCTGGTGCGCACCTCTTCGGTTCGGGGCCGTTCGAACGGAACCTTCGTTTCGCGCACTATGCTGTTTTCGCCCATCAGGATCAGGCGGTCGCCAAGGAAAAGTGCTTCTTCGATATCATGAGTAACGAACACGACGGTCGTCTCGCGGTTCTCCCACATTCGGAGAAACTCTTCCTGCATGCGTGCCTTTGTGATGGCATCGAGCGCGGCGAAAGGTTCGTCCATCAAGAGCACTTCGGGCTGGACCGAGAGCGCTCGAGCAACATCAACGCGTTTGCGCATGCCTCCGGAAAGCTGTGCGGGATAGTAATCTTCGCGACCGCCCAGACCCACAAGTTCGGTGAGTTCGCGCGCCTGTGTTCTGCGTTCGTCCTTCGGTAGCTTGCGGATCTTGAGGCCATACTCGATGTTCTGCAGGACCGTGTACCAGGGAAAGACCGCGTCGTCCTGGAACACCATTGCCCGGTCCGGGCCGGGGCCATGCACGACACGTCCCGAGACCTTGATTTCGCCTTCGGTGGGAGGCATGAAGCCGGCGATCAGGTTGAGCAGCGTGGTCTTGCCGCAGCCGCTGGATCCTATCAGGCAAAGAAACTCCCCAGCTTGCACATCAAGGTCGATCCCCTTGAAGACCGTGTGGTCACCGAAGGCCATCGAAACACCATCAACGCTGAGCTTGGGCATTCCTGATTGCTGTGTTCTGTCCACGATACGCTCGCCCGCCAGCATCTAGGCGGCGGATGCGTGTGACTGATCGCTCATGGATCAGCGTTCCGCGGTGCCATCATGAAACACGCGATCCTCCTGATTCCCTCTGTCGTTGCAGTCTAGCCTAACCGAACCTGCTTTGCTATGCGCCCACGCGCCTATGTTGTTCCGCGTGCCGGATTCCGGTTTCGGCATACGGTAATCTCATGACAATCGAAGCGCAGCAAAGGCCGCTGCCGGGTTTCGGGAACACGCGTCTCTGGACGTTGCTCTTTCGTTCACGCAAGATGATGGCGCAGATATCGGACGTTGTGGACCGGAAACCTGGTTCGCGGTGAAATGCGAAGCGGATCGAGGTGCGTTGCCGTCCTGAGGAGGAAGGCAAGGCCAACGCGAAGTGAAGCCGGCATGACGTTCCGTCGAACAGGCAGACCTGTTCACGATTCGCGGCGTGCATCCTGTCGGCCACGGTGTTGCACGTCGGAACTGAACCAGGGATCCGGGAGTGCGGTCCATGCATGCAGACACGCAAGAATCCGCCATTGCGGCCGAAAACACAGACATAGCAGGTCATTTGTCGAGTGTCGCCGAACGAGACCGCCGCCATGGGGCGCTGCGCGAGCAGATGAACGCATACAATCTCGATGCCCTGCTGATTGCTGCTCGAGGCGACGCCAGCTCTCGGGGTCGGCTGACCTATCTGGCAAACATCAGGAACTTCGTCGAACCATGTTCGATCATGCTGCTGCCTTTGGAGGGCGCACCCGTTCTGTTCATGGATCCGGTGCGGATTTACGCCCTGCCGGACTGGATTCCGGATGTCCGCGCGACCGAGGACCGTGGGAGGGAACTTGCGATCTGCATGTCGGAACTGGGACTGGCCAAAAGCCGGATCGGCACCATCGGGTTCGAGGACTCGCTCACGCTCAAGGACTGGCGAAGCCTTTCGAAAGGTATGCCCAATGCCGTGTTTCATCCTGCTGACAGTATCTACGAGGCTGCGACCTGCAGAAAATCGAAGGAGGAAGTTTCCGCACTGCGCCACTCCGCGGCGATTGTCAGACGTGCCGCCGACGCGCTGGAGGGGTTGCTTCGTCCGGGCGTCCTGCCGGTCGAACTGATTGCCGAGGCTCATCGTTCCCTACGCCTGGACGGTTGTGCCGATGCGGCCGTGGCGTTCTCGCGCCGTCCGTTCCAGGGCCTCGGCTGCAGAGCGGGCGGTTGGTTGATCGGCGGGACGGCCCCTGACCCTGCCCCACTGGCTCGCGACGACCTGATCGTTATCGAGATGGATGTTGCCGGACCGGAGGGTTACTGGGTGGAGATTCGTCGCCGTTACCGGTTTTCCGCGTTTCCTGATGATGAGCGCCGCTTTTGGGATATGCGGTGCGAGGCATTCGATAGGGCCTTCGCGCTGATGAAACCAGGCGTTGACAGTGCCGAGCTTGAGCAGGCAATCAACGAGGTCTATCGCCGCAACGGCTACTCGAACCACGGACAAGTCAGCCTCCACGCACATGGTACAGGCGTGAACGCGGTGGAAGCTCCGACTTGCCCTGGCGCAGCGCGCGTGCTGGAGGCCGGCATGGCGATCGTGTTGCATCCGCTGCTGTGGCTCGAACGCGAAGAATCGCGGGCACTGAGCGATCTTTCGCCCGTCGATGCGGTGGTGATCACCGACTCGGGACCGATTCGCCTCGTGGACGGGCATGACGAGTTGAGCGTCGTGGATGCCTGATGACCGGGAGTGCCGCCGAGTCCCCTGGCGCGGTCCTTTGCGAAAGGACGTGATTGGCTATTGCCAGGAGATATCGGTTGCCTCGGGGGATGAGTTACAGGTGAAAGTCAGCTGCGCGTTGTCACACTTTGACGCAGATGTGGTCCGTCTCCGTCATGGCGTTGAGGTCGGGCCAGGAGTCAGGGAATCGATCCATCCCTCATCGGCGAGTGGCCGGTACCCCGGTCGCCAGCAGCCGATCAATCCAGGTTCGTTCATGGAAGTTTGCCTTCCGCGTGCATTGATTCCGGTTGCGTCGCTCAGCTGTAGCACGTGGATACAGCCAACCGCGCCTTGCCATCATGGCTGGCAGGGCATCGTCTCGAGATGGTGTGAAGCCACAGGTTCGGGATTCGCGGTGCTCCTCGCAGATGCTGGTGATCTTGAACTTTGGGTGGGCGACGGAAACACCGAGCCCGACCGGGTACGTTCGGGTATCCCCGTCCTGGCGAACCAGTGGACGTTTGTCGCTGTCAGCGTGGATTGTGACAGCGGGCATGCTGTGTTGTTGCAGAGGCCGGCACGAATATGGCCCGGCGCCGACTCGTCGGTGACACTTCACGCTTCACTGGCCAGCCGCGCGATCGGAGGCGAGTCTGTGCCGCTCCTCGTTGCCGCCATCGGGGGTGGCGCGGCGCCTTGTTATCATTTTGACGGCAAGATCGAAGCGCCGAGGCTTGCAGGAAAAGCCCTGACGGTTGCGGAACACGAAACCCAGATGGAAGTGGCCACAGGGAAGATGCCTCGGGACTGCCTGGCTGCCGCCTGGGATTTTGCCTCGGGAATGTCCAGCCGACTGGTGACGGATCTCTCCCCCAACGGACTTCACGGAGTCCTCGTGAACCGGCCGGCTCGCGCCGTAACCGGCCATCGCTGGACCGGTCACCAGACGGATTGGAACCAGGCACGCGAACACTACGCCGCCATTCACTTCCACTCCGACGATCTGGAGGACGCCGGCTGGGATACGGATCTGGTCGTGCCGATCGACGACACCTATCCGTCCGGGGTGTATGCCGTACGCATCAGGGCAGGTGAATGCGAGGACAGAATTCCATTTGCTGTACGGCCCAGCGATAGCGCTCCCCGGGTTCGGCTGGCTGTGCTTCTGCCGACCCTGACGTACCAAGCGTATGCCAATTCCCAAGTATTTGGCGGCCCGACGGCGAAAATCAGGCAAGCAGAGGACGACTTCGTATCCCGGCACGGCCTCCTCAGTCTTTACGACAAGCACCGCGACGGCAGTCCGGTCTACTACGCGTCCCGCCTTGTGCCGAACACGATACGACCTGCGTACTGTGCGCAGAACATAGGGGCGCCCGCCCGACTCAGCGCGGATCTCTGTCTGATCGACTGGCTCATGGAGCAGGACATCGCACATGATGTGATTACCGACGAGGACATCCACCGCGAAGGAGCCGCACTGCTGCGCCCCTACCGAGCAGTCGTGACCGGATCCCACCCTGAATACGCAACCGATGCCATGTGGACGGCATGGCAGGAGTACCTCGACCAAGGCGGCAGTGCCATCTACCTCGGAGGAAACGGATACTATTGGGTTACGAGTAGAGACCCGGATCATCACGGCATCATCGAGGTGCGCCGGGGGGAGAGCGGGAGCCGCACTCAGAGCGCGCTTCCAGGCGAATACCACCATAGTTCCTCAGGCGAGCTCGGTGGCCTCTGGCGCTTCCGCGGCCGCACGACGCAGTCTCTCTTCGGTGTGGGCATGACAGCCTGGGGCAGCGGAAAGGGGTGCGGGTACCGTCGCCTGCCGGCCAGCCGCGATCCTCGGGCATCGTTCATCTTCGATGGCATCGACAACAATGAGATCATCGGAGACTTCGGTCTGATTCTCGGCGCCGCCGCGGGCTACGAAATGGATCGACTGGACCATGAACTGGGCACACCGCCGCACACACTCCTGTTGGCGACGTCGGCCGGTCTGCATTCGCCGACCTACCTGCCAACGGTCGAGGAGATCATGGACATGGACGCCCCGAAGATCGACGACGCGATTTCCCGGTGTGTGCGCGCAGACATGGTGTTCTTCGAGACGGGCCGTGGAGGCGCGGTCTTTTCGACCGGGTCCGTCGCGTGGGTCGGCAGCCTGTCGCACAACGACTACGACAACAACGTTTCGACCATCACGCGAAATGTCGTGGAGAGGTTCGCCTCGGGAGTGCCGTTTGCTGCGGTGTAGGCGCGAAAGAGGGCCTGCCCCGGGCAGCGCCGGAAATGTTCGGCTGGATGCAGCTGTGTCAACTGCATTCTCCCGGCCGGTATCGTCTGCCCGCCGGCACTTTCGGTCGTTCCAACCGAACCCGAACGGCGACCACGCGCGACAGGAGGCTTGTGCCATGCGCCGACCGGCCTGGCTGGTCCCGCTTCTCGAAGGATATCCGCCATGACCGCACCGCCTCTACCTGATTGGGCACGCACGACAATTATCGGTTACAGCGACCGCATTTCCGTGAAAGCCGGCGAGCGGATTGACTTCAAAGTGAGCTGCGAGGACGACGCGCCGGCCTTTCGTGCCGGGATCCTGCGCGTGATCTGTGGAGACCATCACCCGGACGGTCCCGGGCTCAAGCTCGAGCCGGTAGAGGTATCGATGGCAGGCGAGTATCCGGCATGCCGTCAGCCGATTCATGCCGGATCCTGTGTCGTGGTGCCCGGTACACCCGATCTGGGCGCCCTGCCCGGCTTCACGGTACTTGCTCTGATCTGGCCGACGTTGCCGGACCGCGGGCCGCAAGCCATTCTCTCCCAGTGGCTGGACGAAACCGGTTGCGGGTTCATGCTGCACATCGACACCAGGGGGCACCTTGCAGCGACTCTCGGAGATGGACAAGGTTCATGCGAGACGGTTCGCAGCCGTCATGTACTGGAACCACGCACCTGGTACCTTGTTGCGGCGACCTACGATTGCACCACGAATGTCATTCAACTCCACAAGGAGCGGCTTTACGCCTGGCCTGGTGCCCTGACGCGCGATTGCGTGACTGCCGTGACGTCGACACCCATCGGTTGTCCTCGCGTACCGATGGTGATCGCCGGAAACTGTCTTTCGGCCGAGGTTCCGGGCCAGCTGATTGGCGCCCACTTCAATGGAAAGATCGACAGCCCCCGCTTGGCCAAGTGTCCGCTCGACCGGCTGGAAATGAACCTGATGCTGCGCGAACCGCTCGATGCCGAGATCGAGCATTGCGTACTGGCCGCCTGGGATTTCTCCAGGGGCATCCAATCGGACTCGGTCACCGACATTTCGCCCAACAACCATCATGGCGTGACGGTCAACCTGCCGGCGCGCGCCATGACCGGACACAACTGGACAGGGGAGATCATGGACTGGCAGGCAGCGCCCGAGCAGTACGGAGCCATACACTTCCACGAGGACGATCTCTACGATGCCGGTTGGGCGACCAGTTTCACACTTGACGTGCCCGTCGACCTGCGCAGCGGAATCTATGCCGCGCGCGTCGAGACGCAGAGCGGACGCGACCACATCCCCTTTGTCGTGCGTCCCCGCAGCGGTCGACCTACGGCCGATGTCTGCTTCCTGTTCTCGAGCGCCACCTACATGGCCTATGCGAACTCGCACAAGAACGTGGACGCGCCGACAGGCCGCGAGTTCGAATGCGGCAGTATGCTCGAGTTGAGGACGCACGACCTTTTCCTGAACGCTCATCGGGAATACGGCTACTCAACCTATGACACGCACAGGGACGGCAGCGGCGTCTGCTACACCTCGCGCCTCCGGCCAATTCTCGACATGCGCCCTGACAGCCATGTTGGTCAGGATGCACGCTGGAACTTCACGGCCGACACCCACATCACGGACTGGCTCGAGGTCGGGGATTACACGTATGACGTGATCACCGACGAGGATCTGCATGACGAGGGGCTGGCGTTGATCTCGCCCTACCGCGTGCTTATCTCCGGCACGCATCCGGAGTACACCTCGCTTGCCATGTGGCGGGCCCTCAGCACCTACAGGGACCTTGGCGGACGGCTCATGTACCTGGGCGGCAACGGATTCTACTGGCGTGTCGCCTATCACCCCGATCTGCCCGGCGTACTGGAAGTCCGCCGCGCAGAGAACGGGCCGCGCGGCTGGGCTGCCGAGCCCGGCGAGTACTATCACAGCTTCACCGGCGAATACGGCGGGCTTTGGCGCTACCTGGGCCGTCCTCCACAGGCACTGGTCGGAGTCGGATTCTCAGCGGCCGGTTTCGACGTGTCATCCTACTACCGGCGACAGCCGGGAAGTTTCGATCAGCGCGCACGATTCATTTTCGAAGGGATAGGTGATGAGGAGCTGATCGGCGATTTCGGAGCGGCGGGCGGCGGAGCGGCCGGCTGGGAGATCGACATTCATGATGACAGGTTGCAGGCGCCCCCCAACACGCTGGTCGTTGCCTCGTCGGAAAATCATTCCAACGCCTACGTCACCACTCCCGAGGATCCGGAAGGATGTTTCCTCCCGCTTGATGGTGTGCAGGATCCCAAGGCGCGCGCCGACATGGTATTCTTCGAATGTCCCAACGGTGGTGCCGTGTTTTCGACCGGCTCGATCGCGTGGGGACCCGCGCTGTCGTACAACGGCTACAACAACAATGTCTCGCGAATCACACGCAATGTGCTCGACCGGTTCCTCGATCCGTCCTCTTTCTAGGCGACATGGTGTTGGCCTGGTTAACCGGCGCGATCCCTAGGGGTGTTTGTGGTGCACAGGAAAGGCCCCGCCTATGACCGGGCCCTGGCGCAAGAGTTCCGTCGTCGTCCCTACGGGCGCCACAGCCCGGCGCTGCAACACCTGCTCAACACGTTTCGGTTGAATGCCGGAAAACCCTCCTACGTCCTGGTATGCCGGCAGCCGGGGCGAGAATGGTTGCTGGCAACCCTGGGAGAGCACCGTGGCGATCCGATCACGATTGTGGACAACCAGGTCTTTCACACGCGCGAGGAGGCGGAGTGGATGCGCTTCCGGTTACGCTGGAAAGCGGCGACAGGTGAAGACCCCGAAACCTACTGACCTGAACTGCCGCGGCGAATGCCCGATCGCCAATCTGGCGTAACCGGACAGCAATTGGATATACTGGCAAGCAGAGGTGGAATAGGGTGCTCGTGGGCTTGATCGCAGGTGCCTGCGGCATATCACGACAAGGTACCGGGAGGACGAACTGATGATTACGAAGCACAGGTTCAACGAAAGCGAACTCAAGCGTGTGGTTGTGCGCGGTGGCGAGTACGTCGACTGGTTGCAGATGGCAATTCACGAGCCAAGTTGTTCCGCTGCCTTCCAGGAGTTCAGACCGGATGAGAATCTTGGCTACTGGGTGTTCTGGTATGACCAGGTCCACTTTGCCCTCAAGGGCAGAGCCAAGTGTATCTATCGAGTGCCGCCGACTTACGACGAGGAGCACGAACTCGAGGTGGGAGAAGGCGACCTTTACCTCCTGCCCATCGGTTACCAGGCACGCTGGGAAGTAATCGGCGACGAGCCTTACCGTACGCTCTTCGTCAATATGCCCAACCCCAAATACTTCGAATTCTAGGGAGGTACAGATGGGCAAGCTCGACGGCAAGACCGCGCTTGTGACCGGCGGCAGCCGGGGACTCGGGGCCGGCATTGCCCTGGCCTTCGCCAATGAAGGGGCCAATGTCGCCGTCAACTACGTCAAGCGCAAGGACAAGGCTGATGAAGTAGTCGCAGCGATACGCGCGATGGGTCGCCGCGCCATTGCCGTTGAGGCCGACTGTACGCGCGAGAACGACGTTGAACGAATGGTCGATGCGGTCCTTGGAGAGTTCGGCGAGATTCGGATTCTGATGAACAACGCGGGCATCCTGACCCAGATGCGCTTCATCGACATGCCGCTGGCGGCCTGGGAGGAGATGATGGACTCGCACCTGCGCTCACATTTCCTGGTCACCAAGGCCTGCCTGCCCTCCATGTTGAAGCTCAGTCCTATGAACGGCGAGCGGCGCGCAGCCAAGATCATCACCATGAGTTCGGGTATCGGCCAGAAAGGCGGCGCCGGCGGCGCTACCATTGTCCATTACGTGACGGCCAAGGCCGGCATCATCGGCTTCACCAAGGCGCTGGCCGGCGAACTGGCGCCCCTCATCACGGTGAACGCCATCTCGCCTGGAACCCATCCTACCGATATCCTGGGCGACCTTACCGAGGAGTGGAAGCGCGAGAAGGAAAAGCAGTTCCTGCTCGGTTTCGGCACGGTCGAGGATGTCGCGCTGACGGCGGCGTTCATCGCCTCGCCGGATTCCGACTACTACACCGGCCAGGTGCTCATGCCCAATGGCGGCGACGTGCTGAACGGTTGACGATGGCGCAGGAGGCCATTTCCTGAGGTCCCGCGGCGGCGGACGTCATCTTCGTGCGGCCGTTCGGGCCAACTGTTCTTCGGCGAACCTCCGTGTGGGGCTGTCCCCGATCATCTCGGCCACCAGTATCTGCGATGAGGCGAGAGCGAACCATGACCGACCATACCAAGATCCAGGTGCACCGGTACGACAGGGACCGAATGCAGCGTTTCGCTGCCTGGGCCGGCAAGACCGCACCGTGGCTCAGCGGCGACATCGATACCCCGACGTGCTATGCTTCCTTTGAAGAATTTCGGCCGGAAGAACCGGCCGGCGACTGGTTCTACTGGTACGACGAGGTGGACTACGGCATCAGCGGGGAATGTGAGTGCATCTTCCGGTCCCCGCCAAATTTCGACGTCGAGCACCGCATGTATCTCAAGGCCGGCGATCTCTTCTTCATTCGTATCGGTACCATAGCCCGTTTCGAGGTGATCGGTGACGAGCCGTTTGTCCACCTCATCGTCCAGATGCCCCGCCCGCCCTATACCGCCGAGGAGGGCAGGCCGTCATTCACCTCCGACAACCCTGCAGGATGATCCGGGTTCCAGACAGGTAGTGTTCATCGTCTTGACGCTGGACATCTGAATCCTGGACAGCCTGAGCATACAGGCGGTGCCCAGTAACGACGCGACTTGCGAGAAGACAGGCTGATGACACGGATGGTTGAGCCCATAGCGGCCTGCGATTTGTGCATGACTTCCGGTCCGGTGTGGTGGCATGGCAGATGCGGAGAGCATCAGCCGGTGCCGTGGCGAGCGGCGCGCACATTCCCGGCGCCTCTCGACAATCTCTGTTGAGCGCACCATCCAGCAAGGTCGCAACCGTCCACGCGAAATGCCGTAGTCGACGAGTTCGTTGCATGGAGACGGAGATTCTCAAGGACGGCGATTGTGTGTGGCAACGACACGGTCTCCCCGCTCTACCGTCATGTCACGGCCGACCGGACGAGGGATGGACCAGGTCGAAATCTGCGACCCGGGAACGGAAGATGGCGTCGTGCCCTTTCATCTGTCCCTGCAACATACCGGCGTCTGTCCGGTTCGGGGTCTGCCAACCGTGTCAGGCGGGCTGGATTCGGTCAAGGGGGTCAGGGTTGCGCGTGATGCAGGGCCAGGAACTCCAGGATCAGGTGCTGGACATCCGGGTGCCAGGAGAGGTGGTGCTTGGTGGCGAGGAAGTCCGGACGGCGGTAGACGATCGAGGTGCTGGAGGGGCGGCCCTTCATGAAGGCTCCACAATCACCCTTGAGGTAGATGGACTGGAACCACGGATCCCCGGCACCCAGCAACGCCAGCACGGGTTCGGTCGATGGCGCGTCCAGCCCTCGATACTCGTTCCAGCCGGCATGGCAGGTCCAGCCCTCGATGATGCGGGCGTTGACCGGTTCTCCCGTCACCGTCGCTGTCGTGGTTCCCCCCTCACTGAATCCCCACAGAAAGATATTGTCAGGATCAACCCAGGCGAGACGCCGCGCCTGACTGATGGCCAGATTGGCCTCGGCCTGCCGCCAGCCCAGAACCGCTCGATGGAGTCCACCGATGTGACGCGCCGCATCACAGCTCCTGGGCTTGTTCTCGCGCGCGAAACTGTCCGGCATGATGACTGCGTAGCCGGCCTCGCCAAGCAATCGCGCCGCGTCGTGGCTGATGCGACCGAGTCCGGCGCAGCCGTGCAGGTAGATGACGGTGGGATGCGGGGAAAGAGTCCTCTCCAGACGCGAGTCAATGTCCTCGATCCAGCCGCGGATCAGGCCTGACTCGTCTGGCACAATGACGAAGGCTCGCTGCCAGGTGCGCTGCAGATCCGCGTCGTCGAGCGTCGCATTGAGCGGTCCCGGCAGCACGAGGAGGAGAGCGAACACGACAACGGCTGCCATCTCCCGTGCCGCACGCACCGGATTCCAGGGCACGGGTTCCTGCAACGAAACAAGGCTGGACCTCCTTGCGGGATGGCAGCGGGTCATGATCGGGCAACCTCCTCGGCACGATGGCAGGCAGCGTACCCATTTCCCACCAGGCGCAACTCCGGTTCCTCCGCGTGGCAGCGATCGATACTCAGGGGGCAACGCCGGGCCAGGGCGCAGCCTTCAGGCGAGAGATCTCCGGGCACGCCGTCGAGGCGAAAGTCCTCCTCGTCGCCCAACGCGCGCGAGTAGGGGTGGCAGGGTCGATCGTGAAAGCGTCGCGCCGAATCCACCTCGACAAAGCGGCCGGCATACATGACTGCGATGCGGTGTGAGACGTAACGCGTTGCCGCCAGGTCGTGGGAAATGAAGAGGGCGGCAAAGCGGTGTTCGGCCTGAAGGTCGATGATGAGATTCAGCACCTGTGTGCGCATGGAGATATCCAGTGCATTGACTGCCTCATCGAAGACAATGAAACGCGGGCGGGTGATGAGTGCGCGGGCGATGGCAATGCGCTGGCGTTGCCCACCGGATACCTCGTGCGGGAACCGCCGGGCGAAGCCTGGATCGAGACCCACCAGTTCGAGCATCCGGGCCACCCGGGCGTGGCGCTGCGGGTCCGACTTGCGACCCTGGATGACCAGGGGCTCCGCGACCGAGTGGCCGATCTTCAGTCGGGGATTGAGCGCCCACTCCGGGTGTTGCAGCACCACGGCGCGAACGCCGGGCGGCAGACGGGATCCCGTTCCGAGAACGAGCCCCTCGAAAGTCACTTCGCCGGTGGTCGGGGTGAGGAGGCCAAGGCACAGGCGGCCGAGCGTGGTCTTTCCGGAACCCGATTCACCGACCAGCCCCACGGTCTCCCCGGAGGCGATGTCGAGATCGACGCCATCCACCGCCCGGTTCGTGTGACGATCCCAGAAGGGCCCGGTCGCATAGGTCAGGGAGATTCCACGCAAGGTCACGACGGTTTCGGAGGCCATCGGCTCACATTCCCGATGACATCCCGGAACCACGCTCCGGGGCGGTGCCATCCGCATGGTGACAGGCGGCAAGCCGACCGCCAATCGGACGAAGGGGTGGTCGTTCACTCCGGCAGCGTTCATCGGCAAACGCGCAACGCGGCGCAAAACTGCACCCGGAGGCGGGTCCGGAGAGGACCGGCGGCATCCCCGGTATCGGAGCAAGACGCTCTCCCGGTCGCGCACCATCGTGCGCCGTTGCCAGCAACGCCCTGCTGTAGGGGTGCAACGGACGCGAGAAGACCCCGGCACTGTCTCCCAGTTCGACCACACGGCCACCGTACATGACGCCAATGATCTCGCAAACGCGCGCCACAACGGGCAATTCGTGACTCAGCAGCACCAGTGCAGATCCGGTCTCGTTCTTGAGTGCGACCAGAAGATCGAGGATCTGTGCGCGCAGTGAGGTATCCAGCGCCGCCGTGGGTTCATCGGCAACGAGAAGGCGCGGGCGCCGGGCGATGGCCATCGCGATGACCGCACGTTGGGCCATGCCGCCCGACAGTTCGTGCGGCCAGGCGCGCGCGGCCCCTTTCGGCAGGCCAACCTGCTGCAGCAGCTCCGGCACACGACCGACATCAGGCTGCCCCCCACAGGCAAGGGTGATCTGGCGGCCTATTCGCATCGTGGGATCCAGGGCAGCCATCGGACTCTGGAAGACGAATCCAAGGGACGTGCGGCGCAGGGCGCGGATACCCTCGTCGTCGAGGGCGAACACGGATCGACCATCCACTTCCAGATCCCCTGCGGCATGACGCACATTGGCGGGCAGGAGACGGCCGATGGCGAGACCCAGGGTCGACTTGCCCGAGCCGGATTCACCCACCAGGCCGAGAGAGCGGCCGGGCAACAATTCGAAGCTTGCGCCGTCAAGCGCCCGTACCACGCCACCCGGCATGGTGTAGTCGACGGCGAGGTCGCGGGCCCTGACAATCGCGTTCATGTCAGGCGTCGTCCCTCGATCGGGTCCAGAGCATCACGCAGACCGTCGCCCACGAGATTGACCGACAAAATGGCGAGTGCCAGGACGATGCCGGCGGGAAACACCAGCCACGGTGCGATGCTCATGTAGGTCGCGCCAAGCTGAAGCAGTGAACCGAGCGAGGGATTGGGCGGCTGCGATCCCAGACCCAGGAAACTCAGCCCGCTCTCGATCAGCATGCCGATCGAGAGCGCATAGGTGAGCTGGACAATGGCAGCACCGGCAATGTTGGGCAGCAGGTGGACCGCCATGATGCGGACCGGCGAAGCACCAGCGACCTCGGCCACCGTGACGAACTCGCGCGACGCGATGCCAAGCGCCACCGAACGCACCGCTCGGATAAACAGCGGCAGGGTAGCGACAGTGATGACGGTGATGACAGCGAGCGTGCCCGGCCCGGCCAGCGATACCACCAGTAGTCCGAGAATGATCGGCGGAAAGGCGAACAGGACGTCGGCAAATCGGGCGATGAGGCCATCCGTGACGCCGCGCAGATAGGCCGCCAGGATGCCGATGGAGATGCCGATCACTCCTGTGAGGAGCACGGCTGCCCCCGACAGAAGGAAGGTCTCCAGGATTCCGCCAACGAGACGGGGGAGATGTGAACGCCCGAGTTCGTCGGTGCCCAATGGCAACGCGAGCGAGGGGGGCGAAAGCCTTGGACCGGCACCGATGGCAAGCGGATCGCCGATGGGCAGGAATGGTCCGAAAGCGCCTGCCAGCACAAGCAGCACCAGCATGATTGCGCCTGCGGCACTGAGCGGGTCGCTGCGGAGCAGTCGCCATGGGGAAGCCGCTGTTCCTTCGTGTTGTCCACTCACTGTTGTCGACGTCCCCGGATGCGAGGATCGACGAGCGCATAGGCGATGTCGACCAGCATGTTGCAGGTCACAATGACCCCGGAGAAGAGAAGGACGGCGCTCTGGGTCACTCCGTAGTCCCGGTTGAGAAGCGCATTCCAGGTATAGAGTCCGACTCCGGGAACCGTGAACAGGATCTCGACAATCACCGCGCCCCCCAACAGGAGGCTCAGATAGATGGTGGCAACCGTCATGACGGGCAGTGATGCGTTGCGCAGAACATGTCTGCGCACGATGGAAGCCGGATCGTCCCCGCGGGCCACCGCACCCGTGATGTAACCCTCGGTCATAACAGTGAGGACCGACTCCCGCGTCGTACGCAGGATGAGCGCAATCCCGAAAACGCTCAAGGTGGAGGCGGGAAGGATCATGGCTCGAAGGTTCGCCAGGGGATCCTCGAAGAAGGGCACGTAACCACCCACGGTAAGACCCAGTGACCACACCGAGAAGATGTAAACGAGGGCGACGCCGAGAACGAAGTCCGGTGTGCTTGCGCCGAGCGCACCCACCAGACGACCGCAGGTTCTCACGCTCGTTGAACTGTCCGCCAGTCCCGCCGCGACCCCGAGGGGCAGCCCGACGCAAAGAGCGGTGATGACGGCCATCGCCGTGAGCTGCACAGTTGCCCCGAGGCGGCGCAGGATTTCGTCCGCGATCGGAATCCGGGTGATCATCGAGATGCCGAAGTCTCCATGGAGAACCGCCACGAGCCACGAGAGGAACTGTTCAGGCAGGGACCGGTCGAGGCCGAATTGCTCGGTGATGACGGCCCGTGCCTCTTCGGTCTGGATTGGTCCGAGAATGATCATCTCGAAGCCGCCCGGGAGCATGCGCATTGCGACGAAGACGATCAGCGACACGCTCAGCATTGTCAGCAGGGCCATGCCCATCCGGGCGGCGATGTGGAGCAGCAGGCGCAACTCTCTACTCTCCGATGGCCAGGGCAGGCCCGGCACTCTCAAGGGGATTCATTGCGCCGGCGTCGCCGATTCGACGTCCGAACCAGGTAGAAAGCGAGAAACCAGGGGCGTCCCGCGCTCAAGGCTGGACCGATCAGTCGAGGCGCGAGAACTCCTCGGCATACTTGAGATTGTCGAAGGTGCTCTCGTTGCGGCCGATGCGCGCCTCTATCAGATCAGAACGCAAGGCGACGTAATCCGGCTTGTTGACGAGTGCCAGCACATTGGAGTTCTCGTTGATGACACTGCACACTTCGGCGAGCGCATCGTTTCGCTCTTCTCCCTCGGGCAGCATGCGCGTCCTTGCCACCAGCGCATCGAGACGATCGTCCGTGATGGTGTAGCCGTGGGCCCAGCCCGCCGCACCGGCTTGGGTCCACCAGAAGAGCACGATGGCAGGATCGGTGTAACCGGCGAACCAGGACACCGCGAGGTCGAAATCGGTATCCTCGGCGAACACCCGGGCGTACCACTCGGCAGCTGGAATCTGCTCCACAAACGCATCGAAACCCGCCTCATTGAGGTTCGCCTGCACGACCTGGGCGATCAGCGGATAGATCATCAGGGTCGAGGACCCGATAACGCCGACCCTGGCTCCGGTTGCGCCTGCTTCCTCGAGAAGAGCCCGCGCCTTCGCGAGACGCTCGTCGCGCGGCATGACGTAGAAGGGGTCATCACGGCAAGCCTCGTAACCGAGTCCCGCCGGAACCGGATAGTCAACGATGGCTTGACCGCCGAACACGATGTTGGAGATGGCCTCGCGATCGAGCGCGTAATGGGCAGCCTGACGCACTCGCAGATCGGTGAAGGGAGAACCCTCTTCGATGGCGCTGACGTCAAGGCGGAAGTAGTTGGTCGTATTCTGCACCACGACCTCGACTCCGGGCACATCGGCAAGCAGCAGGGGCGTATCGGGGTTGGCGAACGTGGCGATGTCGACACGGCCGTCGCGCAGTGCAGCAATACGGGCGCTGTCGTCAGGCAGGATGCGAATGACAAGTTCGTCAATCAGGGGATGACCGGCACGGTGATAGTGCGGATTGCGTGTCAGTGTCCATGACTCGTCCTGCAGGTGTTCGGCCACCATGAAGGGCCCGGAACCCAGGATATCGACGGCAGGATCGAAGGTGCCGGCCTCGAACTCCGTCATCGGCAGGATGGAATAGGGAGTGAGCGGCAGGACCTTGAGAAACACCGGGTTCGGTAGGGCAAGATCAAAGCGAACAGTGTGGTCGTCTTCCGCTTCGATCGCCTCGAATTCACCGAGCTGCTTGCCCCAAACACCGCCCGACTCGGGATTGGTCAGGCGCTGGAAATTGGCGACCACGTCGTGCGAGGTGACAGCACGACCGTTGGAGAAGGTGGCGTCTGGATTCAGGTGAAAGCGATAGGAGGTAGCAGAGACCTCTTCCCAGGACAGGGCGAGGCCGGGGGCGAGGCCGAAATCGTCGTCGGTGCTCAGAAGCTGATCGTAGACGAGGTGAAAGAAGCTCCAGGACGCACCGTCTCCGGACACATGGGGATCGAAGGAGATGACCTCGGTCGGTTTTCCCCAGGCGATGCTGCCGCCGGAACCGGCCTGAGCAGCACCCACGAGAACAAGGCTGCCGGTGACAAGGGTCGCCGCAATCAGGTTCACAAAGCGCCAGATAGCCATGACAGTGACACCTCGACGGTCGCTGAATTCAAGCGTGACACGCTCCACCAAGTGCGTCAACGCGTTCAACATCGCAGGTTCGGATCACGAAAATCAGGCATTGGCGTCTTCCCTGGACGCAGCCAGGGGAAGGCCGCCTCGTAGGCGAGAGCAGCCCGGAACACGGATACGTCGTCAAAGGGTCGCCCGACCAGCTGGACTCCGGTTGGAACACCGTTGGCGGCAACGCCCGAAGGCACGCTCGCCACCGGGAGCTGACCCAGTGAGTTGAAGGGATAGGTGAGGCACCAGCCCACGTAGGGCTCAACCCTTTGTCCCTCGATCACTACCTCGTCGTCGAATATCGAATGATCGGCTGGCACCGAAGGCAGGGCCAGCGTCGGGCACAGGAGCAGGTTGTGGCGCGACAGTATCGGTGAGAGCTTCATCCACATCGCTGCACGGATCGGCCGCCCATCGAGCAGGTCGTCGATCGTGAACGTCCGGCCCTCTTCCACATCCCGAACACTGTCCTTCAGCAACTCGTGGCGCCAGCGCGGCAGGTAGGGCCCCAACATGTGAGCAACCAGGGTCTTGCTGCGCACCTCCCACGCCCGGAAGGTCTCGGCAGTCCAGCCGAGATCGACGTCTTCTACCGTGCAGCCCAGATCGCGGAACACCTGTGCTGCATGACGGGTGGCTCGCCGCACGTCAGGGTCGACTCGCTTGTAGCCGAGATCCATCGACACGGCGATCTTCCATCCCTTGATGGAACCAGCCTGGTGCGGCACCACCACGCGCTCGCGCAGGGTGGTGAGATCGTGGGGATGCAGGCCCGACATGACATTCTGCATCAGGGCGCTGTCGGCGACGCTGCGCGACATCGGTCCGTAGTGAAGATAGCTCTCGAACACCCCTCCCCGGTCCTGTGGATTGCGTCCGAAGGGGGGCTTGTAACCGAAGACCCCACAAGCAGAGGCCGGAATGCGAAGCGAGCCTCCGAAGTCGGAACCATCCGCAATCGGCGTCAATCCAGCGGCGAGCGCGGCGCCTGAACCGCCCGAGGAACCGCCGGAACTCATCGCGAGATTCCAGGGATTGCGTGTGACCCCCCACAGGGCACCGGTGCACACCGTGGGGATGCCAAGTTCGGAGCTGGTGGAGCGCGCGAGGGGGATGGCCCCGGCACGCAGCAGGCGCTCGACTGTAGGCAGGGTATCGGTGGCAACGTCCTGGGCGAAGATTCGACAGCTCTGCGGATTGAGTTCGCCCTTGATCGGATGCAGGTCCTTGATCATGACCGGCACGCCTTCCAGTCGGCGCAGCCTTGCGCCCGGCCTCGCGTATCGTTCTTCAGCCTTGCGAGCCAGCTTCAGCGCGCGTTCATGGTAGAGGATGGTGGTGGCGTTGATGCGTGCTCCAACCTCCTCATGTCGGACGATCAACGCCTCGACAAGTTCGACCGGAGAGAGTGTGCGTGCCCTGAAACGCTCGAGCGCCTCATGAGCCGACAGATAGCACAGTTCCGATGTGGTCATACCCTCCCCCGCGGCGGTCTGACAGCATTGTGGTCCCGGCTCGAGCGGAAGAACAAGCGACGTCTCCAGTTGCGACGAGGATCGTCACGATGGTGGAAGCAACAGATCGCCGTGTACCTGGAAGAAGACTGATGGAACGCGCAAGCCAGCCTTGGCTGTCGCTCCGTCTCCTCCATACGTGAGCCCCGTTTCAGCGTTTTTCCATGCCGACCAGAGCTGTCTTCGCCTCTTCGAGCAGCCATTCCCTGAATGCCTGGATCGCTGTTTCGTCCGACCTCTTGCGGTGATGGACGACATGGGTCTGCGTCCCTGTGGGCAGGCGAAGATCGAAGGGTTCCACGAGCAGCCCGGACCGCAGATCGGCATCCACCAGCAACGGTGTCGTCAAGACCACCCCCTGGGCCTCCACGGCGGCCCTCAGGGCGTGACTGTGGACCGTGAAGCGCAGGCCCCGTGTCGTGTCGACACTCTTGACACCGGCCGCGTCGAGCCACTCCTCCCAGGTCGGCCAGTACCCCTTGCGGGTGGGCCAATCGAGGTGAATCAGCGTGTGATGAGCGAGGTCCCGGGGTTCGGCGATGGGATGCTCGCCGTGAATCAGGGAGTGATGGCAGACCGCAAAGACCTCTTCATCGAAGAGTCTTTCGGCGGCCAGCCCGGGATAGTCGCCGCCGCCCCACCTGATGCCGATGTCAAAGTCCTCGCGGTCGAAGTCGACGAGGCGGTCCGAAGCATCGATGAGAACATCGAGATGCGGACAGCGTTTGCGGAAACGGGCCAGTCGCGGCACCAGCCAGTTGCCGGCAAAGGTGGTCTCGGACGTGACCCGCAGGAGAGGCCCGGTCCCGGTATCGCGCATGCGGCGGACCGCTTCCGCCACGTGGTCGAATCCCCGGCGCAACTCCGCCATGCCGGCCAGCGCAGCCGGTGTCGGCATGACACCGCGCCCCTTGCGCTCGAGAAGTGTGACACCGAGATCCCGTTCGAGAAGGCGGATCTGGTGACTGACCGCAGCCGGTGTCACATTGAGTTCAATGGCGGCCCGGGTGAGACTCAGATGCCTGCCAGCGGCGTCGAGCGCACGCAGGGCATTGAGAGAGGGCAGACGCTCATTCATTGAGATTTTCTTGATAGACGGCGCAACACATCTCGATTGAATTTGCCCTATTAAGACACAATATCAAGGTCACACCCCAGACCGGAGATCAAGAAATGTTTGATCGCATCCGCAAATCCCTCATGCGTCGCCGAACCATCGATGAGATCAGGCGTCTCGACCACCACCTGCTTCGGGATATCGGCCTCGACGGCCACGCCGACACACCCGACCGGGTCCTCCTGATGACACGCGGGCCTTTCGATCGCTACACTCGGTGACATGACTGTCGCCACTGGCCAGGCATCGGCGCATCTTCGACGCATCGACAGGGTGTGGGCAGCAACCGCCCTCATCCTGCTGGCTGTCCTTGCGCTTGACAGGGACCTGTTCCTTGCCTCGCTGGAGTTCCTCGCCACCAGCTGGCTCTGGACCCTGCCCTTCGTCCTGGCCTCCGCCATGCTCGCGGCATCGATCGCCGCCACGGCTCTCGACCGCCCCCTTGGCGAGAGCCTGCGGCGGCGCGCCGGGGAAGCTGTGGTCATCGCCGGTGTCCTGGGCGCCCTGTCACCGTTTTGCTCTGTCAGCGTGGTGCCGCTGGTGGCCGGGCTGCTCGCCGCGGGCGTGCCACTGGCGCCCGTCATGGCGTTCTGGGTTGGCTCACCGCTGATCGACCCGGAGATGTTTGTTCTCACCGCGGGAATCATCGACCTTCCCTTCGCGCTCGTGCGCACGGGGACAGCGATCGTCGCCGGACTCCTCGCCGGCTTCGCGACACTTGCGCTCGCCCGCCTCGCCTGGGTCCGGTCCCCCCTCAAACCCCACGTGCCATTCGCGGAACTGGGCACGGTCTATGGCACAGGATGCAGTCTCGACACCGAGAGACCGGTCATGCTGGCTTTCTGGCGCGACCCGCAACGGTGGAACCGTTTCGTCGGTCAGGCCCGCGCCATCGGTCTATTCATGTTGAAGTGGCTGACCCTTGCATTCGTCATAGAGAGTCTGCTTCTCGCCTGGGTGCCGCCTGAAACCGCCGCCGGCGTTCTCGGTTCAGGCGCCTGGTGGACGGTGCCGGCGGCAGCATTCATCGGCATGCCCACCTATCTCAACGGTTATGCTGCCGTGCCGGTCATAGACGGGTTGTTGCAGCTGGGCATGGAACCCGGCGCCGCGATTGCGTTTCTCATCGGCGGCGAGATCACCAGCATACCCACAGCCATGGCCGTCTACGTCATCGTCCGCCACAAGGTGTTCGCACTCTACCTCGGGCTGGGTCTTGGCGCGGCCGTCCTCATGGGCTGGGGCGTTCAGGCCCTGACCGGCCTCGTCTGACCCTCAGAAACGACGGCGCAGGAAGAAGGCATCGACCGACAGCGGTCCCGCGCCTTTGGTCAGGGGAATGAGAAGCAGCAGAATCCACAGGGCGCGTTGATCGAGAATCTTCGCATCGGGAACATTGTCGAACCAGGCTCCGATGGTCGTCGCCCCGGCACCGTGACCGGCCACGTCAACGATGCTCATGACGACAATGAACCCGATCATCGCGAGAGCGGCGGAACGCGTGAAGAGTCCGATGACGATGAGCAGGGGCAGCAGGAATTCCGCCCACATTCCCGCCACCACAACCAGCCAGGAGATCGCTCCGAGTTGCGAGGCATCGTAGCCCACGGCCTCGATCTGCACCGGCAGGATCTGGGCATAGGCGCCGGTCGATGGCGAAACAATGCCCATGACACCCTCGCCGAGCTTGGTGGCGGCGGAAGTCCAGAAGAAGGTGGCCAGCGTGGCCAGGAAGACCAGACGCGCCAGTGTGGTGAGAACGGCGCCGCCGAGCAGGTCACCCAGCGGCCCGATGATCCGGTTTTCAAGGGAGTGCAGAGGGTTCATGGCGTTGTCCCCGTTGCCTTGGCGTGGTCATTTCCGTGGCGACGATGATACGTGATTCCCCGGGCAGTGCGCCACCGCATGCCCCTGACAGGCCCAGCGCCATTCAACCGCACGTGCTGACGGCGCCTGATCGAGGCCAAGTTGCCAAGTCCTGCCAGCACGCCAGTCGCCGACTTCCACGACTGGAATCCGGGCGGGCAAAGCGGGACCAGGCTCCGGGTCAGCCGACGGGGAAGTTCCTGCGCTGTCTCCGTCGGGTACATTCGAACGCCTACAGAGCCACTTCCGGCACTTTCCGTTCCAGCCGGTGGACATCACGTGCCTGTCCGGGAGCATCGTCAAGAAAGTCCGGACCCGCTGCCAGCGGGACGAGGCGCGGGTCGACTTCAATCCGGAAGGTGGCCTTCTGGCGAAATTCGGCGATGCTACCGCATGCAACCGGGACAATCTCAGGCAGTTTCTGTCAAGCGCGGAAATCTGTTGACCAACTTCATACTGTCTTATAGAATGCACAATACACTTCTTTAATGTTTATCACATAAGACAATAGATGAAAACGCTGGCGACACATGCGCTTCCCAGAGCAGCCAGACAGGCCCTCGTCAAGTTGGGCGCGGACATCGCCGTCGCCCGCAAGAAGCGTCGCATCTCGACGGTCTCGATGGCGGAGCGCGCTTTCATCAGCCGCGGCACTCTCTACAGGCTCGAACGAGGCGATCCGTCGGTCTCGATCGGCATCTATGCAACCGTGTTGGCCATCCTGGGTATCGCCGACCGTCTCTCCCAGGTGGCCGACCGTCGAGACGATTCCCTCGGACTGGACATCGACGAGGATCGACTGCCCAGGAAGGTGCAACCACGCCGCCGCGCCCGGACCCCGTCATGACCGACACTGTCGAGGTCCATATCGACCACAATGCCGAGACACGTCTCGTCGGCCGATGCCACTATATCGCCAGACGACACGGCCAAAGCTCGGTCTTCGAGTACGCCGACACGTGGCGCAGATCCTCCGGCGCGTTCGCCCTGGATCCGGCGAACCTGCCTCTGGAAAGTCAACAGATCTACACCTCCTCCGGCAGGTCCGCATTGCCTGGCGCGTTGCGCGACGCCGCCCCGGACCGCTGGGGCCGACAGCTGATACGACGTGCCGTTCGCAAGGCCGGAGAGCAGCGCACCCTCTCCGAGATCGACTATCTCCTCGCCATCAACGACCGGACGAGAATAGGCGCGCTCCGATGCCGCCGGGAAGGCACTGAGACCTTCAACCAGAACATTGGCCGCTACCGCATTCCTCCTCTGGTCCGGCTACCGGCGTTCCTCAACGCCGCCGATGCGATCCTGTCCAACACCGAAACCGCCGAAGACCTGAGACTTCTGCTGAACGAAGGTTCGCCTCTTGGTGGCGCCCGCCCCAAGTCCGCCGTCATCGACAATGACGGCCATCTGGCGATCGCAAAGTTTCCGAAGAACGATGACGATCGCAGCATCCCGCATGGCGAAGTGCTGGCGATGACACTCGCCGCCGCCGCAGGCATCAACGTTGCTCGGGCAACGCTGCTGGACGTGGCCGGTCGGCCGGTGTCCCTGATCACACGGTTCGACCGCGATGGAGACCGAAGAATCCCGTTCGTTTCCGCCATGACCCTGCTCGGGCTCAACGACGGCGACGATGCGACCTACACGGATATCGCAGAGATCATCCGGATGTATTCGAGCGCGCCAACCGAAGACCTGCATGAGTTGTGGAGGCGAATTGTCTTCAACGTGATGGTTGGCAACCTCGACGATCACCTGCGCAACCATGGCTTCCTCTATGATCGCGACAACACATGGCGCCTCTCTCCAGCCTATGACCTGAACCCGGTGCCACTGACCGAAAAGGCGCGGGAACTGACCACCTGGATATCGGAAGAAGGGCCGGACGCCGATCTGGATCTGGCCCGTGCCGCTGCACCGTACTTTGCGCTGGACGCGGCCCGCTCCAATGCCATCATCGAAGAAGTCGCAACCGCATTGGACGGATGGCGACACATGGCGCGACAGCTTCGAATGAGCACATCGGACCTCGCTGCCTATGCGACAGCGATTGAAGGTGCGGCATAGGGCAGGCGACACAATGCACATCGCCGCATGCGCAAGGGTCGAATCTGACGTCCGACGATGCAGTCGCGCACGGTTGCGCGGCCTGTTGCCGTTGAGGGGGCGAGTAGCGGACTGGCGGCAAGACGGTGACGCCTTTTCCGGTCAGCGCCATGCTCACGACACGGCAGGCCACGAACATCCTGAACGTCTCGCGACCACATCGTGCCGGCTGCTCCAGAACGGCAGAATCCCGTTCGTTCCGATCGGCCTGCAGCGCGGACATGGATGACCGACTGGCCGCAGCGATCAACGCGAGATGGCCGGGCGTGAGCGAAGCTGAACTGAAATCCCGCTTCCGCAAGTTCATTTCAAGGGGATCGACACGCGGCGCGCCACGGAGGGGGAGATTGCTGAGCAAGGAATTCCTGCCTCACGACACGCCGCCGGCTACCGTTACTGGAAGGGGCGGGATCGTTCACACTGGAACGATCTCACGGACGGCGCAGGCATCGAGGACGACGGTGAGAGTGGCGGCGAGGTCGACTCCATGACACCTCCGGGCGGCGTCTCCCAGGGAATCGCCTCTCGAGAGGCCCTCCAGGAAGCCGGCGCTCCCCGGCGGCAGGCTGTGAAGGAGAACGCTGTCGGCGGGACGAGACACCAGGACATCCTCGGCCCGCGCCGCGACCGGAGACGAATCATCCATCGTGTTGTGGCGCCAGATCGACCACAGGGGGTGGGGCGAGCGCACGATGAACGTGGACGCCCTGAAGCTCATGCGGGTTCCAAGCAGTGTTTCCCCGTCGAGTCCGGCGAGACAGCCGGGATCGGCGATGCCGTCATCCGCTGCGTGAAAGGATCTCCGGCGCGCCGCCTCGAGACGCGCCACGTCGCCCAGGTAGGGCAGACCGCCGGCTGGTTCAAAGCCGTCAATGAAATCCGGGAAACGATCCCCGTAGTCGACCACACAGGGCGTGCGTGGAGGATGGGCGCGGACAAACTCTCCCGCCATGGCGCGAAAGAACGCCTGGCCGACAATGGCACGGGTGACGCCGAAGGACTCGGCCAGCGCATCGATGAGGGAAGCGACGACATTGTTGCGGTAGATATCGAAGCGCCGCGTGGCTGGCGCGCCATCGGGACGAAGCAGGCCTCCCGGGACCCGCGCCGAGGGATCGAGAAGCGCCCTTGCGAACAGGCCCTGGCTGTCAGGCATGGCGACGCGCCGCCTCGAGGACGGCGCTGGCACGGCTGGCTTCGGCGACCAGCGTGGACCATGGCGGAACGTCGCTGTCCCATTCGATGAGCGTCGGCAAGGGGCCTGCACGCGCGCAGACATCGCCGTAGAGTGCAAGAACGTCGTCCGTCACCGCAGCACCATGTGAATCGATGAGCAACCGGGAACCATCGTCATCCCTGTCTTCATGGTGGCCGGCGAGGTGGATCTCGGCGGTGGCCCAAAGCGGAAACGACTCGAGCCAGTCACGCGCATCGAAACGCAGATTGACGGCCGAGACATGGACGTTGTTGAGATCGAGGAGCAGGCCGCACCCGGTGCGCCTGGCCAGATCCCCCAGGAACGCGGTCTCCTCCAGGGTGCTGCAGGCCCAGGTGAGGTAATTCGCCGGGTTCTCGATGAGAATCCGCCGGCCAAGACACTCCTGCACCTCGTCGACGTGGTCACACACCCGGTTCAGGGTGGCCTCGTCGTAGGCCACGGGAAGAAGATCGTTGAAACAGTGAACACCGTGCCGCGACCAGGCCAGGTGCTCCGACACCATGGACGGCAGGAACCCCTGCACGAGACAGGCGAGGCGATCGAGATGCTCGCGGTCAAGCGGTCCGTCGGAGCCGATGGAAAGGCCTACCCCGTGGCAGGAAATGGCGAACCGTTCCGCCACACGTCGCAACGCGGCCATCCTCGGGCCACCGTCGACCATGTAGTTTTCCGCGTGGATCTCCAGCCACGTCACCGGTCCGGGCGCCGCCAGAACGTCCTCCAGGTGCCGCAGCTTGAAGCCGACGCCGACGTCCGGCGGAAGAGCCGGCATGTCCGCGGGTATTCTTAAGAAACGACCCCGGCCACGTGGCCGGGGTCGCCGCCGGACTTATCCGGGCAGGTCGCGATCGAGCGGCTCCATGGATCCGTTGCGACCGTCGGGGAGATCCATGGTCAGGCAGGTTCCCTCGGGAACCAGTGACCAGGCATTACCCTGGTAATCGACCGTGGATGTGCCTGCACAGGTCGTGCCTTCACCCGCCGCACAGTCGTTCTCGCCGGCCAGGGCCACGCCGTAGCACTTCTCCTCCGCAGCCTGCACGGTTCCTGATGTGTAGGCCGAGAGCGCGGCGGCAACGGCGCCCGCCACGGCAAGGTTCTTGATCATGCTTTGTGCCATATCTGAATCCTCAGGTGTGTAGTGCGGCAAGAATAGACAATGGCCAGGCGCCTGTCAGCCCGGTCTTCCGGCCGCCTACTCTGCCGCCTGTTCGACAGCAACCGCCTCTCTGGCCTGGAAGATGCAGAAGATCTTGCGGACTGTTCCGGTGCTGTCCCACTGGTAGATGGCGCCCTTGGGAACCATGAACGTGTCGCCCGCACAATAGGTCTCGGCATGGCCGGAACCGTCGGTGATCGTCACCTCCCCTTCCAGGATGTGCATGAGTTCGTTTCTTGGGAACGGCGCCGGCTTCGTGTGCATCTCGCTGGTCTGCCAGACGCCGCAGATCATCTGGCGGGTGGCGTCCTCGAACAGAATCCGGATTCCCTGTTCCGGCACGCCGCCGACATAGCGTGACGTGTCCTGCTCTCCGACCGCCTCGAGGGCCGTGCCGGGGTCGACACGCCGCGCCACCCTGGCGGCGGCCTCGAGTTCCTCGCCCGAATTGTCCTCGAAGATGACCCAGTACTTGAGGACATCCCCGGTCTGCTTCCATGAGAGCGGCGTCCCCTTGGGGATGACAAAGCACTCCCCGGCACTGAATGTCTCTGCATTCCCGTTCGCGTACTCGAGGGTGATGGCGCCATCGAGCACCATCATGAACTCGTTGACGTCGTAGGGCCCCGGCTTCGCCACCATGGGCGTGCAATGCCAGACTCCGGAGGTCAGCTGGCCCGTGTCGTCGCTGTGGTAGACATGGCCGGACTGCACGGGATCTCCGGAAATGAGAGACTCCTTGGAAATCGGGTCCCACGGCTGGAGTCCGGAGTCCTCAGGGCCCTGGTTGCTGTAACGGATGGATCTCAGATCGCTCATGGTCAGTGTTCTCCTTGTGGTTCAGTGACGGGACGAAACGACAACAGCCCGTCCCTTTCAATCTGGGCCGGAAGGCCCTTTTCCCAGGCGATGTACCGGCGTTTCGCACCATCGGGATCATCGAGAATTCCGAACGGCGCCTCGCCCCGGTCATCCATCGCGCACAACGCTCCCTCGTGGCCGGCCGCCACCGGCAGTCCGGCCGCGATCCAGGCCTCGAGACCGCCTTCCAAGACACGCGCCCCGATGCCGAGAACGGCAAGATCCGTCACGGCGAGGGCCGCAAGGCGACCGCCCTCGTCGTCGAGTACGGCAAGGCCGCGATCCGCTGCCGGCGCACATCCTGCCAGCCTGGAACGCAAGGCCCAAAATGCTCCCGCCGGATGGCATGAAATGTACTGCAGCGATGACGAAAGGTCGAGGATCGTCCATCCGTCAGCCGCCGCTTCGCCGGGAGGCACCATCGGTGCGTCCGGCGGGGTCGACGGCACCGGCAACACATGGTCGGTGTCCAGCACATGAACGTCGCAATAGCCCATCTGTTTCAGCCAGTGACCGGCAAACCTCGAACGCGTGCCACAGTCATCGCCAAGGACGATGCGGGCATCGCGTACCGCAATCCAGGAGTCGGTCTCCTGGACCAGCTGCGTTCCCTCGATGGCGGTCATGCCGGCAAGAACGCCCCGCGCGTGTTCCTCCGGAGAGCGGACGTCGAACCGGTAGAGGGTTCTCGACTCATCCTTGAGCCAGTCGTCGAGCGTCGCTTCGTCGATCTCGCCCAGTCCGGTCGCCGATGCCATGCGCCGGCATGCTTCAATCCCCCAGGCGTGCGATGACGCCGACGTGCCGCCTGGACGCCGGCCGGCACCGTATTCAAGGGAGTGGCCGGCCCACTCCCAGCCGATGGTGCCGTTTTCAAGGGCATGGACGGGATTGGCAAGGCCCGTGTTCCTCAGTGTCTGCGCCCCGATGATCGAGCGGGTCCTTCCCGCACAGTTGACGACAACCGTGGTCGATGGCGAGGGGACGAGATCGGTGATGTGACGGGCCAGTTCGCTGTTGGGACAGCTGAGCGCACCCGGGATGGCGAAGTCGCCGTATTCGCTGAAGGGCCGGCCATCGAGAACGATGATGTCGTCGCCAGCGGCGATCCGGCGGTGGACCTCATCCGCGTCCAGCGCCGGAGTGGCGCAGGCGCTTTCGATGCATTCGCCGAACGCCTTGGATGGAACGTTGATGCCTTCGAAGACCTCGCCGCCGGCCGCCTGCCAGGCCTCGATCCCGCCCTCGTGAACAGCGATGTCACCGTAACCCATGGTCTGCAGTACACCCGTAGCACGTCGTGACAGGCCATCGCCGCCGTCCGTGAGGACAACGAAGGTGGCCTTGCGCGGGAGAAGGGCGGCGATGCCGAGTTCGAGGCGCGACAATGGAAGATTGCAGGCGCTGAGAACATGGCCATGGGCAAACGGACCGGATTCGCGCACATCGACCAGCGCAAACTCGCCTCCGGCGATGATCCGTTCGCGAAGCTCGCCGCTGTCGATGGACGCCGTCACGGTCGTTTCAGTCGAAACTGCGATACGAGCCGGTTTCCTGATCGAACATGAGCCTCCCCTTGAGATGGGCAAATCCCAGTCCGTAGAGATGAAGGTGCATGTTGTGCACCCCCTCTTCCATGTGGATCGAGTGGAAGTCGTTCGGCATGAGGCAGACACCGGCGCCATTGCGGACCTCGATCTCGCGGGCAAGCCTGAGCGGCGCCTCGCCCGCCGGCCCGCCGTCGCCCTCCCAGATCCGGTTGAGTTCCACTCCCTGGATGCCGACCACAACGGCCCATGTCGTGTGGTTGTGGGGAGGTGTCCAGACATGTTTGTTGGCGACCTCGATGTAGAGTTCATGGCGACCGTCATCGTCGCGTGACAGGACGTCGAAGGTCTCGCCGGTGCCATCCGCCGGAATCGGGAAATCCTCTTCGGTAAAGAGATCGCGACGCTGCGCCAGGGCAATCATGTGATCACGGATTTCCTCGAGCGACTGGCGCGTGACGCCTTCCACTGCGCGCACCTTGTCGAGTGTTTCTGCAATCGCGCGATCTCGTTCTTCCTTCCGGGACATGGGACCTTCCGCTGTTCGAGTGATGGAGACAGTATTCCCCTTCAACCTCCCGCTTGGCAACGTCCCGGACCCTGAATCCCTTGCCCTGTGGTGCTGCGCAAGGCCTGGAGGGTCGATGCCTGGGACCGTGGGCTGGTTTGAACAACCAGGTCGCGCCTGCTGCGCTACCCTCGCAATTCCCGAGTTTCGCGCGACCGCCTCTTCTGGCGCCGTGCGGGCTTTCTCAAACTGCGAGGGGATCGGGAAGGACCCCGCCGCCATTTCACGGACTGCGGAACTGTGTTTGCAGCCGCGCTTGAGATGAGAGCTACCCATTCGCCACTATCCGGGAACGTTACCGGATTGGATACGCTGCCGTGACTCCCGCAAGTCTGGACGCTCAACAGGCCTCCCGCGTCTCCCGTCACCGCAGGAAGATCGCTACTGGCGGCGCCAGGCGCGTCGAAGGCACGGTACCCATTCAAGACGCACCCCTCGTCAAGGCCATCGCTGCCGCCTTGCGTTCGGGCGGCGAGGACGCCGAACTGATTCGGCGAACCCTGCGACCCGGGCTGGCGGCTCCAGGGGCGAGGACGGGCGCGGAGTTGGTCGCTTTCCTCCGAGCTTCGCCCTTGACCGACGCTGAGCTCGCGATGGAGCGCGACCACTCGACGGGACGATCTGCCAATCTCGTGTGATGGCCTTTCTCCTGGACGCCAATGTGATCAGCGAGACCGTCAGGCCACGACCTGACAAGACTGTGCTCTACTGGATTGAATCACGGATTCCGAGTGACCTCTTCCTTGCGGCACAAACCATCGGGGAACTTGTCAGAGGCGCGTGGAAGGTCAGGGAACAAGCCCGTCGCGAACGATTTGAGAGATGGATCGGACACGATCTCGCCCGGCAATTCGAAGGGCGCATCTTGCCGTTTGACACGTCTACTGCGGCAGTCCGGGGACGACTCATGGGTGACGGGGACCGTACCGGCCGTCGCCCCTCCACAGCCGATGCGCAGATCGCGGCGGTTGCCATTCAGCATGACCTGACCCTTGCCACCGGCAACGTGAAGGATTTTCGAAACTTCGGTATTCGGGTGCTGGATCCGTGGCAGAATCCCGAAGACGGGCAATGGGTCTTCAATCACTGCACGAGGGTGTCCCCGACCACCACGCACAGAGGCAATCGTGCATGATCGCCGCACGGCTGGCGGGATTGCTGTCATCCGTGTGCGGCGTCAACCGATGGATACGGAAAGCCGGGAGAGGCCGTCCCGTGGCAACTTTGCGTGATTCGGGACATTCGCACACCGGATTTTCTGGACCGAAGAGATGGGACCCGTGTCAGGGCCAGACGTGGTGTTCCTGGCGCAGGTTGGCATCGGCCACGAGATCGGCGGCGAGGTCATGAACGAGGTCGGCCCAGTATGCAGCGTCGTCCGGTCTTGAGACGAGATCCTGGCGCACCTCGAACTGAAGGTGGGCGAGCCCCCGGCGCATCGCGTGCTCGGGCACCGTGTAGTCCTCTCCGATATCGAGACCGTAGGGCTGGTTGTTCCCGACAACGATGTCGCCACGGGCGCGCAGGCGTTGCAGGAGCGGAACTGCCAGACGTCCGTCCCGGTTCCAGCACACGGTGAACGCCTCCCGGCGCGGCTCGCGACCGCGCATGCACCGTGTCATCGTGTGGACGGAGATGAAGGCGGGAGGCGCACCGCGGCTTGCGAGAGCCGTCTTGATGGCGTCGTGATAGGGATGCCAGACCGCCTCGAGGCGATTCCGGCGATCAATCTCCCCAAGGTTACGGTTGCCATCGACCGGAATGGTATCGCTCACCTCGATGAAGGCTGCCGGATCACCGGGATAGCGGTTGCAATCGGCCACCAGACGGGAATAGCCGGCCAGCAGCAGCGGCGCATCGAAGCGCCGGGCGAGTCTGCGTGCAATCCACGCGGCACCAATGTCCCAGGCGATGTGTTGTCGGAGGTGATCCGGGTCGAGGCCAAGGTTCTTCAGGGAACGGGGGATGGCGCGAGACGCGTGATCACAGACGATGAGACAGGGGCTCCGGCCCTCGCGGTTGAACCATGTGAACGGGGGCGGATCAGGCGCCCGAAGCATGCTCACCAGCCGGCGAACGCCGCGATCTCGTCGTCGCTGACACGCCCGGCCGCGACGTCGCCGATAGCCTGGTCGAGCACGGCGAGGGCCTCGCTGGCCTCGTCGGCGGTCAGGGTCAGCGGCGGGGTCAGTTCCGGGACGTTGGACGCCATGCCGACATAGGTGATGAAGACACCGAGCTGGTAGCAGCGCAAAACGACCTTGGCCGCCTCGGTGGTCGCCGGTTCCTTCGTCTCCCGGTCCTTCACCAGTTCGATGCCGATGGCAAGCCCCCTCCCCCGGACATCACCGATCAGTTCGTGACGTCCCTGCATGGCAACGAGGCCGTCCATGAGCTGGCGTCCGCGCACGGCCGCATTGTCGACGAGACCGTCGTCGCGGATGTGCCGGAGAACGGCGCGCCCGACGCTTGTCGACACGGAGTTTCCGGTGGTGGTGATGAGGGCGAAGGCCTCACTCACATCCATCACGCTCTGCGGCGCGACGATGGCCGAGACGGGAATGCCGCTCCCCAGGCCCTTGCCGAAGGTCACGATGTCGGGCCGGAAGCCTTCCGCCTGGTAGCAGTGCCAGCACCCCGGTCGGCCAAGGCCGACCTTGACCTCGTCGCTGACGACGAGAATGCCTTCGGCCCGGCATCGGTCGGCGAGGGCGGACAAGAAGCCCCGAGGTGGCACGAGCATGCCGCCGTCGGATTGCAATGGTTCGATGAAGAGCGCCGCGACATCCTCCGGGCGGATGGCGGTGGAAAACAGGAAATCGACATGATCGAGCACATGGCGCGCCGCGTCGGGACCACCCAGGGGCCGGTATGGGTTGGGAAAGGGGATCTGCACCAGGCCGCCACGAGGCAGCGCATGCTGCTGTGACGGGTGGCCGGACACCGACATGGAGCCCGAAAGGCCGCCATGATAGGCGCCATGGAAACTCATGAACCGGCGCCGTCCCGTCGCTGCCGTCACGGCCCGCATGACCGTGTCATTGGCATCCGATCCACTGTGACCGAACCAGACCTTGTGATCATCGGCCTCCGGCACGAGGGCGAGAAGGTCCTCGGCCAGGGCCACGGCCGATTCACAGGCGCCGAACATGGCCGACGCGCTGGCACACTCCTCGAGGCCACGGCGGGTTGCCTCGACGATTCCGGGGTGTCCGTACCCCAGCAGCGCCGCGCCGGCGGTGGCGGACATGTCGAGCACCTCGCGGCCGTCCTCTTCGATCAGCCGGTTGCCACGGGCATGGCGGATGGTGAGCGGCGAGGTTCTCAGCTTGCCGATTCCGGCGAGAGCCCGCCTGTCCCTCTCAAGCAGCGAATTGCTCATCGAGCGCCCTCTATCTCACGTTCTCGCGCTGTCCGATCAGACCCTCCGGCCTGACCAGAAGCAGGACGATGACGAGGGTCAGTGTGATCGATTCGCGGAACGGCAACCAGCCGTCGGGAAGAAAAGCGCGCAGGAACACCTCGATGAACGCCAGGACGAACCCGCCCACCACCGCGCCTGCCAGGCTGCCAAGACCGCCCAGCACCACCGCGATGAACGCCTTGAGCACGGGCAGGAAACCCATCAGCGGGTCGACCGAGCCACGCTGCGCCAGCCACAGGACTCCGGCAACTCCGGCCAGCAGCCCGGAGAGGCCGAAAGCCGTGGCGACAACGGCATTGGCATTGATTCCCATGAGCCGGGTGACCGGAAAGTCGAGAGCCGCTGCCCGCATGGCGATGCCGAGGGTGGAACGGCGCAGGAAGATCGACAGGGCGATGAGCAGCAGCGCTGTAGCGGTGATCGACATCAGCTGAATCACGCCGATCGCCAGGCCACCCACATCGACGGCGCCGATCATCCAGGAGGGCACCGGAATGGCCCGCGGGCGCGCCGAAATCAGGTTCTGGAACAGCATGTGGAGGATGGTGCTGACCGCCAGGCTGGTCAGCAGCATGGTCGCCGTGTTGGCGTCACGTACCGGACGGAAGGCCACCCGTTCCATCGCCACCGCCGCCAGGGTGGCGCAGGCGATGCCGAGAACGACCGCCAGCGGCATGCCAAGACCGGCGCCGATGGCAAAGAACATGGCGTAGCCCGTCAGCGTCATGAGATCGCCGTGGGCAAAGTTGATCAGGCCCAGAACGCTGAACACCATGGCCAGGCCAAGGGCCAGCAGGGCATAGGTGCCGCCCAGGGAGAGGGCATTGACGAACTGCTGGATGAGAATCTCCATCAGCCGCCATCCCGCATCTCTAGAGGGGCGCGGCACCCGGTCGACTGGTGCCCCGCGCCACCCATCAGTCGCGTCCCATGTAGGCGCGTTCGACATCTCCGGAAGCCAGCAGCTCGGATGCCGGTCCGGCGAGCGCCACACGGCCGGACGCAAGAACATAGCCCCTGTCGGCGATGTCCAGGGCAAGATCGACATTCTGCTCCACCAGCAGAATGGTGGCCCCGTGATGCTGAAGGGCAGCAATCATCTCGAAGATGGTGTCGACGATACGCGGCGCCAGACCCAGCGACGGTTCATCGAGCAGCACGATCCGGGGAGCGGACATCATGGCCCGGGCAATCGCCAGCATCTGCTGTTCGCCGCCTGAGAGCGTGCCGGCCATCTGGTCATGGCGTTCTGCAAGCACCGGAAAGCGATCCAGCATGCCGGTGAGAATGGTCGCGGCATCACCGGCACGGCGGCGCGTTGCACCGCCGATGGCGAGGTTCTCGCGTACGGTGAGATTGGCAAAGACGCGCCGTCCTTCCGGACACAGGGTCATGCCACGGCGGACGATTGCTTCCGGCGCCTCGCCGGCGATGTCCTCGCCGTCAAGCAAAACCCGCCCGGAGGTCAGCGGCACCAATCCCATGATGGCATTGAGAAAGGAACTCTTCCCGGCGCCGTTGGCGCCGAGAAGAGCCACGATTTCACCCTTGCAGACCTCGAGGCCTGCGCCCCTGATAGCCTCTATGGCGCCATAACGGACCTCAAGCCCTGCGACGTCGAGGAGGTGTTCGGGGCCATTGTTCACGGAGCCGGGATCATCGAGGGGTCAGGCGAGAAATCGCCGACATGAACCCTTTCGCCGCCCGAAACCTGGTTGAGTGCGACGACACGCACCGGCACCCGGTTCTGATCCTTGTAGGTGATCGACCCCGTGGCGACCTGAACGTTCTCCAGATTGTCCCAGGCATCCCGGATCGCCGGACCGTCGGTGGAGCCTGCCGCCTCGATCGCCGCGGCGATGACCATCATCAGGTCATAGCCTGTCGCCGTGAAGACGGTGTCGTTCGGCGTGCCGTACTTCTCCTCAAAAGCCATCTCGAAGGCCTCGAGGGCGCTTCCCGGAGAGGCAAATCCGGCGTTGGAGAAGACCACGCCCTCGGCCACGTCGCCGAGGGAGAAGGTCGTGGGAGAATCGATGCCGTCACTGCCGAGCACCGGCGTGTCGATACCTGCTGCCCGCAGCTGCTTGATGAAGGCCGGGAAATCGGGCTCATAGGCCGAAGTCTGGATGACGTCCGGGCTGGGATCGAGGCCGCCGATATTTGTGACCTCGGCCGAAAAATCCTGCTGACCCATGGTGTATTCACCGACAGCAACCACCGTGCCGCCCATGGCCTCGAAGGCTTCGCCGAAGTACTCCGGCAACTTTTCGGTGTAGGGCGTGTCGCGGGACAGCAGAATGTAGGCATTCTCGTAGCCTTGGCCACGGGCATACTCGGCAAGGACGGCACCCTGCAGGTTGTCTGCGGTATAGTTCGAGAACATGTAGGGTCCGACCGCCGCCGGCAGGGTGGGGGTCGAGGCGCACGAACTCGCCGAGGGGATCTCGGCCACCTGGGCCATGACGCCGGACGCCACGGCGGGATCGACGTCACACGACACGATCATCGCCACCACACCGTCATCGACGAGTTCCTGGGCCACGACGGAAGCCTGTGCGGTGTCCGAGCGCGTGTCCTTGACGATGAGTTCGACTGTCATGCCCATGATGCCACCGGCCGCATTGATCTGGTCGAGAGCCAGCTGCACCCCATTGAGGGATGGCTGGTCATAGGGCGCGAGATAGCCGGTAAATCCGCCGGCATAGCCGATCGTGATCCCGTGAGAATCCCCCTGGGCAGTACCGCCGGCAACCATGAGTCCGGCGGCCACGGCGGCAATGCGGGTTGTTGAAACTTGGTTCACGGTGTCCTACTCCCTTCTTGTTGACAACATGGCGGCCCGCTCGGCCGTGCGCCGGCGACCCAGGTAGGCCTCGATTACGGCCGTGTCGGACTGGACCTCCTCCGGCGTTCCCTCGGCAATGACCTGACCCTTGTTTAGCACGATCACACGGTCGCACAATCTCATGATGAGGCTGAGGTCGTGGTCCACAACGAGCATGCCCGGGCCCCGGGCCTGTCTCAGACGGGCCAGAATGGCCAACAGTTCGTCGGATTCGCTCTTGTTCATCCCCGCCGCCGGTTCGTCGAGCAGAAGGTAACGGGGCTCCAGGGCCAGCGCCCGGGCGATTTCCAGACGCCGCTGCAGCCCGTAGGCGAGGGTTCCGGCACGGCGCGAGGCATAGCCGGCGATGCCGAGTTCCCGGAGCAGGGCAAGGCATCGCTGAGTCATGCCGGCCGCCCCCGGGCCCGCAGATCCTGCCGCGACGGCGGTCTTGACGTTCTCCAGGGATGACAGGTTGGAAAACAGCCTGATGTTCTGGAAGGTGCGTCCGACGCCACGCCGGGCAATCAGGTGGCTGGGCATGGCGGTGATGTCGGCGCCATCAAGCACGATCGTGCCTCCGTCGCACTCGAGGGCACCGGAGATACAGCCAAGCAGGGTGGTCTTTCCCGAACCGTTGGGGCCGATGAGGCCGACGATCTCGCCGGGTGCGAGCGAAAGACTGGCGCCGTCCACGGCGCGCAGGCCGCCGAACGCCCTTGTGACATCACGAATCTCGAGTGCACCCTCCGGTTCAACCCGGACGGGCGCGACAACGGCAGGTTCGCCGGAATCCTGACGGCGGCGCAGGACGATGTCCTCGATCTCGCGGTAGTCGAACAGCCCGTTGCGGCGCCAGAACAGCACGCCGAGGATGGCCAGCGAGAGGCCGATATCCGTGAGACCGAAGACCGTCGGCTCATCGAACCAGGCGGCATTGATGAACTCCTCCACCGATCGCAGGACCTCGATGAGGATAGTGACGACAACCGCGCCCGCCACGGCCCCTGACACGCTTGTCATGCCACCCACGATCAGCATGACGAGGACTGCAAAGGTGATCTGAAAATAGAACTCCCTGGGTGAATAGACCCCGAGTTCATGGGCGAGGAGCACGCCGGCGATTGCCGCAATACCGGCACTGATCGTCCAGGCAAGGAGGCGGCGACGGTGGACGTCGACGCCTACGGCCCTGGCCGCCGGTTCGTCTTCGCGCGCCGCCCGCAACTCGAGTCCTGGCAGGGAATCGCGGAAGATACGGCACACCACGAGAGCCACGACGACAAACAGCAGGGCCAGCGGTATGTCAACGGTTCGCGGTACGCCGATCAGCGCCTGGCTGCCGCGGGTGAAGTCCCGTGCGCCCACGAGGATGCCATAGGCGATGATGAGCAGTCCCAGGGTGGCGATCGCAGCCGAGGCGCCACCGAGACGGCAGATCGGGATACCGACGAGAAAGCCGACGATCGTCACGAGGACAACGGCGATCGCGCCGGCCAGGAGAAAGTGGAGTTCGAGACCGGCAAGCCACAGCGGCAGGTCGGGAAGAAAGATGGCCTTCTGAGCCACAGGTATGGTGAGGACACCGGTGACATGCGCCGCCAGGCCCATGAAGGCCGCGTGACCGAAGCTCAGGATCCCGGAATTGCCCGTGAAGGCGCTGAAGGCCAGCACGGCAACGGTCAGCACGAGGTAGTGCGTCACCGTTCCCTGGAGAGCCGCACCCGCCGTCTGCCACACCAGAAGGGACACCGCAGCGATGGGAACCAGCATGAGCAGGCTGCCGGCAAGGGGCGGCCACGACGCGAGACGGGACCTCATGTCAACGTGTTCACCCGTGTCACCATGAACTGCCCGCCCGCATGGACCGGCGACATTGTAAGACCCCGGCAGGCTCGTCAAGCGGCGTTGACCGGCCTTGTCCGCGTTGCAACAGTGGCCGCCGGCACGTGACCGATGCGAGGTGTCATGACGAAAGGAGAACTTGTTCTGCTGGTCTGGAACGACCTGGTGGGACTGTCGCGGACCAGGGGCGTTCCCGTGGAGCAGTACGAGGGCCGCCGCCGCCACGGGCTGGGTTGGGCGCTGGCGGGCCAGTCCCTGACACCCTTCGAGGACATCGCACCCAATCCACGGGGGCCCATGGGCGAGGTGCGCCAGGTGCCGGACGATGCAACCCGGAGGCGCATTGTCCTCAAGCAGGACTACCCGGCGTTCCATGTCGCCCTGTGCAACAGCCTCCTTGCCGACGGCACCCCCTGGGAGTGCTGCACCCGGAGCTTCCTCGCACAGGCCCTCGACGACCTCGAGGACCAGACCGGGCTCGAGGTCGCCATCGCCTACGAAAACGAGTTCCTGCTCATCGATCAGGACCTGGAGTGGGCGGCACCGTTTTCCGTGGATTCCATTCGCCGTGCCGCACCCTTTGCCGATCTCTGCACCCGGGCACTGATTGATGCCGGCGTCGATCTCGAGACCTTCGAGCCCGAGTACGGAGTCGGGCAGTACGAGGTGAGTTGCGGACCGGCAACGGGGCTCGCCGGCGCCGATCGTGTCGTCATCACCAGGGAGACGGTGCGCGAGGCTGCACGCCAATGCTCGATTGCTGCGAGTTTTTCGCCGAAACCGGCGCCGGATGCCGTCGGCAACGGCTGCCATCTTCACTTGAGCCTGTGGGACAGTGCCGGCAATCCGGTGACGGCCGACCCCGCCGGTCCGGGTGGTCTGAGCGACACCGCCGGACGCTTTGTCGCCGGGGTCCACCGTCACCTGCGGGCTCTCGTCGCCATCACGGCGCCGAGTCCGGTCTCCTACATGCGTCTCGGGCCGCACCACTGGAGCTGCGGCTTCGACGCTGTCGGGGTGCAGAACCGCGAGGCGGCGATCCGGATCTGCCCTGCGCCCGACGGCGACGCTGCGGCCTTCAACATCGAAGTCCGCTCCACCGATGCGACAGCCAGCCCCTACCTTGCCATCGGCGCCATCGTCCGCGCCGGGCTCGAGGGAATCCGCGCCGGAATGACGCCACCTGCCATGGTCAACCAGGATCCGGCCTCAATGAGCGACACCGAACGTCGCGATCACGGTATCAACACCCTGCCAGCCACCCTCGACGAGGCCCTGGACGCCTTCCTGGATGAAGACAGTGTCCGGCACTGGTTCACACCGGTGATGATCGAGGCCTACGGCGCCCTCAAGCGTCTCGAGGCCGCGAATGCGAGAGCCATGAGCGAGGCGGAACTCTGCCGGAAGTACCGCGGTGCCTACTGAAATGACGCCCGCCGCCTCGACCGCAGGCGTGGCGTGCGATCTGCCCCTGATCGACCATCACTGTCACGGCGTGATGCCGGGAGACCTCGATCTGCAGACGTTCGAGGCGCTGATGAGCGAGAGCTACCGGCCGCCACCCATCGGAACCTCTCAGTTCGACAAGCCGCTCGGCCTCATGGTCCGCAGCCAGTGTGCGCCCCTGCTCGACCTCGACCCCTTCACGCAAGGCAGGGACTACGTCGAACGCCGCCGCCAGATCGGCGCCGCCGAGGTCAACCGGCGCCTGCTCGGCGCCTGCGGTCTGGAACGGCTGATCGTCGACACCGGCCACCGGAGCGAATCGATTGCCGACGTGCCGGCGATGGCGGCGATCTCGGGGCGGCCGGCCCACGAGGTTGTCCGCATCGAGGCCGTGGCCGAGGAGGTGGCGCGGTCCGGCGTCGACGCGGCGCATTTCCCTGAAGCATTCGGCGATACCCTGGCGGCGCGGACACGCGGCGCGGTGGGCCTGAAGACCATTGTCGCCTACCGCACGACCTTCGCCATCGACCAGAGCCCGCCTTCGGCCGCCGAGGTGAGAACGGCAACGGATGCCTGGTTCCGCTCCATCGAGACCTCAGGAACGGTGCGCCTCGAGGCGGTCGACATCGTGCGCTCTGGCCTGTGGTCAGGTGCCGAACTCGCCCGTCAGCACGGGCTTCCCCTGCAGATTCACGTCGGTTTCGGCGACCCCGACATCACCATGCACGCCTGCGACCCGACGCACTTCACGGAGTTCCTGCGCGCCATGGAATCCTGGGAGGTCACCTGCACGCTGCTCCACAACTATCCCTTCCATCGCGAGGCCGCCTGGCTCGCCGAGATCTTCCGCAACGTCTATTACGACGTCGGCGTGGTCCTCAATTTCACTGGCCCCCAGGCCGCCACGATCATGGGGGAAGCCCTGGAAATGGGCCCCTTCTTCAAGCAGCTCTACAGTTCGGATGCCTTCGGGCTGGCCGAGCTCCACTTTCTGGGCCAGCTCCAGTTCCGGCGCACACTGCGCAATCATCTCGACCGCTGGATCCTGGAGGGCATGCTCAACCTGGCGGAGGCCGACCGCATCGTCGCCATGATTGCCACGGGCAACGCCTCGAGGATCTACCGGCGCCTGTAGGCCGTCAGGCCGTGGGATCCTTCGGTACGTAGGGAACTGCGCGGCGAATCGCGAATCCTGCGAGGATGGCGGACAGTCCGGCAGCAAGGACGACGAGGGCGACGCGCTGCCAGGAACGTTCGGTCTGGGTCACCTCCGCGCGGATCTCGTCAAACGAAACGGAGATGCCCTCGTCGTAGGGATCGTGTTCGATCACGCCCCACATCCTGACGGTTTCGGCACCGGGGGTCTCGGCGGTCTCATCGACCAGGACCTCGACATCGCGGTAAATGCCGATACGGTCGCGCACCGAGACATAACTGGGGTAGATGGAGTGGTAGGTGTAGAGGGTCTCTTCGCCCCGCAACCGCATGTTGACGATGTGCAACCCGTCGTAGTCGTAGTCCAGCAGGATACCGATCAGATAGCCGCGCTTCCAGACGAGGTCGTCCTCGTCGGGGATGTCCGGGATGTTGGATACCCAGACGATGACCCCGCCAAGTGTGGCCACGAGTCCCAGGGCATAGAGCCAGCCTGCAAACAGTCTCATCGCGATCTCAATCGGGTGGAATGAAGAAGAACTCGAGGTGCCCCATGTGCTGGCGCAGCGCCGTCCATCCCGCCGAACCAAAGGTCAGCATGGCCAGTGCGGACGTCGGAAACTTGCGGTCGAGCCGGTCCATGGCATCGCCTGTCGCCGTCGCCGCCAGGTACTGCGCCGTCATCTGCAGGACGGGATCGTGTCCCACCACCATGACCCGTTCCATGGAGGAGGGCGTACGCCGCAGCAGGGAGACGAGATGGCGTGCGTCTCCGTGGTAGAGGCCCTCTTCGTAGCGGATTTCCGTGTTGCCGAGTACTGGAAGCAGAATGTCCAGAGTCTCGCGGGTGCGAAGTGCGGTCGAACACAACACGAGATCGCACCCCAGCGAACGTTCCTCCAGCCAGCTGGCGAGGCCGGCGGCGCGGCGCCTCCCGCGGTTGCGCAAGGGACGATCATGGTCGTCAACCGTGATGTCCGCCCAACTGGATTTGGCATGGCGAACGAGATAAAGTGCGGCGGTCATCACACATCGTCTCCTGCAACGGTCGCGGACATCCCGCACAACCCGCTTCACGACCCGAGGCTAGCACAGAATGGTCAGTCAGGAACTCGATACCGTCCTTGCCGTCACGCCGGCACTCACCGAGGCGCCGGCCGATCGCTACATCAACCGTGAACTGAGCTGGCTGGCGTTCAACGAACGGGTTCTCGAGGAAGCGCGCAACACCCGTCATCCGCTCCTTGAACGACTGAGATTCCTGTCGATCTCCGCCAGCAATCTCGACGAATTCCAGATGGTGAGAGTGGCCGGCCTCAAGGCCCAGGTCGATGCCGGTGTCACCACTCCGGGCATCGATGGCCTGTCTCCGGCGCGTCAGCTGACAGCAATCAAGGACCGTTCGAAAACACTGATCGACGGCCAGTATGTCGTCTGGCGCACCCTGCGGGGGCTGCTGTCACGGGAGGGAATATCGGTGGTCGGCGAGGGCCAGCTCGACGACGACGAACGCACCTGGCTCGCCGGTCACTTCGAACGCGAAATCCTGCCCTTGTTGACGCCAATGGCGATTGACCCTGCTCATCCCTTCCCCTTCATTCCCAATTTCGGATTCGGCATTGCCCTGAAACTCATCGGCGAAGGTGGGGATGAACCGGTCCATGCCATCATCAGGCTGCCACAACAGACCGATCGCTTCATTCGCCTGCCCGCTGACAAGGGATCGCGCTTCCTGCCCCTCGAACAGGCCGTGCGCATGCATCTCAAGAACCTGTTTCCGGGATTCAGATTGCTCGAAACCGGCTTTTTCCGCGTGGTGCGCGACAGTGAAATCGAGATCGACGAGGAATCGCAGGACCTGGTGCGCCATTTCGAGAGCGCTCTCAAGCGGCGGCGGCGCGGCAGTGTGATCGATCTCGTGGTCGATGCGGCCATGCCTGGCGAACTTCTCAATCTTCTGACCGACCGCCTCGATGTCATTCCCGGCGATGTCACCGTGGTCGCGGGCGAACTCGGTCTGAGTGATCTTGCCCGGCTGATCGTCGACCATCGCCCCGATCTGCTGTTCGATCCCTATTCGGCGCGCTTTCCAGAGCGCATACGCGACTTCGGCGGCAACTGCTTCGATGCCATCCGAGCCAAGGACATCATCGTCCATCACCCCTATGAGAGTTTCGATGTCGTGGTCCAGTTCCTGCAGCAGGCGGCGCGCGACCCCGCGGTCGTGGCGATCAAGCAGACTCTCTACCGGACAAGCGAGGGATCGCCGATCGTCAAGGCTCTCATCGAGGCAGCGGAGGCGGGCAAGTCGGTGACTGCGGTCGTTGAACTCAAGGCGCGGTTCGACGAGGAGGCGAACATCCGCTGGGCCCGCGGTCTCGAACATGCCGGCGCCCAGATCGTCTACGGCATTCCGGACTTCAAGACCCACACGAAGATCTCACTCATCGTGCGCCGCGAACACGGCGCCCTGGTGACCTACGTTCACTTCGGAACCGGCAACTACCACCCCGTCACTGCGAAGATCTACACCGATCTTTCCCTCTTCACCGCCGCGCCGGCGCTCACCCGGGACGCCAACCGGATTTTCAACTTCCTGACCGGATACATCAGGCCACACACCCTCGAGGCGGTCGCCATGTCGCCGGGCATCCTGCGCCAGCGCCTTCATGAGCTGATCGGCCGTGAAATCGACAATGCCCGGGCCGGCAGGCCGGCCGCCATCTGGGCCAAGATGAACTCCCTCGTCGATTCGGAGATCATCGACCTGCTCTACCAGGCGTCCGGTTCCGGCGTGGAGATCGATCTCGTGGTGCGCGGCATCTGCTGCCTGCGTCCCGGTGTGGAGGGCCTGTCGGAGAGGATCCGGGTGAAGAGCCTCATCGGCCGGTTTCTCGAGCACAGCCGCATTTTCTGCTTTGCCAACGGCGGCGAGATGCCATCGTCCGATACCCTTGTCTTCCTGTCATCGGCGGACTGGATGACCCGGAATTTCGACTATCGGGTGGAGACCATGGTCCCGATCCTCAACCCGACGGTTCACCGGCAGATTCTCGATCAGATCATGGTGGCCAACCTGCGCGATACGGAGCAGTCCTGGACCCTGACCAGCGATGGCGCCTACACGAGGCTCGCCAACACAAACAACGCCTTTTCCGCCCACCGCTTCTTCATGATCAATCCCAGCCTGTCGGGCCGGGGCAGTGCACTGCAACGGCAGATCCAGCGGGGCAATGCGACACCCACGCCGGCGGAATGAACGGAGCCGTTGAGGCGGTCCCCGCCGCCAGGGCGGGGGTGATCGATATCGGCTCGAATTCGATTCGCCTCGTCATATTCGACGGTCTCGGTCGGGCGCCCCTGCCGGTCATCAACCACAAGGCGGTCATCGGACTCGGTGTGGACGTCGAACGTCACGGCTGGTTCGGCGAAGAAGCCTTTCGCAGAGGCATCGAGGCCGTCGATATCCTGGTGCGCCTTGCCGACAGTGTTCCCTGCGCAGACCTCGCCCTCTATGCCACGGCCGCCGTCCGCCAGGCGGCCAACGGCAGCCACTTCTGCCGCGCCGTCGAGGCAAGGACGGGCCGTGCCGTGACGGTGCTGACCGGTACCGGGGAGGCGCGACTGTCGGCAGCCGGCGTCATCTCGGCACTGCCCGGTCTGTCCGGCGTCATCGGAGACCTCGGCGGCGGCAGCCTGGAGCTCATCGCCGTCGAAGACGGCACCGTCATGGAGCAGGCGACACGCGACATCGGACCCTTGCGCCTGAAGGAACGATGGGGGGAGGATCCGGCACATGCATCGGCAGCAATTCGCGAGGCCGTTTGCACCGTGACCTGGCTTGAAGCCTGGAAACACCGGGATTTTCACGCGGTGGGTGGTTCGTGGCGGGCCATCGCCCGCCTCCACATGACGCAGCATCACTATCCGCTGACCATCGTGCATGGCTACACCATGGCGCCGGCAGAGGCACGGACCTTCACCGGCATGCTGGAGAAACTGAGCGACGAGACAACGTCGCGGATCCGCGGCATCTCCAGACGGCGGGCCGCCATCCTGCCCTGGGGCGCCATGGTGCTCGACCACCTGATGGATGTCCTTGAGCCACGGAACGTCGTGTTTTCGGCCCAGGGCCTCAGGGAAGGGCATCACTTCCGCATGCTCGATGCCACCACCCGCAAGAGCGACCCGCTGATCGCCGCATGCCATCAGCTTGCACTCTGGCACCGCCGGTTCGCCGACTGTTCGGCGGCTCTCGAACGCTGGGTCGCCCCCGTGATCCGGCATCGTGGTCATGCCGACCCGCGCCTCGTGCGCGCCGCCTGCATTCTCGCCGACACCGGCTGGAGGGAACACCCCGAGGAACGTGCCAGGGGGGTCCTCTCCCTGGGTCTCCCCACGCCCCTGTCGGGGCGCGGGCTCCAAGGACAGGGCAGGGCGCCGCCCCCGGCTGGAGGGAACACCCCGAGTACCGTGCCAGGCGTTCCCTCTCCAGGGTTCTCCACATGCCCTGGTCGGTGCTCGATCACCAGGAAAGGGCATGGCTCGCCCTTGCCCTCTTCGTGCGCTACGGCGGCGCGGAAACGGCAGAAGAAGCGGCGCCGTGCCGCCGCCTGCTGAAACCGGACACGGTTGACGGGGCGGTGCTGCTCGGCAGGCTGCTGCGTCTTGCACTTGTCTTGAGTGCCGGACGCGGGCCCATCCTTGATTCGTCCCCCCTTGTCACCACCGCGGACGGGTTCACCCTGGAAATCCCGCGAGATGCCGCAATTGCCTCTCCTGAACGCATCGAGCGCCAGGCCGCGGCAATCGGCGAGGCGCTCGATGTTCCCTTCACCGTCTCCCGTCAGGTCCTGGACCGCAGCCCGGCGCCGTCCAGGGCGGCCCGATAGCGTCCGGACCTGCCCGCCGATGAGGTCGTGGGGTCAGTCGCGGCCGGACCAGGAGCCGTCGCGCACCAGATCGTCCGCCACTTCCCTGATGGCCTGCTCCATGATCGCAACCATGTCGTCCACCTGGGAACGCGTGATGATGATGGGAGGCGAGAAGACGCACAGGTGCCACATGGGACGCAGGATCAGCCCGTGCTGCTGGCACTTCTCATCGATTTTCTTGCCGACATTCAGACTCTCGTCGAAGGCCTTCCTGGTACTCTTGTTTTCGACACACTCGATGCATCCCATGAGTCCGACACCCCGGACGTCACCCACCATGGGAAGGTCCGCCAGCGAGCGCAGCCGCTCCTGGAAGTAATCGCCCGTGCTGCGGGCGTGACCCATGATGTCGTCGCGCTCCATGATTTCGATGTTCTTGAGCGCCGCGGCCATGGCGACCGGGTGTCCCGAATAGGTGAATCCCATGGAAAACGTGGGAGAATCGCCACCCTTCTCGATGATGTCCTGATGCAGTTTCTCGGAAATGGCCGTCAGGCCGGCAGGGATGTAACCGGAAGTGAATCCCTTCGCCGCGGTGATGATGTCGGGCACGACGTCGAAGACGGACTCCGAGGCAAAGAAGTGCCCCATGCGCCCGAAACCCGTCACCACCTCGTCGGAGATGTAGAGGATGCCGTACTTGCGGCAGGTCTCGAGACACGCCTTCTGGTAGCCCTTCGGCGGAACGATGACGCCGCCGGACGCCAGCACCGGCTCGGCGATGAAGGCCGCCACGTTCTCCGGCCCGATCGCCTTGATCCGATCGTCCATCTCGGTGATCAGGTGATCGAGGAACGCAGCGTCGTCCATGCCCTCGGGCTTGCGGTAGGGATTGGGCGAAGAGAGATGCTCGATCCACTCCGTCACCAGTTCCATGCGCGTGTCGTTGCCAGGCTTGCCGCACAGCGAGTCGGCAAGATAGGTGCTGCCATGGTAGGCATCGTCACGCGTGAGAATGGTCTTGCGGGACGGCTCGCCGATGACATTCCAGTAGTAGTGGACAAAGCGGACCGCAGCGTCATTCGCCGTCGAACCGCCGGTAGAATAGAAGAACCGGTTGAGATCGCCCGGTGTCAGCGTCGCCAGCTTGGCGGAAAGTTCCGCATGAGGCGGGGTCGCCATCGACCAGGGCGAATAATAGACCATGCTGCGCACCTGGTCCGAGATGGCCGTTGCCATCTCCTCATTGCCGTAACCGAGCTGCACGGCCCACATGCCGCCGATGCCATCGATGTAGCGGTTGCCCTCGCCGTCGTAGACGTAGATCCCCTCCGAATCCGCCAGGATCATGTGTTCCTCGCGGCCGAACTCGTGCCAGGGGTGCATGGCGTGGGCCTTGTCCTTGGCCATCAGGCCTTTGACATCATACTGGAAGTTGCGTCTCATCTTGTGGCGCTCCCGCGTTTGCCTGCCTGCCGCCAGCGTCGTCCGTTCGAGCCGCAGCGTCAAACCGCAGGATACACACGCCCGACAGCATCGGACAAGGAGGCGGCCTGTCTCCCTTCCGGGATCAAGGCATTCCTCGCCTCAACCCGCAGACTCGCCGCCTTTCCACCCATCCGGACCTGGACTTCCCGCACGCCGGAACCAGGCGCCGACATGGTCGCCCACTCACTGCACGGCACATGGAACTGTTCGCCGGAGCGACGTGCAACATCTGCCTGGCGGCGTGTTCATCGTGTCGGCACACTCTCGCAGCCGTGACGGCGGGTTACTGTTGTTGCAGATGATCGGCGATCCACATCTTGATCAGCGCCTGGCGGGTGATGCCGAACTTCCGGGCCTGCCGGTCCAGACCTGAGACAACCCTCGCCGGGAAATCCACATTGACCCGCCTGGTTTCAACATTGAGCCGGCGGGCCCTGGACCAGTCGACATCCGCGGACATGTCTTCGCCGGCATCGAACCTCTCGTCGAATTCAGTCGCCTTCATGATGGTCTATCTCCTGCTTGCGAGCGCGGCACACGGAGATGATCCGCACCCGACCGCTCCGGTATGCGTAGACAGCCGCCCAGTGCCTGGCACCGATCGCCAGAAAGCGCTGCTCATCCGTCACGGTTGCCGGGGCTTCTATCAGGTGAGGGTCGTCCCAGAGGGCCTGGGCCTCATCAAAGCCAATGCCGCGTTTCTTGCGGTTTGCCGCACTCATGTCGGGATCATGCTCGAACGTCATGAGGGGAAAACTATACCTTATGCCTTGGCGAAACCCTCCACTGCGCAGTGAATCCCAAGAATCATGACCAGTAGCTGACAGCATTCAGTTGGAAAACTGGAATGATCGCCTCGTTTCGCCGTCGCGGTCGGAACTTGCTTTGCGAAGGAAGAATCCCTGACCGTGACAGGAGGAGGCAAGGGACCGGGCGTCGCCCGCCGGGATTGATCGGAACCGATCAACGGAGGCAGGGGGTGGACATGGCAGTCCGGCTGTCGAAGGCTCGGTTGGACGCCGGAGACCTGGCTGGGAATGCAGGCGGCTCGTGATCTCTGGCAGGCGAAGGACCGTGACCAGGACCATTCTGCTCTGCGGCGGAATTCCCGACGGCGCGAACAGCGATGGGGATCGCCCGCGCGTACGTACCACTCAGGGTGACGTCCGGATGCCATCCGGGCCGTCCTGAACGGGGTGGCGTGGTATTCGCCGTCCTTGATCGCCATGCCCTGCTTTCCTAGAGTGCGCCGGTTCCAGGGGCTTGAGGGCCCGGGAGCCTGCCATCCATGTCACGGATTGCCACATGACAACCCACAAGAGCCTTGTTTCCCTGGTCGGCGGCACACCCCTGCTGCGTCTCGAGGGTCCCTCGCACAAGACGGGGTGCGAAATTCTCGGCAAGTGCGAGTTCCTCAATCCCGGGCAGTCGGTCAAGGACCGGGCAGCACTGTGGATCATCAGGGAAGCCGAAAGAACGGGCGAGCTGGGACCAGGGGGCACCATCGTCGAAGGCACGGCCGGCAACACGGGCATTGGCCTGTGCACCGTCGGAAACGCTCTCGGCTACCGTTCGGTGATCGTCATGCCGGAGACCCAGAGCAAGGAAAAGAAGGACGCCCTCAGGTCACTGGGCGCCGACCTTCACCTGACACCGGCCAAACCCTATCGCGATCCCGCCAATTACATCCGCACGTCCGAGAGAATCGCCCGCGAGAAGGCGGCGAGCGAGCCCCACGGTGCCGTGTGGGCCAACCAGTTCGACAACGTCGCCAACCGGCAGGCCCATATCGAGAGCACCGGACCCGAGATATGGGATCAGACTGACGGCAAGGTGGACGCCTTCGCATCCTCCATCGGCACGGGAGGCACCATCGCCGGGGTCGGCATCTTCCTCAAGGAACGCAACCCCGATATCGTCATCGGCCTGACCGATCCCTTTGGCTCGTGCATGCACAACTGGGTCACGAAGGGCGAACTCACGTCCGAGGGAAGTTCGATCTCGGAAGGCATCGGGCAGGGCCGGGTGACCCGGAATCTCGAGGGTGCGCCGATCGACATGTCCGTCCAGGTGAGCGATGTCGAGATGCTCGAGGTCATATACGACCTGTTGATCGACGAAGGTCTGTGTCTGGGCGGCTCCACGGGCATCAACGTTGCCGGCGCCATGAAGATCGCCCGGGAGCTCGGTCCCGGCCACACCATCGTCACCGTTCTGTGCGACTACGGAAACCGCTACCAGAGCAAGATCTTCAACCCCGACTTCCTGAGGGAACGCAACCTGCCTCCCCCACCCTGGATGACATGACATGGAGTGCCTGTTTCTCGACGACGCCTATCGTGTGTCCTGCCCGGCAAGGGTGACGTCGACCGGCGGGGGGCGTCTTCGCCTCGACAGGACGGTCTTCTATCCCAACGGAGGTGGACAGCCCGGAGACAGCGGCCACCTCGAGCTTGATGATGGCACCCTGGTCCCCATTGCCGATACGGTGAAGGGCACCGCCATGGACGATGTCGTCCACGTTCCGGAAACGGGCCATCCGCTGCCGGCGTCCGGCGCACCGGTGACCGCGCACATAGACTGGGACCGGCGGTACCGCCACATGCGCATGCACACCGCACTCCATGTGCTCTGTGCCATTGTGGATGCGGAGATCACCGGGGCCTCTGTCGGCGCCGCAAGGAGCCGCATCGACTTCAACTGGCCGCAGCCGGACATGACCAGGGACGAGATCACCACCCGACTGGCGGAGCTGGCGGCCGCCGACCTGCCGGTCGCGCCACGCTGGATCAGCGAGGAAGAACTCGATCGCCGGCCCGAACTCATCCGCACCATGTCCATCAGGCCACCGCGTGGCACCGGCATGGTCAGGCTCCTGGAGGTCGAGGGCGTCGACCTGCAACCCTGTGGCGGCACCCATGTCGCGCGGACCGGTGAACTTGCCGGCATGGCCGTCTCGAAGATCGAGAACAAGGGGCGGCACAACCGCCGCATCAACGTGGTCTTCACCACCTGAAGGGAAGCGACAAGGGATGCGCGACCGCTGGCTTGTAGACACCGAAACAGTTGCCGGACTGCTTGACGCACCGGATGTGCGTCTCGTCGACGCCTCCTGGTATCTCCCCGTCGAGAACCGCGATGCCCTCTCGGACTACCGCGAGAGGCACATCGCCGGTGCCGTGTTCTTCGACATCGATGACATAAGCGACGAATCGACGGATCTTCCCCACATGCTGCCCCGGCCCGAGAAGTTCTCCAGCCGTGTGCGGTCGCTGGGCCTGGGAGACGGAGTCCGGATCGTAGTCTACGACGGCGGCAACATGATGGCGGCGGCCCGGGCATGGTGGATGTTCCGGGTCTTCGGTCACGATGACGTCCAGGTCCTCGACGGCGGTCTCGCGAAGTGGATGGCCGAAGGCCGGCCGGTCGACGACGAACCGGTGATTCCACGAGAACGGCACTTCACGCCGCGCCTCAACACGTTTCTGGTGCGCGATATCGGGCAGATGAAGACCAATCTCGCGAGCAGCCGCGCCCAGGTCGTCGACGCCCGCGGCCGTGGGCGCTTTGCCGGAGAGGAAGCGGAGTTTCGCCCCGGTCTCAGAAGCGGGCATATCCCGGGGAGCCGCAACCTCCCCTACACCTCGCTGCTCCACGAGGACGGCACGATTGTCGACAACGAGGCGATCGCTGCCGCCTTCCACGATGCCGGGATCGATCCGACACGGCCTGTGATCACCACCTGCGGTTCCGGCATTTCAGCGTGTTTCCTCGCCCTTGCTCTCGATCTTGCCGGGTTCCCGGATGCTGCCGTCTATGACGGTTCCTGGACCGAGTGGGGCGGCGCGGCCGACACCCCGGTGGCAACGGGGGACCCGTGACCAAGGCCTTCAGGGCGAACGCGCTTCGCACGCTCGCCACGACGATCACCTACCTCGAAATGTCCGCAAGACCGGCGAGACCGGCGCGGCCGGCGCCTGTCGGAAAGGTGGCGTTGCTGCGGGCGGAACGGCCGCCGCGATCCTTCTACCTGTGGCTCTATCGCAGTGTCGGTCGTGACTGGAACTGGACCGACCGCCTGGTGTGGACGGAAGACGGCCTCCTTGACGTGATCCACCATCCGGACGTCGAGATCATCGTCTGCAATGTCGGCGGCGTGCCGGCAGGCTTCGCGGAGCTGGACTTTCGCCGGCCGGGAACCGGTGAGCTGGCTCTCTTCGGGTTCCTGCCGGAGTACCAGGGCAAAGGCTACGGCGGCTACTTTCTCGACCACGTCATCGACGCAATGTGGCGGCCGGGCGTCGACCTGGCGCTGGTCGATACCAACGCCCGGGACCATCCCCGGGCCCTCGCCATGTACCAGAAGGCCGGGTTCAGGGTGGTCCGTCGCGAAGAGGCCTGGCTCATTCCCGACGCCCATTTCCAGGGCGCCTTCGACCTCCCGCCGTCGGCCGAGATCTTCAATCTGCAGAGACGGGAGGAAGGGGCAGGATGAAAGACGACACCCGCGCGGTGACCGCCGGGCGCGATCCGCACAACAATCACGGCATCGTCAATCCGCCGGTCTACCATGCTTCCACCGTCCTCTTCCCGACCCTGGAAGCCTTGCAGGAAGGCCACGCCAGGAATCCGCGCCAGGTGGTCTACGGACGCAACGGAACGCCAACCACCCATTCACTCCAGGACGCCTACGCCGCACTCGAGGGCGCGGACATGGCGGTGGCGACAGGTTCGGGCAAGGCGGCAATCGTGACGGCGCTGCTTTCCTGCCTGGAATCGGGGGATCACCTGCTTGTCGCCGATTCAGCCTACCTTCCCACCCGGACCTTCGCCGACGGCATCCTGCGTTCGTTCGGCATCGAAACGAGTTACTACGATCCTGCGGCCGGTGAGGATCTTGCCGCCCGGATGCGTCCCAACACCAGGGCCGTCTACACGGAGAGTCCGGGATCACTCACCTTCGAGGTCCAGGACCTTCCGACCATCTCCGCCATCGCGCACGAGAACGGAGCCGTGGTCATCAACGACAACACATGGTCGGGAGGGTACTTCCTCAAGCCCTTCGATCTGGGGGTCGACATCGTCGTGCAGGCGGGAACCAAGTACATCGTCGGCCATTCCGACGCCATGTGCGGTCTCGTCGCGGCCAGGGGCGCCTGGTGCGAGCGCGTCTGGCACACCTTCCTGGCGCTCGGCAACTGCATCGGCCCCGATGACGCCTACCTCGCCCAGCGCGGCATCCGCACCATCGCCGTCAGACTCCGGCGCCATCACGAGACCGGTCTTCGCCTGGCAGCCTGGCTGTGTCGCCACCCGGACGTGGTCCGCGTGCTCCATCCCGGTCTCGATTCAGATCCCGGCCACGCGTTGTGGAAACGTGATTTCACCGGTGCCAGCGGTCTCTTCGGCGTTCTCCTGGCACCCACCAGCCGGCAAGCCCTTGCCGCCATGGTGGACGGTCTCACGCTCTTTGGCATGGGCTGGTCCTGGGGTGGCTACGAGAGTCTCCTCGTCCCCGTCGATCCCTCGTCGTCACGCACCGCCGTCCCCTGGACCGAAGCGGGCCAGCTGCTGCGCATCCACGCGGGACTGGAGGACGCCGACGATCTTATCGCTGATCTCGACGCGGCATTCGAGCGCCGCAAACAGGCATCCTGACACACATGGCAGGAGGACGTACCGGGGTGGGTGATGCGGGTCAAGGTTGGGCGGGATCTCGCGTCTGGAGTTTCGGGCGCTGTTGTCTTGAGGATCGTATCGGCGGCGCAAGCCGCAGTTGCGGTACGGTCAGGAATCGAACCTTGTCAGCTCGATGGGAGGGAATTGACCGGCATAGGCATGGACCGCCGGGTTGCCTCCCAGGTGCATGAGCAGGATGCGGCTGTCGGGTTCGAAACGTCCTGTTTCCGCCAGGTTGAGCAACCCCCGCACCGCCTTCCCTTCGTACACCGGGTCGGCCATCAGGCCTTCGCTGCGCGCCAGCAGGTGGATCCCCTCATTAACGTCTTCAGATGCGACGCCGTAAGGGTCGGTCGTGGCCGAGATGACCTCGATGTCTTCGGGGCTGACTCGCTCTTTCAGATCGAGCTTCTCCAGCGTTGCATTCGCCAACCGGAGTACGCGTGCCTTCTTGATCTCAACCTCGTCATCGTCCGACACGCCGATCACTCGGGTATCGCCTTCCAGCGCGGCGAATCCGGCTACCAGTCCGGCCTGCGTGCTACTGCTACCTGTACAATGAACCACGTAGTCGAAGTGTAGCCCAAGGCCCCGCGATTGCCTTGTGATTTCCGTGGCGCAGGCTACATAGCCCATGCTCCCCAGGGGGTGGTCCGACGCGCCGCCCGGGATCGGGTAGGGTCTGCGTCCCTGTTGGCGCAGATGATCGACCAGATTCGCGAGCGGGCTGTTGTCCTCGATGTGGCGTTCGCGATCGTCGAGGAATAGCTCGGCGCCCAGGATGCTGCTCAGCAGGATGTTCCCGACCTGCCTGTATCCCGGTCCTGCGTCCCTGGCCCACCCACAGTGCATCAAGGCGCATTGGAGTCCGTACCTGGCCGCTGCCGCCGCCGTTTGCCGGGTATGGTTCGATTGGATCGCCCCGACTGTAACAAGCGTGTCGGCGCCGTTTCGCAAGGCGTCGCCCACCAGGAATTCCAGCTTGCGGGACTTATTGCCGCCACCCGCCAGTCCGGTAAGATCATCGCGCTTGATCCACAGGTCCGGCCCTCCCAGGCGCGCGCCGAAACGGGCGAGCCTGTGGATCGGCGTGGGTAACTGGACCAGGGGCGTGCGGGGCAGATCCGGAAGCCTGGACAGCCAATCGGCGAGTTCTTCATCCCGCTTCATATCTCGATTCTCCGGCCTTCACCCGGGCCACCGCTTCGGTCACTCCTCGAGAGTGGGTCCGGCCCCCTTCACCCGCGTCTGGCGCATGTAGCGCCGATAGCGGTCCGCATCGAAGCCCGCACCCCGGTGGAGCAGGCAGCGATTGTCCCAGATCACGAGATCCCCGGGCCGCCAGCGGTGGGCGAGCACATGTTCGTCCGCAGTCGTTTCCTCGAGCAGACCGTCGAGCAGATCCCTGCTCTTCTCGAAGGACCAGCCCTCCACCTCGCGGGCATGGGAGCCAATATAGAGATTTTTCGCGCCGGTCTGCGGATTGCGGCGCACCAGGCGTTGCCGCACGGGTGGCAGCGAGGCGGCATGGGTCGCCATCACGGCATCGGGATGGACCTTGGTCCGTGAGTACACGTAGTCGTGGATGGCAACGAGAGGTTCGAGGCGTGTCTGGTCCGATGCAGCGAGGCGGTTCCAGGCGCTGCGCTGGCTGGCGAAGAGCGTCTCGCCGCCTTCATCAGGCGTTTCGTAGGCGCAGGTGATCGACACGAAGCTCGGCACGGCACGAAACGACGAATCCGAATGCCACATGTTGTTGCCGGTCTGGTAAACCGTCTCCTTGTGGTCGTTGCGGCGCACCGTGCCGTCCTCGCGCACATTGCCGACGGTGCCGAACCACGCGACCTTGCCTTCCCGGCCCAGGCGGACGTGTTCGGCTTCAGGCTCGCCAAGACTGCGGGTGAGAGCGAGATGCGTCTCGTCACCGCTGGCGATCCCGGGTATGTGGATGAAGGAGTAGCGGTCGATCAGCTGTCTGAGCGCGGCAATGTCAAGCGCCTCGATCGAGGGGCACTCGAGCCTGACGCCGAACTCGGCGTGAAGCGGGGTCGGGTTGTGCATGTCGCCTCCGCAGCGTGGCAGGGTATCAGGACGCCCAGGTCTCATCCATGGGATAGGTATCCAGACGTTCGTATCCGGTTGGCGTGACCAGCAGCTGCTGTTCGAGTTTCACCGCCTCGCGCCCGCCCTCGGTGCCGACCAGTGACTCGACACACAACACCATGCCCGGATGGATGATGTCGTCGTAGCCGCGTTCGGCAAAATCCTCCCAGTGGGCAATCGCCGGATACTCGTCGACCAGGCCCACTCCGTGGGCAATGATGCCATACCGGCTGGCCAGGAACTCGTCTGGGATGGGCCATGCCTTCTCGGACCACTCCCGGAACGACAACCCCGGTTTCAGCAGCTCCTTGTTGTGTTCGAGCTGCTCCATGGCCGCCATGTAGAGCCTTTGCTGTTCGTTGGTGGGACGGGCATCACAGATCCACGCCCGCGAGATGTCGGAACAGTAGCCGTAGGGGCCCACGAGGTCGGTATCGAAGCTCACCATGTCGCCCTTCTCGATCACCCTCATGGAGCACTCCTGCATCCAGGGGTTGGTGCGCGGTCCCGAGGCCAGCAGGCGGGTCTCGATCCATTCCCCGCCTTCGGCGATGTTGGCTTCGTGAAGCTTCGCCCACAGGGCGTTCTCGGTGAGGCCGGGCCGCAGGCTCTCGCGCATCGCCCGAATTCCCTTTTCGGACGCCTCGATGGCACAGCGCATCAGGACGATCTCCTCGGGCGTCTTGATCTTGCGCGCCTCCTCCATCAGCGCAAAGCCGTCATTGAGATCAAGATTCTCATTCGCCAGGGCGTGGTAGAGATCGGCGCCCATGCGGTCGATGCCGATCCGCCGGTTGCCGGCGCCGTGCTCGCGCACCACGTCGGCGATCTCCCGGGCGAACTCGCGGGCGTGTTCGTCGATTCGGTTGCCGGATGTGAAGTACGTCGCCGCCCGCGCCGGCCGCCGCTCGCTGATTCCCGGATACCCGCGGGTGAGATGGTCGCTGTGGCCGAACTCGAAGAGGATGACCGGTCCATCCGTCGCCACGAAGCAGTAGCGGACCTCGTTGTGCAGGCACCACACCTGCATGTTGGTCGCATCGATGGCATAGCGCACATTGAGCTGGTCGAAGAGCAGGACCCCGGCGAGGTCGCTGCGGGAGAGTTGCCGGTGAACGTTGGCAAGGCGGTCGCGCCGGACCTTGTCGAGATCGACGGGCGCCGTGCTGCATTCCAAGGCTCCGCGCTGCACGGCCTCGGCCGTCGAAATGCGTGAGGTCGTCATGATGTCCGGTCTCCCTTGCTGCCCTTGCAGAACAGATGTGGCGCGCCCTCCAGGATTCGAACCTGGGACCTACGGCTTAGAAGGCCGTTGCTCTATCCTCTGAGCTAAGGGCGCCTGTGATGACAACGGGCCTGGCATGACCCGCACCTGATTCTGACCGTTTGCGATGCGGGGCCGTCAGCTGCCCGGTCTCTCCCAGCGGAAATTCTCGGCATAGGATTTCGGCCTGATCCTTCTCTCGCGGCGTTCGATCACGCTGTACGCGATGCCATGGCGTTCTGCATAGGCCACGGCCGCATCGCGGGTCTCGAACCACAGCCTGATCTCGTCGGCCATCATGTCGGATGATCCTGTCCAGCCCGTGAGGGAGTCGACCGACTTCGCCGCTGACGGCACGTACTCGAGAAGCCAGCGGCGGGTTCCGGCGTGTCCCGACTGCATGGCCGACTTGGCCGGACAATAGATTCTGGCGGTCATCGCGCCTCCTCCGGAAAGGCGGTCATGATGTGGTCGGGGCGGCTGGATTTGAACCAGCGGCCCCCTGCTCCCAAAGCAGGTGCGCTACCAGACTGCGCCACGCCCCGAACACCCTACTTCTTGGCCCCGACCGGCAGCAACGTCAAGGGCCGGTGCCAGCCAATGTCTGTTCCAGCAGGTCCCTGACAACGGCCGTGAGGGCCTCGTCGGCCCCGGCATCGCCGCCGGCCTGCCGGAAGACCGATCGCTGGCGTTCCGCCGAAGTTCCCCTGGCAACGATCTTTCGGGTGTGCTCGACCTCGGCCCGGCACCCCAGCGCGTCGGCGTCTTCTCCCACCAGTCCGATCAGTTCATCGAGAAGTTCCCCATAGGGAACCAGTTGCCTCTTGCCGAAATCCACCAGTTCGCTGCGTACGCCAAAACGCTGCGCCAGCCAGCGGTTCTCCTGGACCAGGAGGTTGGAGTACTCACGCCACGCCTGGTTTGCCATGCGCAGGCGGAAGAGCATGCGCAGGATGCACTGAAAGAGGGCAGCCACACCGAGAGCATCCTCGATGTCGGGACAAACGTCGCAGATGCGCATCTCGAGCGTCGGGAACCGCGCGCTGGGACGCAGGTCCCACCAGATCTTGGTGCCATCTTCAAGGAGTCCGGAACTCGTCATGTGCCGGACCAGGCGTTCGTATTCGGACCAGCTCTGAAGCCTGTCGGGGAGGCCGGTGCGCGGCAGGCTGTCGAACACCGTGAGACGGTAGGAGTTGAGACCGGTATCGCGGCCCTGCCAGAAGGGTGACGACGTGGTGAGGCACAAGAGATGCGGAAGGAAGTACCTCGCCTGGTTCATCAGATCGATGCGAGTCTCTGGGTCATCGATACCGATGTGGACATGCATGCCGCAGATCAGCAGCCTGCGCGCCACCGCCTGGTGGTCCCGAGCCAGACCCTCGTAGCGTTCCTTGTGGGTGTAGTCCTGCTCGCGCCAGTCACCGAACGGGTGCGTTGAACAGGCAACAGGGGCCAGACCATGGCGCCCGGCGATTCGCGCCACACCGCTTCTCAGTCGCTTCAGTTCCTCTCGCGCTTCGCCGATGCGGCGGCACACCTTCGTGCCAATCTCCACCTGCGCGCGCAGGAACTCAGTCGTCACCTGCTCGCCGAGTTCACCGACACATTCACTGATCAACGTCTCCGGCACGTCACGGGCAAGCGCGCCGCTGGCAACATCGACGAGGTGGTATTCCTCCTCGATGCCGATGGTGAAATCCGGGTCGGTGATCACGGCGGGCCGTCAATAGCCCAGTTCGGGCCGCACGATGTTGCGAAGCCCTTCGCCAGCCATGAACCGGCGCATGTTGTCGAAGAAAATGGAAAGTGTCGTCTCCACATAGGTTTCGCCATCATCGGCGGAGATGTGGGGCATGACCATCAGGTTGGGTGTCGTCCAAAGGGGAGAGTCGGCCTGGAGGGGTTCCGGGTCGAAGACATCGAGAATGGCGCCCGAGAGATGGCCACTCACCAGCAGCTCAACAACCGCGTCATAGTCCACCGTGGCGGCACGGCCGATGTTGATGAGGCCGGCACCCGGTTTCAGGGCCTTAAGGCGGTTGCGATCGATGAGTCCGACAGTCTCGGGCGTGGCAGGAACGGACACCAGCACGTGATCGGCCTCCGGAAGAAGGGAGTCGAGGTCGCCAGGCGTTCCCATCGTTTCCACCGAGGGATGGGAGTTTCCGTGACGGCTGATCCCGAGAACCCTCAATCCGGCGCCGTGCAGGCGATCGGCCGCTCCTCCCCCGAGGCTGCCGACGCCGACGATGAGCACCGTCGTCCCCTCCACCGGTGTCGCATAGAGCGAGTGCCATAACTTGCGGCGCTGGTTGGTGACGATTGCGGGGATGCGGGAGTGCAGCATGAGAACGGCCATGAGGGCGAAATCGCCCGCCTTCCTTGCCTGGGCACCCTTGTTGTTGGTGACCACCAGGCCTTCCGGCACCCAGTCCATGGGGCAGAGATGCTCCACGCCGGCCCCGATGATGTGGATCCACTTGAGGTTTGGCGCCACAACCTCCAGGTTTTCCGTCGGCAGATCCCAGCACATCAGAACCTCGGCCGTCTTCATCGCCTCGGCGAAGTTCTCGGTATCCCAGTCGATGGTGGTGGACAGCCTGTGCTTCAGGTCGGGCCACGACTCCAGCGCAGCATCATAGCGTTGTCGCGTCGTGGTGAAGACCGGTTCCGCCTCCGGCGTCGGCGGAAAGGTATCGGGATGGGCGTGGTTGTTCTTGACGTGAACCCGGATCGTCATGCCGGCAGTCCGTTCGCTTCCAGGTCCTTCAGTGCGGCGATGACATGAGCGTCCCGTGCGTCCGGCGCCAGCGCTTCGGCGGCGAACTGGAGTTCCATCACCGCCATTCCGACACGCTTCAGGTACGCCTGGTCATCTCCGTTGGCGGGGAGGTGGAGTACCGTGTCACCGCCGTAGGTGGGCACCGTCGCAGGCCACATGGACGTGACATGCGCCGGCTCGTCGCCCTCCTGGAGGGCGGTAACGATGTTGCGCATGCGACGGCGACAGAGAGTGATGCCACGGTCGCTGGGAACGAGGTTTTCCCGGTCATGTTCGGTAATCGGACCCATGCCCTCGGTGGCCTCCGCATCCGCCGGGAAACGCTGGCGTTCCTCATAGGGCCTGTCAAAGATCTCTCCCTGCTCGATGAGTTCCGGGCCATCGGGCGTGTTGTAGCTCTCCGGATCACCGCGCTCGCCGAAGATCGCCCAGGCAAGGCAGGTGGTTTCGTGGTCATCCACCGGCACCACCCAGCGGGCGAAGGACGTACGGCCGAAGTAGCGGGTGCGTGTGCCGTCGGCGGCAAACGCCGCTCCGGCCTGGGTAAAGTTCGGCAGGACGACCTCATTGACGCGGACCCAGACATTGTCGTCCACCCGCCTCGTCGCCGTCCCGAGAAATGAGCAAGGCCTCTCGTAGAACTTCATTTCGCCGATTTCGCCGAATCCCTGGCTGAACTGTTCGCGGCTCATGCGGGAATGCAGGAAGGCGGTGTGGAGCGGGTCGAGAATGGCGTCGAGAACCTGCAGCCAGTTACAGCGGAAGGGCGCCCGGTAGGGCACCAGGACGTGTCCCGGCATCTCCAGGGTGTCATAAACGGGAAACTCCGGCACATGTTCGGGAGGGCCCAGATAGGCGAAGATCAGCCCCTTGTACTCCCTCGCCGGATAGGCACCCAGCCGGGTCGAGGACCGGATCCGTTCTTCCACGCCATTCGGCTGGCCAGGCACCTCCAGGATGGTCCCGTCAACATCGAAGAGCCAGCCGTGGTAACAGCACCGGATGCCGCGGTCCTCGCACACGCCGAACTCCAGGGAGGCACGGCGGTGCGGGCAGTTCCTGTGGACCAGCCCGTAACGCCCGCTCCTGTCGCGAAACACCACCAGGTCCTCACCGAGAACGCGAATGCGCCCGGGCAACCGCCCGACCTCTTCGGCCATGGCCACCGGGTGCCAATAGCGGCGCAGATATTCGCCGGCCGGCGTTCCCGGGCCTACCCGGACCAGCAGTTCGTCATGGCCTCCCGGTCCGGCGCGACGGTATCCATCGAAGGGCACTGAAGTCTTCATGTGCAGAGCGACACAGACGTGTTCCGGCTGCCGATGATTCACCACGCCATCATCGAATACAACCTTCCCTGCGGCGTTGACAGAAGTGCGGTGCCTATCTAGGTTGTGCCGGACAGGAAACACACCGGGTCCCCATCGTCTAGCGGCCTAGGACATCGGCCTCTCACGCCGAAAACAGGGGTTCGAGTCCCCTTGGGGACGCCAGCTTGGTCACCCTACAACACCACCACCTAGTCGTGGTCGCGCAAGTGACCGCCAATATCCGGCGTTTTCACGTCAGCGTCAACCCAGTTCCGGCCCACCGCCCCTGCCTGCGGCCTGTGCGAGTGCAATCCTGCTCGCCGCCTGCGCATTCGGCGGCACCGAAGTCGCCCGCGAGCACGCCGACGACGTAACCGTCGCGATCAAGGCCGCAGCGCCGGAACCCTCACCCGATTTTCGCGTCCTGCAGGTTGATGCGGCGCGTCCCTTCACCGGCATCGAGGTCCGCGAGCCGCCCGCACCTCACATTCCGTCGCTGTGGACTGTCGACGATGCTGTCAGCCTCCCCCTCGCTGGCAGCATGGACGATCAGTCCACGGCGGCCCTCATCGAGGCCGCCACCGACATTCCGGTGCGCTTTCAGGGCCTGCGCCCCGATGACGCTCCCGACGACCCGTTCGGCCTGCCCGCCGACCCGTTCGGCCTCGTCGCCGCCGGCCTGCCGGAAGGCGGCATCTGGACCGGTCCGCTGGACGATCTTCTCGACACCTGGACCGCCACCCGCGGGTACGCCTGGCGCTGGAGGCCGAAGACGGAGCACATTGAGGTCGTGCGCTCCCAGGCGGTGGCGTTCACGTTGAACGCACTTGCCGGCACTCAGACGATCGACGGCGCCACGTCGACCACGGAGTCCGCGGGCGAGGGCAGCTCGACCAACCTCGCCCGGCAGTCCATGGCGGCCTCGGCCACCTACGATCCGTGGACCGAGGTCACGGCACAGCTCACCGCGGTTCTCGATGCGTCGGCCACCGTCGCCGCGTCTCCTTCCACCGCGTCGCTGACGGTCCACGGTCTGCCGAGGGACATCGAGCGCGCCCGCAGCTACCTCGCCTGGCTCAACCGCACGATCCTGCGCCCGGTGACGGTGACGTTCTCGATCTACCGGGTGGCCTTCGAGAGCGCCGCCGGCTACGAGCTCGGCATCGTCGGCACCCTGGAGCGCGTCTTTGGCACATCCGCCGGCCTCGAAGTCCTCTCAGGCGTGACCTCGATCGTGCAGCCCGGCCCCGGCATCGATTCCCTCGACGCCGCCATCGGCGCTCTGGAGACCGCCGGCACCGTCTCCCGCGAGCTCACGGCGACGGTGCCGTCGCTGAACGCCCAGCCCTCCCACTTCTTCGAGCTCTTCTCGGAGACCTACCTCGCCGAGATCTCGACGTCGCGCGACCAGGGCGTGGTGGAGACGGCCCTGACGCCCGGGACGGTCTCGTCGGGGTTCGCCATGGAGTTCATCGCCCAGATCGTCGCGCCCCACGAAGTCCTGGTGCGGATCTTCGCCTCGATCCTGGACCGCCCCGACTTCACCACCTTCGGCACCAGCACCCTGCGCCTGCAGTTGCCCTCCTTCGGCAACCGCGCGGTCCAGATCACCCAAACGGTCGGCCGGGGCGAGACGCTGGTGATCACTGGTTTCCGCGACCGCGGCACGAAGGCGTCGGGAGCCGGCACCTTCGACGCCGACGTTCCCTTCCCCTTCGGCCACCGCGACCTCGACGACGACTTCACCGAGCAGGTGCTGCTGATCAGCGCCGAAGCGGGCCCGCCAATGGGCGTCGTCGAACGCTCCGGCGAGGAGCTGTGACATGAGCGCCTTCGTTCTCGCCTGCCCGGTCTGCGGCGCGTCCCGGGCCTCGTCGGGCGAACACCGGGGCGACTGCCCGCACTGCGGCGAGCATCACATGGTGCTCGTCGAGCGCGACCGCCTGCACGAGTACCGCGGGCGGATCGATGAACCGGTCTTCGAGGAGCCGTGACGATGCCGGCCGGAGACACGCGATGACGACGATCCGGACAGCCGGCGAAGCCTGGGCGGTGGGCCTCGCCTGGCATCCGCGGCTTTCCGCGCGCAAGCTGCGCCGGGCCGCCCGGGACGCCGGCGCCGCCGCCTGGATCGAGACGGCCACGGGCACGGGCCTTGCCGGCGACGAGGACGGCGATCCGACCGACACCCCGTCGCTGGCGGCAGCGCTCATCGACCACATCGCCGATCCATCCTGGATCGCCGTGGTCGACGGCGGCGACGGCCGGATCGCCATGGTCCGCTGCGAGGCCGGCGCCATCGGCGACGAGGGCGACATCGTCGTCGACGGCGCGGCCGAAGCCGCCCGCTTCCTCGAGACGATTGCGCCGGGCTACCGGGTCCATGCCAGCGCAAGCCTCGGCATTCCGCACGCGGCGGCGCTCGACCTCGCTGCCATGGAGATCGGCGACCACCACCGCCTGCAGCAGCTCCCGGAGCCCGCCGGCGGCGGCCTCGCCTCGATCGCCACCTTCGCCGTCCTCATCGCCGTCATCGGCGGCGCCGGCGGCGCGGCATGGATCTGGCGCCAGGACATCATGGACTGGATCGATCCACCACCGCCGCCTGTGGCGGAGGTCGAGGAGGAACCGCGGGTGGTGGCGATGATCTCGACGCCGGCACTGCTCGGCGCATGCGCCCGGGCACTCCGGGAGGTCCCGCCCGGGCTTCCCGCCTGGACTCTCGAGGACGCGACCTGCCAGGCGGAACTCGTCGAGGCCCCGGTGCTGGCGGTGGTGCCGGACCTGCAGGGCCGCCCGGCCCTGGTCCTGCGCTGGTCGCTCTCCGGCGAACATGACCCGGCCATCCACCGCCGCCTCTTCGAGGACCTGCT
>MKWU01000183.1_pt1 | contig 117060 bp, 128 predicted proteins | sample 809101 | NCBI WGS metagenome assembly MKWU01 (sample SAMN05860141, study PRJNA318959) | sponge metagenome | host: Aplysina aerophoba | place: Slovenia: Piran, Adriatic Sea, Gulf of Piran | collected 2013-05-07
ACATCCGCAACCTGCGCAACGCCAACCGTGACCTTGAACATGCCTTGGAATCCCATTGGATAAACCAAGCAACCCTAGATTCGGACGACTTCAACCAATTCTTCGTGGAACGCGGCGAAGCCCTGCTAAACTTGATCGCTCAAGCCATGGACAAGCCTATCTCCGGCGGACGCGAGGCACTACAGGAAGCGTTGCGCAACAACGGAATGATCGACAGTAAAATGCCGATAAGCATCAACGCAAACGTCGAACTTGAAGAAGACGAAGAATTCGACGACTTCGGCAACGCCGAATACACGAGCGTGCTCTCCGCTGCGGACGACTGAAGCATACAACGACGCCGGTCAGTGGCAATGACCTCGAACGGTCCCCGATCCGAGTACAGCCAATGGCCGCACCCAGCGGCACAATCCACTTGGACGACGGCCTCGAGATCCATCGCGGTAACCAGCAACGCCGCCACCGGATGCCGGCGACGGGACGGACGGTTTCGTCACACCTCACCACTTTCACCGCGGCGCCACAAGGCGCCGTTTTCGCATCGGTACAGCAATTCCACCTCAAGGCCACGGAAACGCGCCCAGGGGCCGTTTCCGGCCGACACTGCGCCCTCTGGCCGCATTCTATGACGCACTGACCGACAGCGATGCCGGCCCCTTCGTCAGGGGGCCGGCATCGCTAGGTCCAAGCCCAAGCCCAACTAAAGACGCCCACCGCGTCCAATGAGCCACGCACGGGTACATTCTATGGACGAGAAGATTTCGCTACTCGCACTTGAACACTACCAAGGCCGCGCTGGCAGCATTGCCCGAACAAACTCGAAACGCTAACCTGTAAGAGCAGCAGGAGACGCGACCAATGACGACCCAGCAGTACCAACAAGCCAGCGAGCATTTCCTGGCGCAGGCCAGACAGGAACTCTCCGACGGAGATCTGGCGCAGGCATCCGAAAAGGGCTGGGACGCCGCCACTCAGATGCTCAATGCCATCGCCGAGCAGCGCGGATGGGATCACCATCGTCACCGACACTACCACCAAGCAGCCAGCCGGGTCCGTGCCGAAACCGGCGACGGCGAAATCCGCCGGCTTTTCGACTCTGCCAGCGCACTGCATGAAAACTTCTACGAGAATGACATGGCAACCGACGAGGTGGCCGAAAGGCTCGACGACGTAGAGGCCCTGATGGACAAGCTGAGCCCCCTGCTGAACCGGCCGTAGCCTCGGCCACTCTGACCCGTCGAGTAGCGAACGGGTACAATAGCAAAATGAAGCAACCGCAGGATGTGAGCCATGTACAAACCGCTACGCCTTACAACAACGGTGCTGTCCGGCGGAAGAATAGAAATCGTGGACCTAGACCTACCTGAAGGGGAAACGGTCGATGTCGTAGTGACGCCTTCAGTGCCAACGCCGCGCCGGTCGGCACTGGACATCCTCGCAGAAGCGCCAGGCCAATGCCTTTTCAATACTGCTGAGGAAGTGGACGCATACATCCAAGCTGAGCGTGAATCTTGGGAGCGCTGACACTGCCCACCAGCGGGCCAATCTACCTGGATGCCTGCGGTTTCATCTACAGCGTGGAACGCATCGAACCATACCGCGCCTTGCTGGAACCCATGTGGCGGCAGGCTCGGGCCGGACAATTCGTCATCATGACCAGCGAGTTGTCGGTAATGGAGACCTTGCTCAAGCCTCTGCGCGATAGCGATACGGTTCTCGAAAGGCTTTTTCGTGAGCTCCTCGATTCCAGCGAAGTGAGGTTGATTCCAACCACGCGCGCGCTGTGGGAAGAGGCCGCTCGTTTGCGGGCTGCGACGAATTTGAGGACGCCGGATGCGCTCCACGCAGCGGCAGCCCTGTCGGAAAGGTGCACGCTGTTCGTCAACAATGACGCAGCATTTAGGCGAGTGCCTGATCTGTCAGTGGCGGTGTTGAAGGACCTAGTGCAGTAGCGGGATTTCCTCAGACACCTGCGGCTGGACGCTGTCCCACGCCACAGGCTAGACTGATGGCCAATTGCGAAACACTGCCATGACCTACCGTGAATCCCTCCCCGACAACTGCCCACCCGACACCGCCGACGAAATCACCTTGCCGCGCCTCGTTTACCGCTTGGTGCGCAACAACCCGCCTACCGACGACGACTTCCGTTCCCAGCGGGCTGAACAGCGGGAACGCGTCTTCCGGAACATCAGCGAATGCCAAGCCCGTGGCTTGTCGGTTCGGACCGACCTCGAATCCGCAGTGGATCTAATGGGACTTCGAACCATGCGCGGCCGGATGCTATGCCAGGTACAACTGGACCACGGCTCCGGACGCATCATGCAAACCGGAGAAGATCCACACCACAGCACGTGGTGGCCGCTGGCGGACTACCTCATACTGGCAAACTGCTCCCTGGTGACGACATGACAACCATCAAGCACACCCAGACCCTCGTCTATTACGACGGCGTACAGGTATTCGCTGGACAAGATGCGGGCGGCGACAATTACATCGGCGCCATGATCGACACCGTGGGCGACGCCGACCGTTACCTGGTGGTCGCTGCACCACCAGACCCACTGCGCAGGTTCTACGCCGGCGAGCTTGACCTCAGGACACTGTTGCTGGAATCCTCGGCCAGCGGCTGGTACACCGCACTGGTCGATGACGACTTTACACAGCCGGTATCCCTCGAGCCGCAACAGCGCCCACTCCTCGAAATGGACTACCTGCCCGAAGCTGGCTTTCGTCTCAGGAAACGGCCGGAAGAAGACCTGATGCCCGCCAATCCAGCCAACGATTAGTACAGCCGAAACGGACTGCAACTCGCCGCGGCAGACGAGCGACACTGGCCGCCCCGTCGACAGGGTAGCCGGTTTCGTTTCCACCCCCGCATTCACCCCAACGGCGCCTCAGGGCGCTGTTTTCGCGTCGGTCCACCAATTCGCCACAAGGCCACGAAAACGCGCCCAGGGGTCGTTTCCGGCCGAAACTGGGGCATGCTCGCGACGTTTTGCATAGCGCCGATCTACGGCGCTGCCGACCGTGCTCGACGAGCCTCATCCTACGGACCGTAGTCCACCCCACCCGCAAACCGCCCGAACCCACGGAGCGTAGAAGAGGTACGCAGCCTCCCCGATTACGGGCAACCTCGAGAGCGGGACATTCCCCGTTCTGCCGGTGTTCCAGCACGGAATCCGACACCAGAAATTTGGTGACGCATCGTCACTTGACGGCCCAATTGCACGCCGTTAGTCTGAGAACATTGCGAAACTCACCAAGCGGTAAAATAGATGAACCATGAGCCCCGTCAGTTGCACGCACGCCATCTCCCTGCAGTACCAGGTACGCACCAGTCGCACCGGCTACCGAGAGATTGAACGGCTCCTGCCACTACTCGGCGAGTTCCAGAACGCCGCCGTCCGACACCGCCAAAAGCTGGCCCGAATGGGCGTGCCGACCCACGAGATCCTCCGGCATCAGAACACCGGCATCACCGACCTGCGGGCACACGACCCTAACTTCGGCAACATCTCCCGTCGCATCGTTGAGTCCGTCGCCAAGCGCGTCAACAACGCCTACTACCGCGCCTTCACGGTCCCAAACGCTGGCTTCCCGAGAACACGCTCGCCACACGCCTTCCGCACCCTCGAAGTCTCCGAGCCTGCAATACAGCACATACAGTTCCGTGACTCGGGCATTGCCGAGATCCACATCAAGGGCTTGCCCGTCCTGTGGTTCCGAACCGACCACCGCATCAACGTCATCGAGCAACCCCGCGCCATTTGCATCACCAAACATGGCAGAAGTCTCACCGCCACGCTGGTGTACCAGTTTCCGGACTACCCTCCGCAACCAGCCAGGCTCAAGTCCTGCGGCATCGACCCAGGCGTGGCGCAACGCCTCACGGTGGTCGACAACCAAGCCCACTACCGGCAATACCCTGGCATCGACACCACCCAGCACCGGAAAACCGTACGACGGTTGAAGCGCCGCATCCAGCGCTGCCGCGACGCCGCCCTGCGCGACGGACGTGCCCGCTGGGTGAACTACCGCCGTGGTGACGGCAAACCGAAACGGCGTTTCCGGTGGATGACCAAGCCCAGTCGAAAGTACCTGCAGACCTTGGCGCAGCTCCGCAAAGTTGAGCACACGCGCATCAAGACCATGCGGGCCGAAGAACACCGCATCACGACCCAAATCGTCCAAGACCACGCACTCATCGCCATCGAGGACACCGCCACCAGCAACATGACCCGTTCGGCCAAGGGCACCCTCGAGAACCCAAGCAAGAATGTCGCCCAGAAGCGCGGCCTCAACCGAAGCATCCTATCCCAACGCTGGGGTGCCATCTCCAGCAAGCTCGAATACAAGGCACGCTGGTATGGCCGGCAGTTCGTCAAAGTCCCTGCGGCACACACCAGTCAGACGTGCCCAGGATGTGGCCACGTCGCTGCTGAGAACCGGCCAACGCAGGACAACTTCCGGTGCATGAGGTGCCGACAAGGATTCAACGCCGACGTAGTGGCGGGAGAAAACATACGGCTCCGTGGGGGCAACCCCACGGCGGGGGCAGGAAATCCGGCCGTCAGGTCGGCCCCGGTGAACAGCCGTAGGCCTTCGGGCAAGAAGCAACGCATACGGGCGCTTCAGCGTCCTCTGTTGCTGTTCACGACCACGCGATCCTAGTGTCGCAATTTCCTATATCGAGCCTCTCCGAAATCGAGACCCACGAGGAGCTCACGGAAATTCTGAAAACCGCGCAATACGCCGAGCTCGAGTACTGGACGACTCTGCGGGAAAACTACGCCGAGGCTGCGGCGGACGCGGACTGGCCGTGACGACGCCGGTGAACGGCTGTGACTCACTGATCAAGAAGCAACGAATACGGGCGCTTCAGCGTCCGCTGTTGCTGTTTACATCCACGCGAACCTAGTTTCGCAATTTCCTGACGGAGGAGCAATGAGTCAACCCATACCTACATCGCCCGAAGAAGCGGCACGCATATCGGCCCAGATCGCGGAGTACGAAGCCATCTCGACGCGCCTGCGAGCCGAAACGGAAGGCATGAGCCAACAGCGTCCCCACCAGTGGGCCGGCATGAACTCCGCCCAAGTCCTCACCCTGGCCGACACGCTGCCGGAACTGGTGGAAAAACTCAGGTCTGGCGGCGACCAACGACGCACGGTGGCGGTACTTTACCTGGACCCCGACCCGCCAGAGTTGATCCTGTGTTCGTCGGTTACTACAGCGGTCGCAGACCGATGATGAGAACCCACGTGACGTCGCCCAGACTGGCCACCAAAGGCCACATCGACATCCTGGTCGACACCAGCGTGCAGGTTGATGACAGCAGGCCGTAGCGCGCCCCCACGGCGCAGGAATAAACTGACGTCAGGCTGACGACGGCTACCTAAAAAGGAGGAGCCGTCACGTGCCGCAGCGAAGAGAACAGCCCTACATCTGGGCCACCTGGTTCAAAGCCCACCACCAGAACTGGGTGAAGCCGCCTTCGGACTTCGACCAAGCCGAGTGGCTTTTGAACCACACGGCCCTCGTCAACGAGCGCATCAGAAACTGGGAAGTCGGCGGCTACGATGTCGACGTCGAAGCGCAGAACAGGTTTGAACTCCGCGGCAGGACCGCGACGCTGGCCGGTAGGCCAGACATCATCGCCCACAGGGAAGGCGTCGCCGTTATCGTCGATGCCAAGACCGGCCAAGAAGGTTCGAGCCACGCCGTCCAGGTCATGATCTACCTGTACGCCGTCCCAAGGGCGCTCGAACGGTATCGGAACGCCAAGCTATGCGGCCAGATCACGTACCGCGACCACACTGTCCGCACACCGCCAGAAGCCGTGGACGACGCGTTCATCGAGAACCTCGGAGCCCTCATCCGACGGCTCTCGGCCGATGAGCCGTCGAGGCGGGTACCGTCGCGGCAGGAGTGCCGTTTCTGCGACATCACGGACGCCGACTGCCCAGAACGCGTGGAAGCTGTCCCCGAACCTGAGAGCGCCACCACCGACGACTTCTGACGGATAGAAGACCGCTCACCTGAACCGACAACGAGGTCGCCCAACACCTACCACGAGGCGGCCGGTTTCGTTACGAGAACCACACGCCGCGAATTTCGGCCACAGAGCCACCAAGGCGGCCGCGGCCGCCGTTTAGGCTCCAGATACCTCTGGGGCACTTTTACGGCCGAATCTGGGACATTCTGGCGACGTTCGGCAGAGCGGCGAGGACCCGGGCAAAGCAACTCCCACGGCACCGACCCACAGCGATGCCGGCCATCACCGACCGACGGGGCGACCAGTTTCGCGACTGGGCGCCACACCTCCCTGAATTTCCTCAGAACTGCCACACAGAATTCCACCAGAAGGGCGCAGGCAATCATTACGCCGTGGGAGCGTCCAGTTCTGCGATGTCGGCACCCAAGCAACCAACGTCCCAATGCACAGGAACGGATTCGCTTTTGCTAGGGTCATCTTTAGCCGACCGTTCGCTGGGAACGATCCTCCGCGCTCGTGTGGCGTCATCGACATGGAAGCCGTGCCTGACACCTACAGCCACCTCTACATGAGCCTGCAATTTTCGCTTTTTGGACTCGTGGTCAGGTTGGTCGGGGAAGAACTCCGAATTCGCCTGCAAGAGTTCCTCAGCCCGCTCCGGCGAGATCAGTTCAACATCTACCCGCACATCCCGCCCATCTCCAAAAGGCGCTCGAACAAATCTTCCCCACGTACCAATATCGACGACGTACACTCGAGATTCGCCACTCGTCGGTCCCCGTAAAATCGGGTGTCGGCGGTAGCGCCCTACGTCCACTGACGCGTCCACCCCCGGTAGCCTCCAAGACGGCTCGTACTCCTCGCTTCCCATCGTGCGCAAATCAAGCAAGGGGCCCTGCCAATCGCCTGCCAGAACAACTACCACGTTGCCCTGGGGGGCAAGATCTTCCAACGCCGCGTCGATTGCCTGGAGAAGTTCGCCCCCAGTGCCTGAAGGAGCCGCTATTTCGCCAGCAACGCCCATCGCCTCACCCAAAAGGTGGACGGCGTCACGAGCCAAGCGGCGGCCAAGATCGCCTCCGTCGAACGGCGCAGTGTAGGTTAGATCGCCCTCTTGTCCGTCGACGAAACACACTTTTGGCAACAGCCTCCGAAAACCTCGCTCGTCCGGCGCATCCGCGGCACTTGCATCAAGGACGAGGAGTGCCCCAGCTTGATCAAACGACCGCTCAACAGAAGCAGCTTTGAGCATCGCTGAAGTAACACCGGACTCGTACGCATCCACCCTGTCGACGCTGAGGTGGCGCCTGATGGTTTCTAGGTCCGCTTCCACCTCATCCCGTTGGACCGCCTTCTGTAGAACTTCGGTGGCGAACTGGCGGCGTTGTTGAGCACTCGCCGAGGAGGAGTAAGGCACAAACCGCTCGAGGCACTCCGAGTTTGCACCGAACCATTCCAGGATGCGCCTCGCGTTGCCGGCCAGATTCGGGTCCAACGTCGCGTCATCCATCAGACCCATCAGTAGGATTGCAAAGCACGTGAGTGGATACCGCTCGGGCGACAAAACACCACCCCATCCACCGATGTGCTCTGGAACCTCCCACCGTTCCCACTGGCGACAACTCACGCTGCATTCAAAGCGTTCAAACATGAGTGCGGCCGAAATGTCTCCAGCTAAGTCTGACGGATGACCATACGCTTCGCGCGCAACGGCCAAGTACGGAGTGGCGTCGGAGAGCTCGCCAGAGCCATCCAAGATCGCCGCACGTCCGGCGAGACCCATCAACGCCACCCGGTTCTCGCGAGCCAGATGAGCAGACGCTCGAAGTTGGTCGCCAGAGAATCCCGCTTCCGTGTTCCACCGCTCCAAGATATTTGACAAGATGGAATCGAATTCGCTGTGCAACCAGAGAAAGTCGTCGACGCGGTTGGCGTGCAAAGCGTCGCCCAACACACTCCCTTGATACCTGATTACTTCCAGCATGAACGGCATCAATGCTTCGGGTTCGTGCCCGAAGGTAAGCCCGTCCAAGTTCAACAGGAACTGGTCGCGAATCAACCCATGAAAGTCCTGACTGCCAACGCGTGACGAGATCTGGTAGTTCCAATTGTAACCATTTAGACCAAACGTGAACAACTCCCCACAGGGGCGCCTGAGTCCAGTGGCGACAAACCAATAGTCTAGATCAAAAAGTTCATGCAGGTATTCCCTGTTGCCACCACGGACGACATCCTCACGGTATGAGTAAAGGATTCGACCCAGCTCCATCAGCGGAGGCCATTGGGCGTCCGACCCAGGTCCACCCCATTGGACTCCGGCATTCTCAATCTCGTCCATGGCGTACGAGACGAGATTCTTGATTGAGTCCAGTGAACGAGATAATTCTCCGTGCCTCCGTTCATCCATGGCCCGCCGAGCGTCGTCCAACAGTGCGCGCATCGCTTGATCTGCAGACCTCTCACCGGCGCCAGGAACCCAAGTGCTGAAGTCTAGTTCGCCAGTCGCGTAAGCTATCTCGGCTCGTCGAACGCGACCTAAAAACGCGTTGACTGCCTCACTTACTTCCCGCTTGTTGACATCCAACCGCAGATTTTGCCAACGCTCTGGTTCAGCAAGCTTGATCGCCCGTGCGAAAAGCACAACAGGAGCGGCCAAACTGACGGCCAAAGCGACCACAGTCAACACAGCAAGATTGCGTATTCCGGGAACACCTTGAGTGATGGCCCCCGCGTCGCCGACGAGCCTCTCCGCTATGAGAACCCCGCTCGTAACAGCAACAGCAGCTATGCTGCCCACGAAGACGGGCCATACCCAAGATCGACGAACATATTCGGCATAAACCCTGTCGTCCACATCCCTTCTGGTGCTGACACCCTGCATCACAAAAAGCATCACGGCAAGTGTGAGTGCTGCGATTGCAGCCTGCGCGCCCAACAAGGAACCGAGGAACGGGGTGGATTCGCTGGCCGCTGGGAGCGCGCCTATCGGCCCCGCATGGAGCAACACCAAGATGAGAACAGGAGGCACCACGACGACCGTCGCCAAGCCTAGCGAAAGCAAAATATCACGTAGGCTCGGAAGTTCCCAAATCTTGTGGAGTACAAACCAATCGGCCGTCTTTTCGCGCGACGGCAACCACGATGGACGACGGAACGGAATCATGAAGCAGGCGACGATGGCTAACGTCCGCGTGGAGCGAGTGTTTTACACGCGGCCTCACCATACTAACAGTTGAATATAGGCCCAGTCAGTTCCTGTGAGAACAACTCCAAATTGGAAAATCCAGAAGTGCCACAAGGCAGTAGTCGCCGAACCACGGCGATACCTGCCGATCTAGCGGCGGGGCATCCGGTTCCGTTACACCTCCCAACTTTCACCACGGCGGTGCTGGGGCACCGTTTGCGCGTCGGTGGCACGTTTCTGGACCAAGGCCTCGAAAACGTGCCCGGGGCTGTTGACGACCGTAACCGTGCATCCTACGTGAGGTTGGCAAAGCAACGACACTCATTGATCCCAAGGCGATGCTGGCCGCCCTGCGACGGGGCAGCCGTCTGCATTCTCACACCGAACAACATGCGGCGGACAACGCCAAACCAGTACCCAAGGGCAATTACTGACAGCAGGCCGTGGCGGCCAGGACTCAAGCACCAATAAAATTGGGGAATCCCCATCGACCAACGCCGAGAGCCCCACATGCCCGCTGCTCAACGCGCCTTCCCCTACATCTGGACAACCTGGCTCACCAAGCTCCTCACCGGCGAAAGCTCCTGCGAATGGGCCGCGTGGTTTCGAGCCCACCACCAGGGCTGGGAACGCCCGCCTAACGACTTCAACTTCGCCCAGTGGCAGATCGACCACACCGCGCTGCTGAACGACACCCGCCGCAAGTTCGAGGACAGCGGGTACGACGTCCGCGTCGAGGGTCAAAACGCCTTCCGGCTACAGGGCCACATCTCCACCCTCGCCGGCCAGCCGGATCTGATTGTCCTCTCCAGCGACCACATCCTCATCGTCGATGCCAAGACCGGCGTCGAGCGCGCCTCGCACGTCGCCCAGGTCATGGTCTACATGTACGCGCTGCCTCTTGCCCTCGAACAGTACCGAGACGCCCGCATCGCGGGCGAGATCCACTACCCCAACCGCATCCAGCGGGTGCCACAGGGCGGCGTGAACCAAGAGTTCATCCACCGCCTCATCACGCTCATTCACCGTGTGGCGGCGCCAGACCCGCCACCTTGGACGCCCAGCGCCGCCGAGTGCCGGTTCTGCGACATCAGCGCCGCTGACTGCCCTGAACGCGTGGACCACGACCATGTGCCCGAAAAGGGCACCACCGCTGACTTCTGATCATCGCACCGGCTTCGTTGCTGGTTTGAGAAGCTCGTGGGACAATCCCCAATGGCCTCCGGGTCCAACGGGTCGTACTCCCCGCCGCTGCCGTATGCTCTGGTACGCCGGCGCTCACCGTCAAACTTACATCGTCGGATGAACCGGATTGGAACAATCTCCGCACTTTCTCCCACTGGATGTTCTGCGATGGTGAAAACTCTGCTTTCGACGGTCCTACTCGTCTCCCTGGCGTTTGTGTCCTGTTCGGAACCGGCTCCAACGGTCGTCGTGGCTCCCACGTCCCCTCCGCAGCCAAGCGTGACCGTATCTACCGCCATGCAGGCGGTGCAATTGAGCGTGCCACCGAGCCCAACTTCGGTCCCGACGGCATCGGCAACGCCTACATCCACACCGGTGCGCCAACCCACTGGTGATCCCCAACGCGAAGCTTTGATCGCCCTATACAACGCCACCGATGGGCAGAACTGGTTAGTCAAGCATGGCTGGCTGACCGACGCGCCGATACGTGACTGGTACGGCGTCAAAGTTGACGACGAAGGTCACGTCGTTGGACTGACCCTCAGCGGCAACCGGTTGAGCGGGAAGATCCCGCCCGAGTTGAGCAGCCTCGTCAACTTGAGAGTTTTGGCCCTGCAAGGCAACCAATTGTACGGCGCCATTCCGCCAGAGTTGGGCGGCATCTTCGGCTTGACTTGGCTGTGGCTAGACGACAACCGGTTGACCGGGAACATTCCGTCCGAACTCGGCAGCCTCCCATACCTGACATGGCTGGCGCTGGACAGGAACCAACTGACGGGAGAGATTCCGCCAGAGTTCGGCAATCTCGGCAACCTGGTGGAACTCTACCTGCGGCGAAACCAGTTGACCGGAGCCATCTCCCCTGATTTAGGGAATCTCGGCAACCTGCAGGTCATGTCCCTCAGCGACAACCGTTTGAGCGGAGAGATACCGCCCGAGTTGAACATCCTCCCAGACTCGACAAGGCTGTTTCTTGGCGGCAACCAGCTGAGCGGATGCGTGCCGGCGGGCCTCCAAGGACAGGCGGTTTCCGATTTGCCACACTGCTGAGTTTCCCATTAACTTGGTATGCAACCAAATCGGCGCTCGAGATCTTTCACCAAACTGCAACGTCTGCATCCCTCCCGAACCAAGATTGACTGACCACCAGAACCTCCGGAGCGCCCTGTCTCCTCGTGACGGTCTTCGCGACCAACGAATTTCCCCGGACGGCCGCGGCCATGGCTGCCGACTGGCCGTTGCCACTCAACCAACGGAACCGATGCGATGGCCGAGAACTCCTGGCGCCGCTGCAGTTGGAGTTGATCCCACTCTGCATCTTCGGCCTGCAGTACCGTGGCCTGCTGGACAAGATTCGCTACGGCAATGAAGGCGTCAGCAGAAGACGAGGCCGTTCGGGCCTCCTGCAGATGAGTGACGGGACCATCGGCGAATTCATCGCCGGCATCTCCGCCGCCTTGATCCCCTCTGGTCACCTGTTCCTGTGGGTCGACAAGTCCCACTTATGCACGGGCGTCAGATCCTGGGTGGGACAGCAGGGTCTCGAAGCCGTGGATCTCGTCACCTGGAACAAAGCCAGGATTGGCATGGGATACCGCACCCGACGCGTCGGGGAATACCTACCCATCATGCAGCAACCGCCAAAGCGCGCCGAGGGAGTCTGGCCGAGCGACCACATTCCCCAAGTGGTGACTGAAAAGGTCGAACGCATCGGCCAACGTGCATCCCAAGCCCGTGAAGCTTCAGGCGCGGTTGATCGAGGCTGTTACCAGCCCTGGCGACGTGGTGCTCGACCCCGAGGCCGGCAGCTATTCGGTGATGACCGCCGCCCACCAAGCGGGACGCCGATTCCTCGGTTGCGACATCGCAAGCGCGTTGTGACCCGGCGGATGGAATGATCATGGAATGCGGCAGACGGTTACGCGCACACGGCCCGTCCGACCGCTCCACGCGTTGGTCATACAGGACGCCGCCCACTTCGGCCGCGTCGCGTAACATGACGCCATGACGACTCGACAATGACGACCCATCGTGCCCTTCCAACTCCGCTGCTCATATGGTCCCAGAACACGCCTGCTCGATCCGGCCACGGTTCTCGATCTGGAGTTGTACCACCCTAGGGTCCACCGCGAACCTGCCGGCGACCTCGCCAATATCGTAGCCTTCCTGAACCATCCCCCATACCGCTTCCACCGGAGCCAGAAACTCCGCAGCGAAGGCACGACCCGCCGCCTGCCGCTCCGCGCCGTGCAACCGATTGATCACCGAGTCCCCCTCTTCCGGAAAGCACACTGCATCGCCAATTGCCCGCGCAAGGTTGAAATTCTCGAGCCACGGACCAGCGTACCTTGGCTTACGCAAATGGACGTGCACTTCCGAACCGCGCGACACGACCCCGTCAATCCCCGACAGTCCCTCTGACCACTGGAACGACGGATTTCCCAACTTTCCGGCTATGCTGCAAACCGAATCGAACTCGTGCTCTTCCCCAACCCCTGTGGTCCGGCGAACGGCCCGAGCCAGGCGGTACGCTGCCCCCCAAACGCCTTCGCCGTCCCGACGTTCGCGAAGCATGCAGTCCACAGACTCGGCAGCAGCACGCAGCTCTGGCAATCTCCTGCTGGGTGTGAAGGTACGAGACGCTTCCTCCACCGAGGCGAGCGCTCTGTCCCGAACCTCGGGGCGCGCCAGGTTCACACCAGCCAGAAATTCAGTGAGCGGAGTACCACTCAGCACTCTGCCGGCTCCGACAATGAACTCAGCATCCCTGTCGTCCACGACGTAGGGGTCCAACCCCAAAGCGCCAGCAGCCTCGCAAAACGCCGCCTCATCAGGGTCCTGGCGTGATTCACTCACCCGCTCCCAACGCAACTGCACTTCACTCCCCTCGATGCGCTCATGCAACAAGCGCTCGACCACGTCCCCGATGAACCCCGACAATTGGCACTCCGCCTCTTCACGTGAAATGGTCTCAGCATCAACCTGCCAGAAACGCACCCCTGGGTTTTCGCAGTTCATCTGCTCGCCCGACACCTCGAACATCGAACCATCGCAACCAAAGCTCAGACAAGGAAGGACGAAACCGGTCCCATAAGCCCAGATCGTGCGGTTACGGTCTCGCCCACCAAAGATCGACCACCAATCGGTCGCTATGCCCTCGGCCAAATGCACAGCCGGAACAACCACGGACTCATACGCCCCCTGGGCAGCATCATCTCTGTGGGAACAAGCATTCGTGTCCCCGACGAAAATCCGCAGGTCACACATGGTTGCCCGCTCTTCAGCAGAAGCATTGGGCAAGCCGTCAATCCAATCAACCAAAAACTGCATCTCTGTACTCCCTGCAGATCGGCCAACCCTTGTACTCTCCGAGACGAGGGTTGACCACGAGTCCCATCCAGAACTGACCATCAGCCTCGTACCAAACCTTCTTCGGGAATCTCTGATCAGACTCGTAGAAACGACATTGGCCAGCTCGAATCGCGGCTTTCACCCATTCGGTCGCCCGTACCTTGTCCGCCCTTTGGGTCAACGGACAAATTGTCGTAGTTTCCTTCCCAGGCCGCCCGACATGACCGCCGGTCAACTGGCGCCCCATCGGCAACCCACCCCACCACCTCACCAACTTATGCTCCGCACTGCCGGCCTACACCGCACGTTCTGCCAAATCCGCCAATTCGGTCGGCGTACGCACCGGGATTCTGATCTGATTCGGACGACGCAAATTGGCTCCCACTTACCGGGCCTTGCGCCTGATTACACGAACCGTTCGCCTACTTCGCATCGTCGGACCACAAGCGCCTTTCCATGCTTCACGCATGCAACGACGAATTGGCGTCAGCCAGAACACTCAGCAGTAACCAGCGCCGACATCGGAAGTTCTCGACACGGAACTTCAACCGATGCCCGCTCTCGTTCACGCAGCGGGCCGAACAGAAACCGGCGGTAATCGCAAGCGGCCGGCAACCCATGTTTCTCCTTTCGAGCGCACGTCGTAATCGACGCGTCAGCACTCCACCCCCCAGTTTTTCCCCGAGGGGCAGTAATCGGCTCCGATGTTACAGAGCTTACCAGACGGATGACGCCCGTCGCTCCGTCGAGCGATGACCCGGTCGGGACGCAATTTTACCGTTCCAGACTCCGTGCGTAAAGAAATCAGCGCTCAACATTGATCATCCAAACGTTCGCCGACGGCAACGGCCGCGTAACGCGGGAGCTCGTCGCCTGGCACCTCGATGATCCGCAGCACCTGATTGCCGTCACGACCAGCGCCAACCGCTCGAAAGGCGCACTCGGTCCAGAAGATTGGAAACCTGCAGACCGCTCCTACTGGTGCCAGTACGCCACCGATTGGATCACGATCAAGGATGATTGGAACCTCACGGTCACCTTGCGTGAAGCTGATGCGGTCAGCGGAATGCTCGACACATGCGCAAACCCGCCTAAACTGCAAATATCAGATGGCGGCACACCGATTGCTCCACGCCCGACAAACGGCCCTCACTACCCGACGCCTACTCCAACGGTGAGAACCTACAGCTCGTGCGACGCGGCACAGGCCGCCGGCGAATCCCGCGTCCAAGGCAGCCAGGGAGGCGGCCGGAGCTTCCACAAGTGGACGGTCCCCAGCGCCCGTGATGTTGACGGCGACGGAGTAGTATGCGAAAAGTGACGGTCAAATGGCGCGTTGCCGCGGCATAGCAAATCTGCCCCACGCCGCTCTGTGACCGTCACTCCTCAGCTGGATCCTCCCGCGGGATGTAGCGCCTAGACGACTGCACGCCCGGCTTTCGGTACTCCTCCGGAATCCTCTTACCCAGGTACTTCTCTTTATCCTTTGGTGTGGCATCGTCACCGATGAACCCCCACCTGTTTTTAGTGGGGCCCGAGTAATCGGGAAAGTGCTCCGGCGTACCTGGCAACCATTTGGTAGGCTGATAAACGCCCTTTACTATGTTGTTGACCACGCCAAGCACCAAACGGCGTTTCTCGGCCCGCTCTATGTCGAGGTGCCACACGCCTCGGGTCGCATCATAAAACCCGAGTTTTTGCCACCGGTGGTTGATAGTAAAAGCAAGCAATGGTTCGTCCACCTCAAAATCCACCGCGTTGTGGTCGGCTATGATCTCATCAGCGTGACGGCATCCCCGCAAGTGGTTCTGATAACCACCTTGCTTGTTGGTCAATCCTTGGTAGCAGTCCATCAGGGCACCTTCTACCTCAAGAGCCGTATGCTCGGTCATGCCGTGCCGGTGGATGATGTGACCGACCGAAAGTCCCGCAAACTGTATTTGTGCAATCCTTTCCTGGGTGGAACCGGGCCCGTAGTCCTCCGGGTCGTATTCAACCCCTCGGGCGTGGTGAAAGACTCGGTCTCCTTGTCCCTTCCCCACGTAGAACGTTTGGCCATTGCGGGGGTCAATCAGCCGGTAGACATAGTAGTCCAGTCGCCGGACCACCTCACCCGGAAATTGTTCTGTACTCACCTTCTTCTCCTGAACAGATCGGCCACGGCCCTAGAGTATCGGACGAATCTCTATCACATCACGCCAACTTTCGTCGAATTGCAGCAATCCGATCCGAACTGCTTCCATGACGGCTTCCAAAGAGTAATGACCACGACACGGCAACCGACGGCACCTTCCAGTAGTACATTCGGGCTCCTGCGGCGCCGCCCAGGCAGCGGGAGATCACTGCGTACAGGCCAGCAAGGGCGGCGGCAGGGGCTTCCCGAAGTGGATGGTCCCAAGCGCAAGGGATGGCGACGGCGACGGTGTGGTCTGCGAAAGGTAAACGCCTCACATGCGTTGGGCCACACTGAAGAAGCGCCGCATTTCTGCGGCACTTCCGAACTACACGACGACGCTCAGCATCACTCATTGGCGCGAGCCATCCAGTCGCCGTTGGTCCCAGGCCGCAACACGACTGTGCAGTATCAACGTAAGCCACGACGTCGGTAGTCCGTAGTACCTGCAACCCGACTGCAACCACGATGCGACCGTCGCTGACGAACGGCGACGTGGGCCACCCCAAAATGGGGCAGCCAATTTCGTTTCTGACGGGTGCACGGTAGGCCGAGTACGCGGCACTTCACCCGTCGATCACGCGGCCCGCGCCCAACTCGGAGAGGCAAAGGCGACGATCCCAGCCCGGGCATAGGTTGACTGCAACAAATGGCGCGGCCTCTCCCCTACGACATGGATCATGCCAAACTGAAAGGCAGCAGAGAACGATGCGAACTCGCAGGGCGACTCGGTTGAGTCGCCCTTTTTTCGTGCCCGCAAATTCACGGGCCAGCGAAAGAAGCCCCACGAGGCACCCAGGAACGTGTCGTCACGGCAAACCTCTGAACGCAACAACCAGATGCGCCGAGAACCTCAGCATCATCGCAATTGCCGATTGAACCCGTCTCGTCTCCGGCAATTCGACATTTGCCAGTCCAACGCACTCGGAAGCCAAAGTTCCGGATGAGACATCAAGCACTGGGCGCTGAGCGTGCCATTTCGGGTTTTCAACCAAGGAGATCCAATGACCCCCTACATCAACCCGCTGGGATTCATCGACCGACGCACCCAGAGGGGCGTGCGTTTCCTGCTCACTGATCCCGACGATGCCCGCATCCTCAAATCAGGAACTCCGGTTACCGTCACGCAACCCTCCAGCGAGCGACTTGCGCTCGCCAAAATACGCGGAGAGATTGTCGCCGTAGGCTACGTGACCGCCACCTTTACAATTGTGGAAACCGTTCTTGACCCAGAGTGGCCCGAGAGCGAGGAAACCGTGCGGGAAAAAACTCCCGTGTACCTCGCCAGGAAGGAATCTTTCGAGCCCGACCCCAGCAGAATGCTCACCCCAGAGCAGGCGGAGAGGATATGGAAGCTGTCTCGTGAGTACAACAACATCCTCCGAAACGAACGGAGCGACGACGATAAACCCACGAACTCGCCCCGTGGCTGGCCCCCAACCCAGGTTGATGGCCGTGGTCCGTTTCCTCAGCAACTTGACGAATAAGACCCATTCTGAAAAACTACCCGCACCCGGTGAGAAGAGATCAAAATGACCACCAAGGGAAAATCCACTCAGCAGGACTCTATCCTGAACGAAATCGTCCATTGCGCGTTCTGCGGAACCAACATGGTTCTGGATGGCGCCCTCTACATCTGCCCCTGGAAAAGCCTCGGCACAGGGGTCAATTGTTACTCGGCTTCCGTCGACGCCAAGCGCCTGGCCCTCAACCTGATGACCATCCTGGTCAACCGGGTGTTGACACCCGACACGTTGGCCGAGATCGTAGAGCGCATCCAGCGGAGCGCCAATGACAACCTGCGTAACCAGCAGAACAGGCTCGACGACACGGAATCGAAAATCGAGGAACTGAACCGCCGGAAGCTGGACATTCTGACCGACGTCGAGTACGGCGAAGTCCAATTCACGGAGATAGCAGACACTCTCGAAGCCATCGAGGCCGCCAGAGCCGGTTTAGCCTACGAGTCCTCAGTTTCACAGGAGGAAATCGACAAGTTGCAGTTCATCGGCGACCAGGAGGCCATCCAGTCGGTGGCACTGGACGTCGGCACCTACACCGAGTTCGCGGACCCGGAACTTGCCAGGCAACTGGCCGAAACGTTCCTCAAAGACATCCAAATCGGGGATTCGACCGTCACCGTCAGCTACACGCATCCCATTCCGGGACCCGAGAGTGGCGAGCTCATCACGTCGGAAACCTTCCCCTTGCAGTTGGTCTGACGAACAGAGCGCCTGAACCACAAAGGCCGGCCGTTGAAAGCGGCCGGCCTTTTTTGACAGAACTTCACGCCCACCGCAAGGTGTGCATTCCCGCCGCGGACCTGAAAAGCAAGGGAGCATGTCCCTCCGCGGGAGCTGGACAAACAGGAGCCCAGCACGGCGGGTGACCCACCGCGGCACGTCTTGCCGCCAGTCACCAGCGCCGTTCAATCATCGGTGGCAACCGGGTCGCAATCTTCGGCGTCCTGCCGGTCGGCGGCGCTCTGTGCTGACCGAGCATGAAACTCCCTGGCGGCAGCGGGCATTCGTTCCCAGCCCACGTCCAGGCCAACCTCTTCGCCCGTATCTGCCCCAGGTCGCCTGACCTCCCGGCTCATCTGCATCAACCGGTCAGCGATCAGCTTGTGGAGCGCTGCACTCATGTCCTCTGGCATAGCATAATTGCTGCGCCCATTCTCTTCTGAATTTCGTCCTGCCTGCTGCGGCGGACCCTTGCCTGATTCTGTTGACATCCGATATACTGACTTTACCGATCTTGTCGGCGCTTGAAGATTTTCAGCAATTGCTGTGGGCTAAGTATAGCAGATTTTAGCGACAATCAATCGCCCGATTCACGGAGGGAAATGCACCGCCATGATAGAACAAACGAGCGGACACAGTCAACGGCGCGATGACACCGAAAACGACGATGGAGAAAACCCAAAGCCGGAAACCATCGGCGAGTTGTTGAAACTACTGCGTGGCGACCGCACCTTGCGGCGAGTCGAAACCGACACCGGAATTTCGAATTCGTACCTGAGCAACCTCGAAATGGGGCGTAAGCAGCCCGGCATCAAATCCCTCTCGAAACTGGCCTCTTACTATGACGTGCCTCTGAACGGGCTGCTGTACAAAGCCGGACTTCCCTACGACTACCGGGCCGCGAATCGACACGAAGTGCTCACCAACCCACGGGCAAACCAAGATGAAATTCTACGCAGCTACGAATTCGTGCTGACCGATCCGCATCTGGCCCTGTATGAAAAGCCGGCGGAAGCCCCTCCGGTCGATACTCAGAAGTTCGTGGTCAAACTGTACGAGCACTACACGGGCAAGAAATTGCTGTAATCAATGCCAAGGAGCCCCATATGCCCGCCAAGGAAAAAACCAACCTTGCCTACTCGTACTCGCGAAAGTCCGGCCCTGGCCGGAACCAACTTTCGCTCTCTGGACAGCACAGGGATGAGTTGCTGTACATGGAACGAAATGGATTGGTCGAACTTGAACACTTCGAGGACATCGGAACAGGCCTCGACACCGACGACAGAGACGGTTTCCTCAGGATGATCGCGAAGGCCCTAGACCCTGCGAACAGAGCTTCGCACCTGGTCTTCTACGACCTGTCCAGGTTCACCCGAAGCAAGATCGACCCGCATGTCTACCTCGAATTGTTCGACGAGCACGACATCACCGTCCATACCGTGATGGACGGTGAACGCTCCGAGACTGACGACATCGCTTGGGACATCAAGTTCTCGCTCAACCATGGTCAATCCAGAATGATCTCTCTTCTCTCCATGAGGGGTAAGCGGGACGCCATCGAGGCCGGTTTCGCCCCCAGCTCGAAAATCCCTTACGGATACAAGCGCGGTTGGGTGACCTCGGGACAAAGCCAGAGTCCCATCTACGTGCCGCACGAAGTTCACGCCGAGCACGTCAAAATGATGTTCCAGATGAGAGACGAAGGCAGCACCACCGGCGACATCATCATGGAACTCTACCGACGGGAAATCCCGAGCCCAAAGGGCCACCCCATATGGCCAAAAGCCTCCGTAATTAGGATCTTGCGCAACCGCGCATACCTAGGGGAAGCGGAATTCTTCAAAACGTCCAGGTCGAAGTTCCCCAGAAACCGCCGGCAATTCGAGCAAACCACGACCGAAGGTGCCCACGAACCCTTGGTCGAACCAGAACGTTTCAAGCGTGTGCAGAAATCAATAGATGATGCTGGCCGGCACGGAACAGCTTCGCCGAGGTCCCACGACAGTCCCAATCCGCTTAGCGAACGGATCAAGTGCACAACCTGTCACACCGACCCTGGCACCACTCCTCCCAACATGATCGTGAAGAACAGCAAAAACGGCAAGAAGCTGACCTGCAGCAGAAAGAAAAACAACGGCGTGGCGTTCTGCCAGTCAAAAGACGTCCCGTTGGATCCTTTCCTGAACCTCATCGTAAGCGCCCTTCTCGAGAGGGCCATCACCAGAGAGGTCATGGAAGACCAGATCGAGCACATCAAAGTGAACAGCGCCCAGTTGGTCTCCGAGGAGAAGGAACGCCAGGCCGCCATCAAGAAACGCACCAAGGCAATCGAAAGAGAAGAAGCCAGCCTGGCCAAGACCATTGGCAGCTACAAGGATACTCATCCAACGGCGACTGCCCGTCTCATGGACGACCTGGAGAAACTGGGACTGGAGAAAGCGGACCTCGAAGCCCAAAGACGCGACCTAGACGATGAGGTTTCGGAAACCATCACATTTGCCACCGAGCCTGAAGCGGTCATCGAAGCCGCGCTGGATCTGAGGACCTACCTGGAAGCTGACGACCCATCCACGGCGAAGAAGTTCCTGAAGGGATTTATCAAGCGAGTGGACGTCACCGAGGGGGTCGCCACCGTTTTCTTCGGCTTTCCACTACCGGGCACGAAGGAAACTCCGTCCGGACACTCGGCTACGTTATCGTTGGACGATGACGAAATTCTTTTGGACAACCGTATCCCCGCTTTCGCGGGAACCCAGAATGGCGCTATTCACAACGGACTATGGATTCCAGCTCTCGCCGGAATGACGGTTGGGGATCCTCCACAATCATATGACCCTGGTTCCAGGAACAGTCGAGCTATTATGGATTCAAGCCACCGGATGCCCGCTTTTGACGGATGCCGCAGTCCGATGGACGGATTGGGCGCTCCCCCAGGTTTGAGATAGTTTCTTACTCCTCGTCCTCTTTCCAGGAGATGAAACGGCCGGGGGAAATGATGATCAGGGTCAAGCGTTCGTCGGCCAGAAGTTCCGCGGCGAACTCGGCGCCTCGCTCATCGCCCTCGTAGAGGACGCACGTCCGGCGCACCATGTCGTCCAGCCCGCTGTCGGTGATGGTGGCCGTGCCCTCCACCGTCACAAAGGAATAGGGGTGATCCGGGGTGCAGACGCACAGGGAGACGGTGGAATTGCGGCGAATGTTACGCACCTTGACCGCCGATCGGTCGGCCATCACCAACGCCTGACCGTTATCCCAAAGGAACCAGACCGGCGCCACGTGGGGAGTGCCGGTGGGCCGCATGGTGACCAACTGCGCCGTTCGGGGCTGGGATAGAAATTCATCCACCTCTGCCGTGTTCAGTGTTCCCAAGGTATTTCCTCCTGCATCCTCTCGCGACCACGATGCCATTCATCAATATACCGAGACCATGTTAGCGCAAATGCAGCCGGTGGCGGGTTTTTGGTAACGGGCCGCCGTTGGAACTCCGGCGCCGGATGGGGACCGGCTCGACGCCCGGGTCATGGCAGCACCACGCGATCTGACATCGGTGTGATCCGGATTGGCGGGCGAAACCAACATCGCAGCCGCCCGGCGTCGCCGCGCCACTCAACCATCATGTCCTCTGGGCTGGATCGGCGCTGTCTACAAAGACATGCCTGCAAATAATCGAAATGCCCTGCGGACCGGGTCACGGTTGCTGAGGGTGGGCGTACCGGAATTTGGATTACCCTTGCGTCACGTCCGCCTCGCTGGTGCCGGTCAGTTCGTAGGATCGGTTGATGAACGTCCCGACGGCCAGGTTTATCTCCTCGCGGAAACGGTCTCTATCGACGTCGTTCATACGGAATGCGGTACCGCTGTACCGGTAGTTTACGGCGTAGAGGGTGAGCCAGTTGTCCGGCCCCCCGGCGTAGCCGGCGTTGGGAAACGAGGTGTAGTTGATCAGCAATCGCAGCTGCGCCGCCGCCAGCGTGTTGGCCTCTGCGGGGTCGCCGAGGATTTGGCTGGCGACCTCGCGCAGGTCATGTACCGCGCGGTATTCCAGGCCGGCCGCCGACAGCCAAGCCTTGATGGCATTCTCCACGGCCTGCTGGGCGTGGAAGCCGTACATCTCCTGGTCACTGTCGTCAAAGTCGACCAAGCGATTAAATGCTCGCATGTGGCGGTACGCCGCCTGGAGCCGTTCTTTCACGTCCGGCCAACTGTCGGGATATCCGTCCTCGTAGGCTCCGGAAAGGTCCAGGTTCTCGTCGCTCATTAATACTCCGTCCCGCATTGCCTGCGCGGCCACGTGGTTTTTGGCGCGGCGGCAGTAGTTGAACGTCCGCGCATCCATGGTGACCACGTCCACGCGGAGGCGCGGCGGATGGTCGCGGAAGTACTCGCGGGCAACTCTGGTGGCCAGACCCCTGCCAGCCGACGGGCCGGACTCGGATATGATCAGCAGATCAACGTCGGAGTTCGGACGATGATCGCCCCGGGCCCGGGAGCCGAACAATATCACCGTGTCCGGCGCGACCGCGGACTGTACCGCCCGGGCGACTTCAACGCCAATCCGGTCGGGGGCGCTTACCTGGCCAATGGCGCGTTCCATCATTTGATCATTTCCAAAGGAATGAGGTGGTCCGTCCGTCGCGATTTGGGGGCTCCGTGTGCTGATTCGTACCCAGCCTGGCGGCAGGGAAATGTCAGAATCAGGATTTGCCGGATTTACGGATTAGCAGGATTAGGAGCGCCCTGCACCAAACCGTCTCAATCCGTGAATCCTGATAATCCTGATTCTGACAGTCTCTCCGAAGCGGGCACGCGTGAGGCTCGGTACGGACTCGATTCTAGCACCGGGACCGCGCACGGATCGGGCTCGATGCCATCAGTACTCCAGCATCATGCGCTGCAGTTCGGCCGGATCACTGGTCTGCGTCAGGCCGAGCATCAGCAGGATGCGCGCCTTCTTGGGGTGCAGGTTGTCGGCGACGATGTAGCCCTCCTCGGTGAAGCGGCGGGTCTGAACGACGCGTCCGGTGCCGACGTGGGTGGACAGGACCACGGGGATGCCGGCGGCCTGGGCGTTCTTCAGGCCGGCCATGAACGTCGACGGCGAACCGCCGCTGCCCAGACCGGCGGCCACGATGCCGTCCACGTCGTCCGCCACCAGGGCGTCGATGACCGTGCTGCCGGCGCCGGCATAACCGTAGGCGATGTCGACCCGGGGCAACGCCGCGACGCCGGACACGTCGAACTCCGAGTCGGCGGAATGCCGGCGCTCCGGCCGGCGGTAGTAGACCACCTGGCCGTCGGCGTCGGCGTAGCCCAGGAAGCCCATGTGGCCGGACTGGAACGTCTCCACCCGGTAGGAGTCGGTCTTGGTAACGTCCCGGGCGGACTGGATCTCGTTGTTCAGCACCACCAGCGCGCCCCGGCCGGCGGACTGCGGCGCGGCGGCGATCCGCACCGCGTCCAGCAGGTTGTTGTCGGCGTCGGTGCCCATGGCCGACGGCGGGCGCATGGCGCCGGTGACCGCCACGGGCCGGCGGTCCCGCACGGTGAGGTTGAGGAAGTAGGCGGTCTCCTCCAGCGTGGCGGTCCCGTGGGTCACGGCCGCGCCGGCCGCGTCGGGGTCGGCGGTCAACCGCTCGTTGATGCGGTTGGCCAGGGTGAGCCAGTGGGGCGGATAGACCTCGGTGCTGCCCACGTTGATCACCTGCTCCGGTATGACCTCGGCCAGTTCGTTGGCCTCCGGAACCCGGGCCAGCATTTCCTGGATGGTCAGCTGCTGTCCCCGGTAGCTGTAGTTGGAGAAATCGGTGCGAGACTCGCCAACGAATGAGATGGTGCCCCCAGTGCCAAACAGATACACTCGGCGTCCAGGTTCGTATGCCATTTGAAACCCCCTTGTCGACCGGCAGGATGAAAACATCATTCTACGCCGGCCGGCGCACGTGACTGGCGACGAATCCCGACGCCTGACGACGCTAACTTTGCAAATTGGCCCGCACGCGGGTAGTATACTGGGCCAATCTGTGTGATTTACTTGCGCCGAAGCGCAGCCGTGCACTCTCCAACGGCAGGAATGTTATGACCAACAACCGCTGGGTCCGCAACAGCCTGATCTATCTCCTCATCATCATCGGCGTGATCGTCATCTTCTATACGCTGCTCCCGAGTTTCGGCAGCAGCGAACGCCTGGCCCTCACCGAAGTGCTTCAGCAAGCCCGGGCCGGCCAGATCGAGAGGATCATAGTCGACGGTGAGAAGCTGACCGTCATTCCGACAGTGGGCCGACAGGGAGAGGAAGCCCAGAAGTACAGCAGCCGCATCGGCAAGAACACCGATCTGGAAAGCCTGCTCATCACCACCGGCATCTGGGACCAGGTCAGCGCGCCCGACGTGGAGTACAAGGGCTCCAGCGGCTTCGGCAGCGTCTTCGGCATCCTGCTCAACTTCCTGCCCCTGATCTTCTTCGGCGGCCTGATTCTGCTGATGATGCGGCAGGCCCAGGGATCCAACAACCAGACCATGAGTTTCGGCCGCAGCCGGGCCCGCATGATGCCCTTCAACCGCCCGTCGGTGACCTTCAACGACGTGGCCGGCGTGGACGAGGCCAAGGCCGAGCTGGAAGAAGTCGTCGACTTCCTCAAGTATCCCGAGCGCTTCCTGCAACTGGGCGCGCGCATTCCCAAGGGCGTGCTGCTGGTCGGCCCTCCCGGAACCGGCAAGACCCTGCTCGCCCGGGCGGTGGCCGGTGAAGCCGGCGTGCCCTTCTTCCACATCTCCGGCAGCGAGTTCGTAGAGATGTTCGTGGGCGTGGGTGCGGCCCGCGTTCGTGACCTGTTCGAGCAGGCCAAGCGCAACGCGCCGTGCATCCTCTTCGTTGACGAAATCGACGCCGTGGGGCGCCATCGCGGCGCCGGCCTGGGCGGCGGACACGACGAGCGCGAGCAGACCCTCAACCAGATCCTGGTTGAGATGGACGGCTTCGAGACCAACACCAACATCATCGTCATCGCGGCCACCAACCGGCCCGACATCCTCGACCCGGCCCTGCTGAGGCCCGGCCGTTTCGACCGCCGCGTCACCCTGGACCTACCCGACGTGTTGGGTCGCGAGGCAATCCTCAAGGTGCACGTGGCCGGCAAGCCCCTGTCCCGCGAGATCAAGATCGACGTCGTCGCCCGCGAAACCCCCGGCTTCAGCGGCGCCGACCTGTCCAACCTGGTCAACGAAGCCGCGCTGCTGGCAGCCCGCAAGAACCAGTCCAGCATCTTCATGCAGGACTTCGAAGAGGCCATCGAGCGCGTTATCGCCGGCCCGGAGCGCAAGAGCCGGGTCATCAACCAGCGCGAAAAGGAGATGACCGCCTACCACGAGGCGGGCCACGCCCTGGTCGCCTGGAACCTGCCCCACGCCGACCGCGTGCACAAGATCAGCATCGTGTCCCGCGGCAACATGGGCGGACACACCACCCTGCTGCCCGAGGAAGACCGCTATCTCTGGACCAAGAACCAGTTCCAGGACCTGCTGTCCGTCATGATGGGCGGGCGCGTGGCCGAGGAACTGATCTTTGACGAGGTCACCACCGGCGCCAGCAACGACATCGAGCGCGCCACCAAAACGGCCCTGGGCATGATCAAGCGGTACGGAATGTCCCCCACTCTCGGCCCCCGCACCTTCGGCAAGCGCGAGGAGATGGTGTTCCTGGGGCGCGAGATCAGCGAGGAGCGCGACTACGGCGACAAGATCGCCGAGGAGATTGACGACGAGGTCCGTCACCTGATCAACAACTCCTACCGGCATGCCCAGCAACTGCTCATCGACCACAAGCCCAAGCTGGTGCAGGTGGCCGAGTACCTGATCGAGCACGAGGCCATCTCCGGCGACGCCCTCACCAAGCTGTTCACCGACGATATCCCGGGCACCGAACCGGAACCGGCCTGGCCGGAAGCGCCCACGCCTTCGCCCTATGCTCCGCCGGCTCCCCCGATTACCCAGGGCGGGCCCGTGCCCAGCCCCGCGCCATCCTTCGGCAGCGCAAGCACCCCGGAACCAATACCGGGCGCATCGCCGGGCGACGACTGACGCGCGGAGCCAGCCGACGGCAAGTTACCTTAGGGGTGGGATCGGATCCCACCCCTAAGCATTTGTGGCGTGCGCCTTCTCGTGGCCACACGTCACGGTGGGACAAGGCAAGTTGTAGGTGCTAAACCCAGTTCCGGACCGAAGCGTGAACAGAATGACCAATGGGGAAAAAGCACAAGCCATGCTCGCTTCCCCGGCAGGATGCGCACTCATTCTCGACGTATCAGAGAACTCGCACCTGCCGCTGGAATACTTTGCCCAGCCGATGGAGAGTTTCTGGCTGGCGGCGTCAGCCATTGACTGGTGTGACTGGCGCCGCGGGAAGCACGGAGCAGAAAACCGGAGCCTAGCGCTGGCCGATGCCCAGGACCACACAAACCTAGCCCTACAGATTGTCAGCGACCCTGCGTTCGATTGGTGGTACGAACCCTTGGACTTGAACAGCCAAATCTGGGTCTCACCGCAGATGCCCCACGGCTCAAATTTTCGTTACCCCGAGCCCGACCCGTTTGATCCCAAAAGCTGGCGTCCTCCGGGAACACTGGACGGACTCGACCTGGAGGGCGATCCGGTGCCCGACACCTACGCCCAGAACACCTCTACACTGAGGGGTATAACCACCTCCCAGATCACTGCTTACGCCAACTACGTGGTTGACCATATCAGCCACTTTCCCCTTGCGGCTTGGCAGTTGCAGTTCCAGCAGGACGTCAGAGTGTGGGAGATCAACCATCCGGCCGATTGGCACACGCTGTGCCTGGAATTCCCGCACCACGCACCCGACGGAAGGCTGCAACCCAACTGGCCGGAAGTCTCCGAAAAGTGGGACGGCATCCACATTACCCTCAGCGGGATGCTGACATGCGAACAGGTCAGATACGAAATGGACGGAGAGTGGTCGATGATGCAGTTCTGGCACAGCGAAGAAACGAAGTGGCTCAACCGGTTGCAGATCAGCGGCAAGCGGATGCCGGATTTTCAACGAGAAGCGCACAGGCTGGACGACCGGCTCCGGCGGTTTCCCTATAGGTTCAAGCCTGGTCCGTAACCGTCTGAAGCGACGACTACACGGGGCCTGCGCTACCAGTGAGATACCGCGCGAACGAGTCGTGGGACAATCCTCACAATACGGGGGCGTGTTTGAAACCCGCCCCTATCCGGTTTCGTCCTCGCCGTCGCCGCTGTCCCCCGTCTCCGCGTCGAGGGGCAGGCTGCGGTAGTAGAGCCCCCACTGCTGCATCAGGCTCTCCACGCGGGGGTCTTTCAGCGCGATGAGCTCTCGGAAAAAACCGGCCATGGCGTGGGCCGGGCGCAGCTCGTCGGTGCACACCCAGCTGCGGTCTCCGGGCACCGCGTAGATGAGGCCGCTCTGGTGCGGGCAGGTCACCTGGACGCGCGCCATATCCTCGCCGGTCTTGACGGTTATCCCCTGGGGTTGCGGAGGGTTCTGCTGGTCGCCTGGCGTTATCTGAACTGTCGTATTCATAATGCAAACATCCTGATCTTGCTCATGCGTACCCAGTTTGCGGCGGGGCAACGTCAGAATCTGGATTTACAAGATTTGGGGATTATCAGGATTGGAACCGTTCCGTAATGGAGATATCCCAATCCTGCCCAATCGTAAAATCCTGTTTCTGACGATTTGCAAAAATGTGTACCGATAAGCCTGATGTTGACTGCCCCGCGCGGCCCGCGGCATCGACCTCGAAACACCGCCCAATGCGGCCAGTCGATTATAAACCGCCTGCCAGCGTTGATGTTATACTGTCTCGGCCAACCGTCCAAAAATTGTACTGGAAATCGCTGATTGCGCCGGTCGGTCCCGACACAACGGTTGACATTGATCTGGGACCGACCAGCAACTGCATAAAGGATACTTACGTATGTTCACACCCGGGGGAGGTCAACAACCGCCTCGTCAACCCGAATTCGACCTTGAACAACTCCTCGGTCGCGTACGCGGCATGTTTGGTGGCTCCGGTGGACGCCTTGGCGGTGGAAACCTGAGCATTTTGATTCTGGCCGTGGTCGCCCTGCTGATAATCATCTGGGCCGCCACCGGAGTGTACACGGTAAGCCCCGGTGAGAACGCCGCGCTGCGGTTGTTCGGAGCCGTCCAGGGCGCGCCGGTATCGGAAGAAGGCCTCCACTGGTGGTGGCCGGCGCCGGTGGGCAACAAGGACGTGGTGCTGGTCACCGAGACGCGGCGCATGGAGCTGGGCTTCCGCTCCAACGAAGCCGCCGTCAATACCCCGTTCCTCGACGAAGCCCTGATGATTTCCGGCGACCTCAACATCGTCGACGTTCAGATGGTGGTGCAATACCGCATCAGCAACCTGAACAACTTCCTGTTCAAGGTTGACGATCCCGGCGAGCCCGTCCGCGGCATACCTGAGGGACGCCCCGACGGGCGCACCCTCAAGGACGGCGCGGAAGCGGCCCTGCGTCTCGTGGTGGGGCAGCGTTCCATCGACGACGTCCTGGTGCGCGGTCGTGAGTTGGTGGAAACCGACACTCGCCAACGGTTGCAGGCCATCCTGGACGAATACGAAGCTGGAATCGAGGTCATCTCGGTGCAGCTGCAGGACGTGAAGGCGCCGGAAGAAGTGCGCGACGCGTTCGACGACGTGCTGCGAGGCCGCCAGGAGCGCGAGACCCGCATCAACCAGGCGCTGGCCTACGAAGCCGACGTCATTCCGAGGGCCAGGGGTGATGCCGAGCGCATCATTGAGGCTTCCGAGGCGTTCAAGCGCGCCCGTATCGAGACCGCCAACGGTGAATCCCAGCGTTTCGTGTCGGTGCTCAACGAGTACCAGCATTCTCCCGAAGTGACCCGCCAACGACTCTACCTGGAAGCCCTGGAAAACGTCTTCCCGGGCGTCACCAAGATCATCGTCGACCCCGACACCGAACCGGTGCTCATTCTGGGACAGGACGGAAACGTCATACCTGCCCCCATCGGTCCCAATCCGTAACCGCAGGTAATCCAGACTGACCGTCTCTCATCCCCGGAGAACCCCCCAATGAGAAACTTGATAATCGTCGCCATCGTCATCATCGTCGGACTTGTCGTGCTGCGCCAGGCCCTGTACGTGGTCGACGTCACCGAGCAGGTCATCATCCTCCGCTTCGGCGAGGTGGTGGACACCAAAACTCAACCAGGCCTGAGCGTCAAGGCGCCCTTCGTGGACACCGTGGTCCGGATGGACAAGCGGATCCTGCGCATTGACGCGCCCCCAGTGTCCATGCCCGACCAGGACAAGGAAAACCTGGTAATCGACATCTACGCCCGCTACCGGATCACGGATCCGGTGCAGTTCCGCAAGACCCTGCAAACCGAGAGCACGGCCCGGAGCCGCCTGGGGGACATCGTGACCTCCACCCTGCGTGACCGCGTGGCCCTGCGGGACCGGACCGACATCATCGGCGCCAAGCCGCTGCGGGACGACAACGGCGAGCCAGTGGTGGACACAGAAGGGCTGCCGCTGGTGGAGGCACAGGAAACCCGTACGCAAATCCTGGACGAAGTGCTGCAAGCAGTCCGCGAGACCACCCAGGGGGACAATTTCGGCATTCAGATAATCGACGTGCGCATCAAGCGCGCCGACTTCCCCGAAGCCGTGACCGCGTCCATCTACACCAGGATGCGCGCCGAGCGTAACCGTATCGCCGCCGGTTTCCGCGCCGAGGGTGAAGAGGAAGACCGCAAGATCCGCGCCGCCACCGACCGCGACCGCGACATCATCCTGGCCGAGGCCGAGCGCGAATCCAACAAGCGGCGGGGTGAAGGCGAGGCCGAGGCCATCAGCATTCTGGCCGAAGCGCTGAACCGCGACCCGGAACTTTTCGCCTTCCTGCGCAGCCTGGAGGCCTACCAGCGCATCATCCGCCAGCAGGACACCATCATCCTGTCGTCAGACGCGCCACTGTTCAACTACCTGGCTGGCCCCGCTCTGCCGCCGACGGCGGGCAACTAAAGCGGTATCCCGCTCGAACCCGCCCGTGAACCGATATCCGTAGGGGCCCATGACCACCAGGCCAAAAGAACCCGAGGTCGCGGAGCAAACCGCTGCCGCCGGTAGCGCGAGCGTGGAACCGACGGGTTCCGTGGTGCTGCGCCTCGATGCCCTGGGCATGGACTTCCTCGCCGCCGACTTCCCCTCGCGGTTTATCGAGTTCTGTGAGGCCAACGACGACTACGATATGGAAGTGAACGAGGCCGGGGAGTTGGTGATTCTGCCTATGGTGGGTTTCAGAGGCAACCGGCAAGAAACTGAGCTGAACACCGAACTGACCCTCTTCCGGAGGGCCAACGGAGGGGTCAACGCCTCTCAGACCAGCCGGTTCCGGCTCGCCTCCGGCGCGATCCGCGGGCCCGACGCCGCCTGGATCACGCAGGAACGCTACGACGCCGCCACCGAGGAAGAGCGCGAGACCGTCTTCCCCGGCGCGCCCGACTTCGTCGTCGAGATCAGGTCCCGCACCGACAACCTGGCTCCATTGCAGCGCAAGATGCAGCTCTGGATGGACGGCGGCGCTCGCCTGGGCTGGCTCATCGACCCGCCCAACCGCCGGGTTTACGTCTACCGCGCCGGCCAAGCCGAGCCGGAAGCGCTGGAAGACCCGGAGACGCTGGACGGCGAGGACGTTCTGCCCGGCTTCTCCTTCGGCGTGCGGCAATACATCTTCGACATGCAATAGGGGCGGGTTAGAAACCCGCCCCAGTCTTTGGTATCCGATCCGTGGGATCGGATCCGTTCGCGGTGTCAGCGTCCCGCGATGCGACGTCCCTCGACCAGGCCGCCAGCCGTGCGCGTGGGCGCGGTGATCAGGATGCTGAACCCCTGTTCCAGCCGCATGGGCACTTCTGCCTCCGTGCAACCCACGGCGCAGGGCACGCCGGCGTTCTTGCAGGTCTCCAGGATCCGCAGCAGCATCTCCTGAACTTCGGGGTGGCCGGCGTTGCCCTTGTGCCCCAGCGCGACGGACATGTCGCCGGGGCCGGCCCAGACGGCGCCGATGCCCTTGACCTGGCTCAGAATGTCCGGCAGGTTGCGCACGCCGGTGGGCTCCTCGACGATGCCCATGAGCAGCATGTTCCCATCGGGGTCCAGCGGCCACAGGTCGGCGGCGTCGTAGTACTCTGCGGCGGAGAGGCCCCAGTAGCGCGGCGCGATGCGCTGCCACCAGCCCCGCTCGCCGTGGGGCTCGAAGTCGGCCACGCCCGGCACCTGCGGATACCGCGCTGACTGCACGGCGGACATGGCTCCCTCCACGGTATCCAGGTGGGGCAGGATCAGCCCGTACACGCCGGTGTCCAGGGCCTGCTTGATGACCCACTGGTTCTGCTCGCGGGTGTTGGGCGGGATGCGCACCACGGGGGTGGGATCGGCCATGAGGCCACCGCCCTCGGCGACGCGTTTGCGGTTGAGCAGGAACTGGAGCGAAGTGCGCAGGTTGTTGAAGGACAACCCCTCGTGCTCCATCTCGATCATCACCATGTCGTAGTCGGAATCGGCAAAGTACATCATCTCGTCCAGGTTGCCGTTCCAGATCAGGCCGGTGCCGAACACCGGCTTGCCTTCCTCCAGCAGCTGGATAACCTTGCTGTAGCGCGTGGCCGCCATGGTTGTGCCTCCTTCTCGCTGTCGTGTTGTAATCGTAAGGGCGACGCATGCGCCGCCCCTACATGGTAATGGGTTCCATATTCCGGATTCACGGACGAATGATGATTCGCCCCTACTCTCATCCTTTGATCGCCGCCTCGAAATCCGAAGCATCCTCGTAGGGCCCGACTATTGCCAGGCGAAAGGCGTCGGCGTCCACCAGCCGCTGGGCGGCGCGCAGCACGTCGTCGGGGCCAACCGCGTCGATGCTGGCGGCGGTCTCGTCGGGCGTGGTGATCTCGTCCATCAGCAGTTCCTGCGAGGACAGCCACGAGGCCACCGCGCGGGAGTCTTCCATGCGCATCAGCAGGCGGCCCTTGATGTACTCGCGGGCCTTGTGCACCTCGGATTCCGGCGGGGCCGTGAGCAGGCCGGCCAGCTCCCGCCGGGTGGCCGCTACCGCCTCCACCGCCCGGGAAGGCTCGGTTCCGCAGGACACCACCAGCGCGCCGCAGTCGCGGTAGCTGCTCAGCGAGCTGTGGCAGTCGTAGGTCAACCCCAGGTTCTCCCGCAGGTTCTGGAACAGCCGGCTGCTCATGCCGTCGCCCAGCAGCCCGTTGAGCACGGTGGCGGCGTAGCGGTCCGGGTCGTTCAGGGCGAAGCCGGGCAGTCCCAGGCAGATGCTGGTGTCCTCGGTGACCCGATTTTCCAGCAAGATGGACGGCGCGTCGTGCGCGGAAGCCGACACCGGCTGCCACGTCAACGACTCGCCGGGCGCCCATGCCTCGGTTGCGTCCGCGACGAAGCGCACCGTCTCGTCGTGGTTGATGGCGCCGGCGATGCCGATGGTGGTGTTGTTGGGGCGATACTGACGCTCCATGTACCGGCTGACGTCGTCGAGGCTGATGGCGGTTACGGACTCCGCAGTGCCGCCCACGTCCCGGCCCATGGCCTGGTCGGGCCACAGCGCGCGGTCGATGAGCAGGTCGCACACCTGGGCCGGATAGTCGTTGGTCATCCGCAGCTCGTCGAGGATGACCTCCCGCTCCTTCTCCATTTCGGCTGGGTCCATGAGCGGGTTCAGGATCAAGTCGAAGATCACCGGCAGCGCCCGGTCGGCGTGGACGCTGGCCACCTTGCACCAGAAGGAGGTCATCTCCCGGTCGGTGGCGGCGTTCATGATGCCGCCGACGCCTTCCACCGCCTCGGAGATCGCCAGCGCCGTCGGCCAACGCTGGGTACCCTTAAAGGGCAGGTGCTCCAGGAAGTGGGACAGGCCGGCGAGTTCGTCCGGCTCGTAGCGCGATCCCGCGCCCACCGAGACGAACATGGAAACGCTGCGAGTGTGCGGCATCTCTGCCGTCAGCACCCGCAGCCCGTTATCGAGAACCGTCTTGCGGTACATCAAACTCCTAACTTTTCACAGCTGATCCGGCCCATGCCGGAATCCGGGAGTTCAACCCACCAGCATCCGGTCCTGCTGGATTCCCGCGTACGCAGGAATAACGGTTTTAGATCGACACCACTCAGGTGTTCAGCCAGTCCACGTCTCCCTGCAGGTCGGCCGGGTGGTCCTTGGCCATGAACACGTCGTAGCGGCGCGTGGCCTCGGCGATGGTGGTGTTCTCGGGCCCGTGGCCGGGGTACACGTAGGTGTCGGCTGGCAGGGTGAGCAGCTTGGAACTGATGCTGTTGAGCAATTGTCCCAGCGCCTCGGGGCTTCGAGACCTGCCCGGGCCGCCGGGGAAGAGGGTGTCGCCGGAGAACAGGAAGCCGCCTACCACATAGCAGGTCGAGCCGTCGGTGTGACCCGGCGTGTGGATGCACTGGATAGTGCGATTGCCGAACTGCACCGTGTCGCCGTCGTTGAGCTGACGCTGAACCGGGCCGGGCGGGAGGTGGGCATCCAGCTCGCCGATGGCCGCCGGCGCGCCTATGCTGCCGGTGATCTCGTTGTAGCCGGCCAGGTGGTCGCCGTGGCCGTGGGTCACCAGTATGGCCTGGACGTCAACGCCGGCCTCACGGACCTCGTTGATCATCTTCTCCGGCTCGTCCGGCGTGTCGATGCACACGGCCTGGTTGGTCTCGGGACAGATGACGATGTAGCCGTTGTTGCCGAGGCTCCCCATGTTTTCAATCTTGTGGACGGTGACGTCGCCCGCCCCCTGCGCCTGATGATGAACTGGCATGCTGGTGCCCTCCTGTGGGTTGGTTCGATGGAGTTGCGGATGAATTGTAACAAACTGGGATGGAGGCGGGTTGGGGACGAGGGGTTCGCTGCCAAGTTTATTTCGGGAGAGGACCCGCTGGTAGGCGTACCAGTGCAAAGTTGCGGGCTGCCAAATGACCCAGCAAGACCCGAAGCGTACAGAAACGCCGGGCCACATCCCCTACGCCAATATTGAACTGCGATAACCTGGATTGCGGAGATTTGCTCGGACGATTATCATAAAGCCTAAGCCAAGCGCCACTATGCTCTCAAGCTGATTGCGCATCATGTGGTCATTTACATTGTCAGCAAATCGCCGCATTTCAGGAGTTCGTCATGCCGTTCGCGGAAGATATCAAACACCTTGCCAACCGCATTTCGGGGTTAAAAGAAAGACTCCAAAACAACGAAGAAGCGACCAAAACTGCATTGGTTCTGCCATTCTTTGCCGCTTTGGGTTACGACTTTACCAATCTTGACGATGTCGAGCCGGAATTCGATGCCAGTTGGGCGGACCTTAAGGGGTGGAAAGCCGATTATGCACTGATGTCTGCAGGGAAACCAGTTGTCATCGTTGAATGCAAGCCCGTTTCTAACAACTTGGAGAGGGTAACGCCACAACTTGGGAAATATTTCTATTCAACTGAAGCTTCCGTGGGGCTGGTGACCAACGGGATCCTTTACAAATTTTACACCGATCAAGACAAAGAGAATGTTATGGATGACCACCCGTTCTGGGTTCTTGATCTAGAGAGCCTCAGCGACTTGGATCTCGAACAATTGGCAAAGTTTGCAAAGGGTGAGGATTTAACCCAAGCTGTGGAAGCAGCCTCTGCGCTGACGTACATTAGCAGCATCAGAAACAGACTGGCCTCACAACTCGAAAATCCTGATGACGGGTTTGTTGATCTCTTCGGGCGTGAATTACACTCGAGTGGTAATTACACTCAACAGATTCGCGAGAGGTTCAGGCCGTTGGTTCAGACTGCTTTTCAAGAGTTCATAAGGGACCAAATCATTAGGGGTGCTGGTCGCGCAGCGGAATCCATAACACATCGTGCACCGATATCACCAGAAGCAGAGACTGCGACTGAAGACCTCCTTGATGTGGCTGATCCGGAGGAGCTTAATGTGGGCCCCGAACATCAGCCGACACCCGAAGAGTTAGAAGGGTACGAGATCGTCAAAACTATCATAGGAAATGTATTTGACGGTGACCAAGTGACAATCCGAGACGCGCAACAATATTGCGCCATCCTCTGGGACAACAACAATCGGAGACCACTTTGTCGTTTGCACTTCAACAGGTCACAAAAATACATCGGCCTTTTCGACGGCACCAGGGCCGAAAGTGGCGCTCTGATCGAGAATCGATACCCTATAGAAACCGTCCAGGAAATCTCGAAGTTCGAAACGGAACTTGTGGAAACAGCGCGTAGATATCAATCGGAGTAAAGAGCCCGTTGCGCACACAGCGCAATCCGGCATACCCGTGAGAAACTGCTACCCGCCCAGGCGCGCCCGCATGCCGTCCGGCACCTGGCGGATGCGGCGGCTGAAGGCGGTGTCCCAGCGCATGGGGACCTGGCGGGCCGCCTCGGTGCACAGCGCCGCGCCGTTGAGGTAGTCGTCCCGGTGGATGTACTCGGCGGCGATGGAACCGTCCTCGGCGCCGTTGTGGTAGTTGCCCAGGGGGAAGGCGACACCCGTGGAGCGATAGCCCCAGGCGTTGAAGGCGCTGGCCTCGCAGACGCCGCCGCTCATCAGCTGGCGCTGGCAGCGGAAGTCGGTCTGGTTTGCCGTCAGTATCTCGCGGGCGCGGATCAGGGCGGATTCGGCGTCGGCGTTGAAGGTGCTGCCGGCGTCGCCGACGCGGATCACCGGCCCGCCGCCGATCACCGCGCCCGGCAGCGTCCGCGACGACTCCAGCGACACCACCAGCGTGTCCATCGGTAGAGTTCGCGCCTCGGCCAGCAGCCGCGCGCCCACCAGGCCCACCTCCTCGGCGCGGGTGAACAGCCCGTACACATCGCCGGCCGACGGGTCACCACGCAATGCCGACAGGGTCGCCAGGATGCAGGCGCAGCCGGCCAGGTCATCGGCAGCGCGCATCACGATGCGGTCGTCCTCGATGCTGAAGTCGGGCAGGTCGAACACCACCGGCGAAGGGATCGGCACATCCTCATCGCCTGAGCCGGTCAGCCGGATCTGCGCCCGCCGCTCGCGCTCCTCGCCGTGGGGTCCCACGGTCTCGGCGGGGATGCGTTGGCCTCCCGGCAGGACGATGTGCAGGGGCACGCCGGCAGCAAAGGATCCAGCCGGCACGCCGCCCAGGGCCTTGCCGATGAGATAGTCGCCGTCGCGACCCACGATCTCGAAACCGGGGTGGTCCATGTGGGCCATCAGCGCGACGGGCGGGTGCTTCTCGGCGTCCGTGCCGGCGATGCGGGCGATGATGTTGCCGAAGTTGTCGGTCCGCCAGGACACGCCGATCTCGGTCAGCGTGTCGCGGACGGCGGTGGCCACGCCCTGCTCGTGAAAGGCCACGGCCGGCTGCGCCCCCAGGCGAGCCAGGAAATCCAGCGCGCGGGCGTTGTAGTCATTAAGGTTGTTGGTGCTCAAATCAGTTACCTCTGTGTGATGCTTCACGGGTCTTGCCGCGAAGCAATGACGCGTTTCACGTGACAGGTTCCAAAGGGTTAGACCTCGGCGGTTTCTTCATATTCCGCGATGATCGTGTCGCTCATATGGGCGAGGTGCTGTGTTTGTTCCAATGCATCTATGGAGTCATACGGCAGGAAAGAGCATTGCTCATAGAGAGGTCCTCGGTCCAAAAGCGAGAACACGGGCCGCCTGATTTCGCGCAGCACTCTTTCACGCTTGTCTGGCGGGGCGACGATGTGCAACCGAATGTCCATGTTGGGTTGAAGGGCCAGCAGATCTGCCATCCGTAACAATCCTGAATAAATCGCAGTCGTGTGTTCGATTTCAAATGCCCGCGCCATAGATCGCCCTTTGAGCCAAAGCACGTCAATCTGTTCCACGGTCCTCAGTGTATTGTCGTCATAGTTCAGCGGCAGTACGTCTAGGAATTTTTCGCGCATAGATTCCGGAACGAGATCGAGCACCCTCCCCTTATCGCTCTTGGGTACCCAGATGAGAAATCCCATTTGTGCTCCGATCTGCGCCACTTTCGCCTGATATCGAATCGATTCGCGACTATCCTGAGCCGGATCAGTCTCGACAGCCTCCAATTCATGTGAGGTTTCATCTTCCTCGTGAACTGGCACCTCAACCTCTACTTCTCGGTCCAAAGTCCGGACACGCTTTTTACGGGCAAGTTGGCGTCTGTCCCTGTCGGTGAATGGATACTTAGCCGGGTTTTGCCGCTGTTCGTTTAGCAGCTGCAAGAGGAAGTTTCCGTCACTATCCTCGATGGTGTTCAGAGAACTGCGAAAGAACCCTGTCCAGTATGGGTGACCCATGTCGTATTGATTGGTGATTGTCAAGTTTTGCCAAACGTGCGGGTCCCGGATGGGTACGGCCAACTCCGGTTCCAAGAGGGCGATAGGTTGGACTTTGAACCGCACATGATATGGATCGGGATTGTCCAATATCGGGCTGTCATCGAAATAAGGACCCAATTCTACCTCGAGTGCTCCACACCACCGAGATAGCCTGGTCAGGTAGCAGAGGAATATATCCCCTGACTTGACGCGCTCTTCAGCCAATCGCTGTTGGCGTGCTCGGAAGCCAGTGATGTTCGCGCCAGCCTCATTGAAAGTTTGCCAAGTCTCAGGAGTGAATAGATCCAGGTGATATTTCATACAACCCTCTTGGCAGTCCGTCAGTTACCTCTGCCAGCGAAACAGGCTCCATACCGGAGCGGTGGAGTCGGGGAGCAGGTCTCCGCCGTCGATGGTGTCGTCCTCGCCCAACTCTATAGGCTCGGCGTCGGGCCGGTATACGGTGATGATGGTGGTGTCCGGGTCGGCCACCCAGACTTGCCGGGTTCCAAAGCTGAGCCACATCTCCACCTTGCGGCGCAAGGCGAAGCATCCGTCGGTGTACGATTTCACTTCCACAATCAGGTCGGGAGCAAGGTTGGGGTAGCCTGTCGTGCCCTCAGGTATCCTGCCGGGCGCAATCCACGCCACGTCGGTAGACCGGACCGTATCGGGCGCAACTTCCAGCAGGTATCCAGGGTCACCTGCGGCCACTTCCCCGTAATTGCGTGGATAGACGAACGTTCCCAATACCGTTGCTGCCATGGCGACCACAGCGGCTTTCGCGTTTCCGCTGGCTGGCCGCTCGATCAATCCTCCCCGTATGAGTTCGTACCTTTTGCCGTAGCCTCTGGGAAGGCGCAGCAGTTCGTTAGCAGTCATGCTGCTCTCTCCATCCAACGACGGGTTGCCTCCATTCTGCCACCGCAGTATACGCCAGGCAAACGGGGACCATTCTTCGGATGCTATACTGCCGCACGTATATTTTGACCCTGCAAATCCGCCCTCGCGGCGGACCGGAGGTGCGCTTTGCTGCCCAAGTTTCGTGTCAGTCTGGACGAGGCCACGATGGTTCCCGGGGACGACCTGAAGTCCACCGTCGCCGCCGTTTTCGAGAAGATGGGCGTGCCGCCCGAGGACGCCCAGTTGGGCGCCGACGTGCTGGTGCTGGCCGACCTGCGCGGCGTCGACTCCCACGGCGTCTCCAACATGCTCCGCAGCTACGTCAGCGGATACACCAGCGGGCAGATCAACCCGAACCCCGACATGCGGATTGTCCGCGAGACTCCCAGCACCGCCAGCATCGACTCCGACCGCGGGCTGGGCATCATCACCACGCCCAAGGCCATGGACATCGCCATTCGCAAGGCCGCCGAGGTGGGCGTGGGCATGGTCACCCTGGGCAACGCGCGGCACCTGGGTATGGCGTCCTACCACGCCATGATGGCCCTGGAGCACGACATGATCGGCGTGTGCATGACCAGCTGCCCGCCGTCGGTGGTGCCGACCTTTGGCGCCGAGCCGCGCCTGGGCACCAACCCCATCGCCATCGCCGTGCCGTCGCGCAACGAGGCTCCCTTCGTGTTCGACGCCGCCACCAGCACCGTGGCCGGCAACAAGGTGGGCATCGCCCGCCGCCTGGGCGTCAAGCTGGAGCCGGGCTGGCTGGCCGACGCCGAGGGCAACCCCATCATGGAGGAGGCCGACGCGCCCGACAACTACACCCTGCTGACCCTGGGCAGCACCCGCGAGCTGGGCTCACACAAGGGCTACGGCCTGTCGTGCATGGTGGACATCCTGGCCGGTGTGCTCACCGGTTTCGGCTACGGCGCCGTCCCCGGCCGGCCCAACTTCGGCCACTACGTGGCCGCCTACAACGTGGCCGGCTTCGACGACCCCGACCACTTCAAGGACCAGATGGACGAGTGGCTGCTCATGATGAAGACCACCCGCCCGGCTCCCGGCGAGGAGCGCGTCATGGTCGCCGGCCAGCCCGAGGCCGAGATGGAGGAACTCCGCCGCGTCGAGGGCATCCCCCTGCATGAGGAGGTCGTCGACTGGTTCCACGACACCTGCGGCGAGCTGGGCATCGACTGCCCCTTCTGATCGACTGCCCCTTCTGATGGGCTGTCCGTTCTGATGGGCGGCCAGTTCTAGATATTGGTGAACCACAGACAGGTGACCGTGTTGGTCACACCGTTGATGGGGCGGATGCGGTGGCGCATGATCTCGGTGAGGTCCTCCACCGTTCCCGCCTCCAGTTCGACCACCATGTCGTAGGGCCCCAGCACCTCGCGAACCGCCGCGCCGCTGATGGTGTTCAGGCGTTCGACCACCTCCTGCGTCAGGGCGGGCTCCACGTTGATGAGCACGTATGCGTTGGCCGCCATTGCAATGCCTCCTTGAGGGTGATGTGGTTATCGTAACACTGCGTTGAGCTTTGCTCCTTCGTGCCCCGCACGGGTTCGCGGCGCAATGAACACGCCCCCGGTGAGCGCCGGGGGCGTTTCGATTCTGGCTAACCGTGTCCGTATCACTGGTTCGGGTCAGAGGTTGCCGTCAAATATCCGTCGCACCCTTTTGAAGCTGGGAAGATGTTGTTCAAGCACGGCCGGGTTGAGCTTGCTCAACAGCTCGAATGATTTCGGTCCCTTGTCGTATGGCCCTGGGCAGTTCCGGCTGGCGACTTGTAGTGCGTTGAGGATGGCGTGGCGATCCCGTTGTTCCATGTTCTGAACCGCGGGAAGTACCGACTCGTTGAGTCTGGGGCCGAAATGCGCTTTCAACGCTTCCCGATCTGCGACCATCCAGGTCTCCATCGATGTGGTCATGAACATCAGCTGTTTTTCTGTCGCGCCACTGGGCTTGGGCCAGTTATCAACGGCCCCCTGACCAACGTGCTGCCACGTTTGCTCTATGTCGGCCACCGGGTCCTCGCTGTCCACGAGCAACCCTATGAAGTCGGCCGAAGCAGCTTTGGCGTAGGCAATCTTGAAATCGTCGTAGGCGTCGTTTCTGGCTCCACAGGCCACCAGCGCCGGCATCCTGCCTGAAAACCCGCATTTCTCGAACAGCTTTCGGAACCCCTCGCGACACCTGACCTTGCCTTCTTTCGAATTGCCGCCGCCTTCCAGATAGACGCGGGCGCTCACCAGCGGACGCCTCCCAAATCTCCGCGCGTCCACAGCTCGCCCAGCCGGTACTTTTCGAGCCAGACTGCCAGGTCGGACCGATCCAGGCGACGCATGGAGGTCTGGCCGTCGTGCTTCTCGCACACCACGACCGACTCGGGCCGATCGCTTAGTGCGTCGACGAGGATATCGGAGTGAGTGGTGACGATCATCTGGCACCGGCTGGACGCATCCACCAGCAGGTCGGCCAATTTGGGGATCAAGTCGGGATGGAAACCCAACTCCGGCTCCTCGATGCAAACCAGGCTCGGCGGTTCGGGGTCAAGGAGGATAGCGAGGAGGCATAAGTAACGGAGGCTGCCGTCGGACAGGCGTGTAGCCGGGATGGAGAACTCTCCTTCAGTGAAGAAGATCTGGACGGTCCCGCCTTCGATGTTGAGCTCAAAGTCCCGGAGACCGGAATAGAGGTCCCCCAATCTGTCGAACAATTCCATTTTGGCCTGGGGATTTTGCCTGAACCGATTCAGGAACATGCCGAGATTGGAGAAGTCTTCCATCAACGGGTTGGGTTTGACGTCGATACGCTGAGGCTGTCTGATCGCGGATTTAGGACCAAACTCCCACTGGCGATACAAGCTGATGCGTTCATAAAACCTGCTGATCGTCTGGAGTTCGGGAAATTGGATAGGATCTTTCACTTCTGACAGAACCGACTTATCAATTTCGACTGGTCGTTCTTCGGCGCTTTGTTCTGCTCCGCTGACTATAGTTTTTCGTGTGACCGATCCCGGCTTGCGGTCCCAAACAAATTCTCTAACCTCTCCACCGCGGGCGGTCTCGGCGTATCGTATGTTTTCCGTTAGGATTCCGACCCTCTGTGCGACATTGGCGAGCCCGATTTTATGGTGTAAATCGACGGCGAATGCGCCATTGCTTAGCTCCACCTCTACTGACCCTAGAATCCACATTTCACTGCTACCACGCCAAATCCAGTTATGAATTCCTCCATGGGCCCGGATCGGCGTTGCAATGTCCTGAGGTGCGCTACTAAGTAAACCAATCGTTTCCAGCAGGTTAGACTTCCCCGATCCATTGGGCCCAACTAGGATGGTAAGGGCAGGCAGTTCAAGGTCAATGCCTTCTAGCCCGAAGGACAGAAGATTTTGGGCCTTGATCCTGGTCAGCATTGGCAGCGCCATGGCCGCTCCACGGTGAGGATTACTATCCCTCTAATTGTACGTTATCCGTTTTTGGCGCCGCCTCGGCTCCCCATCAATCCTTCAGCGCCGGTATCACTTCTTTGCCGAAGAGCTCTATCGACCGCATGGTGTCGGCATGGGAGAGCTGGCCGCCCTGGGCTTCCAGGAGGATGGAGCCGATGCCCAGCTCGTCGCGGATGTGGCGCAGCTTCTTGATGACGGTGTCGGGGCTGCCCACCACCAGGTGGTAGCGGTCCTGCAACTCCTGGTATGACATCTCGTTCAGGGGCGTGGGACGCCGGGCGGCCACCGCCGCCGCGCCGGCGCGGGACGTGTAGCCGGGCGGCGACCAGTATTCGCGGGGGCCGCGCAGGGGGTAGTTCATGCGCCAGAGGAACGCCTTGCCCGCCTCCTGCGCCTTCTCGTCGGTGTCGTTGACGTGGGCGCAGATCATGAAGGCGAACTTCTCGGGGCCGGGCTCCCAGCCGTCGGCCGCGGCGTACTCGCGGTAGCGGGCGAACAGGTTCTTGGCGACGTCCAGCGGCGTCAGGAAGGCCGCGTAGGTGTAGCGGTGCCGCGCCGTCCACTCGACGGTCTCGGGGCTGCCGGTGCCGGGAACCCACACTGGCGGATGGGGCTTCTGGATGGGCAGCATCCAGGGGTTCACCGCGCGGTAGTGGTAGTGGTTGCCCTCCCAGCGGAAGGGCCCGGGCGTGGTCCAGGTCTTCACCACCAGGTCGTGGCACTCCTCGAACCGCTCGCGGTTGTGGATGGGGTTGGTGTTGTTGGCCCAGGACTCGATGCCGATGCCGCGCACGAAGCCGGAGATGATGCGACCACCGGAGATCACGTCCAGCAGGGCGATCTCCTCGGCCAGGCGGACGGGGTTGTCTGACGTGGGCAGCATGTTGCCCAGCATCAGGATCTTGGCCCGCTTGGTGATGCGCGCCAGGATGCCGCCGGTGATGTTGACCTCGACGTCCATGCACGACGGCGTGTTGTGGTGCTCGTTGAGCATCAGGCCATCGAAGCCCATCTCCTCGGCGTGCTGGTACTCGTCGAGGTAGCGGTTCATCAGGCCGCTGGCGGTCTGGGGGTCGAAGTAGGTGTTGGGAAAGGTGAGCCGCATGGACGGGAACTTCTCCGCCTCCGACTCCGGGAACTCGGCGTAGGGCATCTCGGTGAAGTAGAAAACGTCCATCAGCTTGCCTCCGTGAACATGCGCGGATTCCTCGCCGATGCAATGAGGGCGGCGTTCCGCAGTTGCGCGGAGTATAGCACGGGGGTTCCGCCGCCCCTTTCTCCGCACGCCCGTCCATTCTCTTCGAACTGTCATTGTGAGCGCAGCGTGGCAATCTCGTTGGGCGAAGGAACGCTACTGCGGGAATGCGACCGCCACGTCGCTCTGCTCCTCGCGATGACGAAATGGGTACGGGCGAGCATCAACCTGACATTGCCGCGCCTCGCACGCAATGACATCGAGCAGAATCTGATGGCCCTGGACGTTGGTGCACTCCTCGCCATGCCAAAGCGTGGGCGGCGGGTCCACACCGTGCTTTGACCGCTCGCCTCGGGCCATATAGCATTGTCACACGGGCATCGGCCAGGAGGTTCAACCCATGACAACCAGCAAAGATACTCTGGACCACGCTGTACGGATCGTCCGAACCGAGCTACCCAAACACCTTTCCCGTGAATTCACGATCACAGATGTCCAGTCGGAATGGCTGCCTGGCCCCGACTGCGAGGACTACCTTCATGTCAATGTAATTCTCGAAGACCACCATCCGGAACCAGACCCACGGAAACTGCTTAAATTCAACCAAACGGTAAGGCCAATATTCGAGCGGGCCGGCATCGTGCCAGTCCCGACGATTTCGTACTCCAACAGGAGCGAGATTACCCCGTGACCGCGGCCCCTTATCGTCCACCCCGCGCCATATATTGGCGAAACCTCATCCTAGCCGGCAGGGACCTTCTCAATCTCCAACGAACCGGCGACCCGCCCACAGACGAACACATCCGGCGCGCGATCAGCAGCGCGTACTACGCAACGTTTCACGCCCTGGCCGCTAGCAATGCGGACGTTTTGATCGGAACACCCCACGATTCGGTCACCGAGGCAACGTGGACACGGGTGTACCGGGGCCTCGACCACACTACGGCCAGAAGGGAACTCCAACGGCACCGCCATACATTCTCAGCGCCGTCGCAGACATTCGCCGACACATTCCAGCACCTTCAGAACCGTCGGCATTCGGCAGATTATGACCCGAACGCGATCTTCACAGCCAACCAACCCACCATCTGGCTGGCAGAAGCCGAAGTGTCGATCATCGACTACTTGCAAGTGGAGCGGGGCGAGCGGGCCTACATCGCCGCCCTCACGCTGATCAGAGGACGCTGAGAACCACAAAGACCAAAATCCCGAGAAGTTTAGAACGCAGATTTCGCTGCCCCTTACCCCGTAGGCACGTACTCGTCCAGACAACCCATCGGTACACGGTCGGTACATTGGGTCTCCACCAGATTCTGCAATTCCCGAATCCTCGCCGCCCAACGGAGCGCGCATGCCCGCCGCATCAACATGGGACGATCACGCCGCCAACTTGCGTCGGGCGCTGGTCGAAAGCCTCATCGCCAAGGGCGCCATCGTCAGCCGGCAGGTGCGCGAGGCGTTCGCGAGCGTACCCCGACATCTGTTTGTGCCTGACGTTGACCTGGACGCCGCCTATAAGGACCAGCCCGTCTTCATCCGTTGGGACGACGGGATCCCCATCAGCTCGTCCACACAACCCACCATGATGGCCATCATGGCCGAGCAGTTGCGTCTGGAACCCGGCTGTCGGGTGCTCGAGATCGGCGCCGGCACCGGATACAACGCGGCCATCCTGGCGCACGTCGTGGGTCCAACCGGCAGCGTCATCACGGTGGACATCGATCAGGACATCGTCGACGAAGCGGCGAGCAACCTGTCCAACGGAGGGTACGGGAACGTCGAGGCCGTGTGTGGGGACGGCTACGCAGGATACTCCCCGGGGCAGCCCTACGACCGCATCATGGTTACCGTCGGCGCTCAGGATGTCTCGCCCCACTGGGTGGAACAGATGCGGGACGGTGGGATCATGGTGGCGCCACTCTGGTTCAGGGGTTACCGGCTCAGCGTGGCCCTGCAAAAGCGGGACGGCGTGCTCGAAGGCCTGTCCGCGTCGCCGTGCATGTTCATCCCGATCCGCGGCAGCGCCGGCCGAACCGAGGGATATTTCCCCGTTGGCAATCCTTCCAACAACGGCCCCCAAATGTACCTGGGCATGGAACAGGACGATCCCGACCACCGCCATCTGCTGTACCGGCTTTTTGCCGAAAAGGGACAACCGCGGGACATCGGGCGTTCCCTGGAGGGTCAGTTTCATACCCAGGACCTTTCCTCCGGTTTCTACATGTTCCTCACGGCCAACCCACGGATCAACATGGTTCATTGGGAATCCCCGGAGGGTAACTTTCTGGGCGCCGGTTATGCGCTGATCGACCTTGAAACCATGAGCGCTGCCGTGCTGTCGGACAGCCACCCGGGCCAGGTCATGGTCTACGGGGGTGATGCGCAGCACGCCGAGCTGATCGGACTTCTGGACCGGTGGGACTCGCTGGGACGCCCATCGATCCATCAACTGCGGATTCGTGCCTGCTTCAGCCCGCCGCTATCCATGCCGGAAGGCCATTGGTCAGTCGCCAAGAGATCGCCCTTCACCTGGGCCATGTCGTGGGACAGTTGACGCACTCGTTCTTGACCCCATTGCCTATCATTAAGCGATTTCGGTCAATTTTGACTTCCTCACGACAATAAACCGGCAATATAGAACTTGCATACGCAGCGGTTCAGGCGTTGACATTCATAGTCTATTGCAATACTTTGTATCGCCATAACGCAGGGCTGCTACCAGCACGGGCTGAATAACGAATCCAGCGGTTGGGAGACGAAGGCGATGAGCACACAGCAGGACCTGCACCGGGAAGTGGCCCGCCTCACCGCGCTGCTGTCCGAGCGCGATCAGGAAGTCGCCTCCCTGCGCACCCGGCTCACCCTGGATGAGAGCGGCAACCGCGCTCCCATCGTCCGCGCCGACCCCGCGGCGACCGACGTGGCCGGCTCGGAGACCTTCCACGAAGCCCTGCACGGCCTCGCCCTGGTGTCCCGCCTCCGCATCGGCGCCCACCAGGCGGCCCTCAGCTACGTGCCTGACGGCGACTTCAAAGCCGCCATCCACACCCACTCCTTCTCCGAGAAGTACGCCCGCTACAACGCCTACGACGTAATGCCCACGGGCCACGGGATCTGGGGTCTGGTGGTCAGGACACGGGCGCCGGTGCGGATGACCACGGACGAGCTCTACGCCCATCCGGAGTTCAAGCGCTTCAGCGACCTCAAGAACGCCCATGGCCTGGAACACCCGCCCCTGCCGGGCTGGCTGGCAGTGCCCGTGCTGCGCCGCGAAGGCGGGCTCATCGGCGTGGTGCAGCTCAGCGACAAGTTCGAGGGCGAATTCGATCAGGCCGACGAGGACCAGCTGGTGCAACTGGCCAAGTTCTTCACCGCCACCTTCGAGCTGCAGTACGTCTACGAGGACCTGCGACGGCTCACCGGCGCGCTGCGGCAGGCGACCCGCGAGCTGCAGCGCTCCAACGCCGAGCTGGAGCAGTTCGCCTACGTGGCCTCCCACGACCTCCAGGAACCCCTGCGCATGGTCACCAGCTACCTGCAGCTGCTGGAACGCCGCTACAAGGCCAACCTGGACCAGGACGCCAGCGACTTCATCGCCTTTGCCGTCGACGGCGCCGCCCGGATGCAGACCCTCATCCAGGATCTGCTCACCTACTCTCGCGTCGGCACCCGGGGCGCGTCCTTCGAGACCACGGACTGCCCCGGGGTATTGGACCAGGTGCTGCAGAACCTGGAGGTGGCCATCACCGAGAGCGACGCCGAGGTCAGCGCCGGCCCGCTGCCCAGCCTGTCCGCCGACGCCTCGCAGTTGGCCCAGTTGCTCCAGAACCTGGTCGGCAACGCCATCAAGTTCCGCGGCGACAGCCCGCCCCGCATCCGGGTCGAAGCCGAGCCGCGCGGCGACCACTGGCTCTTCTCCGTGCGCGACAACGGCATCGGCATCGACCCGCAGTACTCGGACCGCATCTTCCAGGTGTTCCAGCGCCTCCATGGCATCGGGCAGTACCCCGGCACTGGCATCGGCCTGGCCGTCTGCAAGAAGATCGTGGAACGGCACCGCGGGGACATCTGGGTGGAGTCGCAGGCGGACGCCGGCGCAACCTTCTTCTTCACCATCCCCACGGACCTCGACACCCTGACCGATTCCGACCTGGCGGCGGCGCCGGGCGGGCCGTCCGGTTGACCGCAGCGCCGTTGATCACAGGGCCGTTTGGGGCATTGATCATAGGCGCAACGGCGCCAGCGTCAGTCACAACCCCGCAACGCAGCGCAGGAGACGAAGGCGATGACACAACAAACACGGCGCAGGGCCATCGAAATTCTCCTGGTCGAAGACAACCCCGGTGACGCGCGACTCACGCGCGAAGCCTTCGCCGACGCCAGCGTGTCCAACAACCTGTCCGTGGTGGGCGACGGCGAGCAGGCCATGGCCTTCCTCAGACGCCAGGGCAACTACTCCGACGCCCCGCGCCCCGATCTGATCCTCCTGGACCTGAACCTGCCCCGCAAGAGCGGCCGGGAGGTGCTCGAAGACGTCAAGACCGATCCGACCCTGCTGTCCATTCCCGTCGTGGTGATGACCACCTCGGAAGCCGAGGGAGACATCCTCAACTCCTACTACCATCACGCCAACGCCTACGTCACCAAACCCGTCGACCTGGACCGTTTCATCGACGTCGTCAGCAAGATAGAGGGGTTCTGGCTTACCGTCGCCAAGTTGCCGCCGGAGTGATCTCATCAGAAAACGTCCAGATCAGCGCAGCGCGCTGCAGGAGTCAGCGGCTCCACCAAGTGGGCCACCGTTACGACACCGCCGTAACGACGTACGACAAAGGAGGCAGAGTGCCATGACTACACGCTCCCCGGAAAACCCCATCGAGGTGCTGCTGGTTGAGGACAACCCCGCGGACGCCAGGCTGACGGAAGAGATTCTCAAGGACTCGGCCTACGCCGTGAATCTCTCGGTGGTCGAGGACGGAGAGGACGCGATGACCTACCTCCGCCGTCAGGGAGAGTATGCGTACACTCCCCGGCCCGACCTGGTCCTGCTCGACCTGATGCTGCCCAGAAAGAGCGGCCAGGAGGTGCTTACCGAGATCAACGAGGACGCCAACCTGCGGAACATTCCAGTGATGATTCTGACCGGAACCGCGGCGGAACAGAGCCTGCTCTGGTCCTTCAACATCTCCCCCGGCAGGTTCTGCCGCAAGCCCATCGAACTGCCGCGCTTCGACGCGGCCGTGGCGCAGCTGGAGTCGCTCAGCGAGCGCCCCCTGGTCATGGCGACGCCGCAGTGGGCGCAGGAACAAAACGCCGATAGAGGTGGCCGAAAGTGGTGGTGGCCCTTCGGCCGGTAGTCTGCCAGTTCCCGGTTTAGCTCGAACCGTCATTGCGAGCGCAGCGTGGCAATCTCGCGATGGCAACGGGGTCTCCTCCGGCAACGAGATCGCCACGTCGCTGCGCTCCTCGCGATGACAAACTGGGTACGGGTCAGGCACACCGCCAAACTGTCGTTCCTGCGAAAGCAGGAATCCAGAGTCCGTGGCGAATATCGCCATTCCGGGTTCCTGCTTGCGCGGGAATGGCGGGCGGACTGTGCAAACTCTCTGGTGAGAACCCCGGCCGGGTTGACATACCGGGGGTGTCCGGGCATCGTAATTGCATGCGCGCGTTGCTGGCCGGCATCTCCGGCGTCAACAAGAACATCGTCGTCGCCAATCTGCTGACCCGCCTTCGCGCCCACGGCGAGGTGACCGCGCCGGCCGGCTCCGACACCGTCACACAACCCGACCCTCGCGAGTTCCTCTTCGCGGGCATCGAGGAGGCCCTGGCCGCCCAGGGCAACGAGCTGGCCGGCGTGCTGGCCGCATTCCGCCCCGCCTACCAGCTGGCCGCGTGGCAACGCGCCGGTCAGGCCATCGCCGAGCGGATCGAGGCCACCGACCCACGCCACAGCCTGATCGCCGCCCACCTGACCTACTACACCAGCGGCCGCCAGTTCTCGCTGATCGACCTGCCCACCATCCGGCGGTGGCGTCCCGACTGCATCATCACGCTGGTCGACGACATGCTGGACATCCACAGCGCCCTGGCCCGGCGCGACGCCGACCGGCACACCAACTTCCGCCTCCGCCTGCGCGAGATCCTGGGCTGGCGCTCCGCCGAGATCGCCATGGCCGACCTGCTGGCCCGCAACCTGTATCCCGAGCGAGCCGTGCCCCACTACGTGGTCAGCATCAAGCATCCCGCCGAGATGCTCTACCGTCTGATCTTCGCCCGCCGCGACTACCCGCTGGTGTACTCCAGCTTTCCCATCACCGCCATCCGCTACGACCCCGAGTTGCGGGCGTCGGTAGACGACATCCGCGCCGAGCTGCACCGCCGGTTCATCATATTCGACCCGCTGACGCTGGACGAGGGCACGCCGCAGGTGTTCGACAAGGCGCGCGCCGCCTGCGCCGACGACGTGCCGGAGATCACCATCACCGCCGCCGAGGCCCGCTGGCCCATGGACACCGCCGGCGCCCTCACCGAGGGCCGCGCCGATCCGTATCCCATGACGCTGGACCCACGGGAGGCGCTGGAGGTGTGGGACGACATGGAGAACCAGGTGCGCCACCGCGACCTGACCCTGGTGGAGCAGGCCCAATGCGTCGCCGCCTACCGCATCACCATGGGCGGCCGCCTCTCCACCGGCATGTACTCCGAGCTGATGTATGCCTCGCACACCGCCGAGCCGGCCCGGCCGGTGCTGATGTACGCCGACCCCGCCGACGGCGGGCTGGAGCACCCCTTCCTGCGCAACTTCAACCACCGCACCTTCCACGACCTCGAGGAGTGGTTCGACGCCATCCGGCAGGTCGCGCCCAGCGCCGAGCCGGACCCGCAGCGGCCGCTGTTCTGATCCGAGCGCCACCTGACGCGTACCCAGTTTGTCATCGCGAGTATCTGGCCTCTTGTCACCGCGAGTATCTGGCGCCTTGTCATCGCGAGTATCCGGCGCCTTGCCATCGCGAGGATCTGGCCTCCTGTCATCGCGAGGAGCGGAGCGACGCGGCGATCCCGACGAGTGAGCCATGATGCTTGCGGCAACGAAATTACCACGCTGCGCTCGCAATGACCGCTTGGTGGAAGCTGGCCACTCATTGGGCGGGATGCGCACAGGAAGATAAACGCTCCGCAGGCGATTCTGTTGTAGCCACCTTTACCTCCCATCGCTGCCCGATGCACGCGATCGAGTCGACATTCGCGACCCAGTTGGGACGCAATGCACCCTCATCCGCAAATTGTCATGTGAGAGTCATAACTACAACCCAAACCGTTATGGATACGTCAGATGTATGGCCGTACCATTTGATTAAACGAACGCTCAACCATAACGACCGCGCCAATTGTGCGGAAATGTACCGACACCGGATCGTCGCGCCGCTCACCCGTACCCATTTTGTCATCGCGAGGAGCGATGCGACGTGGCGATCTCGTTCCCGCAGTAGTGTTCCTTGCCACAACGAGATTGCCACGCTTTGCTCGCAATGACGGTTCCAGAGAAGACGGCTCCAGAGAAACTGGGTACGCGTGAGGTAGCGCCGAGGTTGAGCCAGAGGAGAAAGAACGATGAAGATTGCTCTGATACCCCTGAGCGGCGTATGCGCCTGCAACCAGGAACTGACGGCGTTGGGCATGACCGCGCCCGGCTTCATGGAGCGCGGGGAGGTGATCGCTTCCCTGCCCAGCCTGTCCCGGCTCACCCTGGCGGGAATGACGCTGGAACGCTTTGAGGTCGCGTACCACCAGGCGCCCCACATAATGTATACATGCCGATAGGGACGAGAGGATAACTCGTCGCACGACATAACGTGAGGACATGAAACCATGAACGAGGAACTGCGCCGATTCATCAAAGAGTCCCTGGAACAGGGCATCGACCGCGACACCATCCGCAACGTTCTGCTGGAGGCCGGCTGGCAGGAGCGCGACGTGCGCAGCGCCATGGCCGCCTACGCCGACTTGGACTTCCCGGTGGCGGTGCCTCGGCCTCGGCCCTACCTGCACGCTCGGGAGGCCTTCCTCTACCTGGTCTCCTTCATTGCGCTGTACGTCTTCGCCTTCAGTCTGGGCGCCGTGCTCTTCGGCCTGATCGACCACACCTTCTCGGACTCACTGAACCGCTACCGGTCATCACCGTCGACGGCGGATGCCACCGCCATTGCGGCGGTGATCGTGGCCTTCCCCCTGTACCTGATCCTGATGCGCCGGCTCACCGCTGCCGTGGCGGCCGACCCGGAGCGCCGGCAGTCCCTGGTGCGACGCTGGCTGACCTACCTGACCCTGGTGGTCGGCGCGGGCATCATCCTGGGCGACATCATCGCCCTGCTGGCCAGCCTGCTCACCGGCGACCCCACGGTGAACTTCTTCCTCAAGGCCGCCGCGGTGCTGCTCATCGTCGTGCCCATCTTCGGCTACTACCTGTGGGACATGCGCCAGGCCGAGGACGAGGTGTCCGCCTCGGCGGCGCGGGCCGCTCCCATCCTGCGCGCCCTGGTAATGGCGGCCGTGGTGGTCGTGGTGGCCGTCGTGGGCTACTCCATCTACGTGGTCGGCACGCCCGGGCAGCAGCGCAACGTCCGCCTCGATGCGCAGCGCGTCGACGACCTGCGCAGCATCTCCCGCAACGTGGACCGTTATTACGAGGTCAACGAGGCAATGCCCGCCAACCTCTTCGACCTGCAGGGTCCGCAGTACTCCGTCCAGTCCATAACCGACCCGGACACGGGACGTCCCTACGGGTACCATCTCGTAGGCGGCGTGGACTACGAGCTGTGCGCGGTGTTCAACACCGAAAGCCCCGAGCGCCAGGCCGAGCGCCGCCCCTTCTCCGAAACCATCTGGGACCACGGCCCCGGCCTCACCTGCTTCGCGCTGACGGCAGAGGCGGAGGGTAGTACGTATATACCAGGGATTGACCGATGGTAGCCGCGGCAATAACATCCACCGGTGAACTTCATCAGCAAGAGAATAAAGATGGCCATCACAGAGCAGCAAGTAAAAGGGGTCAAGGAGATAGTCCTCAACGGAGCGAAGCGCCATTTTCCGCCTGGTGTGCAATTCGAGGATGCGACTGTCAGCGTCATGCTCAACCGCGAGGAGGAAGAATTCCTCAACGTTGAACTCCTGTACACCGCCCCCGATCCCCTGCTGGACGGCCAGCTCATGAACACGCTCTTCCGAGTGATCGACGAGCCCATACTGGCATCCGGTGTAACCGCCCACGTGATGGTGCATTACATCTACGCCAACGACCCCACCTGGCAAAAATCACGCAAATCGCCGACCTCGCCGATAACAAAACAATGATTGGCTCACAGGACCTTATCTGCGACACCAACGCCATCCTGGCTTCGATGGCTCCCGTTCCCAACCGGGGAGCAAAAATATGACCACTGAAACCTACCGATCGGACAGCAGGTTCCTGCTCGCACAGGCGCAGGAGGAACTGACTGCGGGTGACGCTCGTCAGGCTTCCGAAAAGGGCTGGGGCGCAGCCGCGCAGATGATCAAAGCCGTGGCGGAGGAACGAGGTTGGGAGCACAAGCGACACGCTTTGCTGTGGCAGGTGGCCAGGCGGTTAACGCGGGAAACGGGGGATACCGACATTCGCAGGTTATTCCAAGTCGCCAGCGACCTGCACACCGACTTCTATGAGAACTTGTACGACGCGGAGTTCATCGGCGACGGGCTGGACGACGTACGAACGCTGCTGGACAAATTGGACCCGTTATTGGAAGGCTGACGCAGCCATTTGACGCGCCCCCGTCGTTTTTCGTAAAATCACCCTATCCACAACTCCCACAGCGGAGGTCACCAAACCATGCCCATCACACAGAACGGCGCCGAACTCACCGTAGAGATTTCGGCAAAGGCTGCCGAAAAGATCAAGTATTTCGCCGACAAAGAAGGTCTCACCGACAATATCGGTCTGCGCGTCGCCGTCAAGGGCGGCGGCTGCTCAGGTTTGACCTACGACCTGACCATCACCGACCAGGAGCGCGAATCCGACAAGATCGTCGAGCAGTTCGGCGTCAAGGTGATGGTGGACAAGAAGTCCTACATCTACCTGGTCGGCACCCAGCTCGACTTCTCCGACGGCCTCAACGGCAAGGGCTTCATCTTCGAGAACCCCAACGCCAAGAAGGCCTGCGGCTGCGGCACCTCCTTTGCCGTGTAGCCGGCACACCCAAACCCGATACGACGCGGCGCAGGGGCGGGTTGCAGACCCGCCCCTGTTGCGTATCCGATTGCACTCAACCCGTCATTGCGAGCGAAGCGCGGCAATCTCGCCGACCGCGCATCACGTTTCCGGAGGCACCCATGACCACCACCGCCGTTGATGCCAATATGCCCGAACAGCTCCGGGCCTCCGAGTTCCAGGCTGCCACCGAGCGCGCCGCCGTTTATCCCGACGACGCCGGCATCCTGCTGCTCACCGGCGAGGACGCGCGCGACTTGCTCAATCGCCTCTCCACCAACGAGATCGACCCGGACGCGCCGGCCGGCGAGGTCGCCGTGACCGTGCTCACCAGCGATCGCGGCCGCATCGTCGACCTGGTGTACGTCATCCACTGCGGCGACCACCAGGTCATGCTCACCAGCCCGGGCCAGCAGCAGAACGTCATCGACTTCCTGGACAAGTACACCATCATGGAGGACCTGGAGGTCGAGGACATCACGGAGCAGACCTCTCTGCTCACGGTGACTGGGCCGGAGGCAACGGAGATTCTCCGAGCGGTACTGGACGGGGGCAACTTCTCAATGGACCCAAGGCCTGGAGCCATACTGGACACCGAACCCGCCGGCGCCGCGCACGACGTGTTCGTCGGCGACCCGATGGAGGGTGAGCGCTCCTTTCGCGCCTGGCTGGTCATCCCGCCCGTCGATGCTGAAAACAGTGAGCATCCGCCGACCTACCACCTGATCTATCCGGACACCCTGATCGAGCGCGAAGTGTCACCGTACGCCACGGAAGAGCGCGGCATTGCACACCTGGAAGCAGCCGGCGCGGCGAGCATCAGCGCCGCCACCGCCGAGGCCCTGCGCATCGCCCAGGCCCGGCCGGCGTACGGCAGCGAGATGAGCGACACCTACAACCCCCTGGAGGCCGGCCTCATCGGCGCCATCGACTTCCACAAGGGCTGCTACATCGGCCAGGAGGTCATCGCCCGCCTGGACACCTACCACAAGGTGCAGAAGTACCTGGTGTCGTTGAGCTTCGACGCTGGTCCGGCCCAGGCCGGCGCGCTGCCCGGATCACGACTGGTCAACGACGATGGCGCGGCCATGGGCGTGGTCACCTCCGCAACGGTGGTTCCATCTGCGGACGGCGCTCGCATAATCGGGCTGGGTTACGTGCGCACGGCGGCGGTGGAGATCGGCGGCACGCTGCGGGTGGTCGCTGAGGAAGAGAACGGCGACGGCGACACCTGCATCACGGCTTGCATCACCGCGCAGCCACTGCTCTTCGGTCCAGAGAAGCCGGGGACGGGGCAGTAGGTGTAGTCATCGGGATAAGGGGGTAGGAATGTTCAGGACCGTCAAAGCAAAATTTATCAATGGCGCTCTGGTTCCCATTGAGACCCTTGACCTCAAGGAGGGAGACGAAGTCCTGGTCACCGTGGACACCAAAACCGCCGTGTCCGCCATGTCTGCAGAGGAAATGACCGAACGGTCAAAGGCGGCCGGCGGCGGTTGGATAGGAGGCGGCATCGACGGCGAGGAGTTGAAACGGCTGCTTTACACTTCCCGTCATCGCGGCCTCGACTGTGATTGCATCTACTGCGCCCCGAAGACGTCAGCAAATGAGTAGCCTCCTGGACACCGACTGGGCTATTGACTATCTGAACCGTGTCGCTGACACCATACAACGCGTAGATGAGCTGCGTCCCGACGGTATCGTCATCAGTATCATTTCTGTGGCAGAGTTGTACGAGGGGGTGCTGAACAGCCACAACCCGGAACGACGCGAAAGAGCACTGCAAGATTTCCTGCGCCCATTTCGCATCATTGGCCTGGACGTCCCCATCTGCCGGATATTCGGCGTCGAGCGCGCGAGGCTCCGCGCCACGGGAACCCTCATCCCGGACATGGACCTGCTCATCGGAGCCACCGCCTTGCACCACGACCTGACGCTCCTGAGCAACAACCGGCGGCACTTCGAGCGGTTGCAGGGCCTGCGCATCATATCGGTTTGACCCCTCCGGCCACGATCATGGCTTCTCCAACCAACCCCAACACTCCACAAAGCTACGCGCCCCTGACTGAATACCTGGGGCGCTGGCTGGCTGCTGCTCCCGCAGCGGGCCTGTCCATTTCCGTCACCGACCGGCGCGAGACCCGGTTCACCGCCGGCGTCGGGTATGCCGACCTGGCGGCGCGCAGCCCGGTGCTGGCCGGCACTACCTTCCAGATCGGCAGCATCGGCAAGTCTTTCACCGCCCTGGCCCTGCTGCAACTGGTGCAGGCCGGCCGGCTGGATCTCAACGCTCCCATCAGCACGCACCTGCCCTGGCTGGCCATGCCCTCCCGCTACGGCCCGATCACCCTCCGGCACCTGCTGAGCCACACCGCCGGCCTGCCCGCGGGCACCGACTTCGCCCCCGCCGCCCGCTACGAGGGTTACGCCCTGCGGGACACCGAGGCCGCCTGGGAACCCGGCTCCCGGTTCCACTATTCCAACACCGGCTACAAGCTGCTGGGCTGGTTGCTGGAAGACGTGACGGGGCTGGATTACGGCAGCATAATCCGCCAGCGGGTCCTGGAACCGCTGGGCATGCACGCCAGCCATCCGGTGATCAGCCATCGCACCTGGCACGACATGGCCACCGGCTACGTGGACCTCCACGACGATCGCCCGCGCCGGCTGGACGACACCCTCATCCCGGCCCACTGGTCAGAATACGCCGTCGGCGACGGCAGCCAGGTCTCCACGGTCGGGGACATGGCGCGCTACGCCCGGCTGTGGCTCAACGACGGTCGTGGCGAACTCGGCCCAGTTGTTTCGCCGGCGCTGTACCGCCAGATGACCACGCCGACCATCGCAATGCCAAGGGGCGAAGCTGAAGAGGATTACCGCTACGGCTTCGGGATCATATCCCACCGGGGCTGTGGCCACCATTTCATCGGCCACGGCGGCGGTACCGTCGGCTTCCGGTCCATCATGATCACCGACCAGACGGACGGGTTGGGTGTCGTCATATTGTGCAACGGCTCCAGCGTTGACCTGTATCCGGCGGCACGGTTCGCTCTCCAGGTAGCGTCCGCGGTCCGCGACGGCGACTCGATTCCGGAAGCGCCGGCGTTGTCGGACCCCACTCGGGTTGAATCTGCCGACCGCTACGCCGGCCACTTCATCGACGAGGCATCCGGCGCCGCTCTGACCGTAACCGCCCGGGACGGCCGGCTTCTGTTGCACCGCCAGGACCGGCCCGACATCACCCTGGAGCACATCGGCGGCAACACCTTCTGCGTGCCCGATGACGACTTCGACCCGTTCCCCCTGCGCTTCCGCGCGCCTGAGGATGCTGGCCATGATGTCCCGATGGTCGAGATGCACCACGGCCCCACCGTCTACGTCCGGGATGGCGCCACGCCCCTGGCGGTCGCCGCGCCCTATCCTCCGGAATGGAACACTTTCCCGGGACACTACCGCAGCCACGCCCCCTACCTGACCAGCTTTCGCGTCATCCTGCGCCGGGGCCGGCTCTACCTGGCGTGGCCCAACGGCGGCGAGGAACCGCTGACGCCACGGGCCGGCGAACCCGCAGCATCGCCGCGGTTTGACATCGGTCCGGTGGGCGAACCCACCGCCGAGTGGATCAGGTTCGATACCGTGGTCGGGAGCCGGGCCCTGCGCGCCCGTTGGGCCGGCGGGGGCAGTTTCTACCGGGTGTAGCCTGAGCGCCGCCCAGCGAATCCCCTACGCAGGTATAATCGACTTCAACACCTGCCCGATCGCCAACGGGCCCAACACGCCGCGCCAGGCGAGGTTCAACATGACCACCGCCAAAACACCCCAATCCCCGCCTGACTTCACGCTCCCGGATCCTCCAAAGACTCCGGACGAAAAGATGACCGCCTCCAAACATCTGTCCATCACCGGCAGCGCCCATTTCCTGGTACAACATCTCGGAAACGCCGACACCACCATTGTGGGATCTGACCTCTACATCACCTCGGTTCCTACTGGCGAGCTTGCGGACATGACCGGAGTGCCTTACCCCGACCTGATGATCGCCCTTAACGCCGACCCAGTCCTCTACGAGGCCCACAACGGCTACGTCATCTCCGAGCAGGGCAAGCCACCCGATTTCGTACTGGAGGTCGCCTCGCGATCAACTGGACGGAGGGACACCATCGACAAACGCGTCATCTACGCCGGGTTGGGCGTTCCGGAGTACTGGCGGTTCGACGAGACTGGTCACTACCACGGCGCTCGTCTGGCCGGGGACCGGCTGTCGGACGGCCGGTACGAGCCGATCACGATTGATGAACTGCCCGACGGGAGCCTGCAGGGCCATAGCGCTGTCCTGAACGTGAACCTGCGCTGGACCAGCGGACAACTGGGCTGGCACGACCCGAACACTGGAGAACACGTCCCCACCATGGAGTCGGAACGCGCGGCCCTCGCCCAGGAGCAACAGGCCCGCGCACAGGCTGAAGCCAGGGTACGGGAGCTGGAAGAACAGATCCGCCAACTGCGCGGCGAATGACCAAAGTCAAGAGCAGCGGAAACTACCGAGACACGTTCTGCTGGGAGATCCTTCGGCTCCCCGAGCATCACTCCGAAACGATCTTCACGCCGGCCGTATCCGCCCGTCCTCGCCGGCCGTCAGCAACGCCTCGAATTTGTAACCCCGATCCCGAATGGCCGCGCTGCCGCCCTCGTTGCGGTCCAGCAGCGCCAGCACCAGACCCACGGTGCAGCCGGCTTCTTCCGCCGCGTCGATGGCGTGGAACAGCGACCCGCCGGTGGTGCACGCGTCGTCCACTATGGCAACGGTTGACCCCTCCGGCAGCGGCCCCTCGATCATCTGGCCCATGCCGTAGCCCTTGGCTTCCTTGCGCACTATGAACGCTGACAGCGGCGTCCCCTGCTGCCACGACGCCATGGCTGCCGCGGTCACGATGGGGTCTGCGCCCAGGGTCGGCCCGCCGATGGCGTCGACGCCGGCTGTCGCCAGCAGCGGCAGCAGCGCGTTGCCGATCAGATGCGCTCCCTCCGGGTCCAGGCTGAGCAGTCGCCCATCGAAGTAGTACGCGCTCTTCTTGCCCGACGACAGCGTGAAATCCCCGTACCGGATCGCGCCCCGTTCCACGGCCAGTTCCAGCAATCGATCCGATATGCCTTCCGCTTGGGTGTTCATACGCGCTCCGTTGTTCCTCAATCCAGGGATTTGTACAGCTCTTGCTTGGCGATATATTTCGCCACCGCGTCCGGTATCTGGTAGCGGGTGGACTGTCCGGCGGCCAATACGCGACGCAGTTCCGACGCGCTGAAGTCGACCCTGGGGCCGGCCACCGACACTACCGCGCCGGCATCCAGCGCCTCCGAGAAGTTCTCCCGCAGCGCGGCTATGCCCCCCTCGGGGCCGCCCGGCCGCTCGATCACCGCCAGACGGCAAAGTTCCAGGATGGCATCCGGTTCCTTCCAGCGGTGGAACTGGTCCAGCACGTCCGACCCGACGATGAAGTACAGTTCCGTATCGGCTGGAAACCCGAACCGCAGTTCCCGCAGCGTATCCACCGTGTACGTCGCGCCGGTGCGCCTGATCTCGCAATCGGACACGCAGAAGCCGGGGTTATCGGCCACCGCCAGCTGCACCATCTTCAGCCGATGCGACGCCGGCGTGATGCGCTGACCCGACTTGAGCCACGGCTCGCCCGCCGGCAGGAACATCACGGACTCGAGATCCAGCGCAACGCGCGCCGTTTCGGCGATCAGCAGGTGGCCCAGATGCGGCGGATCAAACGTCCCGCCGAGGATTCCGATGCGTCGTCGGTCGGGTTCCCCTGCGGGCATCAGAACCACTCCAGCTCAGCATCGCCAATGCGGATGGTGTCCCCGGCCTCGATGCCAGCCTCCGCCAGCCTTTGCGCTATGCCGAGCCGGCTCATCTCCCGCCACAACTGCAACATCACGCGGTAGTCGCGCATGTCAGCGCGGCCGGTGAGCCGCTCCAGCCTTTCCGACTCCACCACGTAGACGTCGCCATCCAGGTGGATCCCCAGCGGAGGCCGTTCGCGGGCAGCGTTGGCAACCGGGGCCTCGCCCTCCCACTCGGAGGCGTCGATTCCCTGGCGCGGCGCTTCAGCCAGTATGCGCACCAGCTCGCCGAGCAAACCGTCCAGTCCCGCGCCCGACACCGATGAAATGAAGTGGATATGAGTTTCATCTTCGCCGGCTACGAAACCATGGTCCATGGCCATTGCGCGGCGCAACTCTTCCTCGATGACGTCCCGCAACTCGTAGGTCTCGGTGGTGTCCAGCTTGCTCACCGCCACCACCTGGGGCTTGGCGGCCAGCATCGGGCTGAACTCGCGCAACTCGCGGTTGAGCATCAGGAAATCGCCGGCTGGATCGTCAGACATGCCGTCGATCAGGTGCACGTACGCCCGGGCCCGTTCCGCGTGTCTCAGGAACTGGTGTCCCAGGCCGATGCCGCGGTGCGCGCCCTCCAGCAGGCCGGGGATCTCCATCATCACGAAGTCCTGCCCGCCGTGGGTCACCACGCCCAGCACCGGCTCCACCGTGGTGAAGGGGTAGTCGGCGACCTTTGGTTTCGCCGCCGAGCAACGCGAGATCAGCGTGGACTTGCCAGCATTGGGCTTGGCCAGCAGACCCACATCGGCCAGCAGTTTGAGCTCCAGCCACAGCACGGCGTACTCGCCCTTATCGCCTGATTCCGACAGCATGGGTTCCTGGTTGGTCGATGACACGAACCGGGCGTTGCCCCAACCACCCTTGCCCCCCTGGGCCACCAGCACCGGTTCCTCGGTGGTAACGTCCGCCAGGAAGTCCTTGGTCCCGTCCCGGTGCATCCGCCAGACGACCGTACCCAGGGGCACGCGGATCTCGGTGTCCTTTCCGTTGGCGCCGCGCTGGTCCTTACCCTTGCCGTGGATGCCACGATCCAGGTAGAAGGTGCTGTTGAACTTCAGGTGCAGCAACGTGTTGATGGATGAGTCGCCAACGATATACGCGCTGCCGCCATCGCCACCGTCGCCGCCATCCGGTCCGCCGCGGGGCTGGTACTTGAGCCGCAGGAAGCTGATGCAGCCATCTCCACCATTCCCGGCCTTAACGTTGATTCTAACTGTATCGATCATCTGGGTCTCAACTTCTTAAAGATAGCGTTAATGGTAGTAAAGGCGTGGATATGGTTGATAACCCTGCGTGATGGGCATGGTTTTTCCGTGGATAAGTCGTCGTTCCGAGTGGGAAAGCGCGTCGTTGAAACCCGAAAAGATGGACGGTGTTGTTGACAGGATAGGTTGGGCGGGAAGTAGGGAAGGCAGCATCAACGGAAGCGCTGAAGTTATTCGCGGAATATGCACGCCAAATAGGGCTGTCATCAACGATTTACCAACGAGTTATCAACGCTGCCCAGATAGTCGGCGAGAGCCAGGATGCGGATATTTCGGAAGTTCCCGAGAGCCAGCATCTGCCGGTCGCCGGTCACGATGACATCTGCGTTGGCCGCGACGGCGCACTCCAGGATCCGGTTGTCAGGCTCGTCCGCCAGGACATGGACGTTTTCCGTTGGAGCTACCAGGCGCCCGAATTGTTGGATGAAGGCCCGTATTCCTTCCAGTTCAGCTTCCGTTCGCCCGAATTTGTCAGAGAGTACCCGGAGGAGTTCCTTGATGATAGGGTGAGAAATAAACATCAGATCACGTTCTGACCTGATGTTCAGGAGAACCAGAGCGGCACGTCCGTTGGGGAATTCAAATGCCGATACCAGTACATTGGTATCGAAAACAACATTCATGATTCCAAGTATCTGAAAATATCCTCTTCACTGAATAACCCAAGTCTCATCATACGAAGGTGCCAGCCTTCGTGAATGTTGGCCAGTTGCCTGTCGAAATCACCCTTACGAGCATCTCGCAGGGCTTTGGCAACGAAATCGTCCAGCGTCTGGCCATCCCGTTCCGCCATCCTCTCAACGGCATCGGCCAGATCAACCGGTAGGGAAATAGCAATGGTCTTTGCTGCATTCGCAGTAGCAGTCATGGTGATGTCCCCTTTGGCTCTCAATCCCTGCTGATCCAATATAACTGTCAGTTTTCAGGGCGGCAAGGGTAGGCTACTTTGCGTGCACCTGCCCGTTGTACCAGTCCAGGATGCCGCTGCCGGTCCAGAAGGACACGCCATCCAGCTGCGTGATGTATTCCACCAGCCGGTGGAAATGCCCGATGCGGTGAGCCGCGCCGGTGATGTACGGGTGCATCGAGATGGCCATGACCCGCGCGTTGTCCTCGCCCTCGGCCAGCATGATTTCCAGCGAGTCCTTGGCCCGGCGGAACAGTTCCGGCGCCGAGTGGTGCTGCACCAGGTAGATGGGGATGTCGTTCAGCTCCACCGTGTAGGGCAGCGCGACCAGCCGGCCCGACTTGACCTGCATCTCGTAGGGCTGGTCGTCATTGACCCAGTCGGCGACGTACTCGATGCCCTCCTCGGCCAGGACGTCCGGCGTGTGGTGAGTCTCGGCCAGGCCCGGGCCCATCCAGCCCCGGGGCGCGCTGCCGCTGAACTCGCGGATCACCTCGATGGTCTTGCGGATGGTGGCGCGCTCGTCGGGCTCCTTGTGCAACACTTGCTGGATGTAGCCGTGGCCCAGCAGTTCCCAGTCCAGGTCCAGGCAGGACTGCACCAGCTGTGGGTAAGCCTCGCACACCGCGGCGTTGAGACTGATGGTGCAGGGCAGCTTGTGGGCGGCCAGCGCCCGCTGCATCCTCCAGAAGCCCACTCGCATCCCGTAGTCGTACCAGGAGTAGTTGGGGATATCGGGCGATACGGCCGCGCCCTGCGGCGAGGGCAGCACCGTCCGCGCCATGGGCTGGTCGATATCCCACTCCTCGACGTTGATGATGAACCAGACCGCGACCTTCGCACCGTCGGGCAGGGTCAGCTTGGGCCGGTCGAAGATGGGCGAGAACTCGGCGCGGGGGTTGGGCATGGGGACGGGCCTCCGAATGTACCTGGAATCGTCATTGCGAGCGAAGCGTGGCAATCCCGCAATGGCGTTGGTCGCTGTCACCGGCACGAGATTGCCGCGTCGCTCCGCTCCTCGCAATGACAGACTTTGGGGGCAATCCTGGACGAACTACAGCCCCAGCGCCTGCGCGCCCAGGCGGGCCAGGTCCTCGTCTTCCTGGGCGGAGAGGCCGCTGACGCCGATGGCGCCCAGCACGAGGTCGGTCTCGGGGTCGCGGACGACGACGGCGCCCTGCACGGCCACTAGTTGCGAATCGCCGAAGTCGGCGATGTTGCGGCCCTCGTTCTTGAGGCGCTGGGCGTAGGCGTCGGAGTCGGAGCCGGACATGGCGGAGGTGTAGGCCTTGCTGACGGCCATGCGCTGGGGCAGGGCGCGGCAGTTGTCCATGCGGGCGTAGCTCAGCATCTTGGCGTCGGCGTCAACGATGGCGATGGCCAGCGGGCGGTCGGGTTCCTGCTGGGCCTTGTCCAGCATGGCGTTCATGGCGTTGCGGACCTGGCTCAGGCTCAGTGTGGGTCGGTTGTACATGGGAAGCCTCCGTGGAGTGCAATGCGACGATACGGTGGGGAAGGGTGACGCCGGCATTCTACACGGGGGCGATGATGGGCGGCAATTCGGAATGGGAACCGCCGGCTTTGCGTCAACCCCGCATCCAGTCAAAGGCTCATCCTTCGACAGCCTCAGGATGAGGGGAACGAGGCAGGATGAGCGGTTGTTCGAGTAGGGGCGAATGATCATTCGCCCCTACAATGGGAGACTGCTTGGCTCACGGTCGGGATTACCTGCCGACCGGGCCGAGGCCGGCAACGCCAGGACGAACCGGACGATGGCGCCGGCCATGCCTGCGATGGGTGGCCAGGGTGATGAAGGTGGCTTGCGTGAACCCAGCCATTGCGGCTTTAACGGCAGAGCGCCGGGGCTCTTCTGGACCACATGCGCTCCTCCATGGGTTCGCCGTCGTTGTCGAGGGGACGCACCCTGTAGGTGTAATCGACGCCTGACCGGTGTGTGGTGTCGGTCCAGTCCCAGTATTCATCGTTGAAGGTTTGGAGCGCATCGGATTCCGCGCCCAGGAAATCGAAACGGGTGGTGATCCACGATCCGTTGCTGAGGTGCCTTCGTTCGACGCGCCATCCGTATGGCGGCGGATCGTCTTCGAATTTGATGGCGCTATGCCAGAAGATGAAAACCCCGTTTGGTTTGCACATCGGCTCGGATATTCCCGGCTTTTCTGTGTAGTCGGTGAGTTTACGCTCGGTGAGAGACACCACCGCTTCGTTGATGGGCCCCTCGGAAACCCCGGCCGGTAGCATTGAGCCGAAAGACAGCTTCACGCTCTCGCCGTCGTCATCGATGGTATCGTGGGCGGCGGCGAAGGAGATGGTCTGGGTTGTTTCGCCCGTGTTGAACGTCACGCTCTGGGGCACGCCGGAGTAATCGGCGCCGGTGGCCCCGCCCTGGTCGGTGGCGGTGATGGGGATAACCACCGTCCGCTCGGGGTCGTCGCTCAGCGTGACGATGACGCCCTGGATGGTTCCCTCGGCCACCGTGTAGGCGTTCTGTCCGAACTGCACCGTCACCGGCGAGCCGTCGTTGTCCCTGATGGTCACCACGTAGGGGTTGGGGCATTCATCGCCGCACGGTTCGCCTTCCGGATCGAGCAGTATGACCTCTGAAGCAAGGCCCGGCGCCCGGCCGAGAGTAACGTGGAATTGTTCGTCACCCTCGTAGGTGTCGTCATCCAGGATCGTGATGGACACCGTTTTGCGTCCGACCAGCGAGCCGTTTTGATCCTGGAAGTCTGAAGGCGCAAACCGGAGAATGTCAGAAAGGGCTCGGTAGTCGGCGGCATCATCGTCGTTCCCGGATGTAGCCTGCCCGGCCAGGGCCTGTACGGTCACGCTGAAGGCGCTGACCTGGGAAACGCTATGGTGCGCGTGAGCCACCAGCGTGATGTCCAGCGTGCCGGCGTCTTCGTCGACGGTATAGGCGGGATGCTCTATCGTCACCGTTACCGCGTGGTCGTTGTCCCTGATGGTCACCACGTAGGGGTTGGAGCACGTTGTGTCCCATCTGTCGCCTTTAGAGTCAAGACGTGCGATCTCCTCCGATGAACCCGGCGCCTCTCTCAGGTGAATGTGGAAATATTCATCGCCTTCGATCACGTCGTCGTCGAGGATCGTGAGTGACACCGTTTTGCGTCCGACCAGCGAACCCATTTCCTGCTGGAAGTCTGCCGGCCCGAACCGGAGCGACTCAGACAGGCCTCTGTAGTCGCCGGGATCATCGTTATTCATCGGTGTGGCTGTCACGGGTTGCGACAGTACTCTCACGTTAAACTCGCCGATCTGGGTGACACTTTCGTGCGCCCGGGCCACCAGCGTGATGTCCACCGTGCCGGCATCTTCATCGAATGTGTATTCGGAATGCTCAATCTGGACCGTAACCGCCGGCCCCTCCTGGGAGATAACCCGTATCTGGGCTATGGCGCCGCTGGTGTCGTAGCCGGTTGCCGCGGCCACCGTTGCGGTCAGATCACCGCTGTGGGTCACGCTGGATGAAAAGCCTGAGGCGACAATGATGATAATGGTTTCCGCACCGCCGGCTGCGAAGGTGACCGTGTGTGCGGTATCAGTGAGCCAGGGTTGTTCCTGGGTGAATTTGACGGTCACGTCCAGGCTGTCGGCGGTGTCGCCCTCGCGCCTCAGGGTGAAGAACCCCTCGCTCAGGCCGGCGGTGTATTCGGCGGCGTCGGCCGAGATGGTGATGTCGGGCACCGCTGGATCGGCCGGGCGGGACAGGAAGAGGTGGTAGGTTTTGGTCGTCACCCCGTCTGAGGCCAGTACCCTCACTGAGGCGGTGGTTATAGCGCCTTCGGTAAGGTCAGCGAAGTCGGTCACCGTGGCCCCGGGAGGATCCAGGCTCGTCGTCTCATCTCCGACGCTGGTCTGGTCGATGCCGGCAGCGGGCTGGGTCACGGATGCGCCAAAGAAAACCCTTTCAGAGTTAACCGTCGCCGTGTAGTGCGTGGTGTCCGGATCAAATGGCGGGGCCAGCGTTACCGATTCGCCGTTCACCGTGACGTTGATATCGCTCAGGCTTGCGTCCTGCTCGGGCGCCACCTGCCCGGTTCCAGGGTCGCGTTGACGGAGCAGGTCGGGGCCGTTTTCGGGCGTTGGATTGGCTGACGCCCTGCCGACGGTGGAGGACAGGATGGCAAGGACCAGCAGGCAAGCAAGCAGTGTGATGAGTTTGATTGGTATGTGTCGCGTCCTCTGGAATGAATTATGCGGCCTCATGTTGTATCTCCCTCGCGTCTGGATCAAGTTATGGTGGATCGCCTACGCTATGGGCATGGAGGATGGCGTCGTTGGGTTCAGTTGTTGGATTAAGTGTCCTCCTGTAATGTGCATGTTGTTACCTATTGATACGAAATCATTTGCGGTGCAGATTGTCGCTGAAGGCATTGGTCTCAGCGTAGTCACTTCGCCTGAACGGTCATTGAGAGCGAAGCGCGGCAGTCTCGCTCTGGGAACAAGACCCATACAGGAAAGCCCTGTTGCGTCAGCGAGATCGCCACGTCGCTTCGCTCCTCGCGATGACAGAATGGGTACACATACAGAATGGGTACACATGAGGAGCATTGGGCGTGCGGAGTCCTCTCGGTTTGCCGCTCTCTACCCGGTACGCTATACTCGCTGCGATTTCCCCGACACCGCCCCGGAGGGCCTACTTATGGATATGGGACTGAGCGAGATTCAGCAGATGCTGAAGAACTCGGCGCGCGAATTCCTGGCGCAGGAATGCCCGCTCACCTTGGTGCGCGAACTCGAAAACGACCCGCAGGGCTTCAGCGAAGACCTGTGGCGGCAGGTGTCCAACCTCGGCTGGACCGGCATACCGTTCCCCGAGCAATATGGCGGAACCGGTGGGTCCTTCCTGGACCTGGCCGTGCTGGTTGAGGAGATGGGCCGTGCCCTGCTGCCGGCTCCCTTCTTCGCCACCGTCGTGCTGGGCGGGCTCACCGTACTGGACGCCGGCAGCGATGACCAGAAGCGCGACATCCTCACCGGCGTCTGCGCCGGGACCGTCCGCCTCACCCTGGCCCTCACCGAGCCGTCGGCCACCACCGAAGCCTGGGGCGTTGAGGCCCAGGCCAGCGCGTCCGGCGACGGCTACAGCATCAGCGGCACCAAGCTGTTTGTTCCCGACGCCCACGCCGCCGACACCATCATCGTCGCCGCCCGCACCATGCCCGCCGGCGACGACCCCGAGCAGGGCATTAGCCTGTTCCTCGTCCCGTCCAATGCCGCCGGGTTGGAAGTTGAGCAAGTCAGCACCATCGGCAACGAGCGCCTCTGCGAGGTGCGCTTGAACAACGTGACCGTGGGTTCCGGCGCCGTGCTCGGATCCGTTGGCGAGGCCTGGCCGGTCATCGATCGCGCGCTGGCCCGGGCCACCGCGGCCCACTGTGTGCAGATGGTGGGCGGCGCTGACGCCGTGGTCGACATGACCGTCGAGTACGTCAAGCAGCGCACCCAGTTCGGCCGGCCCGTGGGCAGCTTCCAGGCCGTGCAGCACCACTGCTCCAACATGGCCACCGACGTCGAGGGTGCGCGCCACGTGGCCTACCAGGCCGCCTGGGCCCTGGCCGAGGGTCAGTCCGGCCGGCGCGAGGTCGCCATCGCGAAGGCGTGGTGCAGCGGAGCTTACCAGCGGGTCTGCTCGCTGGGCCACCAGTGCCACGGCGCCATCGGCTTCACCCAGGAGCACAACCTGCAGCTCTACACCCGCCGCGCCAAGGTCCAGGAGCTCTCCTACGGCAGCGTGCATGACCACAAGGAAGTGGCGTTGCAGGAAATCGAGGCGAGTTAGGAAAGTTGCTGTAGGGGCGAATAATCATTCGCCCCTACCTGTCCCTGGCGTTCCATATCCATTTGAGGAGTACCCCCGATGACCATGACCCCCGCCCGCAGTTCGCCCTTCGCCGCCATGGCCCGCGACCCGCTGCATCCCGACGTGATCTACCGGGACGAGCGCTGCTTCGTGGTGCGCGACATCAACCCCAAGGCGCCCGTGCACCTTCTGATCATCCCCAACATGCCCATCAACGGGCTGGATTACATCAGCCCGGCCATGGAAGCCACCATGGGGCACCTGTTCGTGGTCGCCGCCGAGATGGCCCGCCGCGAGGGCGTAACCATCAGCGGCTACCGCCTGGTGGTCAACAATGGCGAGGACGCCGGCCAGACCATCGCCTGGCCTCACATGCACCTGCTGGGCGGCCGAGGGTTGGGAGACATGGGCTGACCTCAATGGGCGACTTCATGGCCGAAATCCGCATCGGGAACATCACCGGGGGTGATACGCACCCGGTGACTGCTCTGGTGGACACCGGCGCCACCGAATCCGCGTTTCCGGCGGACCTGCTGGAGCATCTTTATATCCCGGCGACGGAACGGCCGATGGACTACGTCCTGGCTGATGGGACCATCCTGAGGTTTCCGCGCGGGCTTGCTCGGATTTCCATAACGGTTCGGTCCGGCGAGACTTTCAGCAGCATCTGCCCGGTCGCTTTCTGGCCGGACGAGAGCGGTCAGTGCGTCGGAGCAACCACGCTGCAGATCCTGACGCTGGCGGTTGACCCCGTCAACGAGGAACTGGCGCCCGTTTCAGCGCTGAGAAGGGGCTGGGCCGGAGACATTCCGGTGCAGTGATGACTGTGCTCGGCATCAAGTGAGGGTGACTAGCCAATGACCACCATCGAAATCTCCGACCGCGTGGTCGACCGCATTCACCGCCGGATCCGCCGCCTCCCGCCCGGGCTCCAGGAACACTGCCAGCGGGTCGAGCAGATCGCCCGGGACTTGGCCGAGCGCCACGGGCAGGACGTGGAAGCCGTCGGCCTGACCGGCCTGGCCCACGACGCCACCAAGCACTTCTCTGGCCTGGAGAACCTCCTCCGCATGGAGGAATATGACCTCCCACCGGTCACCGAGTTCGAACGCCGTAACCCGGCCATACTCCACGGCATGGTGGGCGCCGAGCTGCTCAAGCGCGAGGATGGCCTGGGCCACCCGCAACTGTACAATGCGGTGTACTGGCACACCGTTGGGGATCCCGGCGGCGGCGACCCCATCGCCCACATCGTATTCCTCGCCGACAAGCTGGACCCGGTCAAGGTCAAGCGCTACCCCTGGCAGGGCGAGTTGAAGGAACTGGCAGAGAATGACCTGCCCGCCGCCATGACCATGTTCCTCACCCGGAACGTTGTCCGCATGCTGGAGAAAGGGTCGGCGGTACACCCCGCGTCGATTGAAGCGCGCAACACCTTGCTGTTGTCGAAAACATCGTAGCCCACGGTATAATTGCTCTGGCTGCAAATTCAGAGGAGTACCATGGAATACGATGTTGTAGTCTGGCTGGATGACTTGTCCGACGGCTCCAAGTGCTACGCCGCCGTTTGCCCGGCTATTGTCTACGCCCATGGACAGGGCGATACTGAGGAAGAAGCTTTGGCCGAAGCCGCAAACGCGATGGCTGGTTTTCTGGAACGAATGCCTGGCAGGGTGAAGACGGGCCACGCTGCTCAGGACGAGTTGTCGGAAAAACTCGCTGATTTGGCCTCGGAAGGCATCGACCATTGGGTGCGTAAGGTTGCACCTGCTGTTGCGCCGACGCTCGCATAAGGATGGTCAGGATAGCCAATGTCAAGACCCGAGAATTACTCCGTTTGCTGCGGAGGATGAGGTTCGTTCAAGACAACCGTGACCACATTTATTTTTACCATGAATGGTTGATGACGAGCGAGGGTAGGTTGTGGACGCAAGTTTCTCATGGTGACAGGGAGATTGGCGCCGGACTGATGGGAGACATCGCCATCAAGCAAATGAAGATGAACAGCGCCGACGAGTTTCGCGCCGCTCTGCGTGGCGACATACCCCGTCGTTATCTCGAACCCGACACACCGTGGGACGGCCAGCCCCTGGACTAAGTCAAAGGATCGCAAGAATGGAATACGACGTTGTAGTTTGGCAGGGAACCTTGTCCGACGGGTCGATTTGCTACGCTGCAATCTGCCCCGCGGTTGCCCATGCTCACGGGCAGGGCGACACCGAGGATGAAGCCTTGGCTGACGTAGCAGACACCATGGCCGTGTTCGCAGAACACATGCCTGGCAGGGTAAAATCCGGCCAAGCCGCGCAAGACGCATTGTCCGAGGAGATCGCGGAGCTGACGGCGGAGGGAGTGGTGGTTTGGATTCGGCAGGTGGAGCCTCGCCGAAATCCAGTGATCGTCTAGCGATGCCCAGGATAGCCAATGTCAAAGCAAGAGACCTCATCAGATTGCTAATGAGGATGAGATTCGAACGGTATGACCGCGATCACATATACTTCTACCATGAATGGTTGAACCTGTGGACCAAGATATCGCACGGGGATAAGGACATTGATGCTGCCCTCATGGGTCGCATTGCTATCAGGCAACTCAAGATGAACAGCGCCGAAGAATTTCGCGCCGCCCTCCGCGGCGACATACCCCGCCGCTACCTCGATCCCGACGCCCCGTGGGACGGCCAGCCCCTGGACTAGTGAGCAACATGCCCGCCCAGCTTGAAATAACTCCCGAAGCCTCCCAGTTCATCCGTCAGAAGGGCGGCCAGGCCGTCGTCGACCTGATCTGCTGGAAGGGTTGAAGCGGCGAGTCCGTTGAGGTATCGGTCGATACCAACGTGCGCCGCCGCCGCAGCCTGGAGTCCTACGACCCCACCAGCCAGGACGACATCACCCTGTACCTGGCCCCCGGCATCTCGGAATACGCCGTGCAGGTGGACGTTTCCATGAGCCGGTTTCTGCTCTTCCGGAACCTCAAGGCCACCATCGTGCTGCCCCACGGCGTCACGCTGGGCCGACGCGCCTCCCTCGTTTAGCCGGACCGGGCCGGCAGCATATCCGCCACGGCGCAGGCGAAGCCGGGCAGGTAATCCCCGCCGTCCACCGAGTCGGCGTCGGCGAGTGTCAGCGGCGGCGCTCCTGCTGTATGCACCGTCAGCGTGCGCGCGTCGATGTCAATGACCCAGACGGCCTTTCCGCCGGCGTTCAGGTATTCGCGGATCTTCTGGGCAATTTCGCTTGCGGTGTTGCTCTCGGACAGAATTTCGACGGCCAGGTCCGGCGCGCCATCGTAGAGCATTCCGGATAAATCGGGTTGCGCGAGCCGGGCATTGGAAACGAACGAAACGTCGGGCATCCGCGACGTAGCCGGAGAATCGGGTCCGGTGACATAGCCTCGGTTGCTAAGGTACACCCGGCCCAGACGATTCAACAGCACATGATTGCCGATCCTTATGACGACCAGCGATCCGGTATGTTCGTGTTCTTCCGATGCTACCATCAGCTCGACTAGGGCTCCTTTCACCAGCTCGTAGCGCGGATGCTTGGGCAGCGCGGCATACTCTTCCAGTGAAACCGGCGGCGCGGCGGCGATGTTCTGTGAAGTCATGGTGACACCTCCTCGCAGAGGAAGCAGTGGATATTACCGGGCGTACCGGTAGCCGCCGGCCGGCGTCCGAGCGCAGTTCAGCCTGCGGTTCAGGTGCAAGCCTTCCAGCACGAACTCCACCGCCGACGCCACCACTTCGGGACGCTGGTCGTCGCCGATCAGCGCGGTGACGGCGGCGCGCAGCCCATCCACCTTGTCCAGCGCCGTGGCGTAAGCGGCGGCCGGCACGTCATTCCCGGTCTCCACCGCGTTGCCCAGGTCGAACGCCGTCACGATGTCGTCCAGCTCGTCCACGCTGCAGTACCGGCCGAATATGCCCAGCGTCGCCCGCTTGGTCAGGTCCTCAACCAGCCGGTCCTCCCGGCCCTCGCCGAAGGTCTCCAGCTCGATCTTTCCGCCCAGGGAGGCGACCAGAAATGGCAGGTCGCTGATGCGTGGGCAGGCGATACCCTCTCCGAGCCGGATGCTGCGCCGCAGCGCGTTGCTGATCAGTGTTTCATAGTTGGCGATGGAGACGCGCACGCTCACGCCGGAGCGCTGGTTGATCTCGTTGCTGGACCTCGCCCGCGCCGTCACCTCGGCCACGATGTCCGTCATGAACTCTGGGACAACCACCCGGTCCTCATCGGGGAAGCGGTTCCGCTCCTGCTCCATGATGGCGATCTCTTCTTCGAGCGCCTTGGGATAGTGGGTGTGAATCTGCGCGCCGTAGCGGTCCTTCAGCGGGGTGACGATACGGCCGCGGTTGGTGTAGTCCTCCGGGTTTGCCGTGGCCACCACGAACACGTCCAGCGGCATCCGGATGCGGTAGCCCTTGATCTGCACGTCCCGCTCTTCCATCAGGTTGAACAGGCCCACCTGGATCCGTTCGGCCAGGTCGGGCAGCTCGTTGATGCAGAAGATGCCCCGGTTGGTCCGAGGCACCAGCCCGTAGTGGATGGCGGTCTCGTCCGACAGGTGCCGGCCCTCGGCCACCTTGATGGGGTCGATCTCGCCGATCAGGTCCGCGATGGAGATGTCGGGCGTGGCCAGCTTTTCCGAGTAGCGCATGTCCCGCCCGATCCAGGCCACGGGCGTGTCGTCGCCCATGTCGGCCACCATCTGCTTGGCGTCGGGACTGAGCGGGCTGTACGGATCGTCGTTCAACTCGCTGCCGGCGATGACCGGGATTTGCTCGTCCAGCAGGTTGACCATCTCCCGGATCAGGCGGGTCTTGGCCTGCCCGCGTTCGCCCAGCAGGATGATGTCCTGCCCCGCCAGGATGGCGTTTTCCAGCTGCGGGATCACCGTCTGGTCAAAGCCGACGATGCCGGGAAACACCGGCTCCTCGGCGCGTATCTTGGCGATCAGGTTCCGCCGGATCTCCTCCCGCACCGATACCGATTGGTAGCCGCTATCGCGGAGTTCGCCGATGGTGGCGGGCAAAGCGTTATTCGTGGACATGGAAACGGTCCATCCTTTAGTCAGGGTTTGGGTCTGCCGGCAGTATAGCAAAACGCCTGCTTCCTCACCGTCGCGGCCTTCCATGTGCTAACATCGTAAAATACGGTGAACCGGCTATGCTTCGCTTCCTCTGGCCCATCCTCATGATGTTCGGCCCCCAGTTGGGGCCGCGCATCGTCAAGTTCGTGCGCGCGCTGTACCGTCTGCATCGCGATTCCCGCGTCAACCTGCTGATCAAGCTGCTGATTCCACTGGCATTGGTCTACGCGGTTTTCCCAGTTGACCTGGTGCGCGACCGTATTCCCTACGGGCTGGGCCGCTACGACGACCTGATTATCCTCGGGCTGGCCGTCTGGCTTTTCTGGAACCTGTGCCCACGGGCCGTCGTGCGCGAGCACATGGGCGACCCGCCGCCTCCCCGTCCGGAAGATGAGGACCCCGACAGCGTGGTCGACGGGCAGGCCCGTCCCACCGACGAATCGGACGACCAGCGCGGCAGTTGACCGGTTGCAGGCTCGAATAGCATTGACTCCAGGGTAGGGGCGAATGATCATTCGCCCCTACGTTTTGGTCATTTCGTCTCAGCCCCGGGATCAGGATGCCTCATGTCTCAAACCGCGAAACTCCCCCACGGCTCCCAGTCCGCCCTGTCCGAAGGCGTGTCGCTGTACGTTCACGTGCCGTTCTGCCTGAGCAAGTGTCCGTACTGCGACTTCAACACCTACCAGGGAATCGAGTCCCAGTTCGACGACTTTCTCACCGCCGTCATCCAGGAGATCACCGCCTGGTCCTCAGTTCTCGGCCGACCAACCGTGAACACCGTTTTCCTCGGAGGCGGCACGCCGTCCTACCTGCCCGACGGCGACGTGGCCCGCATCCTGGACGCCATCAACCGCAACTATCCCATCCGTGCCGACGCTGAGATAACCGCCGAGTGCAACCCCAACGACCTGTCTCCCGAGAAGTGCGCCGAGATCCGCTCCGCCGGCATCAATCGGGTGAGCATCGGCGTGCAGAGCATGGACAACGGCCTGCTGTCCATGTTAGGCCGCCGCCACGATGCCGATGAGGCCGCCCAGGCGTTGGAGCATTGCCGCCGCGCCGGCTTCGACAACGTGAACCTGGACCTGATGTACGGCCTGCCCCAGCAGTCGCTGGACCAGTGGCGGGATACCGCCGCGCGAGTCGTCGCGCTGGCGCCGGAGCACCTGTCCTTATACTCGCTGACGCTGGAAGAGGGCACTCCCCTGCGCCGCTGGGTACAGCAGGGCCGCCTACCGGAACCTGACCCCGACCTGGCCGCCGACATGTACGACCACGCCCGCGTTGCGCTAGCAGCCGGCGGCTACCACCACTACGAGATTAGCAACTGGACGCTGCCCGGCCTCGAATCGGAGCACAACCTGGCCTACTGGCGGAACCTGCAGTGGGTGGGTGTTGGCCCGGGCGCCCACTCCTCTCTGCGCGTTGGGGATGCCGGCTCGGCCTGCCGTTTCTGGACGGTGCGGTCGCCCCGGGAGTATGCGCGGCTGGCCCGGGAGTGGGAGGAGAGCGTAGCGAAGGCCGGCGCGTGGTCGGCGGTAACGGATTGTCTGATCGCAGAAGTTCCGACGGTGGACGGCTCGGAGGTATCCGATGAGGCGACCACCGCCGCCGAGACCATGTTCCTGGGCCTGCGCCTGCTGGATGGTATGGATGTGGCCGCCGCCTCAGCGCGCATCGGCATCGACCTGCTGGCCCGCTACGAGCGGGAGCTGACCGAGCTGACAGCTGACGGGCTGCTGCAGTGGGACGGCGACAGCCGGCTGCGGCTGGCGGAGGAGGCATACCTGGTGGCCAACCAGGTGTTCACGCGATTTTTGGTAGATTAGTCAGCTATGTGGCCGTCGTCGAGCCGGTGGATTGGCGCAAATTCGATTGTTGGATATCATTCCGTCCACCCATGCCAGAGATATTATCGGAACTGGCCCCTGTCTTGGGGAAAAATCTGATACAGCATATCGCCGTACTCATAGCTATAGCTGTAGTCGGCGTACCCGTTTTTGCGGCGATACACCGGCCGTTGCCGCCTGAGTCGAACGAATCCGAAGTTTATCGCCGCCGGATGGGGGATGTTATTCAGATTGGGTTGCTTATTTGTGTGTTTCTAGTTTTGGCAGCCATGGGGTACGTGCTGTTCAATTTGCTGGCTGGCCGTTACTCGTCGAATGAAGGCGCTTCCACAACCGCTTACCGCTCACCCACAGAATATAAGCTGCTCCGCCAGCCCAGAGACCTGAAGCCACGATAAACACCCAGGAAACCATTACGGCAAGGTTCGAGAGGCCGGACCCGGTTGCGATAACTACCAGTAATGCAGCCAGTATCGCCACCCCTGCGACCAGTAGGGACAGAACGTACAGTCCGGTTGGCACGCCCGGCTGGTCTCCGGCGGAAGGGCGAGTTTCAGGCGGAGAACCGCCAGCCTCGATTGTGTCGCGCTGCGCATTGGTCGTAGCCATGTTGGCCTCTTATCACCGTAAGAGCACTTGGCAAAACCGGCCAACAAACGCAGCGAGCCCGCCCGCCCCGACGCCCTATGCTAAACTGCCGGCCACGGTCGCCTGTGGCGGCAATCTCTACTGCATTCAACCCGAATTACCCCGCGGAGGTTCAACCATGGCGGTACAGCCCTACACCATCAACGTGCCCGACGACGTGCTGGAAGACCTGCGGCACCGGCTGAACCACGTGCGCTGGCCCGACGAGATTCCCGGCGCCGAGTGGGACTACGGCTCCAATCTCGACTACATCAAGGAACTGGTGGCCTACTGGCGGGACGGATTCGACTGGCGCAACGCCGAAGCCGGCCTCAACGCCTTCGCCAACTTCTACACCACCATCGAGGGCCAGGGCATTCACTTCATCCATGAGAAGGGCAAGGGTCCCAACCCCATGCCCATCATCGTCACCCACGGCTGGCCCGGCTCCATCTACGAGATGCACAAGATCATCCCGCTCCTGACCGATCCGGCCAGCCACGGCGGCGACCCGGCCGACTCCTTCGACGTCGTGGTCCCGTCCATGCCCGGCTACGGTTTCAGCGCCCAGACCCGCGACCGCGGCGTCAACACCCGCCGCATCGCCGAGTTGTGGGACAAGCTCATGGCCGACGAGCTGGGTTACCAGCGCTACGCTGCCCAGGGCGGCGACTGGGGCGCCGGCGTGACCGCCCGCCTGGGCTTCCACCACGCCGACCACGTCATGGGCATCCACACCACCTCCGTGACCCAGGCCATACCCTACCAGGGCGCCAGCCTCGAGGGCCTGAGCATGCGCGAGCGACTGGAGCAGGTCATCGGCACGCCTCAGGGCGGCTACCGGCGCGACTTCGCCTCCTCCCTGTCCGACGACGAGCTGGCCATGATCGACCAGCGCGTATCGTGGCAGGCCGCCGAGGGCGGGTACGCCCACATCCAGGGCACCAAGCCCCAGACGCTGGCCTATGGCCTCAACGACTCCCCCGTCGGCCTCTGCGCCTGGATCGTGGAGAAGTACCGCACCTGGAGCGACTGCAACGGCGACGTGGAAAGCGTTTACACCAAGGACGACCTGCTGACCACCGTGATGATCTACTGGGTCACTCAGACCATCAACTCCAGCACCCGCCTGTATTACGAGAACAGCCGCACGCCCTGGTACTTCGGCCCCGACGATCAGATCGGCGTGCCGTGTGCCATCGCGGTGTTCCCCAAGGAACTGTCCACGCCGCCGCGTTCCTGGGCAGAGCGCACCTACAACGTGCAGCGCTGGACCGAGATGGACAGCGGCGGCCACTTCGCCGCGCTGGAGAAGCCGGCCGAGCTGGTGAACGACATGCGCGAGTTCTTCCGGGGGCTGCGGTAAAGCGTGTCGTCGAATGACAGTCATTCCGGCGGGGCTGGAATCCATGCCTCGCCTTGACTTGGTGCACAGTGGTTCGTGTTCGCTCAGATGCTCCATTCAGTAAGGAATGACGGAAAAGTGCGAATGACGACAACAACACGCAGGCGGGCGGGCGAATTCGAAGCAGGGCATAAGCCGGAGCAGGATTTCAATGGTTTCGACGGATTTGATGGTGGTTTGGATGGGTCTGGCCGTTATTTCGGGCGTCTCATTATCGGTCCTGTTTTTCGACTCGAACCTCGAGAGGTACTTGATCCGCAAGACCTCAAGGATGTTTGAAAGTATCAGGTATTGGTGTAGTCAGATAGGGACTGCAAAGACCGCGGATCCGAACCTATATCGGGAAGAGAACAATGATTGCAGAGCCGAGTCCGGCTGACATCCCTCCCAAAACCCGCTACCATATTCGCTAACAAAGTTTGAACCCAGGCCGGTTCTCCGGTCCGCCACCAAGGAGGAACCCGTTACATGATTACCAAGTTTGGCAGCCTTTGGGCCGGCAACGTCGACATGGACAACCCCGGCTACCAGGGCACCCCCGCCAATGACCGCTGGCTCCCCGACGAGGAACTGGCCGGCGGCGCCATCGAGAAGGCCGAACAGATCGCCGTCGCCATGGATCGCCTCGGCTACGACACCTTCTGGATCGCCGAGCACCATTTCCAGCGCGAGGGTTACGAGTGCATCCCCAACCTGATGATGCTGTACGTGCACCTTGCTCACCTCACCGAGAAGCTGCGCTTCGGTTGCGGTTTCAACATCAACCCCATGTGGAACCCCCTGCGCCTGGCCGAAGACTACGCCACCTCCGACTGGCTCACCGATGGACGCGTGCGCTTCGGCGTGGGCCGCGGCTACCACACCCGCGAGGTTGAGGTCTTCGGCTCGCCCATCATGGACCAGAACGCCAACCGTGAGCTCTTCGAAGAGCAGGTTGAGGTCATGTGGAAGGCGTTCAACCAGCGCAGCTTCTCTCACCACGGCAAGCACTACGACATTCCGCCCAACGTGCCCTACCGCGGCTATGATCTCGAAGAGATCACGCTGGTTCCCCGGCCCAAGTACGATGTTGAGTGGTGGCAGCCGGTGGTGTCGGCCAGCGATCGCGCCATCAACTTCATGGCTCGCTGGGGCATCAAGGGCATCATCGGCGGCGGCGCGGCCACCGGCGGCGCCAGCGACGAGGTGATCCACCGCTGGCAGGCCATCCACGCCGAGCACGGCAAGGAATGGCAACTGGGCGAGGGCCTCGCCGTGGGCTACTCCGTGCAGATCGCCAACTCCGAGAAGGAAGCCATGGACCAGGCGCGTCTGTGGATGGAAGAGCGGGTCAAGATGTTCGGCCCGTTGGGCTTCATTGCCGGACTGAGCGAGGAGCAACTGGGCGCCCTCAATGCTTTCGGCCGCCCGGTTCCCCAGGGTCTCAAGATGCCGACGATCGAGGAATCCGTTGCCGCCGGCCAGTATCTCGTCGGCCCGCCCGACCGCATCACCGAGCAGTTGATGGAAATCCAGGAGCGGTACCCCGGCCTGGAGGAGGTCAACATCGGCATCACCAACATGGGAATGCCCACCTCCGCGTCGATGGAGCAGCTGGAGTGGTTCGCCAGCGACGTGATGCCCCACTTCAACACCAAGCAGGGCGCGGACAACTAGATCACGCAATGAAATTGCGATGATCGTGCAGGGGCGGCGGTTCACGTCGCCCCTGCGAATGTAGGCCGCGCTGGAACGATCCTTTGACGTCCGATCAGCCGTTCCCAATCGCCGTCGTCGGCGCCACCACTTGGGGTACTACCCTCGCCGTCCTGGCGGCCCGCGCCGGCGCGCCGGTGCGTCTGCTCTGCCGCACTGCGGAAGAGGCGGAAACGCTGCGTCGAGCCGGCAACCACGCCCGACGCCTGCCCAATGTTCCGTTCCCGGAAACCCTGTCTCTCGAGCATGACCCCGGGGCAGCCCTGACCGGCGTGGCGCTGGTCATCGTCGTCGTCCCGTCCGAGCGTTTCCGGGAGAACCTGCAGCGCATCGGCCCGCACCTGCCCGCGGACGCCGTGGTCCTCAGCGCCACGAAGGGATTGGAGCTGCCCGCCGGCCGGCGCATGAGCGAGGTATGGTCCGAGGAAATGCCCGGTCACCCGCCCGGGCGCTTTGCCGTCCTGTCCGGCCCCAACCTGGCCGGCGAAGTCATAGCCGGCAAACCCGCTGTGACCGTGGTGGCCGCTTCGGAAGAAGAATCCCGCAGTCTCGTCCAGGATGCCCTGATGTCGCCGGCGTTTCGCGTCTACACCAGCGACGACGTTGTCGGTGTGGAGATGGGCGGATCGCTGAAGAACATCATCGCGCTGGCCGCCGGCATCGCCGATGGCATGGACGTGGGTGACAACGCCAAGGCAGCCCTGGTCACCCGCGGCCTGAACGAGATCGGACGGCTGGGCATCGCGGCCGGCGCCCAGCTGATGACCTTTGCCGGACTGGCCGGCCTGGGCGACGTGATGGCGACGTGCGCCAGCCCGCTGAGCCGCAACCGCCGCGTCGGTGAAGAACTGGCCCGGGGGCGTCAGCTGCCGGACATCCTGGCCGACATGGGCGCCGTGGCCGAGGGCATCAACACCACCGTGGCCGCGCTGGAAATCGCGGAGCGGCTGGACGTGGACATGCCCATCACCCGGCTCATGTCCCAGGTGTTGTTCGAGGGGCTCCCCGCCGCCGATTGCATTCCTGTCCTGATGGAACGCCCGCCCCGCTCGGAGTGGTAGCTTCTCACGCCGCACATATTATCCGGCATCGGCGGACACCGAACAACTTCGACGGCGCTCACGGGCTGACGGACTCTGCGGGGCGCTCGTCCACCTCAGCCAGCGACAGCGTATATGGGCCGGTGTTGCCTTCGCTTTCGAACGTGGTTCCGACCGCTACGTAGTAGGTGCCCGGTTGGTAGCGCAGTGCCACTGAGCTTACCGGTGGGGCCCAGGCGAGATACCACCTTGACCCGTCGTCTTCCCACACCGACCAGACGACCAGTTCATCGCGCTCGTCGCTCACCGAAAGGCGGTATGTGCCCTCCCTGGCGATCTCGAAACGGAACACGTCCTGGTCGTCCAGCGACTCGATCCCCCACAGCGGCTCTGAGAAGTCGCCCCAATCGAGCCAGTCCCACGGGTTCAGCCGCGGGTCGTCGGGAGATACGTCGGAGTCGATGGTCGCGGTGATGGTCTCGCCGGGCGTGATGGCGATCTCAGGGTTCGTCCGCCAGTCGTCGGCGTGGTCATCCCGTCGCACGGTTATGGTGTAGTGTCCGGTGCCCGACGGGTGGCTGTGCCCGCTGCCCACCGCGATGTAGTACACGCCATCTTCCTCCGGCGTGAAGAAGCCCCGCGCCCAGTTCGGATTGTAGCCACCCTGGTCCTGCTCTCCCATCACCGTCACGCCGGCTTGATTCACCACCTCCAGGATGCTCGGGTCCGCCAGGTAGCCCTCCACGTAGTGGACGTCCCCGTCGTCGTGGATGTCCATTCTGCATTCCACGTCGATGATGTAGCTTACGCCGGCCGTGGCGGCGAAGCTGAAGGCGTCCCTGCCACCGTCCTCTGCGGTGAGTTCGCCGTGCGCGAAGTTGAAGATGCCGTTCCCCAGCGAAGTGGCGTTCTCCATCCACCGGTGGGGCAGGAGGCCTGGGACCGGCACATCCTCGGTTGGCGTCGCGAGCGCCACCGCCTCGTGAGGTCTGATCGTGCGCCCGGGTTCGGAGGCGGTAACACCGGCCGCCGCGATCGCAGGGCCATCGGCAAGGAATACCGATGCGAGCAGGATGGGCAGCCCCAGGAATATCGTGAGGGCCGCCGGAATCCGGATATTTATCGTTCTGGCCATCCGCGCCCCCAGAATGCTGGAACCACGCCGTACCATTATCGTGAGCATTTGACTATCCTCCGGTGGCCTCGGTTATTTCCGGCAGGTGACCTGCACCGGATGCCAGGGAAAACCGTCACCGTCGACCACGTAATCGTTTATACAAATATTGATTATCTATAGATATGATATCATGCGCATAAGCCAGCGCCGGCGTTGTCAATCGCGTACAGACTCTCAGACGTGCACGGTTTGCGGCAGCGAAACGTCAGGATCAGGATTTTGCAGATTTAGGGGGTCATCAGGATTGAAACCGTTCTGTGACGGAGATCTCCCAATCCTGACCAATCATGAAATCCTGCAAATCCTGGTTCAGACGATCTGAGGAACTGGGTACGCATAAGCACCATGGCCGCCCCGGAGATCGCCGCGCAGGTGGCGCCTTACATGGCGCGCATCAGGGAGGCGTCAAACTCGATGCAAGGATCCGGAGGGAGCGGATAGGGAACAAACGCCTGGATCTGTGCCCCTTGTTAAACCGTGTTGTCGTAGCGTCCGGTCATGCCGCGCTGCATTTTGCTGCTGGCCTCCATTGCTTATTAAGCAAAAATGAATAAGGCGTTGCTCTATTCATTATTGAGCGTTAATTCTTAACAGCGTTAGCGCGGCCCCGTCAATCTCTACACCTCCGTCAGCCACCATCGCGCCATCCCCTCGCCGCCGGCCCGCACGTCAAACTCCATCCCCTCCAGCAGCCACGCCCCACTGATGCCCGTCGTTCCGGCACGCAGTCCCACCACATCCGACAGCCGGGCCTCCAACACGGCGCGGGCGTTGGATGCGGTGAAGAGCGGCAGCGATGCCTCGACGTGCGCGCGTCGCCGCGAGCGTTCGGCGAGGCGTGCCTCTGCACCCGCCTGCGCCGCTGCGTAGTTGTCAATGTAGCGGCAGCTAACCAGTGTGCCGGCTGCGGATGCTTCCGCAGCCCCGGCCCGGTGCGCGGTTGTCGACTCTGCCCGCCAGCAGTGATCGGCAGACAAACGCAGGCCTTGCACGTAGGCCCGCTCCGCTCCGTCGTTGCGGATTCGCAGCATCCGGCCCCGGCCGGCGATGCCAGATTCCGCCTCGGTCAGCAGTGTCACCGTGATATCGCCGGTCACATCCGTGCCGGTTCCGGCGGCATCATCGGTTGCCGTGTAATCGGTCTGCGCCGCGGGTGTTTGAACCCCGTCGATCGCCTCCCAGGCTTCCGATGCCGCCAGCGCCAGGCGTTCCTGGCCGGCGTCGATGGCCAGGGGCTCGTTGAGATTCCACACCTGCTGCGGGCCCTCGTCAACCAGCCTCCGGTAGCGGAACACCACCGCATCCTCCGTCGCCGGCGCTCCATCCTCCCACCGCAGGTGCGAGGCGTAGGGGGCAGCGCCGTCGGCGGTATCAACCACGGACGTCTGTGCCAGCGATGCCGGGTCGCCGTGCGCCCGGATGTCCGACCGCAGCGTCGCGCTTTCCAGCCGGACGCGACCGTGCCCGTCCGTGTAAATCAGCCCGTGTTCCTCGCGCTGCAAACGGCGCAGCGCCCGCGCGGCCGACACCTCCCAAACCGACCGCGCCCCGCCGGTGAGCAGTACCCGACCGGAGTCCAGGCGGTACTCGGCGGGAGCGAGCCCGGACCACGCCAGGATGGAGGCGGCCACGTCGCCGGAGCGCATCGGCCCACCCGGCAGAGCGCGGCGCAACCGCACCGACTCCAGCCGCTGCATCGCATCCCGGGCTTCGATCCGGCAGGTTTCGCCTGCGTAGTCCGGAGATATGGCGGTCACCCGCCCGCGAAACAGTCCACGACCCGCCCCAAAGTGGCGCCAGCGGTCCGCGGTGTTGCGGAAGCTGTGCCACAGCCCGTGACGGCCCGAGGCCGGCGGATCGACAATTCCGGTGGCCGCCAGCAGGGTGCGTCCAACTGGGTCGCCGCTTTCCAAGTTGATCGCGTGCACCCGCACGCTGTCCAGGGTCTGTTCGATCTCCAGGTCGTGCCACGCCTCCGGCGCCAACGGGCCCCCGGACGCCAGCCGCGTCACCGTCGCGCCGGCCACCCGCTCCAAAACGCTGGATACGTGGTCAAACCGCAGCCGCAGGCAATTGTTGGCGGCAACGCACCGCAGCACGAACCCGCCCTGGCCGTTGGTTGCCCTGCGGTAGCGCGTCGTGAGCGTTGCGGTAGCGTCTCCGGTTTCCAGCAGCGCCACCGCATCGGAGGGAGGAAACGAGCCCACCGTGCCCCGCGCTTCCCCGTCCAGGACCGAAAAGCCGTTCCCTGCCGTGGCGATCACCTCCCAGCGCCCGTCGCCGAAATCCGCCGGTCGCCGGTCCAGGTCCTCGGATCCTGCCCCCGAGGTGGTGAAGTCATCGCGCAGGCGGCTGACCCGCAACCTCGCTTCTCGTCCGGTCCGGACGTTCGGTCCCAGCGGGCCGACGACGTTTCCGGGGGTGTAGCGGTGGTCCGCATTGTTCAGCGTCAGCACCAGCGTGGCCGGCTCGGCAAACTCGGGTACTGGCAAGCCCCGTCGTCCCCAGCCCCAGCGCAGGTCCAGGACGTCGTCCGATATGTCCACCTCCTCCGCGCCCCAAATCCCGTCACCGGCCCAGTCGACCCAGACCTGCCACCGCAGAGCCGGCGTGGGTCGTGGCAATGTGTTCGACGGTGCGATTGCTTCGGCGTTCATAGTCATGCGAGTTTCGGACCTCCAAGAGAACGGTCGGTCCTGTTGAATGCAGGGTGGTTTGGCTCACGCGTTCCAGTTTCCGTCATCGCGAGGAGCGAAGCGACGTGGCGATCTCGTTCCCGCGGCAGCGTTCCTTGCCCCAACGAGATTGCCGCGCTGCGCTCGCAATGACGGTTCCAGTGAAACTGGGCACGCATGGGGGTGGTTTGGGTATCGCGTTGGGGGATTGGCGCAAATGCGCGAAAACGATTAGCATCAGGGTTGCGCAAGGAGCGAACGGTATGGCCAGGCATTGGATCAGCTATAGCGTCGATCAGGATCCGCGCCGCAGGCGCCGGGGATGGCAGTGGCGATGGCCGTGGAATTGGGGCAGGGGCCCTCGCTACGGACGACCCCATGTCGTCCGCATCCAACCCGCCCGCCAGCGCGTTCGTTATAACGACGGCGACCGGCGCAGCATCTGGCCATGGCTGCTGCTCCTGTTGCTGCTTCTGCTGTTCCTGGGGCTCCTGGCATTGCTCCTCCTTGACGATCCGGAGGAGTCCGGCAGCGCCGAGCAAACCAATGGCGGTAACCAGCCTGGCGCGACCGCGGACCTGGTTCCTGGCGGTGTCGTTCCGCCAATCGACTCGGCCCTGGCCCTGTCCCGCGCCGCCGACGGCAGCACCATGGTCTCCCTTCCGGACCGGCCCTCGTTCCGGCTCGACGGTGACGCGAAGGTCATGGATCTTGGCGACGCCTCCTGCCACGACCAGCGCTACGTTCTGATGACCGATGGCAAGGCCGTTCCCATCGACGACCTCGAACCCGGCCACGGTCGACGCCCTGGCCCAGTCCGACGTCCCCATCGATACTGTGGCCCTCAGCCCCAACGTCGACACCGGCGCCCTCCAGGCCATCGCCGCCCGCACCGGCGGCACCTTTACCAAAATGGATTGAACCACCACGAGTTGAACTGCCAGCCCTGGTTTCAAAAGACATACCGTTCGGCATCCGTCGTAGCACCATTGCTGCTCCCTTATGCGTACCTATTTTGTCATCGCGAGGAGCGAAGCGACGTGGCGATCTCGTTCCCGTAGTAGCGTTCCTTGCCCCAACGAGATTGCCGCGCTTCACTCGCAATGACGGTTCCGGTGAAACTGGGCACGCATGAGCGCCGCTGCTCCTTGACAATGACACACTCCAGTCACCAGGTATGAGGTATCCATGGCATATTCGTCACGTTGGTTGAGCTACGATCAGGACAACGGACGCCGGCGGCGCGGCGGGCGGCGCAAATGGCCGTGGTTTCTGCTGCTGCTGGTACTGTTGGCCGCGCTCCTTGTCGCGGGCTGGGCATGGTATGAAAACTCCGAAGGCGTCGACCTGGCGCAGCCGGTGGCAATCCAGACGGCTCTGCCCGTCCTGTTGACCGATGACGCCATGGTGGTCTACGTGGTTGATAACTCCGGCAGCATGGAGGACAAGCTGTTGCCGTTGCATCAGGCTCTGCACGAGGTGGCCGCCAAACCCACTGAGAACAGCGAAATTGCGGTGCTGATGTTCGGCTCGTCGCATCAGATGTTGTTTGACTTCGCCGAGCCTGACGTCGCACCCTGGGATACCGCCATTCCATCCTTCACCGCCGGCAGCGGGGGAACCGCGATGTTTTTGGCCCTTGAAGAGGCCATGGATATGCTTCCGGAACGCCAGGTCTGCGTCGAGGAAACCCAGTTTTTTGTTTTCAGCACCACCACCTGCCGGCAGAACCGCATCGTGCTGATGTCGGATGGTATTGCGAACGACGCTTTTGTGATGTCCGGCACTCCCATGTCATCCAATCTGAGCGCTGAACAAGAAGCAGAGTTACTGCAAGAGCAAACATCGCTTGAAGCATCAATCGTAGAACGACTGGTCCGGTCCGGCACGCCCGTTGATACCATCGCCTTTGGGATCGACGCAGACGAAGCAGGGTTGAAGCTCATTTCCGATGTTACCGGCGGCACGTTCATTGAAGCCTACTACTGATCGTGCGACCCCCATCGACCTTCCTGAAATCCTCACCAAATATGTGACGGTGGCTATTCGTGACGCTCACTCAACATACCGCCCAGGCTGCCCAGGCTTTTTTCGACGCTGCCGACCAGCATTTCGAGGATGAGGAACCGCTGCTGGCCTACGACAATCTGTGGAATGCTGCGGCCCACGCCCTGACCGCCGTCGCGGAAGCGCGCGGCTGGCCGACGGGCGAACCGCAAGACCTGAAAACTGCCTCCGACCGCCTGGCCAACGAGGCCAGTGACCACCACCTGCGCCACCAGTTTGCCGTGGCTCAGCAGTTCCGCGCCAGGTTCAACCACGGCTTCGTCGAACGCCACCAGTTGGCCGACTACTGCCGCCTGATGCGCGAGTTCGTCGACCGCATGCTCGCCCTGCTGGAGGCCTGCGGGCAGGACGATCCGCTGACACCCCGCGAGCACGTCGAGGCCGCACTGGTCGCGTCGCAGGCCGCCGAAGCGGAGTTCACGGCAGGAGACATCGCCGCCGGCTCGGCCAGTCTCTGGCAGGCCGCCGTCCACGCCGTGACCGCCGCGGCCCTCGAGCGCGGTTGGTCCGTGGATGGTCACCCGGAGGTGAAAGCCGCCGCCGACCGCCTCGCCGTCGGAGACGCCACAGTAATCGCGGGGTTCTTCGCCGCCCAGCAATTTCACGCCAACGCCACCCACGGCTTCATGGAGCCCGACGACGTCGCTCGGGGCCTCCCGCTGGCGCATGACTTCGTGCAACGGATGCTTGATCTGGTTGAAGACTGATTTTGTGCCCGCTCACGCGTACCCATTTTGTCATCGAGAGGAGCGAAGGGACGTGGCGATCTCGTTCCTGCAGTAGCGTTCCGTGCCCCAACGAGATTGCCGCGCTTCGCTCGCAATGACGGTTCCTTTGAAACTGGGTACGCGTGAGGTTGTGCCCGATATTGCTGGAACCGGGTGTTCATGCGATAATTGTTTGAGAGCTATCCATAAGCAATATTGATAATGATTACCGCTGAACTCTACATCCTCTACGGCTTTCTGGCCTTCATGTCCCTCATGCTGGTGACCTTGGTTGGATTTCATATCCGCCAGGCGTTCACCATGGGTCGGATAGTGGGTGAACTTCGTACCCTCACTGCTCGCGTCGAGCGACTTGAAGAGCAGATGGGAACCGTGCGTGAACAGCTCGCCGAGGTTCGCGGGCTGTTGGTGGGGATGCACGAGCGCATGGACCTGCTCATGCGCCACCACCATGACGACGCCGGCCGCGTCGTGATAACCCCCGAAGAAGTCGCCGCCGACTGATCCCATCCTGGCCGTCACCACGTCCCCAGCGTTGCCGGCCCGTCCTGCCGGAACCGCGCCTCGAACCGCACCGGATCACCGGCCGCGCTGCTGATCCGGTAGGACAGGCACACGAACCGGCCCGACACCCGCCGCCGGCCCGGCCCATTGCCCGCCGGCCCGTACTCCACGGAAACCGTCCGGCCGACGATCCCCGTCAGCACCACGTCCGGGCCGATGACCGGCGTGTCGTCCCACCGACCCGACAGGGTGAACTCCTGCGCCACCTCTGCACCCGCCGCCGTGCTGGGTGACGCGTCATTGACGCCGGCCGTGTCCCGCCCGCTCAGCTCCCGGCCCAGTGGCCCGGCCCGTTCTACCCAGGGCGACAGGTCCCGCATCACGCCGCCGGCGTCCTCCACGGCGACGTGGCTGCGACCGGCGCTGGAATATCCGGTCACGATCACACCCCCATTGCGGCAACGCGCCGACGGTAGGGTTTGAGCAGCGCCCGAACCGCCGGGGAGATGCCATCTACATCTCCTCGTCCATCGTCTTCCGGCAGCGAGAAAGGCGAGCCAACCCTCTCCCGCCACCAGATGGCGGCCTGCTGCAGGCACGCCTCGGTCACCGCCGATGGATAGCGGTACACCGATACGACCGATCCCACCGCGTGCGTCGCTGGCATCGTGCCGTTGACTCCCCGCTGTACGGTGAGCGTCGTTCCACCCTGCCCGTCGTCGGCCGCGCCAGTCACGTGCATCTGCTCGTCGCCGACCCTCACCGTGTGGCCCGCCGACAGCACGACGGATGGTCCACCGCCGCTGGAGGTCACAGGAGCCTCAGCATCGCCAGCCGCAACCTCCGCGCCCGATACTTGCAGTCCCGTGTCCTCGCGCACGTCGCCGTAGCCCCAAGCGCCGGCGACGATCACGCCGCCCCGGCTCAGGGGGAACCGGCGGCCGCCGGCGGTCGCCACAATGCGGGTGTAGGGTCTCCCGTCGGGTTCCATGGGCGCGGCGTTCAGCGGGTAGGCCAGCCAGTCGCCGGAGTTCCAGCCGACCCAGCGGCTGGTGGAACCTTGGCGCACCCGCACCTCGGCGGCAGACGCCAGGTCGGTCACCGCCAGGGAAACCTGTCCTGTCCCGTCGAACCTGCGCTCGCCTTCGCTGACAAAGAAGTGGCGGTCGCAGTACCCGTCAATCCACCGGGACGCCGTTTCCAGCATCCCCAGCAACCGTTCGTCGTGTCCGTCGTCCGGCGTGTTCAGAAACGCCGACGATTTCAGCGTGGTCAGGTCACCATAAGTGTTGGGCATGATTTATCTCCGTATGCATCCAGCCGTCATTCCGGCCTTGAGCCGGAATCCAGAAGGTGTCCTGGACTCCGGCGAAAGCCGGAGTGACGACTTGGAGGGTAGTCCGCTACACCGTGATGTTGTACTGCAGCGCCGTGTGGGTGGCCGTCGATCGCGCGCCGGTGCGTTCCATGAAGGCCAGGCGCATGCTCACCACCATACGTATCCCTAAAAGACATGTTTTCGAATCCCCCTTCGAAATCCCAACGTCAGAAGCGCCTCGACGCGGCCGCCCTCGAGCCAAGCGTCCCCAGCATACAAACGCTTCCGAGCAACACGCCAGTCAACCCCAGAACCCCCAGCGCGAGACTAACGCCAATCCATCCGCTTCTCAGAAAACGGCCTACTACGCTAAACGCAGAAGCCTCGGGCTGTGCTGTAACTGCCCTAACCAAGTAGAAGGCGGCAAAAGATACTGCCCACCTTGCACGAAAAAGCGTGACGAACGCATTGCCCGGCTCCGAAGCGGGCGCAAAGCTCAAGGACTCTGCCAAGACTGCGGCGAAACAGCTATCTCCAGACTCACCCGTTGCTCAACCTGCGTCGACAGACGACGAGCGAATATGCGTCGATTGAGAGCCAAGCGAAACCTGCTGGGACTGTGCCAGAACTGCTCTAACGAAGCCATCCCCGAACAAAACCTGTGTGCGCCCTGCGCCGAAAAGCAAAGAGCTCGAAAACGCAGGAACAGGCAAACCATCAAAGACGCCAAGCACGGCTAATCTAAGGCCAGTGCCACAGGTGGGATTTGGAAACCAAGCTCACGGAAGCCGCTATCACAGCGACCGAAGCGGTCCCGTCCGTGCAGCCGCAGATCAGCATCCAGTCACCCGAACAGTGGACACTCCGCAGTTTCTCTCCCACCATGATAAGCGGCGAGGCAACCAAATCTTCCACGGCGATTGATCCCACTCGATTGACGAACCTTCGTCCAACTCGTTCACGTTTGACGTCGTGAAAGCACTCACGCTGACAGACGCCAAAGAAACGAGGAGATTTCGCTACTTGTACCCGAACCATCATGGGGCACCGCGTCCGCAGCATTGCCCAAGCAGGTTGAAGTTGCTAACCTGTAAAACCAGCAGGAGGTCCCCAGGGTGACTACTGAGCAGTATCAACGGGCCAGCGAGCGTTTCCTGGCGCAGGCCAGACAGGAACTCGCCGCCGGCGACCTGCCACAGGCATCTGAAAAGGGCTGGGGTGCTACCGCCCAAATCCTCAAGGCCGTCGCCGAACAGCGCGGCTGGGACCACAGCCGTCACCGACACCATCTGGTGACCGTCAGCCGACTGAGGGCTGAGACCGGCGACGGCGATATACGCCGTTGGTTCAACACGGCCAGCGCCCTTCATGAGAACTTCTACGAGGACACGATGCAGGCTTTCGAAGTCGCGGAAAGCCTCCACGACGTAGAGGCACTACTGAACAAAATCCTACCCCTGCTGGACCAGACATAGTCTCGGCTACCCTGACCCATCGAATAGCGAAATCGCCTGCAAAGAAACACGCCGCCATGAACACCAGCAAGCGCTCCTACGTCTTGGAACATCTCCTCCAATGCCGACAGTGCGGAAGCCCCATGCTCGTCAGCATGGGCCAAGACCCCAACGTGGACGTTTACCGTTGTTCAAGATTCAACACGAGCCAAGATTACATCTGCGCCGCTCCGGACGTCCGCACCTCCCGTTTCGAGACCTGGCTGATCCAAGGGCTGACCGACGTCATCACGACGCCCAGAAACGTCTGGTTCCTACAACAGACCCATGCAGCATCCAGCGGGGAAGCCCTGCGCCTCGACCCATCCACCAACGCTGATTTGGCGAGGAACCCACTTGCCTACAACGCCAAAGACGCCCTGCGCCTTGCCAAACGACCCCCGCCGTAATCATCATCTGAAACACCCACCTCCTCCGAAACTGAACGGGGGCGCTTACGCGCCCCCGTCGATTACTTCCCCATTTCATCAAATCGGTGCGGGTCAATTTCATAAATTGCCAACACCAGGCGGGCCAAGGTCGTCCGCTTCGCTGGTGGCAATCGTCTTTGTTTGCAATTCCTTCTATACGGAAATATCATCCTCCTCGACCGATGAGTTCCCAACCTCGTCCGGTCCCGGCGCTGCAGACGGGCGTTCAACCTCTCGCAGCGCCTCGGTTCGTCCGCTCAGCCAGTCACGGCCTCGCTCTTTCTTCATTTCTCACTCCTCCCAGTCGTGCGATGGACCTGCCGAAGAAATCTCGCCCAAGTGTTCCTGCTAACCACGGGATACCACATGCCGGCGACCAACCATCTTCAAGTCCATCTTTCGCTGTACCCGTTCGAAAACTTCCAAGTCAACCAGCGGCGGGGTGAGCCCTCTGATCTCGACCCACTCTGTCCGGGGCATACCTACCTTCACTGGGCCCGACTCTGGGTGCCAGACGGTCCGGGTTTTCCCGTAGTAGGCAATTCCCACGTACGATGTGTTCCTGAGAATGTTACGGATCATGGCGGCACTCCATTTCCCGCCACGCTTCGTCGGAATGCCGTCAGCTTCCAGACCTCGGGCAATCTTGGAGTTCGACAGGCCTCTGTCGAACTCGTCGAAAATTCGCCGCACGACCGGCGCTTCCTCCGGATCGATCACACGCCGACCTTGCTCCGCGGCATTGCGGTATCCGTAGATTCCTAGACCGTTGCCAACCGGCATGATCCCTTGCCGAGCCATTTGCAACTTCGCGGCCCGGACACGGTCACTCAGCCGCTTGTTGTAAAAGTACGACTGCCCAGCCACGATTCGACGGACGGTATCACTTTTTGTGTCGCTATCCGATGGCGGCTCCAAATTCCGGGTGTCCTCCCCGTCGTACACAGGTTCAACACCCGACTCTCCCGACGGCGGCACTGCGCCGTCATTCCATTCGTTGTTTGACGTTTCCACTGGAAAACCTCCTTTCAAATTTGTCGTTCATCTCTACTTTGACGAATGCGGCTTCCTAACCACTCGCAGTCGCCTCGACGTAGAACGCAACGTCCGGCGTCGGTGCCCCGAGCGAGTCCTCGATCCCCCGTGGCACCGTTTCGTTGAATCCTGGCTCGATGAAGCCCGCTGGTTTGTTCATCATCATGTTCTCGCCCGTTCAATGCGTGGATTTCCTGAGCTGGGGACCTGCCCGCCCGTGTACAACTTGTCCTCAAGGACCCGGTGGGGACGAAAGATCCCATTACCCACCCCGTTCAGTCAGTGGTTCCCTCTCGCTCAGGTAAGCGGCGATGTCATCGGCGCTCCAACCATCACAGGCCAGCTCCAAGACCAAACGCATGGTGCCGGCCTGCCGCTCGTCAAGCGCCGTTGGCACCTCCGCCTTGTCGTGGGCATAGCCGGAGACTCCGGAGGCGACCAAGCCGGACAAACGACTACGGCGGTGGTCGTCGAAGGAACCCTGCACAAAGCGGATTTCAACGCCGGCCGCAGCAAACTCCTCGTATAGGAGCACGCGGTGCTCGGGGACGCACGACAGGCGTTCCGACGAGGAGACGTACACCAGGCCTACCTCGCCCGCCTGCACGGCCTGCCGAAGATGGGTCAACCCCGGACGGTCGAGTCCGGAGCCGCTCTGGCGGTCCCGAAAGACGTAAGCAGCCACGACGGGTGGCACTACGTCTTCAACTGCTTGGCGAGCACAGGTTGAGACTTGTGCTTCCAGAGTAGACTTTTTCTGCTGGATAGCGGAGTCACGGGCGTAGACCGCCGTATGGCGACCCGCCTCGCTTGACAAATCGTGTTTCTTGGATTTCATGATTTCCTCCATGGGCGACGTTGTCGACGAATGCGCGAACCTCTAGTTCAGCGCCCTCACCAAGGTTCTACAGGCGGCATAGCGGGCTTGGCCCTTCTTCGCCGCGCTGCACCGGTAGTAACGCTAGCCGCGGGAATTTCCGGCTACTACCAAGCGCGACCCGCAGCCGTCACAATGCACGGCATCCAGTGGCATTCGTCGACGACCGCTGCCCTCGTCCGCCACGCTGGGCTTGCGGGCGCTTCTGCACCCTGTCAAAGTGGTGTTAGATATTCGCAATGGATGCCTCGTCACGTTCTATCTTTGGTTTTGCCCGTCAAATTGCCGCGGTGCGTCAGCCATACGGCCTTGCACCGCGACAACCTAATCCCGATTCCTCACTGTGTGCGAGTTTTCGTGTCCAACCAGGGACAGCGCGAACTTGACCAAATTGTGTGCCGTCTGCCGGAGGCGGCTCATCGCCCGCCTTCGCATGCCGTGTCGATTGTTCACGAAATGCACCGCCACGCCGTGCCCATCAAGCTCCTCCAGCGCTGCCAAGGATTCCGGCTGGCTTCGTGACAACCGGCTGGCGCGGTAGAAGATCACCGCATCCACATCTCCGGCCGCCACCGAACGCCGCAGCTTTTCGAATTCCTCACGCATCAGCGTCACCTCCGCAAGTCTCCCGGTGAACGTCTGCTTCATCAACCTGACATCCACCGGATTTCGCCCACTTGACGCAGGGGGCGGTCTGCGCTTCGGGCGAAGCCATCGTTTCCTGGCCGGATGTACTCACCCTGACGTAGACCTCGGCGCCACGTTTCGTTCTCAGCACGTGATGCTCTTCGCCGCTTGCGTGGTGCAACAGGCACGAGCCGTCCACCATATTGGTGTCCCGACACCGCGTTTCATTCCTTTCCTCGTCCTCAATGTTTCTGAAGAGCGATTCGGCCTTTTCGAGCGAGATGCTGCCTTCCGACAATAGGCGGACAATTCGCTCTACGTCGCAATTCTTTGTCTCACCTTCCGGCATGCCGTCCTCCCTTTTATCAATGTGACTCTTTTCCCGCCGCCGTCAGTGGGCATTAAAATCGCCCGACCACGACGACGGCCAACGAAAAACCGCAACCCCACCGGCCTCGCGGCCGGCGGACGTCGCGGAAATGTTCAAGGGGACTGACCTCGCCGTCGGCCCGACGCACATCACGCCGAACGGCAACTCTGCCCGGGCTCTGCACACCAAGCAGCATGCTAAAATCGACATCCGTAGACCTCCTTCTTTCTCGAGAGGGCCCTACACCCGGCCGCGTCGGTCTCGACCTCCGCCGCGGCCATCTCTTTCATCTGTTGTGGCTTAAATCAGCACAGACCATACTACCCAAAAATCACTCACTGGACGACCATCCGGTGTCATCATTTACCGATTCAGGACAAATCATCCCCGACTTCCAGCCGACGCTCCCGCTCGTTCCGCTCCCTCACCAACTGGAGAATAAGCTCCCTATTTGGCGTCAAATCGTCACCCACGTAGGTCAGCGTGCCGCGGTCCCGCTTCCACCCTTTTCCATAACGCACCAAGCCTCCGAGTGAGGACCTGATTGACGCAGCACTGCTGGCACGGGTCTCGCCAGTACGGAAAATCGCGTCGGCCAACGACACCTCCCGCAATATCGGCCCGTAGGTCATGGCGGCCCCGAACGCCCTCTGCCGGTTGGTCCGCTTTCCGGCCACTGCCCTGGTGTCCAACACCGGCTCCCCGGTCTCTTCATCGCGATCAAAGGGAGCGAAAGGCGGACTAATCACACCCGGACCCAACAGGCGTTCAAGAACCCCACGCTGGTCATAGGCGGGTCGCTCCTCACTGGCACATTCGGCTGCCTCACCCTCCGGAAGATCGATGGTGCCGCCCGCCAGAGCTTTAAACTCGGTTATGATCTCGAGCAGCCGGGTCGACCACCGTACTTTTTCGGCAGCCCGCCGCTTTTCCTCCACCCCCTGCCGTTGTTCCTGCAGCACCATCTTCTCGAGTTCTGCCAAACGCTCAAGAATTCCGTCCATGTCTCTATCTCCCAGTGGATCCCCATCCACCACAGTACTATAACCCAAAAAGCGCATTTACACATACCGGTTTTGGGTTTTTCGTGAACATGATGCCATCCTATGATGCGCCACGTCAACCATGGCATCGTGATAATTCGGCGTTAATTGGGGTAAAAGGCGTGGCCAGTGTGAGAAGCAAGCAGCCGATAACCTGATTTCGCCAAGGCACCGCAGTAGGGTCCGAAAACCGGACTTGTACCGTCTGAGCCTTCCCGCTGCACGGCGTCATGCCAACCACCTTCGGAACACCTTCCGAAGGTGGTTGCCACCTCCTGATGCGGAAATCGCCTGACACAGCATCCACCACGAGATCCCGACCTGGCGATGGCCTATTGGCATCCAAGAAAGCGTACCGGCTTTGGCCCGGCAACAAGACGGCATAATCCTGCCGCCCCGACACAGGAAAGGCTTCAAACGAAAGCCGCCCCGACGGGCGGCTTTTCGTTTCCCGGCCGCCCCAACTCGCCTGAGGACACCAACCATGCCAGCGACTGCCAGCAGCCCCCAAACTATCGTGACACATGCCCTCGCGGTCTCTGCCGGCGAGGTTATCAACGCCGTCCGACACAACGTCCGCTACCCGTTCCTGCTGGACGCCAAGCTCGGCGACGCCAACACCGCGCCGATGCCCGACACCACCATAGCGGACGTCTACGACACCGCCCTGAACTCCATCCACTTCAAGATGAGCCGCATCAGAACAGTCCTGATCAGCATCGACCACCAGCATGGCAGCCCCCTGGCCCAAATCGCCGAGCGCGCCAACGACGCCATGGCCAGAGCCGCCATCATCAACCACCACAACCGCCGACCGCCGCTCTACTCCGAGAACACCATCAGCACCTTCATCAAACTCGGCTGCGCGAAACCGAACCACTCGCCCATCATCCGAGCCGCCGGACATGTCGTGCCGCCGCCAGTCACGAACCGCATCCGGAACGTCGACAACATCGCAGGCGACATCGCCGCCAACCTCGCGGCGTCTCCCGAACCGCAGACCGCCGAACAGATCCTGCAAGCCCTCAGGGACCGCCGGGAGGTCCTCGACCATTGGCCCAATCTAGACTTCGCGCTCGTCATCCGCAGGCTGACCGACATCTGGCCCGACCACCGTGGGCGCTACCACATTGACGAAAAATGGAGCAGGTTTCTGAGCGGGCAACGCCTGGTGACCAACACCGTCATCCGCATCCTGGACCGAGATCAGGAACCGCGCACCACGGCTTTTCTCATTGACGAGACGGAACACCTGGTCCGACACCTGCTACCCGACGGGTACAACATCCCCAGCGCAGTCCGAACCTCGGTCTACACTTCCGACGAGATCTCTCGCCGCGACCTGGCGACGTTCGGACTCCGAATGTGGAATGACACGCCCGATGCGGAGAGCATGACCAGCCACTGGGGCTCGACCGACGCTTTCATCCGCGCCTTCTTGACGGAAAACGGCCCCGCGACCGTGAATGACATCGTCCAACACATGCAGGAGACGTCAAACGCCAGAGACAACACCGTCCGAGACCTCGTCTACAGCAACAACTCCGGGCAATTCCTGCGCCTGCCAGACCGCCGAGTGGCAGTCAACCCTGTTCCACCGGCGCACAACCCCAGCACGCCGTCCATCAAGGTTGTGCCGGACGAGCACCGCCAGCGACCAGAGCCAGTGCTGCGCGAATCGGAGCTAGTGTGGCTCACGCACTACGTCCAAGCGCTGGACGACCTGGAGCCGCCCCTGCCGGCAAGAGCCGTTTTGACGGGGCCACGAGCCACCGGCTCCACCATTGACGGATGCGTCGACCTCACGGTGGTCGCCGACGAACGTCATTGGCGCAGCCTGGAACCACGGTTGAAGCAACTCGCCGCCGCCACGTCGGAGCGGGTGCCGTCCGTGCCAATAATGATCAAAGTGGTCTCATCCGAAGCGTGGGAACGTCAGCAGGTAGGCAACGAGCCCCCATCACACTACAACATCTGGATGGCACCCTACGAAGCACCATAGGCGGCTGGTTGTAATCATCGACCATCCAACCACACCGACAGCTACTCAAAAAGATCAAAGAAGGTGAAGCATGCCGCAAATGCCCGAGCGAATGTCAGCAGACAAGTCGCATCTGCTGGCCTACCTCAAACACACGCCCGGATTCGAGGGTCTCGTCCACTCCTTCTCAGACCTACCGGTCACCGAGATCGTGGCTCGCGTACGGGACGCCGACGAGAACGCCTACCGAACCTGCATCGACCGCTTCGCCCAGCAGGGGATCAAACTTGAAGATTCCGCGCCGCTGCACTCAACGAGAGGAACAACCCCGAGTGACGAACCGCCGCCCCCAGCCCGCGCTGTCCGGCAAAAACTGGCGTCGCTCGGCATCACGGAAACCGATGTGCTCGACGCCATTGCCTGGGCGAGATCGGACGTAGCTGAGGAGAACACCAGCCCATGTGCCCGACACCCAACACGCCAAGCCGCGTCGTGAGCGACGACCTTCGAAACGCCGCCCAAGAGGTGGTCGCCGCCGTCCGCCGGAACACGCCCTACTCGTTCCTTCTGGACGCCAAGCTTGGCACCGCCGAGGTCGGACCCATGCTCGATGCCGACACAGTCGCACAGAATGACACGCCGCTGTACACCATCGCCATCAGGTGGAAGGACATCGCTCAAAACTTGATCGAGACCGACCGTCAGCACGGCAGCCCGCTCAACAAAATCGCCCAGCGCGCCAACGACATCATCACCCGCGCCGCCATCCTGAACCGCCACAACCGCCGGCCGCCGCTCTACGCCGAGAACACCATCAGCGAATTCATCAAGCTGGGCTTTTCGACACCGGAACACTCACCGCTCATCCGCGCCGCCGGATACGTGACGCCGCCGCCTGTCTTTCCGCTCAACTACGACCCTACTCCTGTTATGCGGGACATCGCAGCTTTCATGGCAAGGTCCGTCCAACCCCAGAGTACTGCCCAGATAATCGAGTCCCTCAAAGGACGGCAACATCTCCTCGACAAATGGCCCGACCTCGACCTGGCGCTCTTCATCCGACGAATGGCGGACATCCGCCCCGACGATCACGGGCTCTACCACCCGGACCAACCCTGGGGCAGATCTATCAGCGCCCGACAGCTGGTCGCCAACACCATCTTTCGCATCTTCGCCCGCGACGGCGAACCCCGACAAGCGGCGTACCTCGTCAGCGAAACCGAGAGGCTGGTTGGCCAGTTTTTACCCGATGGGTACGACACCCGCAGCACCGTGCGGGCAACGATCTCAAAGTCCGACGACATCTCCTGGCACGGGCCGTCCACATTCGGCCTGCGGGAATGGAAAATCCTCCCAGAGCCAAGGGAAAGAACTGCCCGACGCAGCAACACCGGTGACCTGGTCCACGCCTTCCTCATCGACCACGGCCCAGCCGAAATCGCGCACGTAACTGAACACTTCGTACAAACAACCGGCGCCAAGTGGAGAACAATCGAAGAATCCATCCACCACGACCGAAAAAACCGGTTCATTCAAATTTCCGACGGCAGGGTAGCCGCTAATCCCATTCCCCATGGGCACAACCGCGCCTCCCGTTCGCTGAAGGTGGTGTCGGACCTAAAGGAATGCGAACCGGTCACCGTCCTACGGGACTCCGAACTCGCCTGGCTCACGCGCTACCTGAAGGGCCTGGCGGAGCTGGCGCCGCCTCTGCCCTGCCGTGCGGCCATCACGGGAGCGCGCGCCGCCGGTTTTGTCCACGAAGGCGACACTCTCGAGATCACGGTCGTGCTAGAACCCCGCGACAGGCCGGACCTGGAACCCAGGCTAGCGGAGTGCGCGTGCGCAGCCACCGAAGCGGTCCCATCCGTACAACCGAAGGTCAGGATCCTGCCAGCCGAGCAGTGGGCGCAGCAACAGGGCGAGGAATCGCCCGCCGCACACCACAACGTCTGGTTCCCTCCAGACGCCGCATCACGACGAGATGGTCCGTCGAACGGCTCCAAACCCCACGCACCAGAAAGGCTGTAGAACCGCCCCGGAGGCCGTTTCCGACACTCGTACGCAATACCGGAGCACGACAGGAAGGCTGCAATCGAGAGCCGCCCTCACGGGCGGCTTTTCGGTTTTGAGCCGCGGCAATCCCCAAGGACACCAACCATGTCAACGACCACCAACGGCACTCAAGCCATCGTGACCGATGACCTCGCGGCCAGCGCCTGCGAGGTCGTCAACTCCGTCCGACACAACACACGCCACCCGTTCCTCTTCGACGCCAAGCTCGGCGACGCCAACACCGGACCGATGCCCGACCCCGCCATCGCTGCCATCCTCGACGCGCCGAAAGGCACCATCGGCTACTGGTTGAACCCCATCATCAAAGCCCTCAAGGATGCAGACCAGCAGCTCGGCAGCCCGCTGCACCAAATCGCCCAGCGTACCAACGACGTAATCGCCAAGGCCGCCATCATCAATCGGCAAAACCGCCGGCCACCTCTCTACGCCGAACCGACCATCCGCGTCCTCATCGAACTCGGCTTCGCAACCGCGAAGGACGCACCGCTCATCCGCGCCGCCGGGTACGTCAACCCGCCGTCCGTCGTCCCAGCCAGCCACGACATCGACGAGATCATGAAGGACATCGCCGTCAATATGGCGCGGGCCCGCGACCCGCATAGCCCTGAAGACATCCTCCAGTCCTTGCGCCATCGCCAGGACGACCTCGCGAACTGGCCAGAGCTCGACCTTGAACTCTTCATCCGTCGGGTGGGCGGACTGCTCCCCGACGACCAGGGCCTCTACCAGCCAGACCAGCCCTGGGGCACGCTCATCAGACCCTCGCAGCTGGTCGCCAAAACGGTGCTTCACATCCTCAAACGCGACCAACGCCCCCGCAGCGCGCCGTACCTCATCGACGAGACCAGACGCCTGGTGGGTCTCCACCTGCCCGATGGATACAACCTCCCCAACGCCGTCCATCACTTCGCCTACCACTCCGATGAGGTCACGCTCCAAGGCCGTTCGACTTTCGGACTACGCAAATGGGGTACCACTCGAAACGTTCCCAACGCTCCAAACGTGAACGAGGTTCCCACCACCACCGGAGACCACATCTACGTCTTCCTGATGGAACACGGGCCCTCCAACATCAATGACGCCATCGAACACGCCCTGCGAACGGTCGGAACCGAGCGGAGAACCATCCAGGACGTCATCAACCACGATAACGCGCAGCGGTTCGTCAGGCTACCCGACCGCAGGCTGGCAGCCAATCCGTTCCACAAAGGCCTCAACCCCATTGCCACCACGCTGACGGTGGTCCCAGACGGACAGCAAAGCCGGCTTGGCCCCATCCTGCGCCAGTCGGAACTGCTGTGGATCACCCACTACGTCCAAGCTCTGAACAAACTGGCACCACCGCTGCCGACCCGAGCCGCGCTGACCGGCCCACGCGCCGCCGGTTTCGCGTTGGACGAACCCATCGAAATCGTGGTCGTGGTCGACGACCGCGACAGGCCCGACCTCGAGAGCCAGCTGGCGCGCGCCGCCGCTGTTGCGTCTGAGTCAGTGCCAAGCGTACAGCCGCAAATCAGCATCCTGTCTGTCGAGCAGTGGACCGAGCGAATGGACGGAGAACCTCCCACTGCTCACCACAACGTCTGGCTCGCCCCTGGCGCCACGCCATAGAAGCAAGCCACCCAGGTTACCAACCCATGCAACAAGCAACAGACATGCTCCAACCCGTCGTAACCGATGAACTCCGCGCATCCGCTCAGGAGGTCATCCAGACCGTCCATAGGAACGCACGCCACGCGTTCCTGCTGGACGCCAAGCTCGGCGACGCCGAAACGGGTCCCATGTTCGATGCCGACATAGCGACGTCTTACGACAAGCCTCTCTACAGCATCGGCACCAGGTGGAAAGACCTCACCCGCCAAATCGCCCAAGCCGATGCTCAACACGGCAACCCTCTCAGCCAAATCGCCCACCGTGCCAACGACGTCATCGCCCGCGCCGCCATCCTGAACAGGCACAACCGCCGGCCACCGCTCTACGCCGAGTCCACCATCAACTCCTTCATCCAGCTGGATTACGCAAGACCGGAACACTCGCCGATCATCCGCGCAGCTGGGCACGTGGTACATCCTCCGGTCTTCCCGCTAAATCACGACCTCAACCTCATCATCCCCGACGTCGCGGCCCACATGGCGGCTTCCCACGAAAGGCAAAGCGCAGAACAGATCCTCCGGTCCATTAAGGACCACCAGGGGCTCCTCGCAAAGTGGCCACACCTCGACTTGCCGCTTTTCATCCGACGCGCGATGGATATTCGACCCGACAATCGCGGGTGCTACCACCCTGAACAGCCATGGGGGAGGTTCATCAGCGCCCAACGCTTGGTGGCCAGCACCATGCTCCGCATCTTTGCCCGTGACGGGGAACCCCACCACACTGCGTACCTGACTAACGAGGTGGAGCGCCTGGTGGGACAGTTCCTGCCCAAGGGGTACAACACCCTCGGCGCAGTACGCGCGACACTCTCGAAATCGGATGACATCTCCTGGCAGGGACCGTCAACTTTCGGTCTCCGGAAATGGGAGACAGCCCTAGACCCACGGAGCATAGTCAGCAACCGCGGTACAACCGGAGACCTCATCTACGCCTTTCTGATACGGCACGGCCCCGCCGACACCGATGAAATCATCGGACACGTCCAGCGAAACTCCACGGCCAAGAAACGCACCGTCCAAGCAGCAATCAACCACGACCCCGCGAACCGATTCATCCGGAGCGCCGACGGACGTGTGGCCATCAATCCCATCCCACAAAACCTCAACCCGGACGCCCCCGCCCTGAAGATCACCCCGGACGGGCATCGTCACCGACCAGCTCCCATACTACGCCAGTCGGAACTGCTGTGGCTAACCCACTACGTCCAAGCGCTGAACGACCTCGAACCGCCGCTGCCCCCTCGGGCCGCCATCACGGGCACGCGAGCAGCTGGCTTCGCGTCCGACGACCTCATGGAAATCACCGTGGTGGTCGACGACCGCGACAGAGCCAACCTCGAGAGTCGGCTGGCGCAAGCTGCCGAGGTTGCGTCTGAGGCAGTGCCAAGCGTACAGCCGCAGATCAGCATCCTGTCTGCCGAGCAGTGGACCGAGCGCATGGACGGAGCAACACCCGAGGCTCATCACAACATCTGGCTGGCTCCGCACACCACTTCACGAAGGGGTGGCGCGTAGAGTAGCTCCAAGCATTCCGAGGGCAACCCAAGTACCAGACAAGGCCGTAGGGCACACCCGGGGGCCGCATCCAGCCGAAACTGCGCTCCCCTCTACCACCATCGTCGCCGCTCAAATCAACGCAAGTGAGGGCGTCTAACGCCCCACATCAATCGTCTAGGTCAGGACTAATGCCGAAAGTACCCGACACACTCGAACCCATCGCTACCAAAAACCTAGCCTCAGCCGCCCAGGCGGTGATCGAACACGTCCGCAGAGAATCCCTATACCCGTTCCTGCTTGACGCCAAACTCGGCGATGCCGAATGCCCGCCCAAGACCGACAGAGAGCTGGCGTCAGAGCACGACACTCCGCCCAGCACGATCAGCTACCGGTGGACCATCATCGCAGCCGCCATCACTCAGGCAGACCAAGAACACGGCAATCCCCTGCGACAGATTGCTCAACGGGCGAACGACGCCATGGCAGCCGCCGCAATCATAAACCGCCACCGGCGGCATCCTCCGGTCTGCTCGGACGACACCATCAGGATCTTCATGGAACTCGGCCTAGCGGCATCCCAGCACTCGCCGCTAATCCGTGCCTCCGGCCATGTATTGCCACCGCCCACCGTCCCGACCGGCCACGGCATCGATTTCATCATTGCCGACATAGCCAGTCACATGGCGCGGTCCCACGAACCGCAAACTCCCCAGCAGATCCTCCAAGCCCTGCGGCACCGTCAGCAAGTACTCGACCAGTGGCCGAAGCTCGACATCGCACTCTTCATCCGCCGGGTGGCGGACATCCCAATCGACCCCACGGGCCGCTACCACGCAGACCAGCCTTGGGGCGCCTTCCTCAGCACAGGCCAGTTGGTGGTCAACACGATGCTCCGCATTCTCGAACGGGAGCAGAGGCCGCTGGCCACGAAGTACCTCTCCAGCGAGGTGGAGCGCTTGGTAGGCAGGTTTCTGCCCGACGGCCACAACACTTCGAGGGCCATCCGCGCCGCGGCACGCGCTTCCGACGAAGTCTCATGGCAGGGCCTGTCCACATTCGGACTACGGGCATGGGAAACCGCCTTGCATCCACGGAGCATCACCACGCGCCGCAGCAAGACCGGAGACCTCATCTACGCCTTTCTGATACGGCACGGCCCCGCCGGCACCGATGAAATCATCGAACACGTGAAGCGACTCTCGACGGCCAAGAAACGCACCGTCCAAGCAGCAATCAACCACGACCCCGCGAACCGATTCATCCGGAGCGCCGACGGACGTGTGGCCATCAATCCCATCCCACAAAACCTCAACCCGGACGCCCCCGCTCTGAAGATCACCCCGGACGGGCATCGTCACCGACCCACTCCTGTCCTGCACGAATCGGAAATGCTGTGGATCACACACTACGTCCAGGCTCTTGATGAACTGGCACCACCGTTGCCAGCCCAAGCAGCGCTGACCGGCTCACGCGCGGCCGGTTTCGCGTTGGACGACCGCATGGAAATCACCGTCGTAGTTGACGACCGCGACAGGCCCGACCTCGAGAGCCAGCTGGCGGAAGCCGCCGCTGTTGCATCTGAGTCAGTGCCAAGCGTACAGCCGCAGATCAGCATCCTGTCTGCCGAGCAGTGGGCCGAGCGAATGGACAGAGAACCTCCCACTGCTCACCACAACGTCTGGCTCGCCCCTGGCGCCACGCCATAGAAGCAATCCACCCAGGTTACCAACCCATGCAACAAGCAACAGACACAACCCAACCCGTCGTAACCGATGAACTCCGCGCATCCGCTCAGGAGGTCATCCAGACCGTCCATAGGAACACCCGCCACGCGTTCCTGCTCGACGCGAAGCTCGGCGACGGCAGCACCGCACCGATGCGGGACACGCAAATCGCCCAGACTTACGACACTCCCCGTGCCTCCATCAAGGACAAGATGTCGCGCATCATCGACACCCTCGTCAAGGCCGACCGAAATCACGGCAATCCGCTGCACCAGATCTCCCTGCTAGCCAACGACGCGATGGCGGCCTCCGCCATCATCAACCGACACGTCCGCCGGCCGCCTCTGTATTCCGAAGGCACCATCACCACGTTCATCAACATGGGCTTGGCAACTCCGGAGCACTCGCCACTGATTCGCGCCTCCGGTTACGTGCTCCCTCCCACAGTCGTCCTGGCGACCAACGACGCCGACTTCATGATCGCCGACGTCGCCACCCACATGGCGCGGTCGAACGGACGACAAACACCCGAGCAAATCATCGAAGCCCTGCAACATCGTCGGGCAAACCTCGAACTGTGGCCACAACTGGACATGACGCTTTTCATCGAACGCTTGGCAGGCATCCGTCCCGACTGCGAGGGACGCTACGACCCGAACCAGCCTTGGGGAAAGCTCGTGAGCCCGCAACGGCTGGTCGCCAGCACGATGATCCGCGTCCTTGAACGCGACCGGCAACCGCGGACCACGGCCTACCTCGATGAGGAGATCAGGAACCTGGTGGGATACCTCCTGCCGCACGGATACAACACCATCAACGCCATCCGTAACGCTGCCTACCCGTCCGACGAGATCTCATGGCAGGGCACCTCGACGTTTGGCCTGACCGAACCGAACGCCACAACGGACCACCAGAAGAGCGGCCGCCGCGGTAGAACCGGCGACCGCATCCATGCCTTCCTGATGGAGCACGGCCCCGCCAACGTCGAGGACATCATCGAACACATCCAGCAGAACTCTAATGCCAAGCGGAGAACGGTTCAGGACGCCGTCAACCACGACCTCAAGGACCGGTTCATCCGGCTCTCCGACCGAAGGATTGCGGCAAACCCAATTCTCGAGGGACACGACCGCACCCCGCGCTCACCCATGGTGGTGCCGGACGAAAATAAAAACGAACCACGCCCAGTCCTGCGTGAATCGGAACTGGCGTGGCTCACACGCTACATCCAGGCACTCAACGACCTCACGCCACCACTGCCCCTACGAGTAGCGGTGACAGGTCCGAGGGCCACCGGTTTGGCACTCGAGGAGCCTTTAGTGATCACGGTCGTGCTCGACGCCGACCACAGGCCGAGCCTCGAACCCAGACTGGCGCAAATAGCTGACGCCGTGTCCGAACGGGTACAGGCCGCGCGCCCGAAGGTGATGATCATGTCGCTCGAAGAATGGGACCAAGAACACGCAGACGGCAACCCCGACCAGCACCACAACATCTGGATGGCACCAGACGAGGCGCCAGCGGCATCATTGTTGCCAAATTAAACTCCACGAGGCCCTGCACCATGACAGCCCATTTAGAACATCTCCATCCCACAGTGACCGCCAACCTTTTGGACGCCGCCCAAAAGGTCATCCAACGAACCAAGCAGGACACGCCCTACCCGTTTCTTCTCGACGCCAAACTCGGCGACGCCAACACCGGGCCGCTCACCGACGCCCAGTTGGCTGCGGCACACGACACTTCCCTGAGTACCCTCAACCGCAGGGTAGCCTATGCCACCAAGACCTTGGTTCGGACCGACCAAGCGTCGGACAACCCCTTGGCAAAGGTCGCCCAACGAGTCAACGACTTCATGGCACGGGCCGCAGTCATCAACCGACACAAACGGCGCCCTCCGCCCTACTCTGAGTCAACTATCAAGACGTTCATCGAACTCGGATACGCGAAACCGGAGCACGCACCTATCATACGGGCGGCGGGCCATGTCGCCCCGCCGCCCATAGTCTCGACGGACCACGACATCGACTTCGTCATCTTCGACATCGCCGCCCACCTGTCGCGGTCCTACGAGCCACAATGCACCCAACAGATCCTGGATGCCCTGAGTCATCGCCAGGACGTGTTGGCCAAATGGCCACAGCTCGACCTGACGCTCTTCATACGTAGAGTCGCCGGTATCAACCCCAACAGCGAAGGACGCTTGGACCCGGACCAGCCTTGGGGGACATTCATGAGGCGGCAACAACTGGTCGCCAACACGATGACCCGCATCCTCTCCCGCGATAATGAACCGCATTCCACGCAGTACCTCACCGACGAGATCAATCGTCTCGTGGGACATCTGCTGCCCAACGGGTACAACATCCTCAACGCCATCCGAAACGTCACTGTGACATCCAACGAGATCTCCTGGCAAGGCCTGGCCACCTTTGGTCTCACCCAATGGGAAACCAACATCGCCGCCCAGGACACCGGGCGCCGACACAGCACCGGCGACCTGGTCTACGCCTTCCTGCTGAATGCCGGACCCGCCGGCATCGACGACGTAATACAGCATGTCCAGCGGACCACCAAGGCCAAAAAACGCACCGTCGCGAACGCCATCAACCATGACCCCGAAAACCGGTTCATCCGCATGGACGACCGACGCATCGCCGCCAACCCAATCCCGGACCACCACAATCCAGGCGGCCCAGCTCTCACGGTCATCCCTGACGGGCGACGACAAGGTCCCGTCCTGCGGGAGTCCGAACTGGCGTGGCTCACGCGCTACCTACAGGGCCTGTCGGAGCTGGCGCCGCCTCTGCCTTGCCGTGTGGCGCTCACGGGACCTCGCGCCGCAGGCTTCGCTCATGAGGGCGACACTCTCGAGATCACAGTCGTCGCCGAACCCCGCGACAGGCCGGACCTGGAACCCAGGCTCGCGGAGTGTGCGAACGCAGCCACCGAAGCGGTACCGTCCGTAAAACCGAAGGTCAGAATCCTGCCAGCCGAGCAGTGGGCGCAGCGCCAGGGCGAGGAATCGCCCACCGCACACCACAACGTCTGGTTCCCTCCAGACACCGCTTCACGACGGGACGACGCGTAGAGCGGCTCCAAACGGCCCAAGGGCAACCAACTACCAGAAAGGCCGTAGAACGCGCCCGGGGGCGTTTCCGCCAAGAATCGGGCCATCCCACGGCAGCCAAGAGATTGCCTCCCCAGCTCATGCCGTCAATGGCGCCGCCGCCGGTTCACCACGTCCCGCACCAGCCCCAGCCTACGGTCGCCAGTGCGGCCATCGCGGCCCACGGTGCCGATGGGTGACAAATGGCCAAAGTAAGCGGGATGGACAGCTCCGACGAGCGCGTCAAAATCGGCGTTATTGACGTAGGGTTTCGAGGTTATCACGGCACGTTTTCTTCGTCCTGCGCCGGTCCATCGTCATCTCGCGCTAAGGCTGCCTCCAGCCGTTCAGCCACAGCGTTGAGCGCATCCACGATTTGCGACGACGTTTTTTCCTGTCGCTCAGCGATGGCTTTCAGCATCTCGGTGATCTCGCGGTGGCGCCGCTCTGCGCCACGATCTTGGAGCCGAGACATCAATACCCCCAAAATGGTCACGGTCAGGCCTCCAGACGCGGTGGCGACTCCTACTTTGAAAGCGGTTATGTCGCCGGAAGTTGCCCACTGGTATGTTAAGACCAAGAGGACGGAAGCGAACAAGGTCGCCACTGGCATGATCAAGCTATCGTGCCAAATCACGGCGGATACGGCTCCCCATAGGGAATTATTCGCTTCCAGCCTTGACGGGTGCCATTTCCTGACCCTCGGCGCTCGCCCGATGGCTGCCAAGTACAGCATCCACGCTTCCATGGCGCGACGTTCACACCTCTACGTCTTCTGATGCTTGTTGATGGGGACTGCCCCGCCCGGGCTCGGACGCGAGGCCGGGCGCGCTTTCGGCGACGGCGAATGGCCCGACATGCGGCGACGCCATCATTGTGCCGGCGGTGAACGCGTCCCCGCTACGGGTGTGCGTTCAAATTGGACGCAGTTACCGGGTTGTGTTGCCCCGGGCGTTGGTCGGGGAGCATCTACGTCCAAGGCCCTGAACGACCTCGAACCGCCGCTGCCCTCTCGGGTCGCCATCACGGGCCCGCGAGCTGCTGGCCTCGCGTCCGACGACCCCATGGAAATCACCGTCGTGGTCGACGACCGCCACAGGGCCAGCCTCGAAAGCCGGCCGACGCAAGTCGCCGCCGTTGCGTCTGAACCGGTTCCGCCCGTGCAACACCAGATCAGCATCCTGTCTGCCGAGCAGTGGGCCGAGCGAACGTACGGAGAAACACCCGAGGCTCATCACAACATCTAGCTGGCTCCCGACACCACTTCACGACGGGATGGCGCTTAGAGCGGCTCCAAACGGCCCGAGGGCAACCCAACTACCAGAAAGGCCGTAGAACGCGCCCGGGGGCCATATACGACGAAACTGGGGCGCTCCGCAAAGCCGGAGCATCGCTAGATGTCGGCATACCTCGGCACTACTCTGGCGCACAGTTGAAAGCCGGACGTAGAATATTGAAGCCGAGAAAACTAATCATCAGCCGCAAGGGCTTTGATTCCAAGTCAGGAGGCTGTCCCAGCCCATCTTTCCTGATGGCACCATGTTCTCGCTGCCCATCCCTTCCTACGACGAGGAAGCGTTCGAAGACCTCCAGCACGGCGACGTCGACATCACCAGTGTCGTTGCCGGAACCACCAACGGCCGCATGAGCGGGCTGGACCTTGTCCACCTGGACCCCGACCTGAACTTCGGCGCGTACCGCTACCGGAAAGACTGACCCGCCTGGCAACATTGGCGGGGAATGCTCGGACAAGCAGGCATCGCTCAGAGCCACCTGAATAAGCAGGCCGTCGGCAGCGGCGACGTCTTCCTGTCTCCCCCGGATCCTTGTCCTCTGCTTGAAAAAGCACAGGCCCCTACACGAGGGGCCTGTGGAAACCAGCGAGGCGAACAGTCAACGACGGACGCTGGACACCGGCAGGCCGTCGCCGTAGACGAACCACCGGCCGCAGGACGACTTCAACCGTCAGAGCCACCCGAGGAATTGGGACCTCCCCCATCCCCGGACCGTGCTTCAAGCAGGTCACGAATGTTGCCGGACAGCTCCGACATCTGCTGCGTCATCTCTGACAGGGCAGCCACCACCTGGGCGTTGCCCACCTGCACGGCCGATACCACTTGGGTGTTACCTTCCTCGATGACCTTCTTCAGTTCCACCGTCGTCTCGTCAAAATGACCCTGACTTAGCGGCGGTGCAAACAGATTCGTTATCCGGTTGATGATCGTCACCATGACACCTGTGATTGCGAGGACTGCGCTGATTATAACAACCGGCGAGTCAAAGTCTGGCCGGACGTACCACAACAACAGCCCGTCCGCACAAAGGATCAGCAACATCGCCACCGGCAGGTTCCAAACCAAATACTGCTGGCGGCCGAGGATCTCATCCCCAGCGCCCAAGAACTCAAAGACCTATTCGAGCGGCTGGACGCCGAGGGCCACGCCCAATCAGCCTTGCAGACCATCGCCGACCGCCTGAGGTGCTTCGACCCGCCCGCACCAGCCCTGACGAAGGAGCTAATCAAAGCCACCGATGCCGGCATCACCCAAAGCCAGCGCAAGAACCGCCGTCTCAGCATGAGCATCTTCGAGTTCATGGACCTCTTTGGCACCGTGCTTCTCACCGAACTGTTCATCGCCGCACACCGCTGGCCGGACGGCAAACCCAGGTGCCCCGAGTGCAGCTCTTCGAAAACACCCCTGTTCCAGTACGCGACGCCGGATGAGAATCCCGACCCAGCGGTCCTCCGCGCTGGGAGGCGCGGACCCATCATCGGCTGGGACTGCGACGACTGCGATGCCGGGTTCACCGCCACCGCCGGTACCATCTTCGCCCATCCCAACCTCCCTCCCGCCGACTGGCTGTATTTCGCCTACGAGCTGCTGGTCGACCGCAACGGAACCTACGAATTCGACCTGCCCCACACGGCCGTCCGCTTCCACGGTACGGTGGTCACGCAGGAGGAAGCCGAAACCATGCGGGACAAGATCCGTTCCGTGCTTCCCTTCGCCAAGCCCCGCACCAGGCAGACCGTCTCCTGCCTCGACGCCATGAAGATGCTGTCCGGCGCGCAAGCGGTTGCACACATCGCCGCGCCGTAGCACTGCATCCCCGGAGAGACCGCCTCCTGAAAGGCCGGAGCCGTCAAGCTCAGCCAAGTGCGCACCGCCCACCCGTGCAGAGGCGAGAAACCGGGTAGAATCCCACCGTCGTCTCAAGTCGAAGCAAGGTGCGCTAACCCCACCCACAACGTCCAAGATGAAACCGACGCGGCGCAGGAAAAGCAATGACCATGCCAAAGAGCGCCAAGGCTCACGCGTCTCCGGCGACGCCTCGGAAACGAAACCCCGATGCACTGAACCGACGGTGCAACCGTTCCACAGAAAGCAGGGAAGAGCATGAACGTGAAGTTGCCCCAGTGCCCGCGCCTACCGGACACGCCAACCCTGGGACACCGTTACCTCCGGCCGTGTGTTCGCGCCTCATGGCAACGTACACTGCCGAAATGGATACCGGTGGTAGGAACCGTCCATGACGATGCCGAACACATCGGCGCCGATTTCCTGCACATCCACGTGGATTACCGGTTCCTGTGCCAGCGGGACCGACAACGCTCCCTGCTCCAAGCGCGCGTTGACGAACGCTACGGTGGCGTCAACCCCGTTTTCCTACTACCCATCTCGAAGGTGGTTCCAGCCGACACCGGGGAACCCATCACCATCGAAGAAGCGATCAACAGCAATCACGCCACCGAAGAGTGGCTCAGCGTCCGGAAACGACCATACCTGGGACCGTACCCGGAGTACCCGCAGGTCGAACGCACCGGTTGGCGCCCAGCGCTAACGGCCGCGTACGCGGACCGCCAACTTATCGACGGCCACATCTGCCCCCACCAGGGCACCGACCTATTGGGCATCGTGCCGGACGACGGCGGAGTCGTGACGTGTCCGCTCCACGGGCTGCGTTGGTGCATCGGCACAGGCCGGATCGTCGCGACCACGGCGAAGACATGAAACCCAAAACGAGCCGAAGCCGCCAGGTAAAAGGCGTCCGACAACGGACCCACCGGATCTCGCCATGCTGTTTGTCATCGGATTGCTCGCGCTCGCTCTGGCGTTCCTGATTCCGCTAGCCGTCTCTCTGCGCAGCAGTGGCCGGTCCCGTCGACATTCCGACAGCTTGCTCGTCGGCACATTTGCGGGTTCGGCCTCCGTCGGCCTGGTCAGCGTCTGGATTGCCGCAATCGCGTTTTTCATCCCTGGAATATTGACGACCGGCGTAGGGTTGTTGGCCGCATTCAGCGTCGTCATGGCCGCACCGGCGGCCATGATTTGGCCCACACGTGGCTGGCTGCGTGGCTGACCGTCACAAGCGCCACCATCCCCGGATGACTACTCAACTTGAGCGATGCGTACCGCGAAGTTCTCGATTTCGGGCGCCATCACGCGCGCCACGTCGACCACGGTCGCCAGTGCGGCGAAGCTAAGCACCAAGAACCGGAGCAGGGTTTCTCGGTTCCAACAAACTTGAACTCTCGTCGGTGCCGATCACTCTCGCCAACCGCCATCCCACCAATGGAGCTCCAAAGACTAGCGTGAACGCGATGAAGGGACCGACCGGCCACAGTTCGGCCAGCATCACGACATCAATGTCCCCAATCATGTGCTGTGACGGCACCACGGTGCAAAGCCGAAAATGCCGACTGCTGCTACGATGGGGACACCACGCGAATGAAGGTGCCGAAATTTCCTCCAAAATCCTTGACAATTCGAGCATGAACGCTTAATTTGTATATGGAGCCGGGCGGGACTCCCTGCGGGAGTCACATCTGGCTCACAGTCGTTAAGACGCGCACGGCTCCCGCGCTTCCTCGGCAGGTGTGCAACGCTGGAAGCCTTACCTTTCTCCGACCGCCATTCTAAAGAAACCTGGCCGGTCGTAGCCTTCGTGGCTCACCAAGTCATTGCGGGTCATCTGTTCGATAATACGATACCAGCGCCTGATGGACAAAAGATAAAGATCTCCAGGAGGCGGAGGATTTCGGAAAAGCTCTTCTGTTTCGTACTGACGTATGACCGATGCGACCATATCAGCTATCTGAATACCGGCCGACGTTTCGGAATCAACGAAAGCTGGAGCATCTGTGATGCTAGTGTACGCCCTGCCTTCTTCGTGCCGGTAAAGAAAGCTGTTGAACTTCCATCCCAAACCGCCGTACAGATTGGGATGTCCATCGAACATGATAGTCGCCATTTCGTTGTTAGCTTCGGCGAGTAGCTCAATGCGTTGGATCAGGTAACGAAACCTGTCGGGAAGGTAACCGTCTTGATTTTCCGCAGAGAGGAATGGTGCTTCCATCACAACGGCGAACACAGTGATGGGCAAGTTCAACAGGTTGCTGAAGAACTCTTCCAGAAATCCCACATAATCGCGTTTGACCCGATGGGTGCGGCGGTTTAGGAGATTAACTCCCTTCAATTCTATCCGCTCGCTGTTCAGCAAATCTCGCTTTAGGGCATGGATTCGACCGCTAATCCGACGAGAGTCCTTCTCCGAGAAACACACTGCCACTACGACGGGACGTTTGGTTGGGTCGTTCGGATGAGGATGGCCGCTCTCGTCTATGAAAGCCAACATAATATACCCCTCGCCAAGGCTGCTGGACTGTAGCACACCTGACCCATGACCTCAAGGCTCATCAACTTTGGCAGCTGACCACGCGCCGAGACCGGCGACCTATACAAGAACACGATGCAGGCTTTCGAGATTGCAGAAAGCCTAGACGATGTGAAGGCACTGCTGGACAAGCTCCTTCGCATGAGTCAAAGCCACCAGGCAAAAGGCATCCGACAACGGACCCTCTGGATCTCGCCATGTTGTTTGTCATCGGATTGCTCGCGCTCGCTCTGGCGTTCCTGATTCCGCTAGCCGTCTCTCTGCGCAGCAGTGGCCGGTCCCGTCGACATTCCGACAGCTTGCTCGTCGGCACATTTGCGGGTTCGGCCTCCGTCGGCCTGGTCAGCGTCTGGATTGCCGCAATCGCGTTTTTCATCCCTGGAATATTGACGACCGGCGTAGGGTTGTCGGCCGCATTCAGCGTCGTCATGGCCGCACCGGCGGCCATGATTTGGCCCACACGTGGCTGGCTGCGTGGCTGACCGGCACAAGCGCCACCATCCCCGGATGACTACTCAACTTGAGCGATGCGTACCGCGAAGTTCTCGATTTCGGGCGCCATCACGCGCGCCACGTCGACCACGGTTGCCAGTGTCCACCCCACGGCGCTTGCAGTCCACTCCGGCAACACTACCGACACGCCGACGCCTGAAGGCTCCAGAGGAATGTCGGGACGAGGCGTACCAGCCGGCATCCTGACTTTGTGCGGTTCCGGTACAGACACAACGTCGCCAAATTCAAACGCGCCGGTATTCCGACGGCGGACGTTACTCGCCAACTCCACCGCGGAATGCCCACCGAGGAATCCCTCGTCAAAGCTGACCAGTGCCCTCGGTCCAGCCTGCTCGGTGGCGCCGAACCAACTGAGCCCAGAGGCGAGATGACCAGGGAAACGGCTGCGAGGACCGAGGCACGCACCGTAACACGTCACCTGAAAACCGGAAACCTCAGTGGCACCAATTCGTCGAAGCGCATCGTCGAAGCACTGGACCAGCGGCGGCAACGCGGAAGACAGCCCCACAGTAGCCTCGCCGTACTCCGGAGGCATCCTGATCGTCGCCCAACCTGCGTAACCCGTCCTGTCGGGAACCCCCTCCGGAATCACGACGTCGTCCACGGCATTCAAGTCGGTCGGGTTCGCCAGCCCGACGTAGACCCACCCAATCAGGGACGGGTCGGTGCCGTTAGCCGTCAACCCGGCCTCGCACATATCCCACAGGTTCCTCTGGGGAGGCGCAGGTGACGTGGTCGACCAACCCATCAGCTCAGCGCGCGCATCAAAGACCCTGTGCAGGAGACCCACTACCGACACGCCGGTGGGCGGGCTTTCCCGCTCACGTCGCTCACGGTCCCTCTCAGTCTCTATCCATGCAGTGGGCGGAAGTTCTCCGAACGCCTCAAGGAGGAGTATTGGCGTCATGACAGAGTGCTGCTCCGGCCTCGTGCTTGTTTTCGTGCTCAACCAGGCTTTCATCCAGCGACAGCCGGATGATCTCGGCCAATCTTAACATGCCGAATTGAACCATTGTCCGCTCAGCGAAATTCGCCCAAACCCGCATGCCCTGTCTGGGATTTTCAGGGTGCCGCCGCCTACGCTGAATGCCGTGATTGCCGCCAAAGCGTCCCACACCACGGCAGCGACGGCCCATGAAACAGAGACAGCGACATACGATGAAACTGGTCAGGAGCTGGAGCCACTACCTGGACTTCGAGTGCAGCGACTGCGGGAAGAACACGCACGTGGACGCGGCACGATATTTTCCCGCTACGGTGACGTGCCATTCCAGCAAGTGCCGGACTTCCCCTGAAAAGCTCCGAGTGGTTGCAAACGGCAACCACTCCGTCCTGATTGGAATACCGGCGGGCTACCCTGGATGCCGGCAACCACGAACGTTGTAAGCACAGCAACAACCGGATGGTCGCCGCCCGGTGACGCCGTAAATCAGGGCGTGTGGACACAGAACGATTGCCCCAGGTACTGAACCCCCCGCGCCAATCGCGCGATTCAGGCTGCCGACCACCGACCCAGCCTGCATCGTCGCGGAACAGGACACGGACCATGGGGCCGGACGCAGGGGTGTAACCCAACTGGCGCGTAACCTTGCCCTGCTTGCAGCTGCCAGGCATCGTTGACGCGTTCAGATAAAGCTCCACAGTCAACGTGCTCCCGGGGTGATGCCCGCCCCGGCCATTACAATCCGAAATGTTGGAGATCTCTTCACGAAGAGGAACTCCACTCGTTTCGGAAACCATGGCCGACAATCCGCTAAATGCCGTCAACCGCGGCGTCTACATCTCCGACAACCTGCCGTTCCTGCGCGGCCTGAACGACGGGTGCATTGACCTCGTCTGCATCGACCCGCCGTTCGCCAAGAACGAGACCTTCGGGCGCAAGAACGAAAAGTCGCCGGACCCGCTGAAGCCGGAGTTGACGCCGGAGGAGAGACGCATAGAGCGCGACCTGCGGCGGCGGTGGGGCATCCGAAATGCTGAAGATGCCAAGGCAACGGGCATCGACTGGCCGGAGACGCGCTACCATGACCCACGCAGCAAGGATGAAAGAATGCCCGGCATGTCCGTTCCTACGACGGTACTTCCAGGATGCGCAAGCCGCTGGGATGAAACTGGAAATCAGCAAACCGCCTCCGGTTGTACCGGTTCCTTCATGTGAACTGGACAAGCTGGATCTGGATGATGATGATGATGATGATGATGATGTGACCTATGCACGTCTGCTCGGGGAACGGCCTCTCGTGAGAGCCAGCGTGGACGTGTCTGAATACTACGCATGCCTGAGGGCAACCCAGAATAGATGACCTTCATTGAGCAGGGCACGATGGACGCGCCCTGCAGGCCAGGAAAGGCGGTGCTCCAGCATGCTATTTTTTGAGGAGCCAAAGCGGGCACGCAAGAAGTGCCCAGAGCAAATGAAGCGTGAGCTGTACCAGGCTCAGGGCAGGAAGTGTATGTACTGTGGTCGAAAGTTGGGGATTGACCTGATGGACTGCGACCACAAGAATCCGAGGGCAAAAGGCGGCTCTGACCAGAAGCGAAACTTTCAGGTGCTCTGCCGCACGTGCAACACGCGCAAGGGCGCCACGACTGACCGCCAGTTTCGCACCAAGTTCAAATCCATTGGCGTCCCGCAGACGCAGGTCCCGCCGGCGAAACCTATTCCGCAGAGCAAGTTTGATTCGGTCGCTAAGGCGGCTACGTCCAGAAAGGCCAAGCAGGCGCGAACCAGGCGACTTCGGGAAGAATATTGGTGGTTCTGACCAGTATGCGTCGTCTTATGAACATGCTGCGCAGCAAGCTGCCCCGGCGGCAGCAGCCCCCAGGGCATGAGTCTCCGGGGCCGCTTGCTGCGGAAATTAACGCTGGGATAGTCCGGCTCTATGAGGCCGGTAGCAGTCAGCGCGAGATCGCGGCTGAGCTGGGCGTGTCCAAAGGGCGTATTTACCGCGTCCTGCAGGCTAGGAAAATGGCGGTCCGGCATGGTGAGTGAGACGGAGTACAGGTGCGAGGACTGCGACAAGGTTTTGCTGGATGACGACCTGCGCTTCGATGGCGAAGGCGTGCCGCTTTGCGCCTACCACTACGAAGTTTTGCTCGAGGATGAGGAACTTGACCGTTGGGACGCCGAGCAACAAGCCAAGCCACCGGAGGCCAGGGAGGTCTGACACCATGATAGATAACCGCGAACACGCCGACCTGGGGCGACTGATTGCCGACTACGAGGCTACCCACGAGCGGGTCCAGGAGCTCCGGGCCCGCATGGTTGATACGGCCAGCATCTGGATCAGCTTCGCCAGCATGCTGAGCCAGAACCCGTTGGCTGTACGAGGAGACGGCGATACCGTCTCCCTGGGCGACGAAAGCGTCATCGCCCGCGCCGACCTCGACTTGGGGCAAGTGCTGCGCGAGGTGGCGCTGTTGCGGGAAGTCGAGGCGCACGAGCGGGATGTGGAGCATCGGCTGGACGAAGCCGGCAAGCACTACATCGTCGAGGGGCTCAAGAACCGGAGGGTGGACCGAGACGTTCCCGAGCAGCGCAACCCGCCCGAGCAGCGCGACCTGATGAGCCGGCGGGCGTGATTTTTCTGCTCGTACCCTTGTCCGGTTTTGCCGCAGGGTGGCTCATCGCATTTTGCTACCTGGTGTTGCGGAACGCGCCCTACGGCCTCTATCCGGACCGGCGGTTCGTCATGTTGCTGGAGTTCCTCCACCGGGGAACCATGGTAGCGGCCATCATTGCATGCCTGATCCTGCAGGGGGCGTTTTTGTTGATGCAGCCGCCGGTTGTTGCCGCGGCGTCGCTGATTGCCGCCGCGGCCGGAGCTTTTGTCGTATATTGCTTCCGGCGGCTAATTGCCAGGCCGTGAGCCAGGAGACATGCTCGCAAGATGGCGACGCTGATCTCCGTGGCGTTCGTGTCCACCGTCGTGGTCATGTGGGCCACCGCCCGCACGGCCGAAGGCAGGGACGTGTGGACGCCGGAAGACTGCCGGAGCATCGTTCCGGCGGTAGCCCTTCTGGCATGGGTCTTGTTCCCTTTCAGATTGGCGACGCTGGCCTTCGCATGACCTGCACCGCCTACGGGCTTGCCAGGAAGATCCGGTTACTGACGGCAAAGGGCTGGCCGGCGACCAGCTTGGTTGCTCGGGCGGAGGCCGGACTGGTGTGGTCGGCGTTCATTCGTCAGCTGACGGACACCAGCGGATGTTGCCTGTTCGTGCACGAGGTGTCTGCCCGGCGTTGCGACAACTGCGGCATCAGCGGGAGCGAGGAGCACCGACCTCGCATCGGCATGATGTCCTTCTACGATGAGCGTGGCCTGCTGCATTTCTGCGATGCCTGCGCTGTGTGACGCCCCCGTGATTGACCACCCCCTTACGAACTCGCCAGCGAGATTCGACCACTGACGACAGCCGGCTGGCCGCTGCCGCACATCATGGCTCGGGCCAAGGCCATCTTGACGCTGACTGACTTCATCCGCGACCTGGATGACGGCTACAGCGAACGCCAGGCGTTCATCCACCCGGTAGCTGCCCGGCAATGCGACAACTGCGGTTACCGTTGCGATGACCCAGCCCGTATCCCACGTCGACTGCTGGGCATGTGTCTGGACGACGCCAGGGAATCACCCTGTTGCTGCGACGTCTGCCCAACCTGACGGCACAGTTCCGGCCGAGACCGTCGCCGTAACACGCACGTTTCAGGCTACAGACGTGCATAGAGCACCCGAATTTCGGCACAGGAGTCACGGAGAGGCGCCTTACGGCCCGAAAGGCATCAGAAGGTCCAAGGACCGTTCAGGCCCTGAAATCGGCCCACGACGCAGAAACTGAGGCAACGAAGGGTACCAAGCCGAGGCGAGGGATAACCCTTCCCCAACGCGACCGCCGAAACGGTGGTGACCCGCCCACCGTCGCGCCACATGTTCGCGAACGCAGAAGAGGTCAACGATGGCGAGAAATAACAACCGCTTCGGTCAGACCGCATGCGGCCCACAGATCGACGTATTCGAAGGGAGTCCAGCAGGGTTAGGAGGCACCGTACATCTCTGGGCCTCCCCTGTCCAAGGAACCTATGAGAGGCTTTGCGACGGTATTCGTTGGGGAGACCACGTGGCGTGGTTCGACCACAAACCAGGTCACGGCGTTCTCGCCTGCCTGGAATGCTTTTGGGTATTCCATTTGGATCATGAACGCAGCCAACCGCGGCTAAATGCGCCGGCGCGTTCACTGATATATTTGGAGTCCCCATGTCCGTCCTTGGGAGATACAGCCGAATCGGACACCCGCATGCTCATCATCCCGCTCAATGACCTTGCCAATTTCTACGCCACCGCCGATGAAAGGAAGGACCGTTTCATTGGTGAGTTCAAGGCCAGGAAACCAAGCGATGGCGGACACTACTACCAGCCCGTGCTCGGTCTGTTGCGTTCGAGCCACTGGAGGACGGGCGACCTGTCGATTCTGGAGAGCACCGTGCCGTCCTTTTTGGACCAGGAGCGCGCCAAGGATGCGGCAAACCCCAACC